>Ga0182011_10000615_pt1 | contig 31105 bp, 28 predicted proteins | sample 711E1DmetaG_FD_120481 | JGI IMG/M metagenome (GOLD analysis project Ga0182011, IMG submission 120481) | Permafrost microbial communities from Stordalen Mire, Sweden - 711E1D metaG | ecosystem: Environmental > Terrestrial > Soil > Wetlands > Permafrost | place: Sweden: Stordalen | collected...
CACTTGGTGAAGTAGTAAAAGTTAAAAAGCCGAAAGACATAAAAGAACATATTTTTAATATAAATTCCGATATTAAAAAAGTTTTCGAAAACGACAAAATATCCGGGAAAAAGGATGCGAAAACGATTATTCCAACCGAATATAAACTTTATCAGAATTTCCCAAATCCGTTTAATCCTATGACAAAAATAAATTATGATTTACCTAAAGATGCGAAAGTTACATTAATTATATACGACATTCTCGGCAGAGAAATGAAAAGACTGGTTAACAATGAATTTAAATCGGCGGGAAAATATTCAATAGAATTTAACGGCCAGCCATTTGCCAGTGGAGTATATTTCTATCGTCTTGTTTCGGAGAAATATGTTGAGGTAAAGAAAATGGTTTTGATAAAATAAAAACAAGATTGAATTTTAAATTAATAGCCGGAGATATATACTCCGGCTTTTTTTAACTGATAAAATAACAGCAAACGGGGTTCCATATCATTCGCTTGAAACGATTGAAGAGATTGATATATCACAAAGAAGCATATTTATGATTTTACTGAAGTATTCTATTTAAATTTCTTGAGTTAAGCAAGAGTTAAGCAGAATCGAAAAAAGCTGGTAAAACAGAGCAAAATCCGAGATTACACCTGTCTATTAAATTGGGGCGATTATTTATTGGCGATTGACCAACCAGATTTTTTTGGAGAACCTGAATTGAACTCCCATATAGATTAAGTGTTAGCAAGCATATATTTTAGTAAGTACAAAATGAGTTAAGCAGAAATTTGAAATATTATTTCAAAAAGTTTGAAATTTAAGAAAAAATTTATTACTTGACTTTAATATCTAAAATAAAGAATTTCTATTAACGAATTACACACGTAAACATTCTCAATTCGTAGAGGTAATAATAGTATTATAACTAAAAGTTATTTTAAATTATTCTCTAACAAAACAAATAAAACAATAATATTTTCTTTATCATTTTTTAGAAGAAATATAAAGTAATTTTGTTAAACGAAAATTTCTATTAATCCCAATTTATAATTGAGATTTCAAAGAAATATATTTATTAAATAAAATTAAAAAATATGATAAAGAAAATCCTCATCAGTGCAATTCTTTTTGCATTCTTCCATATTATTTTAAATATTGAAAATTGTAATGCACAGTGGGTGCAGATGTCAAATGGGATGGGAACAGATAATTTTATTTGGTCACTCGCAGTCAATGGAAATAATATATTTGCAGGGACTGACTCTTTTGGTATATATCTTTCTACGGACAACGGTATGAGTTGGAATCAAACTTCTTTGAATAATGAATGTGTTAATTCCATTCTGACACTCGGAAATTATATTTTTGCAGGAACAGGTGGAAATGGCATTTTTCTTTCTACAAATAATGGTACGAACTGGAATCACGTAGGTTTTGACAATAAATATGCTGTTTCGTTCGCAGTGATTGGTAATCATATTTTTGCAGCAGTACAACCAGATGGGCTCTATTCCTCCACTGATAATGGCATGAACTGGGTTTTAACTTCATTAAGTTGTAAGTATATCGTGTTCCTTACAACCTTTGAAAATAATATTCTCGCCGGATCTTTTTATGGAGTTTTTCTTTCTTCGAATTATGGTACGAACTGGACTCAAATTTCGAATACTTCTGACATATTTTCTCTTTTAAAAATTGGAAATAATCTTTTTGCGGGAATAGATCAACATGGCGTATTTATCTCCACTAATAACGGAACAAACTGGAATCAGACAGCTCTGGGAAATATAAGTGTTTATACGCTTATGTCTAGCAATTATAATATTTTTGCGGGAATAGATAATTATCCAAATGAACCTGGCGGTGTCTATCTCACAAAAAATAATGGTACAAACTGGTTAAATATAAATCAGGGATTTAACGAAATTCCTTCGGTTAATGCATTATTAATTGTAAATAATTATATTTTTGCAGGAACAGGTAATCAATCCGTCTGGCGGCGTTCTTTAACCGAAATTATTGGAATAAAACAAATCTCTGAAGTTGTTCCAACAAAATATTCATTGCAACAAAATTATCCTAATCCTTTTAATCCAACGACAAATATTAGATATGATTTACCAAAGAATAGTTTTGTAAAAATAGTTGTCTTTGATATGCTCGGTCGTGAAGTTGAAACACTTGTAAATGAAAAGCAGACTCCGGGGTTGTATGAGATTACTTGGAATGCTTTGCAATATACAAGTGGAGTTTATTTTTATAGATTGATTGCAGGTGATTTTACAAATACGAAAAAAATGATTTTGCTGAAGTAAATAAAATTATCTTATTTCGTTCCCAATGCCACCATCGGGAACAAATCATAAAAATATCTTACTTGATTTTAATTATGGTTATAGTGAATTTCTGTTTGCGAATCAATTGCAATCTCGTTTCTCATTCGTTTGTTATTAAATTTAATAAATTAATTTAATTTCTTATTAATGAAAAAATCCTATTTGATATTCCTATCACTTATTATTTTATTTGTCTTCAATAATAATATTTATTCCCAATGGCATAGCGTAGAAAATGGTAGTACGACTGATATTTATGAGTTTAAGTTCAAGAATGAAAATACGGGATGGTATATTTCGAACCGAAAGCAAATTTATAAGACAACAACCGGTGGCTTATACTGGCATTGTCTCGATATTCCTTATGTGGATACTTTAGATTATTTGCATAATCTTAATGTTATCGGAGATACTTTATGGATGAGTATAAATGGTAGAAGAGCATTAAAATCAACAAATGGAGGTGATAACTGGTCAGTTATAAATTCAATTAATAATCATAATTTAATTACCTGCTCAATAGTAAGAAATAATCTGATTTTTGCTTTAATTGATGATGGGATTCAATCTTCACAGATCATTAAAACAAATAATATATTCAATAACCAAGTACCAATTTTTAATATTAATTCTGCTGGCTTTTATGATATAAACTCATCTTCAGATTTAGATTTTGTAAATGATAGCATAGGATATTTAAGAGGAGAATGGAGATTATATAAAACTACAAATGGAGGCTATAACTGGTTTACAGTATTTTTTGATTCAGTCAACATTAACTCACCAACGTTCGATTATATAAAGTTCATTGATAAAGATAATGGATTTTTACATTATGGGTTTTTTGGATTGTACAAAACCACAAATGGCGGTGTTAACTGGCAATACATTATGAATATGTCATATAAACCAAAAATAATAATCAAGGATAGTATGACAGGATACATGATGCCAATCATGCCTTTTTACAATAAATTTTATAAAACAACAAATGGCGGTATAAATTGGAATCTGCAGTTTTATGATACGGCATCGATAAATGGGACATTTGCAGATTTTGATTATACAGGAAATACTTTTTTTGTTGCCGCAGGTGGTGCAGGCAACGTTCTTAAATCTACTAATGAAGGGATTATCTGGACTAAATCATCTCCTTATTTTCGTGAGGAAGGTTATACTGCAATGTGTTTTGTAAATGCCCAAACCGGCTTTATTGGTACAACCGATGATTATCTGCTAAAAACGACAAATGCAGGAATAAATTGGTTGCTTGTTGATACTTTATGCACCCCTTCATATTATTCATCTAAATGGATAGATAAAATTCAATTTACTGATGAATATAATGGATGGCTTCTTGATGATTCGGGATTTTATAAAACTACAAACTCAGGCAATAACTGGATATATAAAGGCTGGACTCCTACTGTTTCCAATGTATATAAAACTTCAAACTCATGTAATAAATTGATACGTAAAAGTTCGACTTATTCTTTTTCTAAATTATCTAAAACAACAAATTCAGCTAATAGCAGGTCACATGATACCATTCATTATCCTTCTTATTTCTATTTTATGAATAATACTACAGGATTTGCATTTTGTCCGGCAAATATAAACGAAACAAATTATACGGTGCTATTTAAAACAACAAATGGAGGTGATAATTTTTTTCTAACACATTATTTAAATGATAGTGGCTTTGAAATTAAATTTTATGATTCACTGTACGGATATATCCTCTGTAATAGTATTTTAAATGGCCCAGAATTATACAGAACTACCGATGGAGGATTTAACTGGGAGCCAAATTATGAGATTGGTTTTATAGGATGCATATTTATACAAAATAGAAATGTGGCTTATATTGGAGAAGCTTTTCTTAATAATAGCGGAGGAATAATAAAAACTACAAATGGGGGAGATAATTGGTTTAGAGTGCTAAATAACGGAAATTATTTTAGCAGTATTCTATTTACAGACGAAAATGTCGGTTTTGCCATAGGCGATAAGAGTTTCTATTATACTACAAATGCAGGAAAAAATTGGACATATTCTTTTATTGGGATGAATAGTTTAATGTATAACTTGTGCAGACCTTCACAGGATGTCCTCATAGTTATTGGCTCGGATGGAAAAATATATAGAAGTACAAATTATGGAGGTATATTTATAGGAATAAATCATAATGAAATTAGTATTCCAAAGGGAATAAGACTTTATCAAAACTATCCGAATCCGTTTAATCCAACGACGAAGATAAAATTTGATGTTCCGGTGGATTCCCGCATTCGCGGGAATGACAGGGATGGCTTGGTAGGGAATGGCAGAGTATTGTTGAAAGTCTATGACATCCTCGGAAAAGAAATTGAAACACTTGTTAATGAAAAACTAAATCCCGGAACGTATGAAGTAACATTCAACGCCTCGCAATACCCCAGCGGAGTTTATTTTTACAGATTACAAGCCGGAGATTATAATGAATCAAAAAAAATGTTACTGGTAAAATAATGATAGTTATTTAAAAAGGAATCTCGATAGCATAGTGTATCGGGACTGATGATAAATAAAATTTGTTTTTTAAAATATATCAATATATCAAATTTAATTTGCATCGATATATCAATAAATAAATAGAAAGGTGAGAAAATAATTATATAAATATTGCTTTTTTTATTTTTACTAAATTAAAACTCATTGATATGAAATCGCTTCTTTTGTTAGTTATTATTATTTCTTTATTATTTTCAAATTCTTATTCCCAATGGATTTATCAGAATAATTATGATTCAATTGCATCAATTTCTTGCGGTTCTTTTGTGAATTCAAATACAGGATGGTATGCAAGAGCAAAGGGTCATATATCGAAAACTACAGACGGCGGTATGAGCTGGAATACAATTTCTATTTGTACCGATGATTTGAATTCGATTAAATTCCCGGATTTAAATACAGGATATGTTTGCGGTATTAATGGGAGATTAATGAAAACAACCAACGGCGGTTTATATTGGTCTCAACAAAATTCTTCTTCAAATGATACACTTGCTTCGCTTGATTTTTTAAATGAATTAACAGGATGGTGCGCCGGAAAGAATTTTATTTTATATACATCAAACGGTGGTGTACAATGGAATTGGCAGAATGTAGATTCGAGCATTATAAAACCACGATTTACAGTTTTAAAAATGTTTGACAGCCAAAATGGTCTGGCCGGAGCGCGCGGATTTGGATATTCAGGAAATAAATCATTTATTTTCAGAACAACTAACGGTGGAACAAATTGGATATTTACGGATTCATTATATGGATTTTATACTTATTCAATTAGTTATGTTAATGCGAATATTGTTTATTTGTCGACTATGTACAATATTCAGAAATCAACGGATGGAGGAATAAATTGGAATATGCTCAATTTTATAAGTAGCGGTTCGGAAGGGACGTATATTAAATTCAAAAATGAATCAACAGGATGGGCTTTAAATTATGATGGTATTTTTAAAACCACCAATGGGGGAGACAATTGGTTTATAAGTTTTATTTCTACAAATCAGGATTTATTTACCGATATTAATTATTTACAAAACGGTACAATTTTTGCCGCAAAAAAAAAGGGTGGAGTATATAAATCGACAAACGAAGGAGATAATTGGAATAATTATTTCATAAATATCAGTTCGGATTTATGGGGAATAAAAATTATTGATGCAAATAATTTATTTATAAGCGGAGAAGACGGTGCGCTTGCTAAATCTACAAATGGAGGTTTTAACTGGATAAATAAAAACAATAAAAGAAACGAACGTATTATAGGACCGGTTTTTGCAAATTCTAATACCGGTTTTATTTGCGATTCTAATCACTACATATATAAATCAACTGACGCAGGTGATAATTGGTATCAAATAGGAGGAATCTTTCCCCATGATATATATAATATTTATTGTAAAGATGATAATAATCTTTGGGTAGTAGGAAATTTTGGTATGATAATGAGTTCAACAAATTTGGGAAATATGTGGGAAAATAAATCTTTTGACAGTACAAGTTTGGTATATGGAATTACAAAAAATAATAATAATATATTTATTAATGCCTTAACTATAGATAATTCGAATAGGTTATTCAAATCTGCAAACATGGGTAATAACTGGGTTAACATTCCAATTGATTCCCTGGATAGCTTTTTTTGTCTTTTTTTCCTTAATTCACAAACAGGGTGGATATTTCCCCAATTTAGGCATCGATTTTTTAAAACAATTGACGGAGGAAATAGCTGGACAAAGTATTATTGCTCTATTGATAATGACCTGGTGATTTTTGATTTTGTATTTATAAATGAAAATACTGGTTTTGCTCCAACCGCATCATATATAGATGGAATATTGAAAACCACTAATTCTGGTATTAATTGGTTTTCTGATTTTACTTTATCAGGAAATAGTGGATATTCAACTAAAATAGCATTTATAAATGAAAATACCGGATGGGTAGTTGGTTCTCAAGGATTAATATTAAAAACTACAAATGGAGGAACTTCTTTTATTTCAATTAACAATCATAATATTCCCGATAAGTTTTCTTTATCTCAAAATTATCCAAATCCGTTTAATCCCTCAACAAACATTCGATACGAATTGCCGAAGAATAGTTTTGTGAAACTTGTTATCTTTGATATGCTTGGTCGTGTAGTTGAAACACCAGTAAACGAAAAGCAATCCGCGGGAACATATGAAATAACTTGGGATGCCTCGTCATATCCAAGTGGAGTTTATTTTTATAGATTGACAACAGAAGGCTTTAGCGAAACGAAGAAAATGATATTGTTGAAATAATGTCAGTTAATAATAAATTTAAAGGGGAAGTAAACGCTTCCCCTTTTTTGTTTGATAATATAAATTCTTTCAAAAATAGTAAAAATTAATCTTTCAATTTCTTCCCATTCAAAAAATTAAGTTCCTGATGGAAGTCAAAATTCTTATCACTAATTTTAATACCAACAAATATTCTTTGATTTTTAAATAATGGGCTTTCCTTGATGCGTTCTGTTATTTCTTGTACCAACTCTTCAGATTCTATCATAATACCTCTTGGCTTGACAGCTTTTGGAATTACAACTTCACCGGATTTTACAAAAGTTTTGTATCCTTCTTTATCGCCGTAAATTACTTCTCTAAAATCTGCTTTTTCAGTATTCATGATTTGTGATAAAGTTGTTTTATCATCAAAGTTCAGCAACTCTTCTAAAGAAATTTTTACATTGTTACGATTAAGAAAATCTACGATTGATAGAAGGTGGTTTAGCTTCCATTCAAATTTACCATCAATCATGTACTTTAAACTGGAATGTGGGATTTTTGATTCTACTGCGATACGGTAAAGTGTTATTCCCCAGTTATCTCTCAAATAAGTAAAGATTTTCTTTAATCTTCTGACTAATTTTTCGTTGTTAAGCATAATGGTAAGAGTTTTAAGTTTCATTAATATACTAATAATTAAAAAAATAATCTAAATAAATAAAAAATCCTTATGTATTTGATTTCCGCGGGGATTTATAGAATTGTAATAACAAACAAATGTATATTTTCACACATAAAGACTGAATATTTATCACTGAAAAATTATTCTCTTTATTAGCTCAGTTGTAATTCTTTCCCAACAGAGAACGCATCACTAAGTTTGTCGCCTACACTATAGTAAGCCGTGCTTCCGAATGAACCAAACAAAATGTATAAATATTAATTAAAAATAATCTACCAAATAAATTAATATTCATAGCAAATTCGTCAAAACTAACTGAAATTAAATATATTATAAGATTTTGTTATTGGAGAAATATGTGCTTAAGTATTATAAAAAACATACTATAAGAATTGATTTTAAATCAAAATATTATTAACTTAGCAAATATAGAAATAGGTTTAATCTAAATTAAAAATGATTTTATCTAAAGTATGTTAACAAATCCTCAATCAATTATAAATTTTAACACAAATCCGAAACCAAATTTAGGGGAGAATTATGAAAAACTGCCTTTGGTTATTTATATTCCATTTTTGAAAAGATATCAAAATATAAATTTGCTTCTTGCTTCATTGAGTTGGTTTTCTGGAAAGATAATAGTCTTAGTTTCAAATGATTCCGATAAAACAAAAATTGATATTTCACATAATAATGGAGTTATCTTTATTAATTGTTTAAAAAGTGACATAATTACTAAAATAAGAAATCTTAATACTTTTAGGTTAGCTAATTTTTATCATAATTATGATATAAGTGATTGGGATTTGCCAGCAAAAAGAAACTTTGCGTTGATACATTCGGTTCAAAATGGATTTAAGAATATACTTTTAATTGATGATGATGTTGAAGGTATTACAAAAAATATTATCTGTAAAGGGATTGCCGCTTTAGAGTTATATAATATTTCAGGATGTATAGTAAAATATTTTCCTGATACATCCGTAATAGGGCACATTGAACAGAAATATGGAGAACCTTATCATCCATTCTTGAGCGGTAATTTTCTATTTATTAAATCAGATAAGATTGAAAGCTATTTTCCTTTAATTTACAATGAAGACTGGCTGTTTATGATTCCTTCTATTAATAAGAAAAAGATTTCAGCTGTCGATATAATTTATCAAAAAAAATATAATCCATTTGAAAATATATCAAAAATTAAAATGCAAGAATTTGGAGAAGTCATTGCAGAAGGGCTTTTTGAATTGATAGACCGATCAAAATATGATGATAGATACAATGAAAATTATTGGAATGAATATTTAGAATATAGAAAGTCATATGTCAAAGAACTATTAAATAAAGCGATAAAAAAACATTTACCATTTATTAAAGAGTCATTGTATGTTTGTGGAAAAATAAAACCAATTCATTGCACAACTTTCATTAAAGATTTCGAACAAGATATATTAACTTTTAAAAAAATAATTGAATATGAAAAATAACAAAGTCAAACTAAAAACAGTTGATGGGTTTTCGATATCCGGAATTCATTCAGTTTCAGAAAGTACTACTGTGATTCTTTGGCTTCATGGAATTACGGTCAATAAAAATGAATACTTAAACCTTTTCAAGGATGGGGCAGAATTTCTTGGTAATTACGGTGTAGATTCTTTAAGAATCGATTTTAGAGGACATGGAGAAAGTAATGGCAAATCAACAGATTTTACAATAATAGGACAAATGATTGACATTGATTCTGCAATTCTTTATCTACAAGATTATTACAAAAGTAAAAAGATGAATCTACATATAGTCAGTTGTAGTTTCGGTGCTCCACCCTCGATTTTTACTGCATTTCTGCATCCTGAAATTGTTAAATCAATTACTATGATAGCTCCTGTTCTATCCTATCAAAGAACATTTATAAAACCTGAAACCGAATGGGCAACATCAATTTTCAATCTCAAAACAATATCTAAACTATACAAGACAGGTAAACTCTATATTAATAATAAATTTCCAATAGGAATAACATTATTCAAAGAGATGCAATTAATACAACCTGAATTATTTATTGGTCAAATAAATCATAAAGTAACAATAATTCATGGTGATTCTGATACAATGGTGCCATATAATGTTTCGAAAGACTTATCAATGAAATACAATAATATAAATCTGATTACTATTAAAGAAATGGATCATGGATTCAACGACTTGAATGATGAAATTGGTAATAGTGAAGCATCAATGAACAATAAACAATATATTTATAATATAATTAAAGCTAATGTAATAAATGAAGAAGTGTGAATATTTAATAATTGGTAATAAGTGTAAAATACCAAAGTCAGTTATAATAATGCCTTATTCGGTCATTGGGAAAAAATATAGAAAATTATTAACAGGATCATTTGACAAAAAAGATTATACTACAAAAATAGGAAAGGATGTATATATCGGTTATTCATGTTTAATTGGCAATGGAAGCAAAATTGGGAATTTTTCAATTTTAGATGATAAATCTGTAATTGAATCAGATGTTAAAATAGGTGAAAAAACACTATTAATATATGGAGCACACGTTTGTAATGAGGTTAAAATAGGAAACAGTTGTGTTATTGGTGGATTAGTTGGTGAAAGAACCGTAATTGGGAATGATTGCAGAATCTTTGGAAAGATTATTCACACTCAATTAGAACCTTTAAACGAATGGGATTCTGATGATTCTAAAGAAGAATCTGCTGAAATTTATGATAAAGTATTTGTTGGTTTTAATTCGGTTGTAGTTGGGTCAGTTAAAATAGGTCCTCGTGCTTATATTTGCGCTGGTAGTATTATTACAAAGAATGTACCTGAGGGGCATATTGCAAAACCTGGATTTAATGAATTTATTCATCATTCTAAAGTAATCTCGCCAATAAAAAATTCAAAGATTTTTGTATAGATGGAAAAAATAATTATAATAATTGATGAAATAAAATTTATTATTTACATTTTTGCTTTAATTTTTACTATCTATGAAGTATTTAAATTCATAAAGAATAGCATCAGACGCAGTAAAACAAGACATCTTAGAAAAGTTTGGGGTATAAAAGATAAAGAGGCCGTTGTTCTTGTTTGTTCTGAATTAGACAAACCGGAAAAGCAGCAGATTGTCGATGGAGAATTTATTTACAACCGTAAATATGGTGATTTGGACGCATATTTTGAAGTGGTTTATACTTTATTACGACTTTTTCCGAATTTAAAACTTAGAATTTTATCTTGTGGTGAAGCAGCTAAAATTAAATTTGAATATGATAAAACTTTAATTATTATTGGTGGTCCTGATTATAATTCTACAACAGAGGAGTTCTTGCCATATTCTCAAATTGAGTATAAAAGTCCAGATTGGGAAGAGTCTCTAAAATATCCTGGTGAGATAGTATTGTTTCATAAAGAAGCTAAAAAAGAATTTTGCGGGAATATTTCAAAGAATGATTACGGTTATTTTGAAAGATTAAAAAACCCACATAACCAAACTAAATATTTAATAATTATAGGAGGATGTCATACAATAGGAGTTACAGGTGCTATTAAAGCTTTTTCCTTAGTTCCAAATGAACAAGGTGAAATACAAAATAATGTTTTGTCGAATTCCAAGAAAATTGCAAAAATGATTTCAAAAAAATTCGAATTTGCCGTCATAATAAATGCGAAAAAAACAAATCAGACAATTCTTACTCCTGATGTAAAAGATGATATGGTCTTTTTCCCAAAATCGAAACAATGAAATTAATTAATAGTTGAAAATACAATATGTTAGATTCTCCAATAAAAAATTTCATAACTTATAATTTTCGTCATTTCAATGCAGCAACCCTTGTTGAAGCTGCAAAAGCATATGAACGGCATATATCAAATGGTGGAAAAATGATGGTAACTATAGCTGGTGCAATGAGTACTGCTGAAATAGGAATTTCGTTGGCTGAGATGATACGTAAAGACAGAGTTCATATTATATCATGTACTGGTGCTAATCTTGAAGAGGATTTAACTAATCTTATTGCACATTCGCATTATAAGGCAGTACCAAATTATCGTGAACTTTCGCCCAATGACGAATGGAATTTAATGAATAGCGGTTATAATCGTGTAACAGATACATGTATCCCTGAAGAAGATGCTTTTAATAGATTATATAAACTTATTTCTAAATATTGGAAAGAATCAAATTATAAAAATGAACGATTACTTCCACATGAATTTATTTACAAAATGATTCTTAGTGGAGATATAAAAAAATATTACGAAATTGATCCTAAAGAGAGCTGGATGATTGCTGCAGCTGAAAAAAATCTTCCAATTATTTGCCCTGGATGGGAAGATTCTACATTGGGTAATATTTTTGCTTTGAACTGTATACGTGGAGAATTAAGTCCTAATATTATTAAGAATGGAATAGAATATATGATATGGCTTAGTGATTGGTATAGAAAAAACTGTAGTGGTAAAGGAGTCGGTTTTTTTCAAATTGGGGGTGGAATTGCGGGTGATTTTCCTATATGCGTTGTACCAATGTTATTTGATCAGCCTTGGCATGAAGTTCCGTGTTGGAGCTATTTTTGTCAAATTAGTGATTCAACTACTTCCTATGGTTCTTATTCGGGTGCGGTTCCTAATGAAAAAATATCATGGGGCAAACTAAATATTGATACTCCCAAGTTTATTATAGAAAGTGATGCTACAATTGTTGTTCCTTTGGTATTTGCTTATGTGCTAGGGTGGTAACAATTTATAGATTTTAAACAATCCCGGCTTAATCAATAGCCAGGATTGCTCTTTTTAAATCTTCGATACCTATATGAGTATAGTTGAGAGTGGTTTTTAATGATTTTGTTTGATACTTAGTTATCATTTCATTTTCTTTTATAAAGCTCTATTTCAAAATGTGGAATCTATGACGTTATTCAAAAATATTAAAATTAAAATGTTTTGATTTATAGGCATATAACATTGAATTCGCATTTTGATGAATGATTACTTTTCCAAACTTATCAATACAAATTAATCCTACATTATATTTTAAATTTTGTGAAATAGTTTTAAACGCAATTTTTACCGCTTTATCTGCTGAAACTTTTTTGTTAGAAATTATTGAATGAATATAAAAGGCTAAATTATTTCTAATGATTGATTCACCATAACCCGAACAAGAAATTGCACAAGTACGATTATTTGCATATGTACCTGAACCAATTATGGCAGAGTCGCTAATCCTTCCCGATAATTTATTTACTAATCCGCCGGTAGATGTACCAGATGCCAAGTTTCCTTTTTGATCCAAGACAACACATCCAACGGTACCATTTTTATTAGATAAATAATTATTCGAATCTAAAAGTTTTAGCCATAATTTATCTGAAGAAAAATATTTTTTACTGACAAAATCAAATTCACCTAACAATTGTTTACTAATATATTCCGCAGAATAACAGCCTTCATTTTCAATTAAGATTTTTTTTGCGACTGAGATAGGATTTTTAATATTATTTACGCCAAAAATGCTGCCATATAAATGTCTTTTTCCATCCATTATACTTGCATCTAAACTAACTAATTTATCTTTATTTTGTAAAGAACCTTTCCCCGCATTAAATAATGAACTGTTTTCCATCTCTATAATTACTTTTTCGACAATATTTAAACTATACTCTCCTTTTATTAATAAATCGTAATTAACATCTATAATATTTCTGAAAAAATCTTTATATATTGAGTTAATATAAGATGGAATATCTTTCATCAAAAAGGAACCTGTTCCTCCGTGTATAGCTAATCCCAATGTATTTTTTCTTGTCAAAAAATGTTATTATTAAGGTTGCGCATTTTTATTTTTAAAACGTAGAAATAATTGACAATTACGAATATCATCATGCTTCATTATCCAACAAAGATATCTCTCAATTCCCATTCCAAATCCTGATGTCTTCATTGGATATTTATGCTTTAATTCAATATACCAATTATATTCTTTAAATCTAATCTTATGTAATTTTAGCGCCTTTTTTAAATTATTTCCATTTATATGACGTTCTCCTAATCCTATTAATTCACCCATTCCTAAAAGTAAATCTGCAGATTTTGCAACTGAATTATTTATTCCATTAAATGCCTGATAAAACGGCATACTTAAATGATCAAAATGTGTTATCCAAACGAATCCGTTAAATCTATCCATTAATTTTTGTTCCCCTTCAATTGTTAAAATTCTGTAATTCGATTTTTTATCGTGATAAAATTCGTTTTTATTTAAATATTTAAGAGCATCATTGAATTTTATTCTGGGAAAACTGTTACAGCTAATTAATCTTTCAACATGTTCTAGATTATTATTAAATTTTAAAATCCGATAACCAAATTCTCTAATTATATCCCTACTGAGATATTTTATATATGATTCAGCTAGATCTATTGCGTTGTCCATTTTTCCTGGAATTTCTACTTCTGATTGAAAAAATTGGGATAAATGTCTATTATCAGGAATCTCACCTCTATAACATGGCATTATTGAATAGCATCCTTTATTAAAAAATCTGCAACTGTATTCAAGTAAAAATTGCATTGAATCAGATAAATATGCTTTTTGGTTATCTAAAATTATTCCTACAGGTGTAGAATCACTTCCCAATCCCATTGGACTTGATACATTTAGCGTAGTTGTGGGAAATAATAGTGTTTTTATATCCTTTTCTCTATAAAATGTAGTAGTCGAATTTACAATCAAATTATATAGATCCGATAATAATTCATACCACGAATTATTAATAACTTTAAAACTAAAATGTTTTGAAAAATAAATTGGAGTAAAGTTTTTCATTAGATAATTAGTAGTATTATTTTATAATTCTTTTGTTAATGAATATTTTTCTAATAAATTGTTATTAAACTCTAAATAAACACCATTCAATAATCCTTGATAGTACACACTTCCCGGATTAAAACATATTGTTTTCCCTATTTTTTCAAAAACATGGCTTTCGTGTATGTGACCATGTAGACTTGCAACTGGCTGATATTTCTCTATTGCATTTCTTACAGCTGTGGAACCGACCGATATTTCTTCAACTCCAGCACCAGTAAGAGAAACATTTAAATTTAAATCAAGTTTAGGTGCTTTGTCAAGAGATGTGTTATAAGGAGGACAATGAAAATTAAAAATACAATTATGTAATTCTGGTACATTAACAATCATTTCATTAATTACTTCTTGTATCTTTTCTTCTGAAACATCTCTCGGACAATTCCAAGGTGTAATGTTCGAGACTCCAGTTGAAATTAAAGTAATTTTATCATTCAAATAAATAGTTTTTCCCTCAGGTCTTATTAAGTATTTGCTTGAATCAAGTATTTCGTCGAGGTATAAAGGATCATCATTTCCACAATTCACAATAACTTTTTTATCGCTTTTTACTAATCTTTCATCAGCAATAGTTACCCATTCCTTTAGCCTTTCTATCTTTAATTTTTTAAAAGTATCGTTAAAAAATTCTTTATTATTTCTTAGTTCAATTTCAACATCCTTATCGCAAACTAAATAATATATTCCTCGATTTTCTAACAAATTTTTGTGATTAATTAGTTCTTTTTGACTATCGATAACAATATTATCATTACCTATTGAATATTCCCACAAATTATTATTAATTTGTATAATAGGAATTAAATATTTACCGGCAATATCGGCTCCTAAAATAATAACATCAGGATGGATATTAGATTTTAATGAATTCAAAAATTTTTTAAAACAAATACTTGAACCATGTATATCACTTATAAACCAAATTTTTAATGTATTATTCAAATTAATTATTAAATAGATTCAACAACATTGTACCATTTGAAATATTCATGAAAATGCTTTCTGATGAACCACCTTAATGATTTATTAGATTTTTGTATTGATTCAACAATTATAAAAAGCTTTTTTATTACTATTTTCCTATCTTTTTCTAATATTGTATTATTATAATTTAAATAGTTATAAATTTGATGAAAATTTTTCCTTATAGTATGCTCAAATCCCCAATTATTTTTACATATTTTTGCAATATAATTTATGTCAAATTTTTTAGAATCATTATATCCAATTTCGTAATCAATTAATAACAAAAATATATCTATGATATCTTTGTTGTTGATTTCTTTTATTTGAAATTTAGACAATAATAAATCAGTTAAAGATATAGTTTCTAAGTCGTTTTTGAATGAAGATTTCAATTCGATTTTGTGAGAATACATTAACGAATCGTAATTAATATCGCAAATTTTTTTCCCCTTTTTATCATAAAAAGCAGATCTTAATACTCCTGGAATTGATTCGAAAATTGGATCTAAAATTAAATTGAAATCATTGACGAGCATTTTGTCTAATTTAGATTTGTATTTAGATTCAGATGCGAAATCTATATCGTTAATTTTTCTCCCTAAAATATTATAAAGATCGTGGTTTAAAGGGCATAATTTCCATATTGCTACACCCCCTAATAATTTGATAACAATATTTTTTATTTTTGCTTCTTTAATAATCAGATTTGATAATTCGATTAATTCTGGTTCGATAATATTCATAATATTTTTAGATTAAATAAAAATACTAATTATTTTATAATTTCACAAATTACTCTAAAGCCAACACTATAATCCCACCACCCTGAAAAAGCGGCTAACCAAAATGATTGACATTTTACATCTTCTTCGTCTGAATACCAGGCACCTCCTTTTAAAATAGGTTTTTGAAAATTTTGATGATTGTCGGCTGCCCATTCCCATACATTACCACTCATATTCATCAAACCATCTTTAGAGCAACCCTCTTCTTTAAAATAAACTTCAATAGGACAATTTAAAGTACCGTCTTTATCAGCTTCAGGATGCCCATAATGGCAAACATTATTCGTGATAGAATTGAAATTGAAAGACCAAGGGTAATCATCTTTATGTCCATTTGTAGCTGCCCATGACCACTCTGATGCAGTTGGTAATCTGAAATTGATATTTTTATCATTAATTAATGTATTTAACCAAAAACAATATAAAATAGCATCATATTTTGTAATACCCACTACGGGCTTGTTTTTTTTTATATATTTTGAAGTTTTTTCGAAAAGTTTTATTTTTGAAACTACTGTTTGAGGCCAAAAATCCATACTATCGGGTAAATATTTCTTCATTTCATTGTTATCTAATGCATTTTTATAATCTTTCAATCTTGAATTAAAAATCTTTTTGTTTAATATTTGATCTAAATATAAATCTTTTTTGTAGACTGGATTCAAATAATTAACAAAGTTATTGTATAATTTATTTGTCACAACATATTTAGCAAAATAAATACTTTTTGATTGCCCATCCGAGTTTTTGTTGAATTTATCAAAATTTATTTTTATATATTCAGCAAATATATTCTTATCAATATCATTTTTTTCGATCAGGTTTAAGAATCGTCTTCCACCATCTAATAATTTAATATACTTGTTTTCAAAGAGAATATGAATATTCGAACAATTTTTATTTGGTGATACCTTCCTAGACTTTTTAGATCTATTCTTTTCAAATAATTGTAGTTTTATGTTTTTTATTTCTTTTTTATTAATACTTTCATTTGAAGTAAAACACATATTTGTATCATCATAAATTCTATAGTGAATAGTTACAGATTTTTCTTCTATATCTAAAATAGTATAACCAGGAACCGATTTTTTTGAATCTGTTCTTGGATCAGAAAGTACAGACTTTGAATTAAGGAGTAAGATTCCATTTTTTACCGATGGATAATAATTAGTCTCGTTTTCGTGATTATGTCCAATGAAAATAATATTGAAATTATTTAATAATATATTTTTAAATTCACTTCGTTCAATGTCACTAACAAGTTCAATTGGGTGATGTATTAATGCAATTTTTAAGTCACACTTAAATTCTTTGATTTTTTTAATTATATCACGCAGATTATTGAGCCCTATGAATATATCATTTGATTTATTGCTTTTGGGCAAACATAACCAATTTGTATTGATTGAGATAAACCCAATATTCCTTCTTTTCCATTTTCTTAGAAACCAGGAACTCAAAATAGAAATATGTGAATTCTTAATTACCCTATAATATTTTTTCTCGAATGAAATAAAATTATCGCATCTTTTTTTTATGTAATTCCATTCATAATTATTTATGTTTTTAATATCAGCAACAAAATCATTAATGGAATTAATAGATTTAAATTTAATATGTAAATTTTTAATTAATTTTTCATTTTTTTCATTAATTTCTAAATCATGATTCCCTGAACCAATAATAATAGAATCTCTTCTTATTTTTAATTTTTCTACAATAGGCATTAAAAAAGATTTATTAAAAGAATTATATTTATTTATTTCTTTTCCAAATAACCTCCCGCCTTTGTCAATTAAATCTCCAGTAATTACTATAAAATCTATTTTATTGTATTTAACTAAGTCATTTAATAAATACGTCCCGTAAAATTTCTCTAAAGAATCTTTATTAGATGGTGAGAAATGAATATCTGATAAATGAACAATTCTCATATGAGCAACTAATTTAAAATTTGTTAAAGATTAATAATTAAAATTTTGTTTAAGTATTATAATTCGCTCTATTCTTGTTTAGAAAAACTAATTGAGTTAATTTATTGTTTAGTTAGTCTTGATAAAAATAATTTCATATAGATACTAATCGGGAGGTAATTTACTAAACAATTTAACTGGATCTATACCATTTTTTTTCATTATACTTTTCCTAATTACATAAATTATATAACCAGATAAATAAACAAAAATTAGTACAATCCAAGGAATAACTCCTGCTTTTACACCGCTGAAACTATTATTAGTTAATGAACTATAAAGTATAAATAAAAAAACTACCGATGAAATAAATCCCGAGATTAATAATAGTGGGATTTTAAATATTTTTATTTTGGCAAATGATGGAGAGCTTTCATAGTAATCTTTTGTTTCTTTTTTTATAACAAATATAATTCCAGAAATACCGGTAATCATGTAGCACAAACTAAATAACGTAATGTAATTTATATAAGGAAAACTAAAATAATTCATAAGAATTAAAACAATAAACGCTGATGATAAAATAAAGATTGAGGCTGCTACTGGTTGATTATTAATTTTAGCTGTAAATCCATTCGGAAGTAACCTATCCATAGAATACGCAAAAATATTTCTGATACAAATTATAGTCATCACTATTGGTAATAATATAAACCATAAAGCTGAGCCAAATGTCATAATTATATTTAGAATTGGATTTTGAATAATTAATCCAGACATAAAAATCATTGATCCTCCGGCGGGTAGAGGATTCGTATCTAGAGAAGAAACTATAGGAATTGCATTATTAAAATCATATCCCACGACTGAGTAATATCTACCCATACCTATTATTGAAATTAGAAATCCAAATAATAATGCTAATAAAATACCCCATTTTTGAGTTTTGCTAGGTTCTCTTACCTCACCACCTACATATACAGAATATGTAAACCCAAAAAAGATTAGAAACCCAATTGGAAGAGCATAAAAACTATCAAGGATAGTTTTATTTTCATTTAAGACCAACCCATTCTTTGAAGCTATATCTAAAACATACTGATAGGCGTTTGGTAAATTTGAACTCTTATACATAAATCTATTAAAATTTTCTATAAAAGTTGCGTTATCGATAGTCCAAAATGAAAAAACCATTAAAATTGAACTAATAACAGCAATAATAAAAAATATATTTAATATTTTTCTTAACTTTGATTGACTAATTACCGAAAATAAAAAACATACTATCAAAACAATTACTCCTCCAATAACAATATTATTTACACCTGACAAATTATGTCCAATTTCAATTAAACTTAATTTATTAAGAGTATACCCTGAAGTTATTAATGCGGGGCTAATTGCATCTCTTATAGCCCAACCTGAAAATGTTCCAATTCCATATATTTGAGACCATGTAAAACCCCAGCTTGCAACAAAACCAATCATAGGTGATAAAGTTCTTGAATTATATATATAATCACCTCCGCTTCTTGGAAATATTGCTGCAAATATACCATATAAAATTCCAGTAAATATTGACAATATTACACCAAATAATAAAGTCCAATAAATATTAGCGTTCGGATACAAACCCCCAAGAATAGTCGGGTTAGTTGCTAAAGACAATCCTGTTGCGTAACCAAGAACGTTAAAAACAAATATATCCCAAATATTAAATCCTCTAACAAATCCAGAAGATTCTCTTGAAAATAAGGTTTTATTATTTTCTTTTCTCATAATAATTTATTTTTTGTTTTTTAATAATCTATTAATTAAATTGTTAATTTCATTTTTTTGTTCAATTAAAATAGTTTCGTTTTTCATTTTTATTAAATGTTTTATCAGTCGTTCAATTTTCACGAACGTAGCACCAAAAGGTATTATATCAATAATATATCTTATTAAATCGACGTAATTTTTATTTATGCTATTACTATTATAGTCTTCCCGCTGTAAATTAATATTTTTAAATGGATCATTATTGTAATGTAAATGTTTAAAAATACCTGCTTTATAATCTATGACATAAAAAACAATTTTACCATTGTTAAAATAACTTCCGGGATTTAACAATACTGTCTCGTTAATGCTATCATATCTGTTTTCATAAATAAAAGAGTGTAAAGAGTATTTTGGTTTAGTAATATCAATTATTTCTTTCAATTTCTCACAGCCAAAATGAATTCTTTTATTACTATCGTAATCTAAATTTGTATTTTTAGGTGGATATGGAATACAAAATATATAGTGTGATAAATCATTTTTATCCTCATATTTACTAATGAGTTCCCAAAATTTATCTCTAAAATTTTCTTCACTAATATTTCTGTAAAAAGATTTAAATCGATGTTCTTCAGAAATACTTTGGCAATTGTATGAAGAATAACTAAACCCTAATAATGAAAAAGAATTATTAATCTTAATAATTTTATTATTTAGTAAATTTACTTTTTTGTTTTTTTCAATTAATTCGTCAATAATTAATGGATCATCTGTTCCTGGTACGAAATAAATATCACTATGATAATCATTTAAAGATCCATTCAATATTCTTAACCATTTTCTAAATCGATTTATTTTTAATTTCTCTATTATTTTTTCTCTTTCTAAGGGGTAATTTTCAAAAATTAATTTTTCGCGTTTAGTGCAAATCCATCCATAATCCCCCTTGTAGGATATAAATTCGACGAATCTATTTTGAATATCATAATTCTCAAATAAAATATCTTTTCCTTCGTATTTCGCACTACTAATAAATTTATTTCTATTAGAATTATCAGTTTTACAAATTGGTACAATTTTGTTCCCACAAATGTCGCCGCCAATAATAATAATATTTGGCCTGTCTTTACAATTAGCTAAATTAATAACTTTATAAAAACACAAATACGATCCGTGTAATTCAGAGAAATAAAAGATTCTATAATCTTTTGATTTCATATTGATTAATGAGGAATAATTAGAAAATAAATTGTTTATTTTATTGAACTCAATTAACTTTTAATATTTAAATATTAAATATTTCGAATTAGAGTCGGTAATATAACTGGTTACGAAGTTTTTGACGCTTCGTAACCAATAAAATATTTACAAAAGGACGTGTAAAAAAAATGAACAAATCAAACTTCAAAACAATCTGGTGGAAACTGCGATAGAAAAATTTAAGATATTCAATTTTGTAAAATATTTATGAAGAAATTAGTTTAATTTATAATCTTTCTTTATATTATCGTTTACATCCCCATGGTTTTACATCCCAGCTTTCTATAGCTACTGTAAGCGGAACTTCTTTATCACTTATATTCAACTCATTTCTAACCCAATGACAAATTGTCATAATTAATTCGTATTCGTCTGCATATTTTTTCAAGTTCAATATGGCTTTTCGTGTGAATTCGCGGTCCGGAGCAATTCTGAATTTGTGCTTAAAATTATTTATATTTTCAGGAGCTATATAAAGTTCATAAAGTTCTTTTGCCATACTTTTATCTGTATGCCTTATAATTTCTCCAATCCACGCAAGATTTTGAATAGTAAGAGTTAAAAATTCAGGTTTAATTTTCAAAATATTCGCATTTTTCAGTTTCATAAATAAGTTTCGGATTGTATCTTCTGATAAATATGTTGGTATGATAGGTTGAATTACTGCCTCATGAGCATGGATTTTGTGTTCTTGGCAAATGATGGTAGCTTCTAACCTTTCTTCAATTGTTGCTGCTCTGGGTTCGAGGATTGGGTAAAGTTCTGGTGGCATCATTGATATGCTTGTATCATATATGAGTTTATCCGAGAGTTCTCCCATCAAATCTAAAATTGTTTCCCCATTGTTCTTATAGTATAATTCTTCTTTACCAGCCTTCGTGAGAACAAATAAATATGATTTCGAATTGGGGTTATTTTTAAAATGTGCAATAAATTCTCTTAGGATATCATGAGCAATACCTGTCTGAAGTGTAGCTTCTTGGAATGGCTCTGTTTTTGGAGCAAAGTAATAACAATGATCGATTCCGTTTTCATCTTTTAATTTATGTCTTAAATACTTTTTATAATTATTATAAAGTATCTTTGATGCTGAATGATCACCATCCGAGACTAAGCAATAAAGGCAATTCACATTACACCCGATCATTGGATTGATTTCCAAAACATCGATTGGACATTTGCAAGTATATCGATGATTTTTCAAAGGTTCATCTAAAGAAATATCTTTCATTATACATGATAGTTTGGACACCAATGAAATGTTTTTATATTTTTCAGCAAAAACAAATGAGCCTTTTTGTAGTTCCTGAAGAGTCTCCATTGTAGGCTTTACATCTATTTTTAATTCCTTAAGATACTCTGTATCAATTACTCTAGGGGTGTCCCGATAATTGAATATCTTGTTCTCTCTTATTCTAAATGGATTTAATTTAATTTGTTCTGACATTTTAATCGCCTTTCTATGATTAGTTTAAAAAAATTTAACATAATGAGGTAAAATGAAATTATTTTTAATTTTGATTAATGTTTATAATGAAATCCATAAAATTTATAATTTAATAAATGTAAATTAAATTTGATTAAATATTTTGAATTATTAGTTATTTTAATCGATTTAATAACTATTTATTAAAAATATTTACTTACTCATTCGAATATTCCATTTTCAATACCGGGTGAATTTCTCTACCATTATCAGACATTCCTCTTTGCCCATGCAAGTAATCAAAGAAACCAACGCCTGTTAATTTAACTTTTTTGTGAGTGTTTTTGAAACTTTGAGTCGGATTAAATTCATCTGTAAACCAATCCCTGACTTTTTTCAGAGCTTGGTATCTGCTCGTGGTTCTAATTCCTGGACAATCAGGATCTACTATTTCAATTACCATATTTTCACCCGTTTCTAAATCCGATATAACAACGTGATAATCCTGGTCCGCTTCTTTTTTGAATTCTACAACGTATGCTTCTATTTCATATACATTAGTTTCGGTTTTCATCCTTGGCATATTTTTAACCTTTGTGGGTCTTTTCATCAAACATTGTTTTTGAACTGTAGATTTTTTAACGTTCTGAAAATCTATTTTAGTCGTATCTTTATCTGTTAAAGTTTTTACACTCCATCTTTCTTTACCACACTGTGAATATGAAGGTGAAACAGATACATTAATTATCATAATTAATGCAATGAAAATAACTGTGAAATTTTTCATGTTTATATTATTTAATTGTAAAATATTGTTAATTCAAAGTCATTATTATTATTTAAATGATTCACTTAATCTTTTTCGATTCGATAATATCTTTTGTTAACTCATCTGATGATTTTAAATGAGTATTTTTTACTTTCGTATCCAGATTTATTAATCCTATTCTTACATTTGGTTGTGAATTGTTATTTTTACTTAACGATTTGTCAAGAGAATCTATACTAGTTTGTATATCTTTTTTAAATTCCGTAAAGCTATTTAACTGATTATCATAACTACTTTTTAGTTCGTTAATATTATTATTTGCTTCTTCTTTTGCATCTGCAATTTTAGTTTGATTAAAATATGCATTCATTCCACCGGATATAGAACAGATTATTGCTATTATTACACAAAAGTTCAAATACTTATTAAGTAACGACACTTTAAATGGTGGTGCATTATTTGGTAAACTTCTTATACTAATACCCACATAAAAAACTGCGAATATACTTACTCCTGCGGTTCCAAAACTCGCAAGTTTGACTAATAATTCAAGAGTATCCATATTATTGTACTTAAAATATAGTTTTCAAAAATTTTATATTATTTAATTTATTAAAAAACATAAGAATTGATTATTTTGCTAAAGTTAATCCAAATGAAATTGCATGATTCTTTTTAAACAATGGTTCTTCATTTCCATAATTATAAGTTATATTAATACCTAAATTAGATGTCAAATAGATATCTAGTTTTGTATTATTAAAAATATAATTTTTATCCTTTGTTATATTAAAATCATCACTATAAATAATATTATATTTTAAAGTATTAGTAAGCTGAATTCGATTGAATTCCTTCTTATCTTTTGCTTTCCATCCAATTATTTTAAAATATAAAGGTATAGTTAATCGACCATAATAGTCATTACGTAATGCTTTTTGATTTCGAAAGCCGTTTGCATCTGAAATTCCCGTTTGCAAATCAAACAGGAATCCAGGTGCATTATTTTCATATTTTATATATGGACCTATCGAGAAATAATAAAGCATATTATTAAAAGACCTGTCTGAAATAAATTCGGGAGCTCCTTCCAAGTATAACGATATAATACCTCCAGTCTTTCCTAGTTGCGGAAAATCATACACTAATCCACCCGGCAAAGCTATAGAAATATTATTAGGAGCGCTAGAAATACTACTACCGATATTAATATCCATTGAAGGTTTGATGTAATATCCCCATTGAGTATTTTTAATAGCATCATTTACAATATATCCTCCTGAAGTTTCAGGTTTCCCGGGTATTCTATTAAAATCAAGGGTAAAACTAAAAGTTGAAGAATCATTTGTCACAAATGTCTTTCCATAACCTATGGAAAATAATTTGTCCTGCCCTAAGGCAGTTACAAAAGAAACTATTAAAACAGTAAACGAAAATAACAAAAATTTTTTCATTTTAAATTTGTTTTAATTATAATTAATATTATTAACTATTATAAATAGAATATATTTTATCAATGATATCACTAACTTTTTTTAAAATCGTATATAAATCATTTGTCATTTGGGTTGTATCAATTTTGTCAAATTTTCTTTTAAGCTCCCGGGCTAATCGATCTGACATAAATGATGAGATAAATTTATCAATTGGATCTGTAATATTTATTTCATCTACAGAATAACGACTGTTTAAAGATATAACTTCTTTGACTCCAGTTTCAATCTCTTTTTTTTCCATGACTAATTATTAATAAATTTATTTGAATAATTTGTTATTTGATTAGATTTTTAAATTAATACAACTTGCCCAAATATCTTCAGGATATATAATATTTTCTGTGCCTGGTATTTGAGGAATATTGATTTTAGTATTTAAATTTATTCCCTGAGATATATAGGCTTTATAAGCTAACTGACTACAATAAAATGATTTATCTGTATCAAAATCAAAAAAATTGATATTATAAGGTTTACCAAGCTGGGAATTGCAATAAAGCGATATTGCCTCGCGTATAGTTAATTCATCACTAGCTGATAAATTTTTGTTACTTAGTGGAAATGCTATGCCATAAAGATCATCGATTATTCCTCCCCTTTGACTTTCCATCGTAGATGGATTCCAGACATTATCGGTTATAAAAAATTGATTGACACCTTTTGGACCTGCTTCTATACATTTCCCTTCAGGACCAATATAAATCACTATATGATCTATATCCCCCGGAATGAGTAAACCAATTAATCTCCAAAATTGACCAGGTAAAAAAGTACCATTTCCGTCTGTAGTACAAATAATATCCCCAGTTTGTACATTGACACTATTTAAAAGGTAATTATAAATCACTTTTAATATTTAATTTTTTGATAAATAATTTTCTATTTAAATAAAAAAGAAAATTATTTCTATTTTTTAATAGACTTTTCTTTTTAGACCGTTCCAAATATCCATACTCGGATTGACCTTTATTACTCCTTCACTTAAGTCTTCATTCAAATTATATACAAAAGCCATGGTCATCTGATAAGCTTCAGCAAATCCTTCTTTATCTTCCGTTTGGTCTATATAAGGTAAATACGTACCAGTATTAATGTACATATTTACTTTACTATCTATGAACCCTTTAAAGTAATCTGTGCGTGCTTCATGTGTATGACCAAAAAATACATATTGGACTTCCTGATATTTTTTATCATTCCATTCTAATTTAGCACCATCAATACCATAGTCTTTGTTGAGATGTAATTTTTCTACAGTATTATTAATTATTTGTGCAATTTTAATGAATTTCGCAACATCATCGAAATTTTCATTTTTAATTACGGAATGGATTAATTCAAAAATATCGATTAAATCCATTTTCCAAAATAATATTTCGGGTGAAATTTTAGTCCATTTTTTAGCTAAATCTGAATCAATAACAGCTTCTAATGACTCTTTAAATGAATCCATAATGGCTGTTTTAATTTCCGGTTTTAAATCCTTACTGTACCAGTAAAGCCATGAAAAGACATTGAGCATAGGTCTTACATTATTTAGGTCCATCAATAATTTTGTAAAATTATAATCATGTAACCTTTCTTTTATCCGAAAGATAATACCAGACATAAGTTCACAGGTTACAACTTCCCCAATAGTAATTACTTTATAAACCTCTTGATTAAATAAATCAGTATTTTTATTTTTCCCAGCCTCATCCAATAAGACATTATAAAGTTCAAATCCATAATTACTAATATCATATTCATTCCCATGGCGACAAAGTGATGCGTAATCAGAATTGTAGTAGCTGTTTAAAAATTCAAAACTATCAACATTTGTGAACTGATCTTTTAGTATTTTTTTTAAGGAAGGAAAATTATAAAAAGCTCTGTCATGATTTCCAATAACGTAATTTATGATAACAGGAACTTTAATATCGTCACTTTTAATCGAGTTAAGCATTTTAATTAAGGATTTTCCACTCGGTGTGGACAGAATTTTTGTCAGAATTTCGCAATAATATTTCTCGACTTTAGGGTTAGAATTCATACCGGTATTATGATCCAGATCTCCATTCCAAGGTCTTTCTAATCTTGGTAATTTAAGCCAGTAATCAGTTCTTACCAAATCAAAAATATCACCAAGCAAAATGACTCTTACTTCTTGCGCTTTTTTATTTATAGCATTGTCTTTTATCTCATCAAAAAGAATGTTGAATGCTTCTGGTGCAACATTAATTGCCGTTGATTCGTCAGTTACATGAATATCGCTAAAAATAGTTAACATGTTACCTCCAATATTTAATTTAAAAAATATTTAAAATTCTTTATTTCATATTTTATTGGATTTAGTTTAAAATAGCTCAGTTACTTTTCAATTAGCGTCAATATATTAGGGAACATTTAAAATTAAATAATAACATTTTTTAAAATTCATCTTATTATCATATATTGCGAAGCACAATTATATCTTTTTAATATTGATTCATTAAATTTTTATTCTGTTTTATATAACGACTATTATCCTTTTTTTTCTGTTAAGCCTATAATTATGCTTCCACAAACTTCCACATCTGCTTCAACTCTCAACATAAGTACCAGCGGAGACATTTACATTCGGCCCATAAACACACACAATATTATTGCAAAATCAAAATAATTCTTAATTCATATGTTTAAATTTTGTAAACATAGGAGAATAGTGAGGTTTAAATTTGGTTTTTTGAAATACTCAGATGAGAAATAGCTTTTCTTGGGTAATGCTGAAAAACTAAATAGACTAATATTATAAATAATAATATTTGCCATGTTATAGCAAACCAATTTATATCTCCCTTTCCCTTTAAATATTTTATTTCTTAATTGTAAAGAAATATGACATAACCTATCTATTACTTAATAATTTTTTTAAATAATTATTTATATATTTTTATCCCCTCCGGTTTAAAATAAATTATTCTTGTATTATTGAAGAGCGAATAATTCTAACTTTTAATCAATTATTTATTTCCTTCAAATTTTGAGAAACACCCGCTCTTCGGCATTAATATTAAATTACTAAATTGATTTTCTGTATTTCCGAACCTCAAAGAAATAAATCATTTCCTTGGAATATTTTTTTGCAATTTTCTTCATCAATAAAAAAAAAACTTTTTTTTGGGGATCAAATAGTAATTGTATAGTTTCGCCATCAGAAAACATTATTCTTTCATCATATACAAATATTTTTATATCATTATCGTAATATAATTCCATCCCTTGATAACCGATTTCCGGAATATTAATAGTTTCAAATTTCCATTTTGATTTTAGCTTACTAATAATCAAAATTATTTTATTACAATATTCTTTATTTATTGGAATTATTATTTCTTTACAATAGTGACTAATGCGAATTCTTAACCTACCCATTTAATTACTTTTGGAAATATAAAGTTTATTATCAGTTTATAAAAACTGATTACCTTTAATAATTTTATAAAAAATCATATTAAATAATTCACTTGAACGCACTAAATAGATAATAAATAATAATATATATTTATATTATTTTTTACAAATATTTACTATTTTCTTTACTATTTTAAAATAATTTGATTAGCAACTGGGGAAAATAAGAATGTATAAAAAAAAGATTGTATTATGTGGTTAATATATTGATTAAACAGTCATCTCTTCTTTAACTGATTTTGAAAGATCAAATAGTTTTTCAAGTAGCCATTTCTTTAAGGCAAAAGTTGGTTCTTTTTCAACTAAATTAAATAAGAATTTCGTTTCTTCCTGAAGATTTAAATTAGGGTTATTTATAATAATAATTAATTTATTCAGATATTTTAATAATTTATATAAACTATCTTTATTTGATTTATTAAGTATTTTATCATCCATTATCGATTTCTTATAGTTATGTATGGAATCCAGTAATTTATCATACTCGCCAGTTTCAAAATAGATCCTCAATACTATATTTCTAATATCAAACCTATAAATAAAGTTATTAACTTCAATATTTTTTTTACATTCCCAAACTTTATCATAATTTTTCATACCATAATAATAATAGATTAGGCCAAAATTCATCATATCATTATAGTCATTTGTATTTAATTTTGACGTATTATTATCTATAAAATATTTTAATAAGTCAAAATTACCAATTGAAAAAGCTGATAAAATAAAATTTCGATATGTTGTGGCATGCAAAAATTCCTTATTATTTATATTAAAGTAACCTTGTTCAACGAATTCATTCAATAATTCAGCTTTTTGTCTTAAATAAAAATCTTTATCTTCACCGAGCCTTGCTTTCATAATACAATAGTTGATAAGCTGATTAAAGTGAAAGTTTATTAATTCTTTATTCAACAAATATTTCGTATTATTAAAACAATTTTTATAGTTAATAAAATTTTCTGAATCCTCTCTTTTGTAATATGTAAAAAACAACATTTTATATAAATCATAAATAATTTTTCTCTCAGGCGGCCGGTTAAATAAATTAGTTCTATCAATTTCATCTAACAATTTATAAATATTAATTGGAAAATGATATTTCTGGTAATTTCCTGTGCCTATGTTCAATGAAAAATTATAAACGAATAAATTTATTTGTTGAATTAAACAATAAAGAGATAAATCCAAAGAACCATTATAAATGTGTGGATGTATATTATCCGCATTTATATTATCAACAAACCTTACATTATTTGTAATAAATTCACACGATAAAACATGAAAATTAAATGAATTCCAGTAATGTTTATCCGATATTTTATTTGAACTATAAATAAGATCATTTGTCTTTTCGAGATTTTTCTCAAGCACGTTAAAATTCTTATTTTTTAAAAGATATTCATTCAATGAAAGTTCTGAATATTCAACATCACTTAAAAATGATTTTATCTTATAGAATTTCAATACTTCTTTATTGAGATTTGAAAGTCTTTGAATAACTGTTGAATTAGAAAGCCTTAATTTCTTTGATAACTTTTTTATTAGTTTCTCATATTCTGAATTTATTAATAAATCCAGATTGTTCAAAATCTCTGCATAGATTTTATATAGTGCTTTATTATTTACGAGATAAGGAGAATTTAAATATTTTTTAAATTCATTAGAATATTCTTCTGAAAAGTTGCTTAATAAATTAAAAAGTTCCTTTATTTTCATATCGAAATTATAAAAAAAAATTACTTTTTAAATGCTTAATTATCAGAAGTTAGTATAAATAATTATTAAATAAAAGTACTTTATTATGTAAAAAAGACACATAATATCAGTTTTTTTTGTATTAATAATTATTGTAAGTTCGTAATAAAAGGGGATTTGTTATGAGAAAAATTATTTCCATTTCTATTTTATTCGTGTCACTATTTTTATCGGGTTTGTCTTTTTCCGCATCTAATCTTGAGTATAATTCTACTGCATTAAATAAAATTATTTATATGTCAGAAGTATCTAAAGAAGTATGCAGGGAATACACACTAATTGGTGGGCAATGGTATCTTGTAATTCATTATGATGATGGTACAATTGGAGTTTTTCCAATCCCTGCACCACCTGAGGACTAACCGATATAGTTAAATTGTAAGTTTGTTCAAGTAACATTTCTAATTCATATCAGAAGGGTTCTAGATATTTATAAGAAAAACTATTAAAAATTAATTTAATAGAATGAGACGGTGAATCTGAATGGACGCATAATCTGCCCGAGGAGCAAAAATGGTTCCAGAACAATTATATTTTAAAAAATCAGAGCTTGAAGAATGGATTTTTAAACATCGGATAAAATCAAGTTTTGAGATTGAAAAGGAAGCTGATGAGTATATTAGGAAACATCCATTTAAACCTTGGATAAATAAAAAGTGATGATGTTTTTTAAAATAAGAATTCGTTTTAAACTAATTTCTTAAGGCCGGTAGATTTTTCTTCCGGCTTTTTTATTAATAAGAAATTTCCAACCGGGTTGTGCATCATTCGCCTCACACCGATGGAAGAGATTGATAAAATTAGTGAAGACCTTATTTAATATTTTATCTCCTCTAA
>Ga0182011_10000616_pt1 | contig 31101 bp, 19 predicted proteins | sample 711E1DmetaG_FD_120481 | JGI IMG/M metagenome (GOLD analysis project Ga0182011, IMG submission 120481) | Permafrost microbial communities from Stordalen Mire, Sweden - 711E1D metaG | ecosystem: Environmental > Terrestrial > Soil > Wetlands > Permafrost | place: Sweden: Stordalen | collected...
CGGCGGTACCGGTCATCCCGGCGAGCTTCTCGTACATGCGGAAGTAGTTCTGGAGCGTGACTGTCGCCCACGTGTGGTTCTCGTCCTGGATCCGGACACGTTCTTTGGCCTCGACAGCCTGGTGCAGGCCATCGGACCAGCGTCGCCCTTCCATGATCCGGCCTGTGAACTCGTCGACGATCTTCACCTCGCCGTCGGCCACCAGATAGTCCTTGTCCCGGTGGTAGAGCTCCTTGGCCTGGAGTGCCTTCTCGAGCTGATGGACGTAGTTCACCGCGACCGAGTCGTACAGGTTGGCGACCCCGAGCTGCCGCTCGACTTTTGCAATGCCGGCCTCGGTCGGCACAGCGGTGCGCTTCTCCTCGTCGACTTCGTAATCGGCATCGCGCCGCAAAGTCCGCACGACGCTTGCAAACTGGTAGTAGAGCTTCGTCGACTCGTTCGAGGGCCCGGAGATGATGAGCGGCGTCCGGGCCTCGTCGATCAGGATCGAGTCGACCTCGTCGACGATCCCGTAGACGTGCTCACGCTGCACCATGTGCTCGCGTTGCGGGGCCATGTTGTCACGCAGGTAGTCGAAGCCCATCTCGGTGTTCGTCCCGTAGGTCACGTCCGCGCGGTACGCCGAGGTCTTGACGGCAAAGTCGTCTACGTCGGGAGTGATGAGACCCACCGTCAATCCGAGGAACCGGTAGATCTGGCCCATCCAGTCGGCGTCACGCCTCGCCAGGTAGTCGTTGACGGTGATGACATGCACGCCGCGACCGCCAAGCGCGTTCAGATAGACCGCGAGCGTCGAGACGAGAGTCTTCCCCTCACCTGTCTTCATCTCCGCGATCCACCCGAAGTGCAGAGCCATGCCACCCATGAGCTGGACGTCGAAGTGGCGCTGGCCGATGGTGCGAACTCCCGCCTCACGTACCACGGCGAAAGCCTCCACGAGGAGGTCGTTCATGTCCTCGCCGTGATCGAGGCGCTCTTTGAACTCGACGGTCCTGCGGGCCAGCTCCGCGTCGGACAGGGCCTGGATCTCTGGCTCAAACGCGTTGATCGAGGGCACGATGGCAGCGAGGCTGCGAACCTTCTTGCTTTCGCCCGCGCGAAGTACCTTCCCGAACACACTCACGACCGCCCATTGTACGCTGCCGCCCCTGCGGCCCCGGGTCGGCGGCTCGCCGTTGCGGTCCTGAGGCTTGCGCTTCAGCCGGCGACCACCGGGATCCGCTCTCCGACCCGGCGTCCCGAGCCCTGCTCGCCAGAGACGAGAGCCCCGGCGAGATGGTGCGGTGCGGCATGCTCGACGCGCACGCTCACGAAAGTGCCCGGGGCGAGGTCTTCGCCCTCGGGTGGGGCGAAGTGCACGAGCTTGCCCTGGCGGGTACGGCCGGAGAGCACCTCCGGGTCCTTCTTGGACGGGCCCTCGACGATGGCTTGCTCGATCAGGCCTATGCGGCTCAGGTTGCGGGCGAGCGCGGATCGCTCGATCACCACCTTGAGCCGCTCGAAACGACCGGCGACGACTTGGGGTGGCACGTACAGCTCCGTCATCTGCGCCGCGCGCGTGCCGGGCCTCGGCGAGAAGATGAACGTGTAGGCGCTGTCGTACGAGGCCAGTGAAGCGACCTCGAGAGTTCGTTCGAAGTCTTCTTCGGTCTCGCCCGGGAACCCGACGATGATGTCGGTGGTCACAGCGAGGTCCGCGATCGCGGCCCTCGCGTCAGCGAGAAGTGACAGGTAGCGCTCTGCTGTGTAACCCCGCCTCATCGCCTGGAGAACACGGTCGCTGCCTGACTGGAGGGGCAGGTGGAGCTGCTCGCACACCGCGGGCGTTTCGGCCATCGCGGCGATGGTCTCCGGCCGGAGGTCTTTCGGATGGGGGCTCGTGAACCGGACACGTCGGATGCCGGGCACCGCGCCGATCGCACGGAGCAAGTCGGCGAACAGGGGTCGCGCCCTCAGGGGACGTTCTTGCGCCCATCGTTCACCTGCGATCCGGACCAGATCGGCCCCTTCGGCTGCAGCGCCCCTCCACTTTGTCGTCAGGTCGCGGCCGTATGAGTTCACGTTCTGGCCGAGCAGCGTGACCTCGACCGTCCCGCGGGCCGCAAGCCTTCCGAGCTCCTCGACGAGCTCCCCGAACGGCCGGCTGACCTCCGGCCCCCGCACGGCCGGGACGATGCAGAAGGCGCACGAGTTGTTGCATCCGACCTGAATCGTTACCCAGGCGGCATGGGACTGGTCATGTCTCACGGCCATCGCGGTCGGGAAGTCGGTCTCCTCGTCGCGGCCGGGAGCATCCGGCACCTCGATCACAGGCTCGCCGCTCGAGCGCGCAAGGCCGAGGAGCGCCGCGACCCTGCCGACGTTGTGGGTGCCGAAGACGGCGTCGACATGGGGTGCACGCTCGAGCAGCAGCTCACGGTCCTTCTGAGCGAGGCAGCCGCCGACGGCAATCTGCAAGTTGGGGCGCCGCTCCTGGACCGACTTCAGCTGGCCGAGGTGCCCGTACAGCTTGTCGTCGGCGTTCTGGCGGATGCAGCAGGTGTTGAGCACGACGACGTCGGCCTCATCCAGGTCCTCGGTGCGGGCCAGGCCATCGGCTGCGAGTACCGCGGCAATGCGTTCGGAGTCGTGCTCGTTCATCTGGCACCCGAAGGTACGAACCAGGAACCGGCGAACCTCGGCCACCGGAGAAGACTAAGCCCTACCGGTGCGGCCGAGATGCGAAGGCTCGCCGCCGTGGACCGCCACCGAGACCGGCTCGACGGCCTGCTGGCGCGCCGAGCGGGCAACCTCACCGGGATCGCCGCTGTCAACAAGCGAGCTGACGGTGGGCTCCTGGTGCACGTAGCGCTCCCCGCTCAGCCAGGAGGCGAGCGCGGCGACCAGGCAGGCGCCGCCTGCAAAGTCGAACGCCCGGCGCAGGCCGTTCTCGAACGGCACGGAGATCAACGCCGGGAGGAAGCCCCGGCTCGACAGTAGCTGGGCATGCGCCGCCGAGATCTGATGAATAGTCGGGCCCAGGAGCACACGCATCGGGTTGTCTCCGAGAAAGGCTGCGAACAGCAGCCCGACCGGCGGAAGGTGCGCGATCCGCGTCGCGTCGGCTGTCGGCACGCCCGCTGATTTCAAGCCTGAGTACAGGTGTGCGGGAAGGGAGGCAGCCAGGCCGAGGATCATGAGGCTGAAGAACACCCCGATGGACAACACCATCGCCGAGTTCTGGAAGGTCGCGGCCATCCCGCTCCCGACTCCCCGCTGGTCGGCGGGCAGGCTGTTCATGACCTGGGCCCGGTTCGGCGAGCTGAACAGGCCCATCGATGCGCCTAGTGCGAGCAACACGATCGCGAACCAAACGTAGGAGAAGTCGACCGGTAACACCTCGAGAACAAAGAAGCTCGCGGCCGACAACACCATGCCGGCAGATGCGAAGGGCCTCGGCCCGAACCGGTCCGAGAGGAAACCGGAAATTGGCCCGGACACGAGGAAACCGACGGTCAACGGCACCATGTAGATCCCCGCCCACAGCGGCGTGGACGAGAAGCTGTATCCGTGCAGCGGCAACCAGATTCCCTGCAGCCAGATGATGAGGATGAACATGAGGCCGCCACGGCCGAGCGACGCAAGCAGGCTGGCGACGTTGCCGGCCGCGAACGCCTTGATCTTGAACAACGGCAGATGGAACATCGGTTGAGCCACCAGAGTCTCGATCACACAGAAAACGACGAGCATGGCGACACCCCCGCCGAGCTCGGCGATGACGACCGGGTTCGCCCAGCCCATGGTGTCGTGGCCGTAGGGCTGGATCCCATAGGTGATCCCGACGAGCAACGAGACCAGACCGACGGCAAAGGTCACAGTGCCCCACCAGTCGATCCGTGCGGGGCGCCGGATGCCCCGCTCCTCGAGCCTCAAATAGGCCCAGATCGTGCCGCCGACGCCGAAAGGAACCGAGACCAGGAAGACGAGGCGCCAGTCGAGCGGACCGAGCAGGCCGCCCAAGACGAGACCGACGAACGACCCGGAGATGGCGGCCACGTTGTTGATCCCGAGCGCCAGGCCCCGTTGGTTGGCAGGGAACGCGTCCGTCAGGATCGCCGCCGAATTCGCCATGAGCATCGCCGCCCCGAGACCCTGCACGACCCGCATGCCGATCAGATAGGACGCTCCGGCAGCGCCACTCAGCCAGTCGACCGACAACAGGACCGAGCCCAGCGTGAAGACGGCAAAGCCCAGCTCGTACATCCGGACTCGGCCGAAGATGTCGCCGATACGGCCGAACGCGACGACGAGCACGGCAGTCACGACCAGGAAGCCCATCAACATCCAGAGGAGATAGCCCACGTCGCCGGGAGCGAGTGGATCGACGCCGATACCACGGAAGATGTCCGGTAGCGCGATCAATGTGATTGACGAGTTGATCGTCGCCATCAGCATCCCGAGCGTCGTGTTCGAGAGCGCGATCCACTTGTAACCGACCCCGTGAAGGCTCAGAGCAGAACGGGAACCTGGCTGCGCCACTGGGTCAGCCGACGGCCTCGGCTGCAACAATGCCACCTGTTACCCCCCACTTTTCCAGAGGACGTCGCTACCCGAGAACAGGGCTTCCGACGCCAGCCGGGCACTGCCGAGCGGGCGCGGCCCCCTCTCGAAATTCAGAGGCGTCCTACGTCAATGCCGAGTGTAGGCACGCAGGGCCTCATCGGCCCCCCCCCGAGGATCCACTGCTAGTTCCTTCCGTGGTGCCCACCGCCGATCTTGCGGCCGCCGATCGTGTAGGAGTACGGGATCGCTGCCAGCTCGTCCCCGGACACCTGGCCGTACGGAGGAACGCCGTAGGTAAGGTCGTCGACGTACAGCGTGCCGTTCACCACCGTGCCGTTGGGCCCCGACGGCGTGATGGTCACCTCGATGACCGCGGTCTGACCCGGGTTGACGGACAACAGTGCGAGAAAGCCGAGCACTGACGGAGTGACGACAGCCTGCCAGGCGTCGCCTGTACTGGATGTCACCGCAAGGTCAAATGCCTTCGTCTCAGCCGTCATGTTGATGGTGGCCGAGCCGCCAGGCGCCGCAGTGGCGTACGGCCCGCACTCGGTGGGCCCGGCTATCCATGAGCCCGCCGTGACGGTGCCGCCGAGTGGGCTGTAGGAGGCAGACTCGTTGTCAGAGCAAAGCGGGCCGGGACCGCTGCCGGCGCTGACCAGATCGGGATCGCCCGGATACGCGCTGAAGTCGAACATGGCCGGCTGGGCCGAGGTCTGCGAGAGCGAGATGCTCGTGGTTTCCGTCGGGACCAACCAGCTCGGGAAAAGTGAAGCAGTCATCGGCAACGACACGGTGTTCGAGGTCTGCGGGGCTAGCAGGATGCTGGCCGTGGCGTCGAGTCGTGGGTCGACGAAGAAGTCCTCCGGTGCCACGCCATTGTTGGTGACCGTGACCGGGAAGGTCACCGGCGTGCCCGCGGCCAGCCCGTACTGGGCGCTGTCTGGAAGCCCGGAAGCCGAAGCTCTGACGGTATTGAAATGGATGGTGCCGGTGAACTGCTGCGAGACCTCGTCGCCTACGACCGGCTCGGCGAAGTCCACGATCAGAGTCCAGGTTCCCGGGACAGGGTTCAAGGTGTAGGCCGTGAGCGTGGTGCCCGACGCGGCACCCACGACGTTGTTCTGCCCGTAGCCAAGCGTGTCGCCGTCGGGGCTGACAAGGTAGGCGCCCACAGAATCGCCTGGATCGTTGGTGAGCGACACGTTGGCGGTGATGTTGTTCACCGAGCGGTCGACGTTGAACTCGTAATAGTCCTCTTGACCTTCACCGGGCAGCCGGCCGTTTCCACCGGTAAGTACTCCGCCGAAGGAGCCACCGGGCAGCGCTCCGCTGAAGGATCCGCGGCCGTCGCGCACCTGCACCAGGCTGCGAAGTGTGACCGGGATCGACGTGCTCGCGCCGTCCGACCCAGACCCCATGCCGAAGTCGGGGCCCACGCCCGAGGATGAGCTCAGCACGATCGACCCGGAGGAGTCTCCGGGTGACAATGGCGTGATCGTGCTCACCCAGACCGTCTGGCTCTGGCCCGGCCTCAGCACGAAGTGCGACGGCGAAACCGAACCGAACGGGGCGAACTGCTGGGTGGACACCTGCCACGGGATGGTCCCGTTGGTCCCGCTCGCGGACGCGACGTCCCCGAAAATGACGCCCGTCCAGGTGCCCGCGACCGGGTGCGTGACGTCGACGTTGCCGTAGTTGCCCACGCCTTGGGGCAGGCTGTGTGCTGCGAGCCGTCCGAGCGGGTCGATCAGGATCAGCCGCACCCGGGCGTTGTCCGCTCCGCTCAGGGCCGGGTAGGCAATCGAGGCGTCCAGTCTGTCCTGGCCTGGTCGCACCGTGAAATTGACGACCGAGTAGTTGTTCTCCACACCTGCGTAGTTGACGAACTGCGGGCTCGTGGCGTCGTTCAGCGTGACGTTGCCGGACTGCACCTCCTCGTTCGGGCCGAAGGTCCGGCCGGACGCCTGCACGATCTGGGTGTTGGCTCCGGTATTGGTGACCGTCACCGGCCAGGACTCGGCCGTGCCTGGGTTGGCGACCGCGTTGAGCTGGTTGGTCGAAGTGAGCAGTGTCTCGCCGAGCGGCCTCGGCGAGCCGGAGGGAGTTGAGATCGACTCGGCCAACTCGACGGCCTGATAGCTGTTGAGCAGGCCCGCGCCCTGCTCGGTGGCGGGAGCACCGAGGTCGGTCGCGGTGCTGAGCAGTATCTGCTTGACCAGCGCAGGAGTCGGCGTGGCTCCGCCGTGGGTGTTCCGGTAGGCCTGGATGACCAGTGCCGCGGCACCTGCGATGAACGGCGACGACTGGCTCGTGCCGCCGCTCTCTTCGATGTCGGAGGGCTCGTTCAAGAAGTTCACGCAGCCCGCGTAGGCCGCGCTGGCGTCACAGGAGGCGAAGCTCAGGTCGCCGGGGGCGACCAGGTCGACCGTGTCACCGGTCTCGTCGTACCCGCCCGAGCTCAGCGAGCTGATGTTGTCGTCCAGCCAGCCCGTCGTCGCGAAGTAGCTGGCGGCCGCGTAGTTGGTCTGAGCATAGAAACGGAAGTCCGTCGAGGCGCCGACCGAGATAACGGCCGGGTCGGTCGCCGGCGAGCCGATCGTGTCGGTCGAGCCCGCGTCGCCGGTGGACACGGCGATCACGACCCCGGCCGCGACAGCAGCGTCATTGAACTGCTTGGTCGCGTCCAGCGCAGTGATGTCAGGGAAGTTGTTGGAATCGAACGACTCGTTGAGCACGTTGACGTGACCTGTCTCGACGGCGTAGTTGATGGCCTCGAGAAAGTTCGACTCGGTGGTGTCTTCGTTCGATCCGAACACGTCGAGGCCGACCAGGCTCGCGCCGGGGGCGACGCCTTCGATCCGGATGTTGCACGGCGACGGGTCGGGCTGGGCGCCGAAGTTCTGCACGTTGTAGACCTGGACGCCCTGGCCCGCGATCGTGTTGGAGTCGATGAACGCCTCGTCACCGCTAGTGGGCTGGCCCGGCCCGTCGCCGCTGAAGTCCTCGTAGTCGCCGCCCGTGGCGGGATCGAACACCGACGTGCCGTCGCTCCGGATGAAGTTCGAGTTGGTCGTGTCGACGCCATCGGCAATCCAGGCGACCTTCACGCCCGCGCCGGTGATGTCCAACGAGCGCGCAGTCTTCGCGAACCGGTTGTCGGAATCGGTGTTCGTCAGCGCCAAGCCCTCCGGATCGAGCTGAACCTGGCCGTTCGGGCCGCAGGCACCAGGGATCACGTTCGGCGTGAGGGGCGTACTGGCGCTGGTCGGCCACGACTTCGGCGATTCCGAAGAAGTGGCCGCTGTGGGAACAACCGAAGGCTGTGCGGCGCGGATGGTCACGTCGGGGATAACTTCGGCCACCGCCGGGTCGGCCCTGAGCCACGCTGCCTCGCCGGCCGACACCGTGGCCGCGAAGGAGTCGACAAGTCGATAGCTCTCGATATGCGTGGCGCGCACCTCGCGCAGCTCGTTCATGAGCGGGGCCTGGTAGGCGGCGGTCACCTCGGAGCGCAGCGTCGCCGCGCGGCTGCCGACGTGCGCTGGCGCGAGCTGGCTCTTCAATATGACTATTACCTTGCGGTCCACGTTCTTCGACAGCTGGGCGGCCAGCGTCGCGGTCATCGGCCGCTGCAGTGCGCTTCGGACTGCCGGGACGACCTGAGCCGCTCCGACGACGCCTGACTGAGCCACTACGAGCATAGGTACCGCCAAAGCGGCCGCAAACAAGGAGATCCTTAAGCTCTTGGCACACGACTTCGGCACTCTGGGTCTGGTGATTCCTCGCATGATCGCCTCCCATTCAAAAGCTAGCGGAGGCTCTGGGTTGTGGGCGTGCCCCCGTGCGCCGGTGCAGATCTAGAACGAACATACAGCAAGACGCCCGTGACGCGTGCGACGAGCCTCTGCAAGTTCCGGCAGTGGGTCTGACGCGTCACGATCATGACATCTCTCCGCAGCATGTCTTGACTCGCAACTCTTTTGGCGCTAAAACGTGTTTTAGCTTGCGCCTTAAGGATAGTTGCGAGCAGTGCCTTGGTCGTGAGCTTGCTTTCGCTGTATCCGCCTGGACCCTGCGGCATTGTTTGGTGTGGCTGCGGGGCGGGAGGATCATGTCAAGCGAGCAGAGGCTCTCCGACATCTTGGGCGAATTCGCTCGGACCATGGTGACGGATTTCCCGATCCAGTCAATTCTCGACCGCCTGGTAGAAAGCATCGTCGACATCCTGCCGATCACTTCTGCCGGTGTGACGCTCATCTCACCAGGCGCAATGCCCCGCTATGTAGCCGCCTCGGACGATTCCGCCTTGTGTTTCGAGGAGTTGCAGACCGAACTGGGTGAGGGCCCCTGCCTCGCCGCGTACCACACGGGTGAGGCGGTCGCGGTGTCGGACCTGCGGGGCGAGACCAGGTTCCCCAACTTCGCGCCCCGGGCGTTGGTCGCCGGGTTGGCGGCAGTGTTCACGTTCCCGCTCCGCCACGGTGACGCCCAGCTCGGCGCGCTCGACTTGTACCGGGACTCGCCGGGGACTCTGTCTCACAAGGCAATGACAGACGCGCAGACATTGGCCGACGTCGCCGCCGCATACCTGCTCAACGCTCAAGGACGAGCGGACCTGCTGGACTCTTCGCAACGAGCGCGCGACGCCTCCCTGCACGACGCCCTGACCGGGCTGGCGAACCGGACCCTCATCTTGGAACGCCTCGAGCATGCAGCCCTCCGAGACCAGCGCTCCGGCAAGACGACGGCCGTGCTGTTCATCGATCTGGACCGGTTCAAGGAGGTCAACGACACATATGGTCACCGGATCGGTGACGAGACGTTGATAGCGGTGTCCAAGCGCCTGGTCGGACTGCTGCGACCAGGCGACACCGCGGCCCGCCTCGGCGGTGACGAGTTCGTCGTCCTCTTGGAAGACCTCGAAGCCCCGTCACAAGCCGCCGCGATCGCGGCCCGCGTGAAGGCAGCGTTGGCCCGGCCATTTGTCGTATCGGGCATCGAGGTGTATATGACCGCCAGCGTCGGCGTCGCCATCGGCAAAGACAGCGGCCGAGCTGGCGAGTGGCTCCTAGACGATGCCGATGTTGCAATGTACAAAGCAAAGCGCAAGAACGGGCATGACCACGAGTTCCTCAACCTGCACAAGCAGCACCTCACCGAACACCACATCGGCCTGGAGTGCGATTTGCACTGGGCGCTGGGGCGCGGGGAGCTCCGCACCGAGTACGAACCGATCGTAGCCGCGGCCAGTGGACGGATCACCGGCGTCGAGGCCCTGCTCCGCTGGATGCACCCAACGCGTGGCTTGGTGCCACCGACAACGCTCATTCCGCTCGCCGAGAAGTCGGGCCTGATCGCCGAGATCGGACAATGGGTTCTCGAACAGGCCTGGGCGGACCTGCACCGCTGGCAAGGCCAGAGCGGGGACGACCTCGCCATGTCGGTCAACGTGTCAGCTCATCAGCTCATGCTGGCCGGCTTCGCCGCGAGCGTGGCCGCCGTGCTCGCGACCGATCACACCGACGCCCGCCTGCTAACGCTCGAGATGACCGAGAACGTCTTCGTCCGCGACAGCGAACGCGCCCTCGTCGTGCTCAACGACCTCAAGGACATCGGGGTCATGCTCGCCATCGACGAGTTCGGGACCGGCTACTCGTCGCTCAGCTACCTTGGCCAGTTCCCCGTCGACATCGTGAAGCTCGACCGATCATTCGTCGCCGACTTCGAACGGATCGTGGCGAGTCACACAATCGTGAGCGCCGTCATCCAACTCGCCCACGACCTCGACATGACCGTCGTGGCCGAAGGCGTGGAAACCGCTGAACAACATCTCGAGGTCACGCGACTCGGTTGCGATTCCTGTCAGGGCTTCTACTTCGCCCGACCCATGGGTGCTCCGAATCTCGAGACGCTCATGCAAGACCGTGTTGGTGGTGCCGACCTGCGGCTCCCGGTGGGCGTGGGCGCCAGCTAGCAGTTCTCAGAGCTCCGCCGTGCGCCTCAGACATGCAATCCGCATTCGGTCTTCCCGGTGCCGGCCCAGCGGCCCTCACGAGGGTGACGACCTTCCGGCACGGGCACGGTCGTCGGTGCGCACCCGATCGAGACGTACCCGACGTAGTTGAGCGGGTGACGAGGCAGGTCGTGGTCAGCGACATACGCGTCCACGTCGTCATCGTCCCAGGCGGCAACCGGGTTCACCTTCACCATGTTGCGGCTCGGGTCCCAAGCGATCACCGGTGCATCCGACCGCTCAGGGGTGTCGACCCGCTTGAGGCCGGTGATCCAGGCACTGTGGCCGCGAAGCGCCTTGGCGAGAGGCACGACCTTGCGGAGCTCGCAGCAACGGCTCGAGCCGCACGGGAACTCGTCGAGTGCCACCTCGGGATGCGTGACGACGAGGTTGAGTTCGTAACGGCTGCGAAGACGCTCCACATAAGCGAGCGTCTCGGGAAAGTGGAACCCGGTGTCGAGGAAGATCACCTCGATGGAAGGATCGACGCGGACCGCCATGTCAAGGAGCGCAGCGTCCTGGAACGAGGCCGCCAGGGCGGCCCTGCCGGGGAACCGGTTCACGGTCCACTCGATTATCTCCACCGGGTCCGCCTCGTCGAGGCGAGCTGCCGCTTCGTCGAGCTCCGCTAGCAGCTCCGCTGACGGGCCCCCACCTTCCGACTCCAGCTCCATGCTCCTCTGTCACCTCCCAAGTCGCGACGGCTCGCGAACAGTCTTCAACCTATCGTCTTCCTGGTTTGCGCCGACAACTCACGCGAATGTGACGTTCGGCCCTTCCGGCCCAAGGGAGAAACGAGTTACCTGGACACGGGAGAGCGAAGGGAGCACAAAGTGTTGAGCGCTGGTCGGTCCGAGCGAGGAGACCTGCCGGTTGAAGCTGTGTCGGCGCGGGGTCGGGAGCTGCTCGACTGCGCGGCAGTCAACAAGGACACTGCTTTCACCGAGGCCGAGCGAGCGGCGTTGGGACTTCGCGGCCTCTTGCCGTGGCGAACCATGACGATCGAAGAGCAGGTCGCCCTCGAGCTCGAGCATCTCCGCCGAAAGGGTGACGAGCTCGAGCAGTACATCGGTCTCGCGGCGCTGCAGAATCGGAACGAGACGCTCTTCTACCGGTTGCTGGTCGATCACCTCGAAGAGCTTGCCCCTATCATCTACACGCCGACGGTTGGGCGTGCGTGTCGGGAGTACAGCCATGTCGTGCGCCGGACCCGGGGAGTGTGGATCACCCCGGACGACATAGACCACATCCCAGAGATGCTCCGCAACACCGGTCAAAGCGGAGTCCGTCTCATCGTTGTCACCGACAACGAGCGCATCTTGGGCCTGGGCGACCAGGGAGCGGGCGGCATGGGCATTCCGATCGGCAAGCTCGCACTTTACGTAGCCGGAGCCGGCCTCCACCCGCGGCTCACTCTGCCGGTCTCGCTCGACTGCGGGACGGACAACGAGGACCTGCTGCACGACCCCCTCTACCAGGGCTACCCGAAGCGCCGCCTGAGAGGTGACGCATACGTCGCTTTCGTCGAGGCCTTCGTCGGCGCGGTCAAGGCGGTGTACCCCGATGCCTTGATGCAGTGGGAGGACTTCAAGCAGCACAACGCGATTCGGCTGCTCGACCACTATCGCCACCGGCTTCCCTGTTTCAACGACGACATCCAAGGAACGGCCGCTGTGGTGTGCGCCGGCATCCTCGCCGCACTCAAGCACAGAGGCGAGAAGCTCTCGGCGCAGCGGCTGGTGCTCCTCGGGTCAGGCGCTGCCGGTATCGGCATAGCCCGGCTCGTCCAGGCCATCATTCGCTCGGAGGGCGCCACCGAGGAGGAGACGCGTCACGCGGTGACAATGCTCGATTCGCAGGGTCTCCTCTTCGAAGGGCGCGACGAGGTGCAGGACGACAAGCGGCCCTTCGCGTTGACAAGTGACGAGCTGAGCAGCTTCGGCTTCGAACCGGGCGATCGCTACGACCTCGAGACCGTCATCCGCCACGTTGCGCCCACGATCTTGATAGGTACGAGCGGCACGCCCGGCGTCTTTAGCGAGACTGCAGTGCGAGAGATGGCAGCGCGAACACCAAAGCCCATAGTTCTCCCACTTTCCAACCCGACCGCCAACTCCGAAGCCACGCCCTCCGACGTGCTCGCGTGGAGCGATGGTAGGGCGATCGTGGCAACCGGGAGCCCCTTCGACCCGGTCGAGATCGGCGGGCGCACTCACGTTGTGGGACAGGCGAACAACGTCTTCGTCTTCCCGGGCGTCGGGCTCGGAGCAGTTGCTGTCCGAGCCTGGGAGGTTACCGACCGAATGTTCCTCGTAGCCGCCATGACCTTGGCGGACATGGTCCCGGTGGAGCGGCTGGAACAAGGGGCCATCTATCCGCGTCTCACCGAACTGCGGTCGATCTCACGAGCGATCGCCATAGCGGTCGCCCGCGAGGGTCGGGACGGGGGCGTGGCCCCGATGGCCACCGATGCCGAGCTAGAGGCGGCAGTTGATGCCTGTATCTGGGCGCCCCAGTACGACTGGCTGGGGCCAACCCCTTAAAAGGGAGCAGCGACCGTTTGGCGCTGCGGTGCCCAGAGCAGTGGATGTAGGCACCGGTGTCATCGGTGGTCCGAGCGCTCTCAGTCGAAAGCAAGCCCGCGGCGTTCGATCTCCTCGAGCACAGGCGGAGGGATCGGCCGGCATCCGCACGCTTTGGCGTGCTCGATGTGCCACTGGACGCGATCGTCCAGGGACGCTTTGCTCCCCAAGCGGTGCTGCGCGTGCCAGAGCCGATTGAGCGGTTGTTTGGTCAATTGCGACACCTCCACCGGCTGGTCACAGCGTCACCTGTCCGTCCACAAAGCTCCCTGGCGCACCCAAACATGAAGGGAGGCCGCCGTCAGCCTGTGCAGTGGCCGAACAGGCTGAGACTGAGCGAGCACGGCCGAACGCGACTGATCAGGCCGAGCGTTTGGCCGTCGCCTCCAAGACCTGCGATGACAAACCGCAATACCCAATAGGGTATTCCAAGCTGCCTCACTGGGGAGTCCCACCGGCTGTCCTCATGAGGTACGCCTCGGGCGTGGGGCGGGCGACGCGCGCGAACCACAGCGGCCGGCGCAGGTTTCCTGGGCCCGGAGCAGGGCGAGAGAGGCCTTTCCACTTCAGGTACACCTGGTGCGCCAGCGCGGTGTCAACGAAGACGTCGCCATAGCGGTCGTCCCCGCCGGCTTTCTCGACCTTGACCACCTGGTGCCAGCACTGCATGCCCGAGACCGGGTCGGGGTGGACCGGGAAGGTGAGGTTCTGGTGGACACCCGTGTCGGACCACCAGATCCTGTGGGAGTCGGGGTCAGCGCTCACCCACGGCTGAGTCGCTTCCTTCACCCGGAGCATCCACTTGCCGGGCTCCGGCTCCTCGATGCTCACGACTGAGCTGCCCCAACGTTCGATCGCTTCATTCCTGTCCCTGCGCCAGCGACCCAGATGGTGCGAGCAGGCGACCACCCCGGGCTTGAGCCCCTCGGTGACCCAGAGCGAGATGACGAACCACCCGATCTCGGTGTGCACCTTGACGAGATCACCGGTCCCCATTTGCAACCTCGAAGCGTCAGCGTTCGACATGAGGAGCGGGTTCTTGTGGGAGATCTCGAAGAGCCACTTGGCATTGTTGTTGCGCGAGTGGATGAGCGTGGGCAACCGGTAGGTCGGCACGAGCGCCAGGACTTCACCTCTAGCGTGCGACGGCCATTCGACGAGCGGGGTGCCATCTGCGCCCGGGCCCTCCGTCGCCCCGCCGGCCATCGCCAGAGCCTCCGGCCCGACGTGGCTGCGGATGTACTCGGGTAGCGCAAACTCGGGCCATTTCCAGTCGCGCATCGTGGTCGAGTAGAGCTCCAGCTTGCGGGAAGGGGTCTCGTAACCGACCACGGCACGGCCACCAGCGAGCACACCCACGGCGAGGCCGTCCTCGCTGAGCAGGTCTCCCTCCTGGGTGGTGACCAGAGCGTCGCTCAACGGGGTTTCGTTGACCGAGTAGACGTCGCGGGCGACCTCGAAGGCGCCGTACTTGCGCATGTACTGGAGCGGAGTCAGCCCTTCTTGGGCGGCAGAGGCGGGAAGGCCCGGGACCGAGTGGTCGAAGATGTGCCCGTAGTACTCGTCCACGCTTACCGGCGTGCCGGGCTCGGTCTGCGACTCGAACCACTGGCGGATACCCATCGAGCCGTCGGGGTCGATGTGCCAGGAAAGGCTTGTCCAGAACTCGTCCTCTTCCCAGACCTCACCCGGGTTGGCCTCATAGGTGCAGCGGACCTTCTCACCGTGCTCAAGTTCCCGGAACACCCTCAGCACGGGCTGGCGGAACCCGATCCAGCGGCCGGCTTGGGTCTCTTGACTCTGGATGTCGTGCCGTTCGCAGGCAAGCCCCATCGGCAGCACGTAGTCGGCGAAAGCGGCGGTCTCGCTCCAGACCGGGGTGAGAGCGGCGTGCAGCCCGACCAGCCGCTCGTCGCGAAGCACTTCTATCCACGAGAAGCCATCGGGGTAAGTCCAGACAGGATTGAACACTCGGGTGAAGTACACGTCCAGCCGCCCGCGCCCCTCCTTCAGGAAGTGGGGAAGCAGCTGAGACAGCTCGTGATGGCTGAGCGGCCATTCGGGCGGGTAGAGCAGCTCGTTCCAATGCTCTTGGGCGGGGGGCGCCTTGAACGGCTCGGGCACGAACTTGTCCCAGCTATTGGGGGAGAGACCGCCGCGGGTGCCGAGCGAGCCGGTGAGGGCGTGCAGCAGCACCAGGGCGCGCGCTGACTGCCAGCCTCCCAGGTTGCCCGCGGCGCAAGCCCGCCACACGTGCGAGGCGAACCGGCTCCCGGCGTCCGCGACGTCTCTTGCGGCCTGGCCTATCGCGTCGGCCGGGACACCGCTCTCCCGCTCCGCGTACTCAGGGGTGTAGCGGGCGTAGTGAGCTTTGAGAGCGGTTATGAACTCCTCGAAGGTCTTCCCGCGCGCGACGAAGCCGTCAGCCTCGTATTCCTCCCAATTGACCCACTGGCGCATGAACGGGGCGTCGAACCTGCCAGAGTCAAGGATCACCTTGGCCATGGCGAGGAGCACTGCGGCCTCGGTGCCGGGATGCGGGGCGAGCCATGAGTCGGCACACGAGGCCGTGTTCGAAAGCCTGGGGTCGACGACGATGAGCTTGGCCCCTGCCGTCTTGGCCTCGATGATGCGCTGCGCGTGCGGGTTGAAGTAGTGGCCGGCCTCGAGGTGGGCAGAAATGAGCAGGATGCATCGGGCGTTCGCATAGTCCGGTGAGGGCCGGTCCGCACCCTGCCAAAGGAAGTAGCCCAAGCGGGCTGCGGCGGAACAGATGTTGACGTGGGAGTTGTGCCCGTCGATCCCCCAGCCTTGCAGCACGCGCTCCATGTAACCGTCGTGCCCAGGGCGCCCCACGTGGTACATGACCTCCTCGCCTCGCCCCTCCCGGATCGCTCTTCGGATCCGCGCGCCGAAGGTCTCGAGCACTTCGTCCCAGGTCGTGCGCTCCCACTGGTTCGAGCCGCGCCGGCCCTTGCGCTTCATCGGGTAGAGCACCCGGTCTTCGGACTGGAGCTGGTTCATTATCGCCATGCCCTTGGCACAGAGGCGCCCGCGGCTTGCGGGGTGCACGGGGTTGCCCTCGATCTTGCCGATCTCACCGGTCTCTTTGTCGACGTAGGCGAGCAGGCCGCAGGCCGCCTCGCAGTTGAAGCAGATCGTCGGGATGAGCCGGTAGTGGCGCTCGGCCTTCTTGGGCCAGGCCCGAGGATCGTTCTCGACCCAGTCCGACCAGCGGTCTGTCGGCGGATAGGAGCCGAGCTCGGTCCCGGGTCCCTGGGGCTCGTCTTCCACTTGGGCCTCGCTTTCAGCTGTTGGCCACGTCCTGGCCCGCCATGACGAAACACCACTCGAACGCCAGCAGGCCCGCGAGCACGCCGGCCCCTGCGATCCCCATTACAAGTGGCGAGTTGTGATCGGCGGCGAGCAGCCCAGCGGGCAGGAGCCAGCCGGCACCGATCGCGCCGATCCAGAAGGTCACGCGTAACGATCCGCGCGTGACGATGCTGGCAGCCCGGTGGGCGTTGTCGGTGGCGTGAGGAATGGCGAGCTCGCCAAGGATCGCCAGACCGTGCACCAGGAGACCGAGAGCCAGCCCGATCACCGCGGCGTGGCGCAGTCTCGGGGTGACCCCGAGCGAGGAGGGGAAGAGCGTCAGGACGGCGCTGCTCGCGAGCACCCACTGGGCAACCAGGTGCAGTGGCAGGAGCCGCGTCTGCCAGAGGTCGCGCCCCTTGCACTGGCCGAAGAGGAACGCCGTGTAGACAGCCGCCAGAAGGCCTGCCGCCACTGTGGGCCAGAGCAGCACCGAGGCCATGGCACCGGCCCCGGCCCACGAGGAAATGAAGAAGCACGTGCAGAAAGCGCCGTACGCCAGGAGAAGGAAGGCGCCGCGCGCGACCCACGAGCGCGGCTGCGGGTGCGTGAGCACGCGGAGGAAGCGTTCCGGACGGGAGAGATCGGATACCAGGAGGGCCACGGTGAGCGCCAGGAAGACGACCCCGGTCAACCCGAGCACAGTTTCCAGCCTTGTCCCGAGCGACAGTCCCCCTGCGGCGAGTGCCAGAGCCGGGATGGCCAGGATGCCGGTCGAGACCGACCTTGTCCAGAAATAGGCAGGCACCTGCCAGCCCCACGGCCGCAGGTGCTCCACGTCGTATGACACGACCGCCGGCACGGTGGGCTCCTGCGACTGGCCACGCTCGGCCGGCAGGGGCGCCCGACGTGCCTCGGTGTTGACCGTGGCGAAAAGGTACGTGCCCACGTTGCGCGCCTGGCCCGGGACGATCACCGCCTCCTCTGCCCCCACGTAGAAGAGCTTGGGCCGTGTCTGCTTTTCCGGCCTGCGTACCCTGACTTGTTCCGACTTGACCAGCCGCGAGATCTCGCTCGCAGGATCGTCGAGGTCGCCGGCGATGATCGCCCGTTCGGGGCAGGCGACCACGCACGCCGGCTCCATCCCCGCTTCGACCCGGTGGGCGCAGAAATGGCACTTCGCCGCCGTCCTGCGTTCGGGGTCCACGTAGATTGCGTCGTAGGGGCAGGCCTGCATGCACGCCTTGCATCCGATGCAGCGCGAAGGGTCGAAGTCCACGATCCCGTCGTTGCGCCGGTACATCGCAGCGACGGGACAGACCGCGACACACGGCGGGTCGTCGCAGTGGTTGCAGCGCGTCACCTGGAAATGGCGGCGCGTATCGGGGAACTGCCCCTTGTCGACACAGCGGACCCAGGTCCGGAAGACACCTAGAGGAACACGGTTCTCGGCCTTGCAGGCCACCGAACAGGCGTGGCAACCGATGCACTTGCGGTTGTCGATCACAAATCCGTAGCGCACCGACGCCTACCTACTCTCCGGGCGGTTTCCTTCCAGTCATCCTGTCAGCTCTTTCCCCGAAGTGACCGCGACTGCCGATTCTCGACGGAGCAAGCCCGCGACCCGGGCCACGACCGCACTGCCGTCGATGATGCAGTTGCGAATGGGCTTGACGCCTGCGGCACAGCCCGCGACGAGAATGCCCTCCCGCGTCGAGTCGTGCGGGTATCTGAACCACTCGCGGCTGGCGAAAAAGCCGTCCGGCGCCCGCCCGATCTGGAGCACGTCGGCAAGATTGTCCACGTCAAGACACGGCCGCATACCTGTCGAGAGCGAGACCAGGTCGAAGCGGTCCGAGAAGATCTTCTGGATGAGAGTGTTCTCGGCGCGGACAACTATGTCGTCGCCTGGTAGCTCCTTGCACCCCGACACGCGACCGCGCACGTAGCGGATCCCCTTCTCCTGGGCCAGCGAGTACATCTCTTCGAAGCCACGGTCGTAGGTACGCACGTCCATGTAGAAACAGGTGACTTCAGCCTTCGGGTTGCGATCGACCACGGTCAGGGCCTGTTTGGTGCTGTAAGAACAGCAGATACGCGAGCAGAACGGCGCCCCTATCCGCCGGTTGCGTGAGCCGACACAGAAGACGATCGCCATCCGGTCGACCATCTTGCCGTCAGAAGGTCGCCTGATCTCTCCGTGAGTCGGGCCGCGTGGGTTGAGAAGCCACTCGAGCTCGGGTCCGGTCACGACGTTCGGGTAGCGGCTGTACCCGTACTCCTCGAGGTCCGAGGGATCGAACGGCTCGAACCCGGTGGCGATGACGACGGCGCTGACAGCTTCGCTCGTCCGGTCGCTCAGAATGGCGCGGAAGTCGGGGAAATCACCTTCGAGGTTGACGAGGGTCGTCTCCATGCGCAGGTCCACACAGGAATGGGCCCTCATCTCGCCCTCGACCTGAGAGGTGAACTCGAGGCCGTCGTTGAAGCCATCGTCGTCGAAGAATGGGAACGTACGCGACAGCCGACGCACGCGGCCACCGAGCTTCGAGGTCTTCTCGAGGAGAATCGAGGAGTACCCCAGTTCGCCGAGTGCGGTCGCCACGTGCATGCCGGTGACTCCACCGCCGAGGACTAGCACAGGGCTGCTCATCTCGCCACGCTCCCCACTGCCCGCAGGTTCACCTTCGTCATTACCTCCGCGTCCTCACGCAGGTAGGCCGGTCGCGAAGACTGTGGAATGCCCATCCGTTCAAGCAGGGGCTCCACCGGCACGGTGTGGCCCTGTATCCCCACGGCTTCGTACGGGTCCCAGCCGAGAAGCAGGCCCGCCAGCTGTGCATAGTTGAGAACAGGGATCTGGAAGTTGGCGCCCGTCAGCTCGTTTACCGCCCACTGTTCGCGGTCGAGGACGAGGCCACAGCCCGGGCAGTTCGTGATGATCAGGTCGGGCGCGAAAGGGGCCATGCTCTCGAACTTCTTACGCGCGCAGGCCACCGTGAAGCTGCGGTTCGGGCGGATCATGCATTGCCTGAACCCCATTCCGCAGCAGTGCCGGCGTTCCGGGTAGTCGACCTCGTCCCCACCCCACTCGCGGATCATCGCGGTCAGGACGTCGCAGTACTCGGTCCCGCCCACGGACTTGCTGGGGAAGATCTTGTTGTAGTGGCAGCCGACGTGGTCCACCACCTTCAGCGGTCGACCAGTGGTCATGTCGACCAGCCGGTATTTCATGAGCTGGGCGAGCTGGCCCCGATACCGGTAGAAGACGTCGCTGCAATGCACGATGTGCCTCGGGACGACCAGCCGCCTTCCGCAAGCGTCGTAGAGAGCCTTGTCCACCTTCTCCGCCAGGCCCGGCTCTTTGTGTATCAGCTCCAGGATCTCGTTATGGATGGCGAACGAGGTGACACACGCGGTCGTGATGTTCTCCAAGCCTGCCTCAGCGCATACCGACCACAGCCGGGCCACGACGAGAAGCGAGCTCTCGACCGTGAAGACGTTGCCGTGGGTGACTATGCCCGAACAGCACGTGTTCAGCGACGCCGATCCGGTCCCGCCCATCGCCCAACGCCGGCCGAGGAGGTCGTATGTCCGCGCGATAAGGGGCTCGATGGAAGGAGAGAAGGTTCCCATGACACAGCTCGTCGTCAAGTAGTAGCCGTCGTCGGGGATCGGCTTGGTATCGCGCCGGGTGACCACATTCGCCTTTCGCGGCTGGCCCGCCAACCTGTTCGGCGCCGTGGTCGTGACCATCGTGTCCGCGGAGCTCAGGGCGGTCATCCTTCTGACCTCACTTTGTCGTAGTACTGGTCGATGTCGAGACGGCGCCTCGCGGCGTCCGTCGCGGCATGTTCCTCGATCTTGTCCCAAACGAAGAGCGCGCCTCCGGCGCGAATGCAGCTCCTCAGCTCCGCGAGCGTCTCCGGCGTCACCTTGCGGCCGGCGAAGGTCCCGTCCATGTCGGGCTGGCCGCCGACCCGGATGAACTGTTCTTCGAGCTCGGCCTGCCACCGCGCGTATCGCGGCCCGAAGTCCGGGTGCTGTGCCGGGTCGCCGTTGCGGAAGTAAAGACTGAAAGCCCGGTTCCAGAGGTTGGCGGCCCACAGGTGACGGCCGGCGTACTGCTGCCTGCCTCGCACGCTGTCGAGGTGGTAGCCCTTCAGCTGCGCCAGGGTGCGCAGCGAGCTGACGAGACCCATGATGTCGTTCTCTTCGGGACATCTGGAATTGCAGGAGCCGCACTGTGCGCAGTACCAGATGACGTCGGACTTGAGCAGCTCGACGAGGCGATCCTCATCGCCGGAGAGCGCCGCGTCCACTATGCAACGCGGGTCGTACTCCTCGAAGTGCTCGGCTGCGGGGCATACCGAGGTGCACATGCCGCATGACAGGCATGTGGTCAGGGCGTGGCGGGCGACCATATCGTTCTCGACCCACCACGTGCAGGGCTGCTCGGCAGCCTTCTCGTACCAAGCCTGCCACTCGGTCTTGTCCGGCTCCCCCACCAGAGCCCTGACCTCCCGCCTGTCCTTTTCGCGCTCGAAGGCGGTGCCCGCAAGGCGCTTGATGTTCGGGTAGTAATTCCCGTCCCCCCGCGGCTCGACCTCATCGCGCAGCGCGTAGTAGGCCGTGGCGATCTCATCGTCCGAGTAGACGGCGAGCTCCTCATGGCCCATCCCGAGGAGGTCCTCCGGCCTGACCGGTGACTCCTCAAGCAGTTGAAGGGCCGTCGTCGCACGAGGAGCCGCACCGTTGCGCGCCGGGTGGAACGGAACTTGTTGTGCAGGCGAGGGCTCTGTGACAAGGAGTGTCTCGTACTCCCTGCCGGCGACCGCCAACACGCGGTAGACGGCGTGAGCGAGCTTGGTGTAGGGAAGAGTCACGGCCAGGGCCAAGACGATCACCAGGTGGACGAAGTACACCGGATAGGCCCAGGCCCGCACGTCCGCCACGCGCAGCAACTCGGTGGCAACCCCGGTGAGCCCGGCAAGCAGCACGTTCACGATGAAGGCCCAGTCGAAGAAGGTGCTGCGGTTGCCGCGCGAGGCGTCCTTGACGCGCACCCCCAAGAAATAGCCTGCGCCACCGATCAACAGCGCGGCGAAGACGTTGCTCAGCACCTTGAGCGGGTTGCCCAACGAAAGCGGGTAAGCACGTCCCGCCAACAAGAACAGTGATATCACGCCCGAGATCGCCGCGAGACCGAGCACCGAGAAGAGGACCGCCCTATGAGCCCAGGGCCTCAGCCGGCGCTCTTTGCAACTGGAGAACTTCCTGTGCGCGAGGATCTCCGCGGCCGCCTTTTGGACAGAGCGCCCGAGGATCCGCGGCCGGGTTGCCCAGAGCGAACCGTCGTACCACGCTCGCCAGGCCCTGGATGCGCCGACGGCTATCGCGATCAACGGCAGGACCGTGAGGACCGAGAACACAGGGATGAGTGCCGAGTCGGGGATCATGCCTGCGTAGCGGAGAGGCCCGGGGCCGGGACTGAACGCGCCTGTGGCGGCGATCATCGCGACCAGGAAAGCAGCGGTGACCATGTAGACGAGCCAGAAGGAGCGCCAATTGTTCACGACACGGGCCATCACACGCGGGCACGCGAAGCGGTCCGTGGCGAATTGCCTGAGGGCGCTCATGATGCTCGCCGGCTTGGCATTGGACGGGCACTGCGAGGAGCACTCAGTACAGCCGTAGCAGTGCCAGATGTCCTGGTCGGCGGCGAGACGGTCCTGCAGGCCGAGCCGGACGAAAGTCACCTGCCGGCGAGGGAAGAGCCCTTCGTCACCTGCAAGGTCGCATGTCGCCGTGCAGGCACCGCACTGCAGGCACGCCTGGAGAGTAGCCACGTCCAGGCAGTAGGGCTTGAGGAAAGAACTGTCGGGGTTGGCGGCGAGATCGAACGACCTGTCCGCTAGCCCGTTGATGGGCCTGCCACGCAGGCGCCAACCGAAGTCACTAGGGTCGGTCTTCGGGAGAGTCGCACCTCTCGAGCTCATCATCCACCACACTACTGCAATATCGTATAAACAAGTGAATCAATAGAATAAGAAATGATAGTGTGCCGATTCGGGCGGCGTTCCCACCGCGCCCGGGCCGGTGTCGAGACGTCGGGTCAAGGACATCGGCGTCGAGAGATAGGAGCATCGTGACCACGTTTCCCGTTCCGCTGGTCGGTGACGGGATGCTCGTGCCGTGCATCGACGGCCACGAACGCCCATACGTAGCGCTCGATACCGCTGCTTCTACCGGCGTGCTCGAGTCCGTGCTGCTCCGCGTCGAGGAGTTCCTCCCGTCGTATTCGGGTGTCCATCGCGGCTCCGGCTACAAGTCCCAGCACTCAACGGACGCGTACGAGAATGCCCGCCAAGCCGCTCTCTCGTTTGCCGGACGCGACGGTCGCGACGACATCGCGATCATCTGCCGCAACACGACCGAAGCTCTCAACCACCTCGCCTACCGCCTGCGCCTGAGTCGCGATGACGTCGTGGTCACCTCGGTCGCCGAGCACCATGCCAACCTCCTGCCGTGGTCCCGCGTGGCCACGCGTCGCTACGTCGAGTGCCGATCAGACGGGACATTCACAACTTCCGACGTCGTGGCTGAACTCGACCGTTCCCCGAAGCCCCGGCTGCTCACCATCACCGCCGCCTCGAATATCACCGGATGGATGCCGCCGATCGACGAGATCATCGATGCCGCTCACAGCCGGGGGATCCCGGTCGCGGTCGACGGCGCCCAGCTGGCGCCTCACCGTCCCCTCCCCGAAAGGGCCGATTTCGTAGCTTGGAGCGGCCACAAGATGTATGCACCCTTCGGTGGAGGAGTGCTGATCGGCCCTCGCGAAGCCTTCACGGATGGTGACCCCTTCCTGGCCGGTGGCGGCGCGGTCAACCTGGTCGAGCTTGACGACGTCGTCTGGAACGACCCTCCCGAACGCGAGGAGGCGGGCTCGCCGAACGTCGTCGGGGCGGTAGCGTTGCACGCTGCGATCGACAGCCTCACCGAGCTGGGCTGGCCGGCGGTCATCGCCCACGACCGCCACATCGGCCACCTGTTGCGCGATGGCCTGGCGGCCATCCCGGGAGTGCGCGTCCTCGGGCCCGATCTTGGCGCCGACACCTTGCCCCTTGCGACCTTCACCGTACAAGGTCTCTCGCACGGCCTGGTGGCAGCCCGGCTGTCGGCCGAGGACGGAATCGGCGTGCGGCACGGCTGCTTCTGCGCCCACCCGTACATGATGCGGCTCCTCGGCCTCGCAGAGGACGAAGTAGTCGACTTCCGCAACGAGATGCGCCAAGGTGACCGCACACGGATGCCGGGAGCAGTGCGAGCAAGCGCCGGCATCAACACGACCGAAGCTGACGTCAGCCGCCTGGTCTCCGCGGTCTCCCGTATCGCAGGGGGTGCGGAGGCGCCGGTCACCTACATCCAGGATCCGCGGTCGGGTGATTTCAACCCGTATCGCGACTCTGTGCCTTGGTTCGCGGACGTTCCTGCAGGATCTTGTGCTGGTCGGGATGGCACGCTTGCGCGTTTGTGACCCTGTGGAGGTCCCGGACGCCACAACGCACCGATCCCGACGAGTCTCAGACCACAGGCAGCTCCTCTCCATCACAATACCCTATGGGGTATACTCGTAGAGGGCGGGATCTCTCAGCTGCGTTTTTTTCAGCCTGAGCCCGGAGACGAGGAGAGGAGTTCGCAATGCAACTTCCCGACGAGGTCGTGGACGATGTTCGCAAACGCCTGCGCCGAGTTGCGGGCCAGGTCCAGGGCGTGGAACGCATGCTCGACGACGGCCGGGAGTGCCGCGATGTCATTACGCAGCTGTCCGCGGCCTCCAAGGCACTGGAGCAGGCGGGCTTCCGGCTCGTCGCCGCTGGTCTCACCTACTGTCTGGAGCACCCCGAGCAAGCCGAGGTGGACGGCTATCCCCTCGACGCCGTGCAGAGAATGTTCATGAAGCTCGCCTGAACAGCGGGCGATCCAAGCAGGGCAACGAAACAGCAGCTCGCCCACGGCATCCTAGGGTCTCCCCTGCCTTGCGAAGTAGTGCTCCTCTCTGATACCCTAGGGGGTATGTGTAGAGCCGTTAGTTGTCGAAGTTGTGGCAGGCCGACCTGGAAGGGGTGCGGTGCCCACGTCGAGCAAGTGCTTGGTCATGTACCGCCTTCGGAGCGTTGCCACTGCAGATCCGAGAAGACGTCGGAACCTAAGGCCACCAGGCGCAAGTCCTGGTTCTCTCGCAGATGAGGACGTGAAGTGATGATGATGGCCGGAATTCCGGAGACAGCTCAGGCGCCCAAGAACGTCGTGATTGTCGGGGGCGTCGCTGGAGGAATGTCAACAGCCACTCGTCTTCGCCGTCTCGACGCTGGTGCCAACATCATCGTCCTCGAACGCTCCGGTCACGTCTCATTCGCCAACTGCGGTTTGCCGTACTTCGTCGGCGGCCTCATCGAAGAGGAGCAGGACCTGACGCTGCAGACCCCGGAGCAGCTCTTCGATCGGTTCCGACTCGATGTCAGGGTGCATGACGAGGTCGTCGCCATCGACCGTGCGGGACACACCGTCACCACCAGGTCGACGGTCACGGGCACCGAATGTGCCGTCTCCTACGACAAGCTCGTGCTCAGCATGGGCGCCGCCCCGGTGCGCCCGCCGATTCCCGGATACGACCGCGCTCGCACGCTTCGGACCGTTGAAGATGCAGCACGGCTCGCCTCCGACGTCGACTTCGCACCGGCAACGGCCGTCGTGATAGGGGCTGGGTTCATCGGACTCGAGATGGCTGAGAACCTCGTCGGTCAGGGGATAGACGTCACGATCGTTGAGGCCACCCCGCAGGTGCTCCCCCCGCTCGACCCTGAGATTGCGATTCTCGTGTGCGACGAGCTCGTTGCTCACGGCGTCCGTGTCGAGACTGGAGCGACCGTTTCGTCCATAGACGAGAATACGGTGACCCTTGCTGACGGACGAGTCCTCGCTGCCGATCTCGTCGTCGGTGCCATCGGCGTCCGACCGGATGTCCGGCTCGCTGAGCTTGCTGGCCTGGAGCTGGGTCCGAGTGGTGGCATCGCCGTCAACGAAGCGAACCAAACGAACGACCCGGATATCTACGCGGTCGGCGATGCTGTCGAGAAGCCCGACGCCATATCGCATGCGACCTCCCTCATTGCGCTCGCGAACGTGGCCAATCGCCAGGGCCGCCGAGTCGCCGACCACATCGCCGGACGACCGTCGCACTCGGTCGCATCGCTCGGGACGGCCATCGTGAAGGTCTTCGACGTCGTCGCTGCGACGGTCGGCTGGAACGAACGGCGCCTGCGAACAGCGGGCCGACCGTTCCGAGCAATCCACTCGCACCCCTTCGACCATGCGACCTACTACCCCGGGGCGACCCGTATGGCGGCAAAGCTCATCTTCGACCCGGACGACGGAACGATCCTCGGTGCCCAGATTGTCGGCCGGAACGGCGTCGACAAGAGGATCGACGTGATCGCGACCGCGATGTCGGCCGGCATGACCGCCGATCGCCTCGCAGATCTCGAGCTCGCGTACGCGCCACCGTTCTCCTCGGCCAAGGATCCTGTCAACCTTCTCGGCTACATGGCCGGGAACGTTCTGAGCGGCGACTGCGACGTCGTGGACCCACACGAGATCGACTCGCTCGTCGAGCAGGGGTGGATGCTTCTCGACGTGCGTACCCAAGAAGAACATGCTGCCGGCGCGATCACAGGATCGGTCAACGTGCCGATCGACTCGCTCCGGGATCACCTCGATGCGATCGGGAAGGGACCCGTCGTCGTCTACTGCGAGGTGGGTCAACGGGGCCACACGGCCACAGCCCTCCTGCACGAGCTCGGGACCGAGGCACGCAATCTCGACGGCGGCTACCAGACGTGGTCAGCCTTCGTCCGGGCCCAGCGAGGGCCGACGGCTCAGCCAAGTCGGTGAGGGCCTGGTGGATCATCGCGGCGCTAGGTGTCCTGCCGGTCGTGACAGGCAGACGACAGGACGATCACAGCTGCAGATGTCGCGGCTGAACTGGACCAGTCCCGGAGCCCCGGCTGCTCACCGTCAGCTGAGAATGTGACCTCCCCCTCTTCTTGCCAAGGTCAAGAAGCCCGCACTGCCCGGACGAGCGCGTCGACGGCGGTCGCCTTACCGGCCTCGGTGACCACGGTGCGAGTGACCCGCTCAGCCCGCTCGATCTGAAGGCCGGGGAGGTCCTCGACGATCTGCTCCGGCCCGAACAGGACTGCCGGGTCTTGTGGCCCACCGGTTCCCTTCAGGAGGTTGGAGACGTCATGGCCGACCACGAGCAGGATTCCGCCAGGTGCCAAGGCGGCCGCGGCACGCGCAAGTGCCTGGCGGCGTTGCTCGGCCGGAAGGTGCAGGTACAGCACGACAACGACATCGAACGAGGCCGAAGGAGGCTGCCACTCGACGACATCGGCCTCGACCCAGGCCACTTCCACGCCTCGGTCCGTCGCCAGTCGCTGCGCCTTGGCCAGCCCGGCCCGAGAGAAGTCGACGCCGGTCACGTGCCAACCCTTCGAGGCGAGCCAAACCGCGTTACGCCCTTCGCCACAGGCAACGTCGAGCGCCCGGCCAGGAGCGAGTGCCTGCAGCTCCTCGACGAGAAAACGGTTCGGGTCCGCCTTCCAAATCAGTTCCTCGGTTCCGTACCGCTCGTCCCAATGCTCACGACTCATGAGAACCTCCCGGCCCGGCTCGGCCGGAGCACGCCTACTGTGACGGAATACCCCCGAGGGTACCAGCGAGCGTGCACTGCTCGTCGCCACAATGCACCCGCGGTCGGCTCCAGGGTCAGCTCATTCTCGGGCGCGCCCCAACCTGACCGGTGGCTCTTGCCGCAGCCCTGACCGCGTAGAGGGCACATTCCTGCAGATCTCCGCCACGCACCCACGGCGTGAGGAAGCCGGCGCAGAACGCGTCTCCAGCACCGGTGGAGTCCACGACCTCCGCCGGCTGAGCAGCCATCGGGACCCGGCGCCCGTCGGCTGCGGCGACGAGCGCGCCTGCCGCACCAAGCTTGAGTGCGACCAGCGGATAGGTCTCGAGCAAGACAGTGACGATCGCCTCCGGCTCGTCGCGTCCGGTCAACAGCCGACCCTCGTCCAGGTTCGGGAACACGAGTTGGGCTCCCGAGGTCCACTCCAGGAACGACTGGCACCCCACCGCTCGGAGACCGGCGAGGGAGGCGGGGTCGACAGAAGTCGGGATGCCCGCCTCGAGCGCGGTTGCCCACAGATGGCGAACGGCGGATCTTGCCCCCGGCTCGAAGAGCTGGTAGCCCGAGACGTGCAACAGCCTGGCATCGTCGAGCAGCCGTGCGGGCAGATCGGCGGCCCGGAGGCCGAGATTGGCTCCGCGGTCGGTGAACATCGAGCGTTCGCCGTCAGGCGCCACGAGCACGACGATCGTGCCCGTGGCGACGTCGTCATCACATGTGATCCAGGTGTCGACGCCGAATTGTTCGAGAGCTTCCCGATGGTAAGCGGCGTCCGGCGCGCCTACCCGACCCGCAAAGCGGACCGGCGTGCGCAGTGCTGCGAGCCATGCGGCCTGGTTGGCACCCGAACCACCAGGTGACCGTTCGATCTTCGATGTCGTGTCCGTGCCGACATCGATCAGCTCCTGCGGCCGCACGATGATGTCGTTGATGACGTCGCCGACAACCACGACCACGAGCGGTCGCGTCACTCGTTTGTCTCGACCCAGGCCCGCGCGATCCGTGCCGCCAACGCCACGTTGTTGCGCACGGCCCAGATGTTCGCTTCGAGACTGGCCCCGCCGGACGCCACGTATACGTGGTCCAAGAGAAAGGGTGTGACTGCCTTGCCGTGGACGCCCTCTCGATCCGCAGCGGCGAGCGCGTCAGCCAGCAACGCGTCGTGAGTCACCGGGTCCAGCTGGTGCTCGACCGGCACCGGGTTGGCGATCACGATCGCGTTGGCGAGACCGAGGCGGTCGGCGGCCCGCATGACCTCGGCGATCTCGTCCGGGTCGGAAACAGCCCAGTCGAGGTCGTGGCCGGAGTCGGCGACGTAGAAACCCGGGAATCGCAGCGTCCGATAGCCGACGACGGTGACGCCGAGCGTCTCGAGGCGTTCCAGGGTCGCCGGCACATCGAGGATCGACTTCACACCGGCGCAGACAACTGTGATGGCAGTCCGGGCCAGAGTCGGGAGATCTGCAGACTCGTCGAAAGTTTCGCTGGCGCGACGGTGGACACCACCGATCCCGCCGGTGGCCAAGACGCGGATTCCGGCAAGGCGCGCAAGTGCCGCCGACGAAGCGACAGTGGTCGCCGCGTGCCGTGAAGCCGCAACCGCGAGCGGCAGCTCTCGAACTCCCACCTTGGCCACGTCTGCGGCCGTCGCGAGCGTCTCGAGCTGCTCCTGGTCCAGCCCGACGGTGGGCTGGCCAGCAAGCACGCCGACGGTTGCCGGCACGACCCCCGCTGCCCGAAGCATCGCCTCGAGCTCCGCGGCGACCTCGAGGTTTCGCGGCCGCGGAAGGCCGTGGCTGATGATCGTCGACTCGAGAGCCACTACGGGACGCCCCGCGTCGAGCGCCGCCTGGACCTCCGGTGCAACTATCAAGGGCAATCGAGCACTCATGTCAACCATGATCTCGCGTTCACCGTAGCGTCTTGCAAATGAACGGGGAGCGGTTTGCCGCGGAGGTGACGGTCATCGGGTTCGACGGCGACGACACGCTGTGGCACAGCGAGGATGCCTTCGCGCGTGCGCAGGAGCGGCTCGTCGATCTGCTCGCCGCTCATGCCACAGACGCGGAGGTCCTGGCTCGGTTGCAGGAGATCGAGAGACGTAACCTCGAGCTGCTCGGCTACGGCATCAAGGGATTCACGCTGTGCATGATCGAGACAGCCATCGAGGTGAGCAACGGCAAGGTACCGGTGACCGATATCAAGCTCCTGCTCGAGGCCGGGCGAGAAATGCTCGCACGACCGGTGGAGCTGCTCCCGGGCGTGGCCGAGACGCTGCCTCTCCTCGCCAACGGCTATCGCCTTGCCCTCGTCACCAAGGGTGATCTTCTCAACCAGGAGAGCAAGATCGCACGCTCGGGGCTCGCCGGCCTGTTCGAGACGATCTCGATCTTGAGCGAGAAGACCCCGGACTCTTACCTCCAGATCCTTCGCCGGCTCGAGATCGATCCCGAGCAGTTCATGATGGTCGGAAACAGCGAGCTTTCCGACGTGTGGCCGGTCGTCGCGGTGCAAGGGTGGGCGGTTCTGGTGCCATACCCGCTGACGTCGATGCATGAAAGCGGATTCTCACGCAATCAGTCCTCACCCCGGCTGAGGACCCTGACGCGCATCGACGAGCTGCCCGCGCTTTTGTCCGGTACCGGAGGACCGTCAAGCGCGACTGTGTAGCCCGGTGAGAGCTCGAGGGGGCTGGTCACCCGGCTCGCCGTCAAACGACTCGATCGGGACGACGCCGCGCGGGTGGCGCTCGGTCCCGTGGAAGTCTGGCGATTGACCTGCCCTGAAAGAGACCGCATCAAGGAAGGCGACGGCGGAGCCACCAGAGGCTGAACCCAGCCAAAGCGAGTGCAAGCACGATGAAGATCGACGTCTCGTACCATTGAAAGCTCCAGTACCGGCAAGTGTCCGGCTAGCGGGGGGAAGCCCAGCTCGATCATTTTGCCTCTATTTCACTAGGAACCTAGTGAAGCAGGCCGTAATTGCCCCACCATGTCAAAACACACACGTTCCCGACGTCGGGGGCGTCCGTGAGAACCACGGGTCGCTGAGTGGAGAACCACGGGTCGAAGATCCAGCCGAGGCACGACGGACTGCGGCGAGGCTCCTCCGTTCGCTACCGTTAGTTGACAAATGTGTTTCGAAACTGTTACGATGGCTCCATGAGACCACACACCACGAAAGCAACAGTCATCGCCCTGATCGCCGCCGCGAGCATGTGCTTCATCTTTGCTTCCTCGGTGCAGGCTCAGTCCTTACAGACCAACACCTCCGTAAAGTTCCAGAAAGCGCAGGAGGCCCTGGAACACCAGATCATCGCCCGCCAGGTCCAACTGGCCCTCCTGGGAACCGAGATCGTCAACGCCGCCAACGTCACCACCCCGGACCGTGCAGCCCTGACGACCATCATCACGAACGAGCAGAGCGCGCTCGCGACTGACGCCAACAACGCGGCCGCCGCGACCACTTACGCCGAGCTCAACACGGTGCACACGGCCGTCATCGCGGACGAAAGGGTGTACGCGGTGGTAACCGCCCAGGTCGGTCTGGTAATCGGCGCCGACAATGACACGGTTACCGAGGCCGGCTACTCCGGCCTCGCCACTGAACTTGCGCCGTTGGTAACCGAACTCGGCTCGAGGCACGCATCTGCCCTGCTCGCCGACATCACCTCTCGGGTGACCGCGGCCGCGTCGCTGACCACCGGCGTCTCAGCCGAAGCCCTCGCCCTTACTCCGGCCGGCTAACCCGGCAACGAAAGCCAGATCAAGACCTGGACCTACCAGCTCGGCCAGGTCGCAAAGGATCTTGCCATCGCCAAGGGCGACGTCAAGGCCATCGAAGCGATCGCCTTGAACACCCACCACATCCACATCTTCAAG
>Ga0182011_10000618_pt1 | contig 31061 bp, 29 predicted proteins | sample 711E1DmetaG_FD_120481 | JGI IMG/M metagenome (GOLD analysis project Ga0182011, IMG submission 120481) | Permafrost microbial communities from Stordalen Mire, Sweden - 711E1D metaG | ecosystem: Environmental > Terrestrial > Soil > Wetlands > Permafrost | place: Sweden: Stordalen | collected...
CCAGTCCGGCACGACCATCTGACCGGAACGTCGCACGCTTCCGCCAGTTCAAGCAAACTTCCGAATTTCGGATCCCAAGCGGCGGTAATCCCGCTACGGGCGAATGAGACTGGGGGGCCAGATCCGGGCGGCCCTTGTGGTAGGTGGGGAGTGTGAACAACCTGCGCCATGCCAGGGGTAATAGCCTCGAGAGAGCCGAAGATTTCCGTGTGCACATTCCCGGCGAGCGCACCCCAGTTTCGCAACGCATCGCGCATATTCTGCAAGAATGAAGAGGGGCCACACAGATAGAAGTCACCATTCCGTGGCACGCCAATTCTCTCCAGCAAAGCTGCGTCAATGTGCCCGGGAGCATCGAAGTCTACCCCGACTTGGTCGATGGCAGCGGGCCTGCTGTACACGATGTATCCTCGTCCGCGAGAGAGCTGTTTCAGCAATGAACGCGATTCTTCTGCAAATGGATGGTCGACGCGATTGCGCGCTCCATAGATCCACCAGACCTCTCGTTGCGAGCTTTCTGCGGCGAGTGAGTGCAGCATCGACATCACGGGCGTTGCGCCCACTCCAGCGCTCAGCAGAACGACAGGATTCTCGCCGGGACGCAGAGTAAAGCTTCCGCGCGGCGCACTCACATCCAATACATCGCCTGCGCGCGCACGGTTGCACAGAAATGAACTTCCAATCCCGTTCAATTCGCTCTTGACGCTGATGCGGAAATGATCGGCTGCCGGCAGATCAGACAACGAATAGCTGCGAAGAACGGGCGATTTGCCCGAATCGACGAGCAACCGCAAGACGACAAATTGACCCGCCTCGAAGAGAGGAAGAGGCTGCCCATCGATTGGCGACAGAATGAAGGAAGTAACGCTATCGCTTTCCTTGTTAATATTCGCGACTCGCATCTGTCGAAAGCCGGGCCATGCTGGCGCTTGTTCCTCATAGGCGAGTCCCGGATTCCCCACCGTAGTTTTGGGGCTCAAGTCCTGTTGGAGCATTGCCTGGAACGAACTCTGCCAACCCTTGCTAAGTGCAGGAATCCGTAGCGCTCGTTCCAATTGTTCGGGAGAATGTCCTGGCAAATACAGGAGGGCGTCAACGTCGGCCACACTGATTCGCTCTGGACCGTCAGTTATTCTTACAATGTCATCGCCTGCACCACCTTCTCCCTCCTGCAACACGCGGAAGTAAAATCCTGGTCTGTGATGTGCTACGAGCAGGGCTGCCATGCGAGGTTCATTCATACGGATGCCGACGCGGTAGCACGTCACGCGCGGCTGCGTTACTTCAAACTCAGCACCACCGATGCGGTATCGATCTCCGATGCACACCTCGTTATCAGGAAGTCCCTCGACGGTAAAGTTTTCTCCGAACTGGCCGAAAGTAAAATCGTTGCGGCCCAACAAGCGCTCCCAGTACTGGTAAGAATCCATCTGGTAGACGAATACGGCGCGGTGCTCCCCGCCGTGACCGGCGAGATCGCCTTGCGCATCACCATCGATATCGAGCGTGCGTGCCATTCGCCGTCCATCAACTGGAGATTTCCAGACTGACGTTCGGACCGTCTTGCCGTTCCATGTCACGTCGCGCGGTAGACCGACATTTACTGAGAGCAATCGGGGCATGCGTACCTCGTCGAAGTCCAGCGTCCGGCTAGAATCCTTTTATTTTGAGCGCTCGCCACAAAGGTGGCAGGGTACCAAGGCTGCTGTCGTTATCAACCGCGCGGCTCGCACTATGTCTTTTTCTCGATCTTCAGACTCCTACGCAAACGGCCCTAGTTTGGCGAGGATGGTCGGCAGATATTCCGCGACCGTCGGATGAATGTGCATTGCGCGCTGGATGACCATGTACGGGGCCTTCGCATACATCACGTCCAGCAGAACGTGAATCACTTCATCGCCTCCGACTCCAAGAATCGCGGCTCCCAGAATCTGTTTCGTTTCTGCATCGGCGCAGATTTTGATGAAACCTTGTGTCTCGCCTTTTTCGTAGGCCCGACTCACTTGACTCATCGGATATTTCGCAGCGAGGGCACGTCGTCCGGATTTCCGTATCTCTGCGTCCGTCATCCCGCATCGCCCTAGCGGCGGATCGATATACAGCGCGTAGGCTTGGATCCGGTCGGAAACCCGGCGATGGTCAGCGTTGAAGAGATTGTCCGCAACGATCTCGTAGTCGTTATAGGAAGTATGCGTGAAGGCGCCGCGGCCGTTGCAGTCCCCTAGTGCCCAGATGCCGGGCACGTTGGTTTGGAGCTGATCGTCGACGATGATGTAGCCGCGTTGGTCGGTCGTGACCCCGGCCCCTTCGAGACCCAGGTCGCTTGTGTTGGGGACACGCCCGACCGCTAGAAGGATGTGCGTGCCTGCCACTTCCTTCGGGTCTTCGCCGCATTCCATGCGAACGGCGACACCGCCATCGCGTTTCACCAGCGAGATACATTTGGCATTCAGCTGGATGTGGATGCCCTCAGCCTCCAGGATTTCGCGCACAGCTTGGGAAACGTCTTCGTCCTCCCGTCCAATCAGTCGAGGTCCCATCTCCACAATCGTGACTTCGCTTCCGAGCCGCCGATAGATCTGCGCGAACTCCAGCCCAACATAACTTCCACCGACGATGATCAAATGCTGGGGCAAGAAATCGATGTCCATCATCGATGAGTTGGTGAGAAATGGGACGTCGTGAATCCCCGGCATCTCCGGAACCGAAGCGCGCCCGCCCACGTTGATATAGATCTTGTCGGCTTGCAGAACTTCATCGTTGACCACCACAGTGTTCGACGACTGAAAGCGGGCATGGCCCTGAATGACCGTACAATTTGTCGTTCCTCGGAGCCACTCCTCCACTCCCTTGTTGGACCTCGCGGAGGCTGCATCCTTGCGGGCTTTGACTCGCTTCATATCGACACGCATATCACCAATGGCGAAACCGTATTCCGCCCCTCGGCGGGCAACATGGATCGCATAGGCGCTTGCCACGAGCGTTTTTGTCGGGATGCATCCCGTATTCACGCAGGTGCCGCCAAATTTATGGCGTTCGATAATAGCGACGGCCTTGCCGGCACCCGCAAACCGAGCTGCAAGGGGAGGTCCCGCCTGGCCCGTCCCTATAATGATTGCGTCGAAGTGCTTCATCGTAGTGGTCAACGTGTCCCCTCTATGTGGATCTTGCCGTCTTCGGCTGCCTCTTCGGGCGTCGAGGTGGTTGTCTGGTGGAGGTGGATCGTGGACATGTGTGCTCCTTTCACTTTCCGAGACTCCCGGATTCTGATTCTGGTTTTGATTACTCCCGTCGATGCTGCTCATGCTCCTTCTTTAGCTAGGCGGCGACGAACTGCTGTCCGCCGTCGATGTCATAGGTTGCGCCCGTGAGGGCGGTGTTGGTCATGATGTGTATGGCGAGCGCGGCCACGTCCGCCGGTCCGACCACGCGTCCGATGGGAAGCGTGGTGCGAAGCTGGTTGCGACGTTTTTCGAGCTGATCGCCCAGCAGTTCGGCGGACAAAGGCGTGTCCACGAATCCCGCGGCGATGAGGTTGACTCGCACGGGCGCGATTTCAAGCGCCAGGTTAGCGGTGAGGGCAGGGAGCGCAGCCGTGACTGCGCTAACGATGCTCATGCCGATCGCCGGGCGTCGACCACCGGTGCCGCCCATGAAGATCAGTGTTCCTCCCGGTCGCACTTTGTTGGCGGCGTTGCGCGCGACGTAAAGTGCCAGCAAGATGTGCTCGCCGATAAGACCGCGAATCTTCGCGAAGTCCATATCGGCGAGGCGTCCATAGTAAGGCCGACCGGCTGTCACCATCACGTGGTCGATTGTCGGGAGGTCACGGAAGAACCGATCGAGAGCAACAGAATCCGTGGCGTCAAGGGCGGTAGTGCTCAGAGCATGGACCTCGCTCGCTGCGCGCTGAAGGCGCTCGGGACTGCGACCGGTGAGGATTACCTTCGCTCCCTCTGCGCTTGCTCTTCGGGCAGTCTCTAGTCCGATGCCGGCGCTTCCGCCGATTACGACCACGGTTTGCCCTAGGAGTTCCGGGTCCCGCTCGATGTGAGAGACAGTGATTGCAGCGTTCATAATTGCTCCGAAATCTCCCCAGCCTCATTAGGCCAGAATCGCGATGACGAATCTATTGGACGAAGGTATCGACCAACATCAAAGTATGGATTGGACATGCGGGAACAGGGTGGTGTGTACTTTATCCCACGGGGGCCCACTACAAATGTATCGCCAATACCATTGTCCAATTGATTCGCCAGAGCAACCTGGGGTCTAATCGCTTCACCGGGGCCGATTCGGTGGGAAGAGCGACACTTAAAAAAACGGGCGTGGCCGCACCTCTCGACTGTCAGGAGGAAAACGGTGAGTATTATTGTCGTTCTCAGGCCTCCCTGGAATCTTGGGACTGCTGCAAGCCGATATCGACGTTATCCGAAGCGGCGGACCCGCGGTAATAGAAGATGTTCGCGGCGAACTTATTGTTTTCGACCGTGTACTCGGAACCACAGAGATATTGCTTCTTAACCACACCGGTTGCGGGTTCACAACATTCACAGATGACGAAAGGAGATGAAATATGAAAGCAATCGTTGTCCACCAATATGGCGGTCCTGAAGTACTCAAGTTCGAGGAATACCCCGATCCGGTGGCGGGGCCCGGCGAAGTACTGGTACGGGTCGCTGCCACGAGCGTGAATCCGATCGATTACAAGCGGCGTGCCGGATTAACCAAGGATTTCTATCCCCTCCAGTTCCCGGGCCTCATAGGAGTCGATATCGCGGGGACTGTGGTCAAGATTGGGCCGGGAGTGGAAGGCCTTTCCGTCGGCGACCAGGTGTTCGCTATGGCGGACAATACTTACGCCGAGCTTTGTGTCGTGAAAGCCGCGATTCTGGCGAAAGTTCCCATGGGACTCGATTTGATCCAGGCGGCGGCGCTGCCGCTGGTGACGACGACCGGCAGCCAGCTTCTTTCCGCTACGGGAATCAAAGTGGGCCAGACGGTTCTCGTCGTAGGTGCTGCTGGAAATGTCGGGCGTTCGGCGGTATTCACTGCGAAGGAACGCGGGGCGACCGTGATTGCGGGGATTTTGAAGCGGCAGATGGACGAGGCGAAGACTGTGGGCGCGGATCAGGTGGTCGCAACCGACGACGACACCGCGATTGCGAATCTTCCTCCGCTCGATGCGGTAGCGGATACGGTCGGCGGAAGAACCGCCGAGAAGCTGATCGCCAAGGTCAAGCCGGGAGGAGTGTTTGCTTCGGTTCTCGGGGTACCGCAGAACGCCGCGAAGTACCCATCTGTAAAGGTGGTGCCAGTATTCTCGAAATTCGACAGGCAAACGCTCCAGTTCATGGCCGAAGCGGTGCGAGATGGCAAGCTCGTAATCCCGATTAGCCAGAAACTGCCACTCAGTGAAGCGGCCGAGGCTCAAGCAGAGGCAGAAAAAGGTGGTATCGGGAAGGTCTTGCTGGTGGCTTGACATTGCTTTGCGAAACAAAGTACACGGAAGGAAAATCGGAGATGAAAAAGAGTCTGCGTGGAATCAACCCCGCTGCGCCACGCACTTCTTCACCGTGGACGATCGTCGGAATAGTCATCGGTCTTATTTACAATCGTGCAAATTCGGCTTCTCTGCTAACCGCGGGGGGGCGATCTGAGCGAAAGGGTGGTCAGCCGGCCCCCTACTTTTTTCTGCTTATTTCCTTCTCAGACACGATGCGGTACAGCGAGACTGGTGCCCCGTCCGCAGTCTTCGACTTGATTGGCTTAAACCCAATGTTCGTTGGCCACAGCGTGGCGTCGTAGTCGTTATGAGCGTGGACGTGATCGCAATAATCCGCGTAGTGCGGAGACGGTTTGTGAGTGATTACCTCGACGCAATCCAGTACATACTCCGTGGTTGCCGAGTAGCCTTCCACCGTGATTCTTGTCGCGTCACATTCACTAGTCGTGCACCAATCAGGTGCGTCTCCTGAACGAACTGCGGTGACGTGGAAGGAAATATCCTGCCCACGTTCCTGGCCCAGTGATCGTCCACAGAACGTTATTCCCAGCAGGGCGATAGCAACGATCCGTTTCACGTCCGCATTATACCTACGCGATTCCAGCGGGACGCGGAGACGTCTAAACTCGGTTGTCTGATAATAATTCTATTATATTGACTCACCATGTGTCTGAATGTAGAATTAAACCATGCCGTCGATAGACCGCAAAGCGGTAGCTACCCAGATGGTCTCCGAGTTGGAACAGGAGATGGGCAAACTACGCTTGGAGATTCAGAAACTGACTCAACGGTTGATAACGCTCGAATCGCAATGTGACGCGGCCAAAATCCTGGCCGGGATGAAGCCCGTCAAGATTAGCGACCTGCCAACCGTGCAGGTGATCCGCGCAAAGAATCTCTCCGAAGTGGTGTTCCAATTTCTGCGAGATCGCTGTCCAACTGGAGCCACCGCTCTGGAGTTACAACTCAAGTTGGCTGGAGCGGGTCTGCCACCTGGAACGAGAACGTACATTTATAAAATTCTCGCCGATTTGGAAACGGCGGGACGAGTTCATAAAGGTGAGGATAAGAAATGGCGAGTGCTGGTTCCTGATTCGAAGAGCAAGTGAGAATTTTGTGGAGTGCAGGGCATGACTGAGATAGTTAGTCTAATCGCAAAATTCGGGTGGCCCGTCGTGGTAGTGGCCGCGCTGCTGCTGATCCTTCTTCGCGGGGAAATCCATTTTCGTTATCCTCGCAAGTAGGCAAGGTGAAGATCAATCTCCAAACGCCATTACTTTTTTCTACTCGACCACATGGTAGTGGGTCTCAAGCCTGACTTTCGCGAGAGTGTGACCGAAACGACTCTGGAGTGTGGGCTCAAACCTCATGCTGATGATGTGGAAGTCATCGACCTTGCGCTTCGGCGACACGCGATTTTGGTAACTGTCGATGTCAAGATTATTCAGAAGTGCAAGGATTATCAGGATCGTTCTTCCAGGGAATGTCTGTACGGACTGTTGATGCTTCCCGACGGCATTTTGATCCAGAGAAGAATCTTGGAGGAGTTGAGAACGGGTGCGAAACAAATGCGCCACGCGCGATACGACCGTCCGCTAACATGGGCAGACGTCCACGATGACAATCTTCTGGTCAAAGCCCACAAAAGTGGTGACCCGGACGTGGAGGAGCTTTGTAATTGCGCGTGGGACGATTGATGCCGGTTATGGCTGCGGGAATCCGAACATCAACCACGACTGATTGGCTACCCAATGCAGGGACAGCTCCGTCATCTGATCGAACAGCTCCTGGTCGGACGTCGGCGGGTCGCCCACACTAGCCTGATTTTCAGGCGGCATCAGCGAAAAACCGCCGAACGTAGTTTTCATCGATATTTACGCCCTCCAAGTGTCGTCCCTTTGCCAATTAGCTCTTTCTGGGCGTCTCCGATTCTCATGCCGCTGAAACCACCTTCTTCTTCTCACTGAGTGCCGGTAGAAGAAGTTTCAGAAGCGCTTCATCAGAGAACGGGTTCTGACCTGAGATCAGCTCGCGATCTTGAACGACATAGCTCGTCCATGGAGCGAGCACACTTACGTCACCGCCCGCCGTACTCAAGGCGAAGTCCGGGTAGAAGAGAACCTTACCACCAATTTCAAGCGGTTCCCGCTGCTGCTCTTCCGCTGTCGAAAAGATAGTCATCTTATATCCTGAATAGATCCAACCTTGAGCCTTTGCCCGCGCGCCAGCGGCATCGCCCGCGCTCAGCGCGGCGACCACCTCCGTCGAATTCGGAAGAGCCGAGAGAAGTGAAATCGGGCCATGGCAGAGCACTGCCGTGGGCTTGGATGTCTTATGAAAGTGTCTCAGTACGGTGCCAGCGTCGGGATCATCGAGAAGATCCATCATCGGGCCATGGCCGCCGGGGACGAAAACAGCGTCATATTGATCCAGGCCCGATGCGATGACATCCGAGATACGAGTTGGATTTTTGAGCCCAGTCAGGGTGTCGCGGAATTTTAGATAGTCCTGAAGCTTAGCCTCGTCCCCACCGAAGAACTGGGCTATCGCTGAATTGACATCCAATTGCGGCGTGTTGCCTTTGGGGTTGGCGAAAGTCTATTGGACGAAGGTATCGATCAATGCCGAAGTATTGGAGCGAATTCAGTCACTGGGGATCAGCCGCACAGCTTTAGAATTGTGCCCGGAGGTGAAGGCGGAATCACGTTTGGTATTGATTTGAACTCGGGTATGCTGAGTCTCAAATGCAACCTCCAGTGGCCAATCCGGTCGTTGAATTCCGTAATGTTGCCTACCGCGTGGGCGATACCCAGGTTCTTTCCGGAGTCGATTTGCAGGTCCAACTCGGGGAGACTCTTGTCCTGCTGGGACGCAGCGGCTCAGGCAAGACCACAACGCTGAAGCTGGTAAATCGCCTGTTATCGCCCACTGCCGGGGAAGTGCGCGTCAGAGGCGTGCCAAATGCATCCGGCGATGTCATTCGCCTGCGGCGCAGTATCGGCTACGTGATCCAGGACGTTGGTCTCTTTCCGCATTTCACTGTAGAACGAAACATCAGTCTCGTTCCGAGGATCGTGGGGTGGCCCGAAGAACGAATTCGCGCTCGAGTACGGGAGTTGTTGCAACTGACGGGGCTCGCGCCAGATATGGCGTCGCGTTATCCGCACCAACTGTCGGGCGGGCAACAGCAACGGGTCGGCGTGGCGCGTGCGTTGGCCGCAGATCCCGAGATACTCCTCATGGACGAGCCTTTCGGTGCGCTGGATCCTCTTACGCGAGACGATCTGCAGCGCGAGTTTCTTTCTTTACAGCAGAGACTTCGGAAGACTGTCGTCTTTGTCACCCACGACCTGCGCGAGGCGTTGCGGCTCGGATCGCGCATCGCCCTGATGGAAGCGGGGCGGCTGGTCACCGTCGTGACGCCGCGGGAATTCTTGCGATCGACCGATCCGTGGGCGTCCGCCTACGTGAGGGCGTTCGGAGATGGGCTGGAGTCAGCGGTAAATCGAGGCACATCATGAGCGTTTTCCGATTCATCTGGCAGAACCAGAGACAGGTGCTCCAACTCACGCTGGAACATCTCTGGTTGGTCGGGCTATCTACGTTGTTGGCGGCGCTGATCGGCATACCGCTGGGGATTGTGATCTCCCATCGGCCCCGCCTCGACAAGGCGGTGCTGGCGAGCGCCAATATTATCCAGACGATCCCTAGTCTTGCGCTCTTCGGGTTTCTGCTGCCGGTGCCATGGCTGGGTGAGCGAGCGGATCGACTGGCGATTCTGGCGCTGACGCTTTACGCTTTACTGCCGATTATTCGGAACACCTACACGGGAATCCGCGGAGTCGATCCCGCCGTAGTGGAGGCCGGGCGAGGCATGGGGCTCACGGAATCGCAGCTTTTGTTTCAAGTGGAACTGCCTCTGGCGGTGAGCGTGATCCTTTCAGGCGTGCGGGTTGCGGTTGTCATTTCGGTTGGGCTGGCTACGATCGCGGCGGCGATTGGCGCTGGAGGGCTGGGAGAATTCATTTTTCGCGGCTTGGCCATGGTCGACGACAGAGTGATACTGGCTGGTGCAATTCCAGCCGCGATGCTGGCGCTGGGAGCGGACCTCGCCTTGGGATGGCTGGAGAGGCGTTTGCGTGCGCGCTGAAGGCCCTCTATCGAGCGTATGTGCGCTGCTCTTGTTGGCGGCGGCTTTGCTGTTGCCGTCTTGTTCGCCGTCGGGTTCCGATCGCATCGTCATCGGGTCCAAGAATTTCACCGAGTCCTTCCTGTTGGGCGAAATCATGGCGCAGCAGATCGAGGCCCACACCAATCTGAAGGTGGAGCGGCGGTTCTATCTGGCGGGAACCTATATTTGTCAGCAGGCGATCCTGGCCCGGCGGATCGACATCTATCCCGAATACACCGGCACTGCGCTGACCGCCATTCTCAAGCAAGAAGCGGTTGGTGGTAAGGCGGAAGTTTATCGTCGCGTCAAAGAAGAATACGAACATCGTTTCGGGCTGACGCTAAGCTCGCCTTTCGGCTTCGAGGACACTTTTGCGATGGAAATCCGGGGCGAGGACGCTCGCCGCTTGAACATCAGGACGTTGTCCCAGGCGACTGGGTTTGCTCCGCAATGGCGGGCCGGGTTCGGCTACGAGTTTATGGAGAGGCCCGACGGATATCGTGGTCTGGCTGCAACCTACGGTTTGCACTTCGTTGAACCCCCGCGCGTGATGGACTTGGGCCTGCTGGCGCGGGCGCTAAGAGATCGTCAGATAGACTTGGCCGCGGGCAACACCACCGACGGGCTGATTCCCGCTCTGGATTTGTTCGTTCTGGAGGATGACCGGCACTACTTCCCGCCCTATGAGGCGGTTCCGGTTATTCGCGAGCAGACTTTACAGCAACATCCGGAGGTTTCCCGAGCCCTCGCGGGACTCGCCGGAAAAATCTCCGACGAAGAGATGCAGCGACTGAATTACGCCGTCGACGGCCAGCATCGCGACGCGAAGGAAGTGGCGCGCGAGTTTCTGAGGAAGCAGGGACTCATCCAATAAGCTGGCCGCTTGGCTGGTTTCAGAGTAGTAGCGGCCCCCTCAGTGTCAGAAGGGTACCGCCTTTGAGGACGACACGTTCTCCTTCCATTTCACACCAGAGTTCTCCGCCGCGATCCGATACTTGGCTCAGTGAATCGCTGAGCGATGGCCCTTTGCCGAGAACCTGCTCATTGCGGAGTGAATTCGCGGTTAAGGCGAGCGGTGAGTGGAATCGACGTCTGTCCGGACTCGCTCAAGATACTCCCGACTTGCGCCACGCGCGCAGGTTGATCGCGCTCATCACGATGCAGAACACGTTAGCGGGAATGAAGCCCAGTTGAGCCGTTCTGAATCCGATAATGCAGATAAGCACACCATTGACGCCAGCCACGGCCCAGCCTTCCCAACACCGCCGTCCAACCAGAATCGTGGACGTTACGGTCAGTATGCAAGATAGATAATCAAGCCGGAACACAAATGAAGACCTCCACAAACATTGTGAGTGAAAGACGCGGGCTTTGACCGTGATTGTGCCTTAAGTTACATGACCGAAGTGACTTGACCTAAGATCTTGGGTTTCACCTTGGAGGAAGCGATGCCAAAAGAATAGGACCTGGCAGGAGTCGCACCGGATGGGAGTTTCAACGCCCCATCATTAGTTCCGCGCATTGACCGCGATGAGCCCTCTTCAATACCAAAAGCAGTTGAGGCTACAGAGGGCAAGGGAGCGGATGCCTATGGATGGGGTGGGCGCCTACAGGCGACATCGAAGACCAGACGTTTGGCACAGGGCAAATTGGTCGACGCTACTTTGCCGACAGGTATTTTGCCGAAGACAAACCTAATCCAAGGAGTGCTGTCTGGGAATGTGCTCGGGTGGGACCATTCTCGTCCGGCACTTATCGTCCCCTAACATCCCCTGACTTGCCGGACGCTAGGCTTGCAAGTGCTTGAAAGAATGGCGGGGACGACGAGACTCGAACTCGCGACCTCTGCCGTGACAGTGAGACGGCATTAGGATTATCAAGGACTTACAAACTTATGAAGACCGCCCAAGTCCTTGAAAACCACGCCGAATTCTGACAGTTGTGGATCGGGTGTGGATCGGAATTTCCGCTTCAACCTGCCAAACGCCGTAGGGGAACGGGGTCTCCACGATCAGACGGGACCAACGCGTTCCTTCGACCCAACTGGCGGCTTCGACCGTCAGACTTGGCACTCTTTGCGTTATGCTTTCCTAAACTGACATGACAACTAGGACGAATTTCCATTTCGTGTCCCTCGACACGATGGGCATTCCACCTTTCGACATGTCGAAGCTGCCCTTCGACGTATTGCCCCAAATCGAGATTGCCGACGTGTCTGCTCTACTGCCCCCGTCTCTCTTTGCTCACATGAAGGATGAAGTGGGGCGACACCGTATGTACTATCTCGAAAGCACACGCAAATTTGCTTTGAAGCATCAGTACGAAGTTGAGACGCCCTTCGGAGTGACTTCCATCACGCCCGAGCCTGCTGAGACATTGGCCGATTCATTGATGAACCTCGTGTACGCGTGTTTGAAGCTGATCAGACCCACACGGGAGCAAGGCGGTGTGCGGGCAGAGGTTGGGCAAGATGGGAAAATTGGAGTCCGGTCTGTCTCCTTCGCAGATGGACGATTGGACTTGCCCGTGGGAGAAAGGCTATACGCTCTCAGGAACAAAGACCTCGACCTATTACGGGCTGTCATCCAGCCCTTTCTAAAAACCATGCAAGGGGAGTATTGGCCGTTCAGGATGGCGGTCGAGTATTACGACCGAGGCTACGCCGTGAACGATGGAAAAGCACGGTATCTCTACTGGGGTTCGTCTGCGGTTCACGCCTTGTACTCTTCCCAGAACGAGAAGATCACACGCCGTGTGAAGGCCTTTCTGGGTGCTGACACCCTGATCTACGACCCTGCGGACCGACCAGACTTTGAGTTCCTTCAGCCGAGCAGTCTCACTATCGGCGATGTCATAGAGGACATCAACGAGGTTCGCAACTGTGTTGCTCATGGCCGTCGGATTCCCAATAAGTTTTTCAACACAAAACGCAAATGCTTGAACGGGGATGTGACCCTCATACAAGTTCTAGAGGATGCTCTCGGCTTCATTATCCGGGAGACACTGTTGCGTATCATCAAAAACAACCTGATAGAGCACTTCAAAACTGAGCATGATGTCAGCGTGTATTGGAAAAGCAGCGGCTCCTGAACGGGCACTCTGGGAAAGCTTTGATACAGGGCTGCCCTGCGATTCCCGACTGAGCGGGCTGCTGTCCAATTGAAACGCATCCGATCTGCCATAATCTCCCAATGTGCGGGTGCTACCTACTGTCGCGCAGAGGGGAAATGGGCGCGAAGATTGTGATAGGAAGTACAATTCCGAGCCGGAGGGAACGATGAGCAGCAAAGACAAAGTTGCGAGCGTACGGGTGAAGGATGTGAACGTCTTCGAATTGACGCACGGACTGGCGGATGCGCTCACGGCATCTCTCGACCCCTCATATCTGGAATACATTGCTGCCGATTGTTCAGGGACGAGCACAGAGGAAGCTGAGCGACGGATTGCAGCCATACCGGAGGACAGGCGTTATCTCACAAGGGTACTTGACTCGTTGGATAGCGCATTTGCGGACTTCGATACTGAGACCGCGATGCTGGACTTGCCTCACATGCAGAACCGCAAACCTGAAGCCATCAAACGTTACCTTGAGTTCCGCCTACGGCAATTCAAAATGCTGCTTGATGCGGTTGAGGATTACGTTGAAGAGAAGTATCCGGCAACGGGAGGACATTCCTAGCCCTGCTACCCCGTGGCTGACGACGCACAATGCTCCGCACCCCTGGAACTCGCCACAGATTCAGAATCGGCTGTTCGCCTAGCGGGGGCTTCTACTCTTTTTGAATGACTTCGCCAAATCGTCGGTGGTTTTGGATCGCGAGCTTGAGGAAGAAAAGAACCTTGGCACGTCGGAACCCCCGCGCATTCGCTGTCCGCTCTGCGGCTGGTCACCCCGCAAACAAGACCTCTGGTCGTGCACCTGCGGCCATGAATGGAACACGTTCGATACGGGAGGAGTTTGCCCCGCCTGCCTGCACCACTGGACTGAGACCCAGTGCCTTTCGTGCGCTCGCTGGTCGCCGCATTCGGATTGGTCTGCTCCGCTGTGAGTCCCAGGGACTGAGCCAGAGCGAGTGACTGTTGACACCAAGACTGGACTAAGGTTTGGAGCCATTGGGAGGGATCTGCTCGTCAGGAACCATCCCGAGAATAAACGACAATTCTCTTTCAACGTCTTGCGGACCTTCATCTGGGCGGGCGCTCCGAATCTGGTGCTGCCCTGATGCAAGGCTACGAACTAAGTCAGTTCCCGCACTGATGTGGACGGGAGAGCTGGATATGAAGCCAATAGGTATTGGAATTGCTTGATCGATCTGATAGTGGAAGACTGCGCAAATGAAACAGTCCGGCACGATGAATAGCTCACATTGACCATTCATCACCGTACCACCTGCTAAGAACAGCTTGGGAAAGCTGTTACGGTGCACTCGGGCATATACCTCCGAGTCCCTTAACCCGCCAGACTGCAATATCGCCTTCACCCCGCTGTTTTTTCTCAATGCATCAGCTTCAGATGTCAACTCTCCGGCTTCGGCTATTTCCCCGCGGAGGAGCCGCGTTTCTTCATCGGTTGTCAAACGCACGGCTGGTGAACGCCCCCAAAACCGAGTCTGGGGCACGAGCCAGCACGCTGACCGAGGCGCTGACTTCTGAGTCACATCCTGAGACGTGAAACAGGTTCTAGTCCACGCAGCAAGCCTACGACGATTCTTTTGAAGATAGAGAGCGCCCAAGATCGCTTCCGATCCGCCCGAGTACCCCTCCCGATGCCAAACGTGCACATCCTCAATATAGTTTCGCAACTCGAATCGACTGCCTTTCATATACCGCCCGAGCAGCCCATCTCCGAAGATAGTTATGAACTGATCGAAGCCTTCGTTACCACCATAAACGGGCGTCGACAGAGCATCTGAAATCGCTTCCGCGACCTCCAATTGGCCTTCGAAGAGCTCGTCTTGGAGCGATCTCGCAATCCCAACCCTCCACGCAGATGTCGGTGAATGCGTGCGACTGCCCCGTGTGGACAAATCCACATGATTGGTACACAGTTCCGACGTGATTCTTGCCGTTAGTCGGGTTGATGATTGCGCCATCCGCATAGGAGACGAGGATAATTTTTGGGTATTTTTTCTTGAGTTGTCTCAGGCACCAACTGATGAATCGACTTTCCACTCCGTGCCTGTGGACTCTGGGTTTTCCTGTTTTCCTGTCTATTCCCTGAACCTCGGATACTGGCAAAGAATCTGCCAGCCAGATACGGTTCAGTTCGTACACATCTTCGGATCGCGCCCCCGGCTCCGTCATCTGTTCGTGAGTCTCACCGACGATGCCGCACCTGACCGACCAGCTCATGAGTTTTCCAACGGTGAGAACCCCAAGGAGCTTCCCGTCAGCGTCTTCTATACCCCACGCCCAAGAAATGGGACACTCGCAGTGAAGGTAGTGGTGTTCGATGACAAGTGCAGTTGCACTGTCTTTATCGATTTCAAGGAAATGGAGCGATGGGCTTGGATTTGAACCCGCATCCACCGAGGGGATGAATCTCGGTTGCCTTACCATGTTTAGACCACCATCGCATTGTTGAGCCATTACTGTGTGACCTTCCTAACTAAAACGAGCTTGTTGGGAATCTTCACTGCCTTAAGCTTTCCCTGCTCGTCCAGTTCCCAGACTTTCGGTGCATTCTTCGCCAGCACCCTATGCCCCGTCGTCTTGCCGTTGGGGATGAAGACGTGCCTATCGCCATCCTGTCCGTCGTAGATGGTCTCGATCAATTCGTTGCGGCTGCCCTGCCTCACAAAGTATGTTTTGCCGACTTCGAGGACAGTCTCGATTTTCTTCCCTGCGGGTTTCGGTACTTCGCCGATCAGGTGCAGGCCGATGGTGATTTGGCAGGACGCCCCTAACTTGTTTTCTGACTCATTGCCAAATGCGTGAATTTCATCTTCGCTCTCTGGCAGGCTGATGACCTTATATAGCTTGCCAAACAGGGGAATAATGTCGCCTCCCTTCGGCAGCTTCTTAGTCTTATCCTTCGGCTTGTCGCCACAGATACGGTTGGCGGTTGAGAGCGAGACGCCGTGCACATGCTTGTTCCGCTCGACCCAAGCCTGCCATCCGATATCAGGCACGTCCTTGCAGTCGTTCCGTTCGCCCTGTTTGCTCAGCAGGTCACGCACCCTGAGAAGGTAAGGCCGCAGGGCGAGACGTAATTGCTTCCTCTGTTCATTTGTCTTCTTAGCATGGATGTTCCCGTCATGCAGGGCTGTGAGGCCGTCCATGCAGGTTGCTTCAAGATCAGCGAAAGACATTGACTTCGGATCGCCGCAGCTAAGAGCATTGAGTTTCAGGGAGGATCCGTCCTCGAACTGGCTTGATGTCGGGACGTACTTCGGGTCATTGACCTGAAGTTGTGGCCGTGCAACGGTATCCATGCCTGCTCCGCCGTCAGCGAATGACTGGAGCAGTCCATTATTTGTTGCTTCCGTCGAAATATTAGGACTAGCGCTCATAAATCCTCCTTCTAGGACTGACCTCTATAAGTTCCTAATACTGGCTTTTGGGGCCGAGTGACCCGCTAAGCCGAACTCTTTCCTACCGAGCACACGTGCGCCATCTCTCGGGCACACGTGTACCCGCGTGATTCAATGCTCAGAATTTCTGGGGAGTTAGCTGTCAGCCGAGCCTCAACGTGCAGGCTGACGGGACGCGTTTTACCGCACGTCCAGCGGGGTTCGGAAGTGCCGAACCAGCACTACGGCTGGCAGAGATTCTAGGTAGGACGGGCGTTGCACCCGATGATACTCTGCCATTCTAACGGTGCTATTATACCCAGCCGGCTGGTGAAATCGCTAGGAATGCCGAAACCGGATTTGCCATTAAATCAGAGACTTCCGGACTTTTTTACTGCGGACTCAGTCCGTCTAATTCTGCCCTCTTCGCTGGCTTCCGCCTGCCTTGGAGACAAAGCGGAGCCGCCTGTCTCCCCCAGGAGGTCTAAGCCTGTGACCGGCAAGACCTTGCCTGAGCACGGCCCCCTAAAAGAGCTGAGGATTCGCCAAAATATCGCGTATTAGACACTTAGCATCGGGCGTCGATGTTGACAGCCACGGCTCCGTGGGATCCTCTCAGACACCCGGTGCGAACCAGCATGGATGCCCAACGTCAGGATCGACGAGGACAATGGGGGTCCAGTTGAAACAGTCGAGGCAACATGTTTGAATTCCTTCAAGTCGCAGTTAAACCGCAATGAACCCATACACGAGCGCAAACCGTGCTCCCAATGTCCGCCCGAGCCATTCGTCGATGCCGCCCGTGGAGCCGCCTTCTTGTGCTGCTCCCGCAAGCATGTCCTATATCTAGCCCGCACTGGGCAAATCACCGCCTACCCACGCGGCGGAAAGTCGCGCCGGACATGGCTTTTCAGGCTTTCGGACCTCGAAGCCCATGTGTTAACGTCTGCTGGGCGGTCTTCAGAAATGGAGACCACAGCATGAGTTATCAGCAAGGAAGTTTGAGACCAGTACAACGAAAGGAAGGGCGGGTTTGGTATTTTCGATACCGCATTGAGAAACACGGGGAGCGGGTCGAGAACACCAAACGAATCGGGCTTGTTAGCGAATTGAAGACCGAATCCGCTGCGTGGAAGAAGGTCGATGAGATGGGGCTGCGGGCCGAGATTAACAAGGACTGCGCCGAGGCTATGACGTTCGGTGTTATGGCCCTCCGTTACCTCGATAAGGAACCCCACGATGATGCCGTCGTCTACTACGTGAAGAAGGTCATGATCCCGGTATGGGGAAATACCATGGCCGACGACATCAAGCGTAGGGACGTGCGGGATTGGTTGAAGGCCCTCAAGGACGATGGCACGTACAGCGGGCCGACCACTGGGAAGATCAAGGGGATTATGCACGCCGTTTACGAATACGGATTGTTTGAAGAGCAGGTTACCTCAAATCCGTGTGATGGCTGGCGACTGAAGGGCGTGAAGTCCACGTACACTGCAATCACGATCACGCCGCAACAGACGCTCATGATCCTGCGATCCGTGACCGATCCCCTGTACTTCGCGTTGGTGTTCACCGTTGCAGCTACGGCACTCCGTGCAAGCGAAGTGATCGCACTGCGATGGGCAGACATCATGTGGGACGAGAGCCGCATCCGCATCAATAAACGTTGGAGAAAAGGTAAGGATGACAAGCCGAAGACAGAGGCGTCTAATTCCACCGTTGCCCTCGGCCCCATACTGGCTCACTACCTTCGCACATGGAAGGGATTGAGTCCGTACACTGCTGACACCGACTTCGTTTTTCCGTCAATGGTGAAGAAAGGTGTGGTTCCTGTCTGTGCCTCTGTGTTTGACAGGAACTATTTGCGGAAGGCTGCGATTGCGATTGGCGTAAACATCCCTGACGGATACCGCTTCGGACTTCACAACCTGCGTCATAGCCTCAGCAATTGGTTGGTGAATTCTGGAACGGACGTGAAGACCGTGCAGACGATGCTTCGACACTCGAAGTCGCAAACGACGCTCGATCTCTACACGCAGGGGGACAACGACAACAAGATCAATGCACAGGAAAAGTTCTGTGGATTGATTGTGGATCGGGGCGATTCTGCCACAATCCAATAAGTCTTTTGGAATGTGGCGGGGACGACGGGACTCGAACCCGCGGCCTCTGCCGTGACAGGGCAGCGTTCTAACCAACTGAACTACGTCCCCACTTGCCAAATCAACAGCTTACCGGGAAACCTTGCTGAATGGAGCTTTTGCAAGTTCAGCATACAGCGCATCTTTCGCCGGTCATGACCGCAGCGGCACTGTTCCTGCCTAACTTCTAACAAATCTCCATGCGGTTATGCGAGATTTATCTTAACACAGCGGATCGCCAGCTTCCCGGTGTTGTTGCAGTGCTGCCTTTACGGTTATCCGGCGTAGAGCGCGAGCTTGTCTCCTGCCCTCGCCTTGGGAGGCTCCCACCATTCAGATGGCTCTCGCGACATGATCGCACGATCACGCGCGCTTTCTCTTTCTTTCCCAGAGAACTACTTTACTGCCGCAAACCCGCGGGAATGAAACTTCAACGTCTCGCCGAGGTGTGCCAGGAAATACGCGGCGCCGTGGTTGCCAGGATAGAGATGGAACTCGTGCTGGATGCCTTCTGCCTGCAGTTGCCGGTGGAGTTGCGCAGCTCCTTTCTCAAATCCGAATTCATCTTCGCGGCCGCAGTTGAAATAGATAGACAGCCCTGCCACGCGCACCCGATTCTGCTTCGCCAGGACAAAAGGGCTGTTCTCGTTCCAGTGCGCCACGTCAATCGGATTGCCGAACACGGCACCCAGCATCCCGCCTAGCGTCGTTCCCGAGTGCATGGTCGCAGTTGTCTCCCCCGGCAATTCCGTGATCAGCGCTGCGCTCTGGGCGCTGACCGATGAAAACAGCTCGGGATGGGCAAAGGCAAATCGGAGCGCGCCATATCCGCCCATGGAGACGCCGCTGATGGCTCGTGCGGCGCGCTCCCGCCGAATGGAGTAACGTGCCTCGATGTAGGGAATGAACTCGCGAGTGAAGAAGTCGCTGTAGCGCACGCGGCCGTCAGCGGAGTTGATGTAGAAGCTGCTCCTCCCTTCGGGCGCAACAATCAGAAAATCCGTGATCTGTCCCTGCTGGCGGAGGTCTTCGATCAATTGCCATCCGCCGCTCTTAAGAAAAGACTGTTCGTTATCGCCGAGTCCGTGCAGAAAATAGAGCACGGGATAACGCCGCGGGGAACTGCCCCGAGTCGCGGTGTCATAGTTGGGCGGCAACATAACGCAGTAATGGACAGTTTGACCGAGGATGCGGCTTTCCAGCGCATTGCAATCGGCGCGGCCCTGAGCGTGTGCTGGGGAGAAGACGAGCGGGAGCAAAAATAGCGTAAGCCATCGCATACACCGGCGCATGGTGACCAGTCTACTCGTAGCGCAGTGCCTGCACTGGATCGAGCCGCGCGGCTCGGGCCGCAGGGTAGAGGCCCGACAACAGGCTGACGACGATGGAAAAGCCGATCGCGCCGAGAACGAGCCACGCCGGCACCGACCAGATCTGCGCTGGCGGAAAATGCTGGCGCTCAAGATAGATGTTCGTTCCGAAATTGATGATGCGCCCGATCGTCCACCCCAGCGCTACCCCAACTGCACCGCCGATCAGTCCCATGGCGCCTGCTTCGGCGAAAAAGAGACCGCGCACATCAGAGTCACTGGCGCCGAGGGCCTTCATGATTCCAATCTCGCGCCGGCGTTCGAGGATGGCCATCACCAGCGTGTTTACGATGCCGATGGAAGCAACGGCAAGCGCCAGGCTGCCGAAAATCCCGAGGAACACGTCGAGCACAGCAAAGAACTGGCGCATACTCCGGGTCGCATCGACGATGGAGAAAGCGCCGAATCCCATCTTCTTGATTTCATCTTCGACGGCCGGAACCTGATTAGGGTCCTTTACTCGCACGCTGATTGAAGGGTAGGTGGGCGCGCCGCTGAACGACGGATCGCGCGTGTCGGAGGGCTGCATGACGTGAAGGCTTTGCGCAAGTTTGAGCGGCAGGAAGACGCGGGCCCGCGCGGCTCCGCGCATGCTCTCCGGATCAAGGTCGGTCACACCAACAATTTTCAGCACCTGCTGGCGGGAGACGACCGAATACGCGGCGCCGCCAGCAGCCTCCACAGAGGAGGGAAGCTCGGTGCGCTCGGCGTAGCGCATCGTCAGCTCCTTCCCGAGTAGAGGCTTGGCCAACTCGGCGATATTTGTGCTGTCCGCGCCCGGCTTGGGTGTTATTCCGAGCAACTCTTCGGCGAACGACCTCTGCAGGATGACTTCCGGGACCGCTTCGGACGAAAAGAAACTGCCCTGCATTCCATCGAAAGCATCATTGTTGTTCTTGGCGGAAAACGGGACGCCAGCCACCATGGTCAAATGAGGTTTGTCTTCGAAGCGTACCTCGGTAACAAACCGTATATCGGGATAGGCCTCAACGACACCAGGGAGGTGCTCGATCTTCTGTCGCGCCCCTTCATCGAGCGCCGGACTATTGGCCGGTGGCGGCCCGTCCTCTCGCTGTTCGCGGAAGTTGCGCAGGTCACGCCTGGAAGTGGCCACCACAGTGTCAAACAGGCCGGACTTCTGCAGCCGGCGTGAAGCCAGTTGCTGCAGGCCGATTCCGAGCGAGAGCATGGCGACCAGCGAAGCCACGCCGACGGCGATGCCGATCGTCGTCAGCGAATTGCGAAAGGCCGATTCCCGTAGATTGCGGACAGCCAGGTCGGTGACGTCGTAGAGCTTCACAGTGCCCCTCCAGGCCGCGCGCTCGCCGACGCGTTGGGTAAGTCGTCAATGAGCTTTCCGTCCGCCAAATGCGCCATTCGCCCGGCATATTTCTCCGCCAAGGCCTGCTCGTGGGTAACCATCAGCACGGTCATGCCCAGCGACTGATTAAAGCTATGAATGAGCTCCATGATTTCGCTGCCGGTGCGGCTGTCCAGATTGCCTGTCGGTTCGTCGGCCAGAAGAAGCTTGGGGCGGTTAATAAGAGCGCGCGCCAACGAAGCCCGCTGCTGTTCGCCACCGGAGAGTTCCATGGGCCGATGGGCAAGCCGCTCACCCAAACCCACACGCGCGAGCGACTGTCGCGCAAGCTCCTCGCGCTCGTGGCGATCGACTTCGGCGAAGCGCATGGGGAGCTCCACATTTTCCAACAGAGTCATGCTGGGTATCAGATTGAACGACTGGAAGACCATTCCGACGGCATGAAGGCGGTACTTGGCCAGTTCCTCGCGCGAGAGCGCGGCCAGGTTGTTTCCCTGGACGATCACCGCGCCAGAGGTGGGGCGGTCAAGCCCTGCAACCAGGTTGAGCAGTGACGACTTGCCGGACCCCGAGGCGCCCAGCAGAGCCACAAATTCTCCGGCACGGATGTCGATAGAAATCCCATCCACCGCGCGCACCAACGCCTGCCCCATCTGGTAATGACGGCAGACGTTCTCGGTGCGGATCGCCAGGGAACTCTGGCTGGAACCATCCATGCTAGCGGACCTCTCTCCTCACAATTCCACCACAATTTCACGCCATGCTCGCCGACAATCGTATCCTATTCCGAGTCGAGTCCTATTCTTTGCTATTGTTGCAGGCAGAGGCGCGGGCGGGAAGAAGAACTTGCCGCAAGGGTAAGCACTCTTAACAGCGCGCCCTGCCAGGAGGCACGGTCATGAGAGTCGGCGTGTTCACCCCATTGTTATCGCAATTCACACTGGAGGAAGTCCTGCGCAAGTTGACGGCGCTGAGCATTTCGACGGTCGAGTTGGGGACGGGAAATTATCCCGGAAACGCGCATTGCAAACTGTCAATGTTGGAGAACGAAAAGGAACTGAAAGAGTTTAAGACGATCCTGGCCGATCACGGCGCCAGCATTAGCGCCTTAAGCTGTCACGGCAACGCGCTGCATCCTGACGAGGCGCGGGCGCGAGAGGCGCGGGAAGTCAGCCGCAAGACAGTCCTGCTGGCTGAGAAACTGGAAGTGCCGATGGTCGTGGATTTTTCGGGATGTCCGGGCGATTCGCGAGAAGCGAAAGCGCCGAACTGGGTGACGTGCCCGTGGCCGCCCGATTATCTGGAGGTTCTGAAGTGGCAGTGGGAAGAGATTGTAGCGCCCTATTGGCGGGCACACGGAAAATTTGCGGCGGAACATGGCGTAAAGATTGCCATCGAAATGCACCCGGGATTCGTCGTCTACAACCCGGAGACGCTGCTGCGGCTGCGCGAGATTGCAGGGCCGTCGGTGGGGGCGAATCTGGATCCGAGCCACTTGTTCTGGCAGGGGATTGACCCCATTGCGGCGATACGAGTGCTCGGCGACGCGATATTTTATGTGCACGCGAAGGACACGCAGATCTACGCGCAGAATTTGCCGCGAACCGGTGTGCTGGACACCAAGGCATACACGGACGAGCGGAATCGGGCGTGGATTTTCCGCACCTGCGGCTACGGGCACGGCGAAGAGTGGTGGCGGGAGTTCATCTCGACGCTGCGCATGTTCGGCTACAATGAGGTGCTTTCGATCGAGCACGAGGACAGCCTGTTATCGGCCGGGGAGGGACTCATGAAAGCGGCCGCGTTCTTGAATGGGATCGTTCTACGCGAGCCGACGGCAGCGGCTTGGTGGGTGTAGGTGGCAGGGGAGCGGACGGAATGCGACGCGTGAAAACGGCGATTGTGGGTTCGGGCTTCATGGGCCGCGTGCACCTGGAAGCGATTCGCAGAACGGGCGCGGCGGACGTGGTGGCCATTGCCAGCCGGAACCGGGCGGCGGCGGAAAAACTGGCGGGAGAATTCGGCGTCCCGCGCGTCGGGAGCGAATATGGCAATATTCTTGCGGATCCGGCGATCGAGAGCGTCCACATCTGCACACCCAATGCGCAACATTTTCAGATGGCGAAAGACGCTCTGGGCGCGGGCAAGCATGTGCTGTGCGAGAAGCCGCTGGGGATTTCCACGGACGAGGGAAGGGAACTGAGTCGACTGGCGCGCGAGCGGGGTGTGCGAAATTGCGTCTGTCACAATCTGCGTTACTACCCGATGGTGCAGCAGATGCGGGCGATGCGGGAAGCGGGCGAACTGGGAGAAATCCTGATTGTGGAGGGGAACTACGCGCAGGACTGGCTGCTCTATGACACGGATTGGAATTGGCGCGTGACCACTGAAGCGGGAGGGGCGTCGCGGTGCCTCGCGGACATCGGCTCGCACTGGTGCGACATGGCGGAACACGTGGCGGGCTTGCGCATCACGGCGATCTGTACGGATTTGCAGATTTTTCACCGCACCCGCAAACAGCCGCGAACCACGGGCGAGACCTTTGCGAAGATCGCGGGCGCGGCCCAAGATTTCCGCGCGACCGAGGTCCAGACGGAGGATTTTGGCGCGACCATTTTTCAGATGGGCGAACCCACGCGGGGGAGTTTTACCGCGAGCCAGGTTTCCGCGGGGCGCAAGAACCGACTGTACCTGGAAATTCACGGCATTCGCGCTTCGGCGGCGTGGAGCCAGGAGCGGCCCGATGAATTGTGGATCGGCAAGCGCGACATGCCGAATGGCGTCATGGTGAAAGATCCGGCTTTGATGGAGCCGGGGGCGCGAGCTTATGCGGACCTTCCCGGAGGGCACAGCGAAGGATACGGCTCGACCTTCAAGCAGTTGTTCCGGCGATTTTACGCCAGCATAGTAAATGAAAAAGCGGACGAGAGAGCCGCCGGCGAGGCCGCGATGGAGTACCCGAGCTTCGACGATGGACTGCGGCAACTCGCGATCCTGGAAGCGGAATTGAAGAGCCACGCCCAACGCGGTTGGGTGGGCGTGCCGGCGGTGTGAGATTTTTTGCGGAGAAGCTGAATGCTAATTGTCGCGGCAAGCTTTGCCATCTTCGTTTACGGGCTGGTCGCGGCATTCTTAGGCACCGCGCTGCCCGATCTTTCCAAGCGCTTTGACTTGACCCCGAGTCGGAACGGGACCATCGCGTTTGCTCAGGCCATCGGACTCATGCTGGCGTCGCTGGGCGCGGGCCCGCTGATTGACTTGCAGGGGAAGAAGATTGCGCTGGTCCTGGGCACGCTGTTGATTCTTGCGGCACTGCTGCTGTTACCCCGGTCGCGTGGCTTCGGCGACGTGGTGCTGCTGATGTTTCTGATGGGTTTGGGCGGCGGGACCATGGTGACGGGCGCGAATGCGCTGGCCAGCGACACGGGGGACGCGCATCGGGCCATCGCGCTGAACCTGGCGAACGTGTTTTTTGGACTGGGCGGCCTGATCACGCCGTTTCTAACCGCGAACCTGTTTCGCGGAAATTCGACGAAGATGGGATACACGATCGCGGGGATTGCCGTGGTATCGGTGGCGATCCAGTTCTTGACGCCGATGGCGCGGCCCGCGGGAGGCGGGCGAATCACGCTGGCCGATGCCGGGAGCGTCCTGGGACGCGCGCCGCTGATCCTAATTGGACTGTTTTTGTTTCTATACGTTTCGTGCGAGGTGGGCGTCTGGAACTGGCTGGTGCGGCACATGATCGCGCAGGGCATACCAGCGCCGCGCGCGATGAATACCTTGTCGCTGGGGTTTGCTCTGGGGCTGCTGATCGGGCGGGCGGCGATCTTGCCGGTGCTGATTCACGTGCGGCCCTTGACGGTCACACTCGTGGGATCGATTTGCATGGCGGTCACAACGCTGCTGGTGATTCAGTGCCGCAGCGCGCAACTGGCAGGGCTGTTTGTGTTCCTGGCGGGATTATCCATGGCGCCCATGTTTCCCACGGCGCTGGCCATTGTGCCCGAGTTCTTTCCGCGGCTGACCAGCACGGCCATCGGCGTCGCGATTACGTTCGGATGGGCGGGACTGGCGGTGAGTTCGCGGATCATCGGGGGCATTGCGGGCGGAGACGCGACGCGACTGAAGAAAGCGCTGTTGGTGCTTCCGGCATTTTCGTGTGTGATGGTCGTTCTTAGCCTGCTGATGCGGGTGGTGCGGTGAGGAATGCGGGACGGGACTCCCGCGCTGTGTACGATGGTTGCGGCCTTGGCGGAGATTGCGGAGATTAATGTCTGAACCCCTTCACTTTGTAGTGGCCGGCCATCTCTGTGTCGATCTAACGCCGGCGCTGACCGGCGGCTGGCCTCAGCCCGGTGGCTTGATGGAAGCCGGCCTTCTGCACTTCTCCGGTGGCGGTGCGGTCGCGAACGTCGGGTCGGCGCTTTGGCGTTTAGGCTGTCCAGTGCGGCTGATTGGTTTGGTGGGGGACGATCGGTTGGGAGAAATATCCATCGATCTACTGCAGCCGCTGGGAGATCAGTCGCGGATCCGCATCGCGCCCGGGCAGAGGACCAGTTACAGCATCGTGGTCGCTCCGGAGGGGTGCGATCGCGCGTTCCTGCATTGCCCGGGCGCCAACACCGTATTCACATCGGCGGATGTTCGCGACGAAGACCTGCAAGGCGCCGGCTGGCTTCACTTCGGATACCCTCCCTTGATGCCAGCCATCTCCACTGACGGTGGCAGAGAGTTGGCGGACTTGTTTTGCCGTGCCAAAGAACGCGGTCTGCGGACATCATTGGATTTCTGTTCGATTGGCGGCGCCGCCGCTGCGACGGATTGGCAGACCGTGTTGCGTAATTGCGCCCGAGCGGTGACCGTATTCGCCCCGAGCATTGAAGAACTGCGCGCTGTTCTGCGACAGCGGCCGAGGCAGGCGGGCGATATCGACGATGTTCACTCGCTCGCGTGCGCGCTGTTTGGCATCGGATTTTCCATAGTCGCAATCAAACTGGGAACCAGTGGCGTGTATCTGGCGACAACAGATGTAGACAGGGATCTCGTTGCTTGGCAACTGGGTCCAGAATGGCGTGCTCGCGAACTCCTGGCGCCTTGCTTCCGGGCCAACGTCGTCAACGCGAGCGGAGCCGGTGATTGTGCCGTCGCAGGATTCATTGCCTCCGTCGCCGGTGGCGGCGGACCGGAGCAGGCGTTGACGATGGCTGTTGCGGTCGGCGCTTGCAGCGTGGAAGCTGCGGATGCATCGAGCGGCGTGCGATCCATGGCGGAGTTGCAGGCGCGCATCGATTCGGGTTGGGAGAGGATCGAGAGCACGGCCCCTGGCAAGGACAAGGATAGCGATAACGATTGGACTTATGATCCGCGCGTCGGAGTGTGGCACCGTGCGCGGGAGGAGAAAATTAGATGAAACGAAGTGAAGTGCTGGCGGCACAAGAGAGAGCGCGGCAGATGCTGGCGGGCGCTGGCATTGCCTTGTCCAACGACGAGGCAGCCAACATCGAAGTGGCCGATTTCGGAATGAATCGGCTGGCCTCGGAAGGACTGGAGTTAGTAATCTACGTGAACACCGACCGCTACTGTGCCAAGGAGTTGGTTCTCTTCCCGGGCCAGACGTGTCCGGAACACCGGCATCCGGCGGTCAATGGACACGCTGGCAAGCAAGAAACTTTTCGCTGTCGCCGTGGCCTGGTCTGGTTATACGTGGAGGGGTCGCCTGCCTCGCGCATTCAAGCCAAGGTGCCGGAGGCGAGCAAGAGCTACTACACGGTATCTCGCGAGACTGTGTTGCACCCGGGCGAACAATACACCATTCCACCGAATACACTGCACTGGTTCCAGGGCGGCCCGGATGGCGCTGTGGTCTCGGAGTTCTCCAGTCCCAGCAGTGATGAATTCGACGTCTTCACGGATCCAAACATCCGCCGCGCGACGGTGATCGAGGACTAAGCGCTCATACACTACAATGCGGTGAGGGGATCATTCAGTGGACTTGCCGCTTTCATCCGCCATCAACGTAGCTCAGACGGACCAGCTTTTTCGCTACATCAATCTGAAACTGGTCGCTCTCGGGCAGCCCTCCAGTCGCTCGACGGCAGATCCGAACTTCTTGGAGATCGCAGCCCCACTACTGCGCAACTTCTATCAGAAGGATCAACTGCTGGCTGGCCGGTTGTGCCCCGCCGACGCCCGCGTGCAGGAGTTTCTGGATTCCTATCTGGACGGAGTATGTCCGGAGGGAACGCCGCGATTGCCGTCCAACACCTTTGCCCTCGACCGGCCGGGGATGGCGCGAGCATTGTCGCTGCCTCCGAGCGTGGACAGTTTTTCTTCCCCTTACCTGCATTCTTATCGCGTCGCCCAGGGAGTTCTCCACAATCCGAAGAGCGACCGGCGCACAACGCAAGGCCTGTTTCATATCGTCGAGGACGGACTGCCGGTGCCGGCCGACAAAACAGCCGTGCCCCGGTTGACGTTCGCGAAGCTTCTGGCGGAGGCGCTCCGCCCGCCTTCCGATACGCTGACCTTGCCCTTCACCGCCGATCAAAAAGAAGAGGAGCAGGCGCGGATCTTCGTCAGCCTGCTGCTGCGTCCCGTGGTGTGTCCAGCCACCGGCCGCGATCCCGAGAAGACAATGGAGATACGCTTTTTCGCGCCCGGGACGCTGGTCAGCAACCTGGATTTCGTGGAGGCCATCTTTGGCAACGGCGGCGATCCCTATCTGCCGGAAAACGACGCCGCGCTCGACGCCGCGCACTGGACCGGCCACACGGGTTGCGCCATCCTTGCGCCGCACTTGGTGGGGAAGTTGAAAAAGGACCTCGGCCTCCCGCGCTTCGAAGACGCGACCGAGCGCCAGCGCCGCGATGGCATGTGCTGGCGCGACGAGAAAGAACTGTACAACGATGGCCGGGCGTTCAAAGTTGTGTGCCGCGACGGCCGCGGGATCATCGTCACGATTATTGCCGACAACTATTACGGTTATTGCAAGAAAGAGGTCAAAAGCCATATCAGCTACTCGGCGAACTTGTCTGGCGGATGCGAGGAGGAACACTCCGGCGGCGCTATCGCCTATCCCGCGTACGTGCTGGGCAACGAATTTACGGCGGAGCGATCGCCTTCCATAAAGAAGGTCGCGATCGAGGACGCAAGAAACCTTCTGCAAGACAGTGTGGACTGGAAACCTGAAGGTTACGGAATCGACCGCGTTTTCCCCAGCATCGTCTACGTCCCCGAGCGCGCCGCATTCAATGTCCGCGAAGGCTTCGTCACCTGGCCGCGGGACGCTGGCCAGCACAAGTTGAACATCGTGCCCGACCAGGTTTACGTGCTGCCCTCCGGCTATCGCGTGTGGCTCGAAAAGCAGCTCGGCGGTACCAGTTGGCGTTTGGTGGGCGCGGTGGCGCACGGCACACTTTGTCACAAGCCATGCACCGTGTCGGGCGGAGGCAAATCGGAAATCTCCAAGTCGATCGCGAATGTGCTGGTGAATGGGCCGGTGTTCGTCCGCAACTATTTTCAGGACTTCGCCGAAGTGGAGCGCATCCTGCACAAGGATTTTTCGAAGATCCAGAAGCAGCCGGACAAGCGCTCCCAGCGGCCCATTTTGAGTCCCGATCGATCCCTGGGGTCGGTAATCAAATTGCTGACCGCCTCCGCCGAGTACACCGACGAATACAACGCCTGGCTGCGTGACCTGCCGCAGACCATCCGTCAGCTCGTTTTCACCGTCAAGAGGTACTACGTTCCCGAATGGGGAGACAACTGGCGCGAGCATTTGACGGTGGATCGCATCAACGGATTCCTCGGACACGAACTGAAGTACGAGAACCAGAAACTCGTGGGCAATTATCTACGGATGGGGTTCGATCCACAGGGCTCCTGGCGAATTTTCAAACTGCGCCCGGATTTCCACCCGGCGGACAAGGTACAGGTGGAGGACGATATCACCGCGTCGGTGGTCGTGTCGCGGAATTCGCTGGACGACTTCGATCGCAAGTATCCGAACCAGAGCGTAAAACTCGTCGAGAACTGTGAAGCATTCCTGTTCCAGCGGCCCGACGATGCGATTCACCCCGGCTTCGACAAGCAGGCCGAAGCCGACATCGCGAGTGACGGCACCTTCTTGTCGAACTTCGAGCCGCTGACTCGCGAGCAGGCAAGGGCGATCGTCGACCACATCGTCGAGTTCGATCAGTACACACAACCGATGCAGCGCAGACTGCGGGAATTTGTGGCGTCCGCTGCGCCGGCCTACGTCGTTTCCTCCGCGCAGGCGCGGCTAGTGGATGGTAAGCCTTCGAAGAATCCCAGATACCTCCAGCGCCGTCCCGACCTCGCGCGTCCCCGCGACCGGCGTCTCGCCGAGATGTGCGCGCGCCTCGACCGCGGCATTCCATACGGCAAGCCAGTGCATTTCCCGGTTAACGCGGTTCTTGCGGGACGACGCGGCACCGTCGCCGATCCTGCACTGGGCCTGCCGCCGTTGACCGTCTACAGTCCCGTGCATTATCAGGAATTGCCCGAGTTGTTCATGGACTTCATTTGCAGCCTTACCGGCAAGTCGCCTTCGACCACGGGTTTCGGCAGCGAGGGAGCTCTAACGAAAGGGCCGTTCAATGCGCTGCCCCCGGTTGTGGACTTGAACAACGCCGTGGTCTCCGCCATCCTTACCGGCTATGCGGGATTCACCACGGCGGCGGGCTATGTCGGCCCGAAATACCGAGTGGATCACGACATCAGCATGCTCGTGCCCGAAGTCTGGTGCCGCATAAGGGTCGAGGAGCGCGATCCGCGGTTTCTGATCGAGAACGGGCTCTTGGAGAAACTGAACGACTTCGAACGCAACGGCAAGAAAGTACTGGCCAGCCGGCTGGGATACCGCATCACGGCCCTGTTCGCCGAGCGCTTCCTGGGCCGCATATTCGAGACCCCCGACGCGATATTTTCGGAAGAGATGCTGCGGCCGGAGTTACAGGATCAGGATGCCTTTGCGGCGGGCGTGGACGCGATCGTCGAAGCGCAGCAACGCGTGGCCGCGAACTACTTCGAGGATGGCAGTGTGTCCGCGGCCTGCCCGCCGCTCGGAGCGCTGCTTCACATCATGGCGCATGGCCAGTGGCAGGGAAAAGGCATTGAAGATCCCGAGATCCGAGCGATGTTCACGCGCGATTCCATGCTGGCCAGCGGCTGGTATCAGGATCGCCTGAAACGGAAACAGGAACGGGACATCGCGTTGTGGAAGCGCCACGCCGCGTCTCTTGAGGCGGCGCGCTCCTCCATCCTGCGCTGGGAATTCGACCTCGAGGCGCGCCTGCGCAATGCCCGCGAACAGCTTGCCCGCGTAAGCTCGGAGGCCTACCGCGCGGAACTGATCGGCACCATCGGCTTGGACGCGATGTTCGCCGAGACTTCGTCTCCGCCCTGTCCCTGACATGTCCCGGGCGACCGTCTTTGGATATACTTCTCCGTTCAAGGTCTGAGGTAGCTGGTGAATCTCTGTGCAGGAGTGCATTCATGGTATTCCAGTCGGCGTGGTGTCGCAGTGCGTGGTTTCGTGGAGTGTTACTGATGGCGATCGGCGTGCCGTTTCTGGCGCAGATGGCGAACGCAGAGCGGAGAAGTGTTTCTCTCAACGACGGCTGGGAATTTCGCCAGCGGTTTGAAGAACCCGGCGCCGCTCCAGCGGCGTGGCATCCAGCCGAAGTGCCGGGCGTGGTCGACACCGATCTGCTGCGTAACAAGCTCATACCCGATCCCTTCTTCCGCTCCAACGAATCCACGTTGCAGTGGATCGAAAACGCCAACTGGGAATATCGCAGCACATTTCAAGCCACGCCCGAGGCGCTCAAGCACGGCCATGTCGAGTTAGTGTTCGAAGGCTTGGATGGTCCCGCCGAGGTCTATCTCAATGACAAGTTGATCCTCACCGCCAATAACATGTTTCGTGAATGGCGGGTTGAAGTTAAGTCGCAATTGAAAGCAGGAGCAAATCAACTGCTCGTCGTCTTCCCGTCGCCCATCACGGAGGCGACGAA
>Ga0182011_10000621_pt1 | contig 31002 bp, 25 predicted proteins | sample 711E1DmetaG_FD_120481 | JGI IMG/M metagenome (GOLD analysis project Ga0182011, IMG submission 120481) | Permafrost microbial communities from Stordalen Mire, Sweden - 711E1D metaG | ecosystem: Environmental > Terrestrial > Soil > Wetlands > Permafrost | place: Sweden: Stordalen | collected...
CACACTCCGCTGAAAGCCCCTTTTCCCTAACACGCATGGGGGGAGTAGTAAGTGGAGTGAAGCGACCCGCCTTCATGAAGCAGGCCCCATCGATGGTGATTGTTAGCCTTTCGCGGCTATCACGGCGGTGATTCGAGCCCGGACCACCGCACGCCGCGCCCATCGGCCAACCTGCGGAGGCGGTGGCGACGCGTAGCACTCTCCCCATGCGTGCTGAGGAATTCCGAGCCGCCACAGCGCGAGTCCAAGGCCTCCGCTGTCCCCGCATGGCGATCCGCCGGGGCATCGAGACGGAGAGCCCCCGGCGTCTCCGCGTGTCCGCCGACCACGACGAAGCCACCCAGCCGGGCCGCGCCCGCGCTGTCGGAGTGGGTGCTCGATCTCTCCGGCGAACTGGACACGTGGCGGGCCTTCTGCAAAACTCCGCGTCCATGAAGCAGTCGATCGTCACCCTCGACATGGAAGGCGTGTTGACGCCGGAAATCTGGATTGCCGTGTCCGAAAAGACGGGCATCCCGGCACTGCGCCGCACCACGCGCGATGAGCCGGACTACGACAAACTCATGCGCGGGCGCCTGGCCATCCTGGACGAACACGGATTGAAGCTGTCGGACATCCAGAATGTCATCGGCACCCTGGCGCCCCTGCCCGGCGCAAAGGAGTTTCTGGATGAACTGCGTTCGTTCGCTCAGGTCGTGATCCTGTCCGACACGTTCGAGCAGTTCGCCGCCCCCCTCCTCCGCCAGCTCAATTGGCCCACCCTGCTGTGCCACCGGCTGATCGTCGAGGACGACCATATCGTGGGCTATCAGTTGCGCATCCGCGAGCAGAAGCGCGAAGCCGTGGCCGCGTTCAAGCGGATGAACTACAACGTCATCGCCGGCGGCGACTCCTTCAACGACACGGCTATGCTCGGCGAGGCCAACCAGGGCATCCTGTTCCACGCTCCCGACAACGTGAAACAGCAATTCCCCCAGTTTCCGGCCGTCGAAACCTACGCCGACCTGATCGGACTGATCAAGCAGGCGATGGCGTAGGCGCCTCGTAGCCCGTCCACCTCCGGGGGGAAGCCGAGTCAGGCTTCCTGTGCTCCGAGCGACTTGATCATCGTCAGCCGATTACCGTCGCGGCCGACGACCTGGAAACCCGCGCGCTCATAGAGCCGAAGAGCAGGGTTCCGCGCATTCACCGTCAGGCTGACGGCCGTATGACCGACATCGGACGCGGCCCGGGCGAGACCATCGAGCAGACGCGCTCCGACACCTCGCGCCTGGTGGCCTGGCGCGACAGCGATCGCCAGCTCCGGGAGCGGGCGGCCCTCCGCGTCTCGCGCGAGCACGTCGGCCAGAACCCGACACCACGCCGCACCAAGACGCTCGCCGCCGTGCCACGCGATCACGCCGGCGTCACCCGAACGCCCCCAATCCACTAACCACCGCGTGACGTGCGGCATGTCGGACGCACCTTCGGGGAGTGGGCCAGGCGGAAATGCAGCCAGCAGCGTCATCTCGGCGAGAAAGGTTAGGTCGGCATGAGAAACGGGTCGTACTTCCATGCGCTGATCTTCGCTACCCGGGCCCGAGCCGCACGACCTACCAGCCGAGGGCGCGCATGACCCCAGCGGTAGTCGGCGCCGATTCGATGATCGCGCCGGCGCCGCCGGCAGTTCGTTCCGCCGTTTCGGGGTCCTTGAGACCGTGGCCGGTCAGGACGCACACGATCGTCGCGTCGCGGTCGATCCGCCCCGCCGCGGCGAGCTTGCAAACACCCGCCAGGCTCGCCGCCGATGCGGGCTCGCAGAAGACGCCCTGGCTCGTGGCCAGGTCCCGATACGCGGCCACGATCTCGTCGTCGGTGACCGTCTCGATGAGCCCGCCCGACTCGTCGCGCGCGGCCTCGGCCTGCTTCCACGAAGCCGGATTGCCGATGCGGATGGCCGTGGCAATCGTCTCCGGATGCTCCACCGGGTGGCCCAGCACGATCGGCGCGGCGCCGGCCGCCTGGAAGCCGTACATCTTCGGTCGCGAGTCGATACGCCCCGCGGCCAGGTATTTCGAGAACCCGGCCCAGTAGGCCGTGATGTTTCCGGCGTTGCCGACCGGGATGGCCAGGATGTCCGGCGCTCGGCCCAGGTCGTCGCAGACCTCGAACGCGGCCGTCGTCTGGCCGTCGATGCGGTACGGGTTAACCGAATTGACCAGCGTGACCGGGTGGTCCTTCTGCTCCGCCATCTCGCGGACCACGGTGAGGGCTTGGTCGAAGTTGCCGTCCACGGCGATAATCCTCGCCCCGGCCGAGAGGGCCTGGATCAGCTTGCCGAGGGCGATCTTGCCCTTCGGCAGAACGACGATCACTTCCAGCCCGGCGGCGGCGCCGTAGGCCGCGGCGGAGGCGGAGGTGTTGCCGGTGGAGGCGCAGATGACCGCTTTCGCGCCCTCCTCGACGGCCTTGGAGATGGCCATGACCATGCCCCGGTCCTTGAACGAGCCGGTCGGGTTCATGCCCTCGTACTTCACGTACAGGTTCGCCAGGCCGATGCGCTTGCCGATGTGATCGATCCGAACCAGCGGCGTGAAGCCTTCGCCCAGGCTGATGATCGGAGTCGCGGCGGTGATGGGCAGGAACTCGCGGTAGCGCTCCACCAGGCGTGGGCGGGCACCTTCCGGGCGGGCGGCGGCGCCGGCGGCGAGGCTGTTGACGGACGAGGCGGACATTTCGATCGGCTCCGGCTACGAGGTCAGGATCGGGTAGATGGGCACGTCGCGGTCGGCGGCGAGAAGCGGCTCGATCGCCTCGCGAACTTCGGCGAGTGGCAGCGGCCGCGTATGGACCGCAACCCAGGCCCGGCTCCGGTGGCGCGGCACGGCACTCGCCGGCGGGCCGGCGACTTCCTCGGCGAGACGCCCCGGAACCTCGTCCGGGAGCACGCCGGGGAGGCAGACGTACCAGGGCCGGCGGATCGTGGCGCGGTCGTCGGCAAGGGTGACCAGCTCGGCGGCGGCGGGCGGCAGGTCGGCCCACGTGCTCAGCCCGGTCCGGGCCAGCTCGAGCAGATCCGCGAGGACGGCGCTGCTGGTGGCGGGGCCGCCGGCGCCGGGGCCTTCGAACGAGACGCGACCGACGGGATCGGCGTCGACCTCGAGACGGTTCATGACGCCGTCGGTGCGGCCGAGCGGAGCCGCAATCGGCATAGCCGAGGTCATGACCGAGCCCGCCAGCCCGAAGCCGGGCTCCGCGGTTCCGGGCGTGCTGGCCGTGGCCACGAGCCGGATGGCCAGACCCAGCGCCACGGCGCCGGCGATGTCGTTGGCAGACACGCCGGTGATCCCCGGCTTGCCGTCGCCGCGCACGGAGGGCGGGCAGGCCACGATGGATTCGATCCGCGGCCAGGCGCCGAAGCAGAGGCGGGTCAGAACGGCGAGCTTGTTCGCGGCATCGTGGCCTTCCACGTCCGCGCTCGGATCGCGCTCGACATAGCCCTGGGCCTGAGCCGCGGCGAGGACTTCCTCGTAGCTTCGCTTGGCCTGCATCATCTCGGTCAGGATGAAGTTCGTGCTGCCGTTGACGATGCCGCGAACCCGCCGGATGCGGTTGGCGGCCAGGTCGCGGGCGATCGGATCGAGCACGGGCGTGCCGCCACAAACCGACGCCTCGTAGCGGAGCGCGGTGCCGTTCGCCCGGGCGATCTTCTCCAGCTCCACGCCGTGGTGCGCCAGGACGTGCTTGTTGGCCGTTACCACCGGCTTGCCGGCGTTGAGCGCCTCGGCGATCAGGGAGCGGGCCGGCTCGTCGCCGCCCAGCAGCTCGACGATCACATCCACGTCGTCGCGCCGGACCACGGCCGTGGCGTCGGGCACGATGATCTCGCGCGGCAGGCCGCGATCGACGGCGCCCTCGACGTTCATGTCGGCGATCGCGACGAGCTCCAGCATCCGTCCGCCGGCGGCCCCGATCCGACGATCAGGATTGCGAAGGAAGCCGCGAGCCACCTCCGCGCCGACGGTGCCCACGCCGAGGATCGCGACGCGGAGTGGTCGTTTCTCGGGGATCATAGGCGGGTTGGGCTGGGGCCAGCGAGGCCGAGATGGGATCGCAGCCGGCGGTGACGGACTGGTTGTGCGTCGTCCCGGAATGGTACCCGAGGCGTCGGCAACTCTGTTCGCCGCTCCCCGGCCCGCGGCCGGCCCGAGCTCGAGTCGGCCGGCGCCTCAGCTAATGACCGCCAGCCACAGGTTTCCGCTCGAGTCTTCGACGAGCACACCCGCCGGACCGTATGCCTCGTCGGACAGATCGGCCGGTCCCGAACCGGAGACGGCGACCTGCGCCCACTTGAACCCGTCCGAGGAAATGGCCACCGTCAGGTTTCCGTTCGAGGAGACGACCTGCAGCGCCTGATGGCCGTCGGAGAGCACCACCGCCGGAGATGGAAACTGCGACGTGGCCGCCTTCCATGTGCGCCCGTCGCTCGATGTCCAGGCCTGAGCGTCGCCGTCGGGCGAGCAAGAGCAGTCCCAGCTGGCGACGTTGGCGACGAGCTTGCCGGCGGCGAGCGTCGTGATCGCGGCCTGCGCCTGCGGAGCTGCCGCGGCATTGGCCAGCGTCACGCGGCTCCACGCGGCTCCATCCGCCGACCACCAGATCGCGGGCGTCGTCGACGGGAATTCGCCGCCGTCCCAACCGGCCAGGCTGCCGATCCGACCCGCGACCAGGAAGCCATATCCAAGGACCGTGCCCGACGCCAGGTAGGCATCCTGGAACGTCGCCGCCGACAGCGAGACGGCGCGCCAGCTCTGGCCATCGGCCGATAGCCAGACCGCCGGCGCGGCCGTGCCGGCATCGCTCGAGAGGCTGACCGCCATGTACCCCTTCGGACCGGCCGACACGTCTCCCACCGCCGCGCCGCCGAAAGCCTTGCGCAGGTCGACTCGGCTCCAGCTTGCGCCATCGACGGAGGTCCAGAGCGCCGTCGCGGGCTGGGGCATGCAGCCGGAACCGTCGTCGGCGCAGCCCGGGGCGCGACCGAGGGCGAGAAGACCGGCCGGCCCCTCGACCAACTCTTCGACCTGGGCTCCCTGACTGATCCCGGTCATGTCGAGCGACCGGCCTTGCTGCCACTGGAGTCCGTCCGCCGAGAGCCAGGGGATGGCCGAGCCGCTGTCGACGTTCTCGCGGAATGCCAGGTACCCACGGCTCCAGCCGAAGATTGCGTCCACGAAGGCCGAGTCGGCCGCTGCGACGAGCTTCGCCGGTAGAGTGACGGACTCCCAGCGAAGCGCGCGTCCGGCCGCCGTCGGTAGAGGGCTCGCGGACGGACCGGGAGTGTCGGCCGAGGTGTCGGTCGGCACGGCCGGCGCCGTGGCGGTTGCAACGGGTCCGGTCGTCTCCGTGGCGATGGCCGCCGGCCCCGTGTCGCCTGCCGCCGTCGGCGTGGCGATCGGCTGAGCCGACGGCACAGCCGCGCAGCCCGACATGGCTGCCGCAACCAGCAGAGCGCCAACCAGCCCGACCCGCCGGCGCGGAGAGCCGGATCGACGTCGATCGACCAAACGACGATCCCCCACCATCTCCATTCCTCCAACGATGCCCGCGCTGGCAGGCGGGCCACGAGCGTCCCGGCACCGGCGATGCTCCGAATCCTACGACCCGCGGCCATGGCAGGTCCGCGACGGCTGACCGAGCGAGATGCCAGCGGCGATCCGGTCCATCCGGGCTAAACTCGCCCCATGACGACCGACGCCTCCGCCCCGCTCGCAGCCAGACCATCCAGCCTGCCCGTCAAGCCGCGCATCTTCAGCGGCATCCAGCCCACCGGCCGGCCCCACCTCGGCAACGACCTGGGCGCGATCCGCAATTACGTGGCGCTGCAGGATCGATACGAGGCGATCTATTGCGTCGTGGACTACCACGCCCTGACCCACGTCCACGATCCGGAGGTTCTCCGCCGCCAGACCCTCGAGATGGCGGCCGCTCTCATCGCCCTGGGCCTCGACCCGAAGCGCTGCACGCTTTTCGTACAGTCGGACCGGCCTGAACACACCGAGCTGTGCTGGCTCTTCAGCACCGTGACGCCGGTCGGCTGGCTGCTTCGCACGCCCACCTACAAGGAGAAGCGCGAGAACCAGCCCGAGGACGTCAACAACGGCCTGCTCACCTACCCAGTCCTGCAGGCCGCGGACATCGTCCTCTACAAAGCCTCGCTGGTGCCGGTGGGCAAGGACCAGGCAGCCCACCTCGAGTTGAGCCGCGAGATCGTCCGCGCCTTCAACGCCCGATACGGCGAAACCTTCCCGGAGCCGCAGGCGGTCTACACCGATGCACCGGTCGTGCTCGGCACCGACGGTGTGAAGAAGATGAGCAAGTCCATCGGCAACACCATCGAGGTTCTGGCCGAGCCGGACGTGATCCGCAAGCAGATCATGTCGATGATGACCGACACCCAGCGCATCCTGCGCTCCGACCCGGGCCGGCCGCAGGTCTGCAACGTCTGCCAGATGCACCGCCATTTCGGCGCCGACTACGAGGCGATCTGGGAGGGCGAGCGAACCGCCCGAACCGGCTGCGTCGACACCAAGAAGCTGCTGGCCGAGCGGATCATCGAGCACTACGCTCCGGCTCGCGAGATGTACAAGGAGCTGATGGCCGACCCGGCGAGACTGCGGGCGATCCTCGATGAAGGCGCCGAACGGATACGTCCGATCGCCCAGGCGACCATGGCCGAGGTCCGCGAACGGATGGGCCTTCGCTAGTCGCAAGGCCAAGGCTGGAGGGAGGGGCGAGTGTACAACGTGCCCCCGTCCTACCTGATGCCATCCCCCGTGCCACCGTCCAGCAGCTAGGGACCCGACGCTCTATCGGTCCTCACCGACCCGCGCCCGGGCGTACCATCTCGACGTCAGCCCGTGCCGAGGACCGAGGGGACGATGACCGACCAGCCTTCTACCGCAGATTTCCTCACACCGCGCCTGCATCGCTGGCTGACCGCCCTGATCATCCTGGGGACGGTGGCGGTCGTCTTCGTCGTGATCAACGACGTCGTCAGCCTGGTCGCGTACTTCAACGACGTGATCATGATCTTCTTCCTGGCCTGGCTGCTGGCCTTCATCCTGAGTCCGCTCGCCAGCGCGCTGGTTCACCTGGTCCCGCGTCTGCCCCGGGCGCTGGCCGTCATCCTGGTCTACGCCCTGCTGATCGTTCTCCTTGTGGCGGCAATTCTCCTCGTGGCTCAGCAACTCTACTCGTCGATCAACAGCCTGATCGTCGGCCTCAACACCCTCGATCTACGTCAGACGCTCCAGCCCTACCAGGACCGCCTGAACTCCATCGGCGGCAACCAGATCAGCCTCTACGACCAGGTCAACTCCCTGCTGGCCAATCTGAAGAACAGCGCCGCGGACCTGGCCCAGCCGCTGGGCGGCGTCGCCGTCGCCAGCCTGGGCATTTTCGGCAACCTCCTCTTCGTCTTTTTCCTGTCGCTGTACATGGCCGTCGACCGGGACAGGATCGTCAGCTTCCTCTTCCGCCTGGTCCCGCCCGCGTACACCGATGAGGCCAAGCTGCTCGAGCACAGCGTGTCCCGATCATTCGGCGGTTTCCTGCGCGGCCAGGCTCTCTCGGGCGTGATCTACGGCACCATTTCGATGGCCGCCAGCCTGCTTCTTGGCCTGCCGTATATGCCGGTCACGGCCGCCTCGTCGGGCATCCTGCAGGCCATCCCCTTCTTCGGGCCGTTCATCTCGTGGATGCCGCCCGTGCTGGTGGCTATCTTCTTCGTGCCAAGTGCCGCGCTGCCAGTCTTCCTGATCATGGTGGCGGGCTGGTTCGTGCTTATGAACGTTATCCAGCCGCGACTGATGGCCGAGGCCGTGGGGCTTCACCCGGTCGTGGTCCTCGGCTCCGTGATGATCGGCTCCAAGATGGCGGGCATTCCCGGCGCCATCTTCGGCATTCCGGTCGCGGCCGTGATCGCCTCGTTCTTCTTCTTCTACCTGGGGCACATGCGGGTGGACACCCAGTCGGTGGCGGTTCGAGCCGCCCACCGCGTCGAGGAACGCGAGGGCCGGCCCATTCGCGTGCCACGCCTGCCACAGGCCGGCCTGGATGAAGAGGTGGAACAGGGCCCGGCCGCAGATCCGCAGCCGATGGCCCGAAAGCAGGCCCGCGCCGAGAAGCCCGATGCGCCGGAGCCCGATGCGCCGGAGCCCAAAGCCGGCGCGTAGCCCGGAAACGACCGAGCGGCCGCTCGATGAGCGGCCGCTCGAAATGGCTCAGATGCGGCCCGATCGACTGGAGGCCGATCGACCCCAGGGCTACGACTTGGGGATGACCTTGAGAGCGGCGGCGATGCTGACCAGATTCGCCTGGCTCACGTTATGGCCGAGGATGTCGTAGGCGTTCTTGGTGCCGGGGCTGACGTAGATCGAGAAATCGGTGGCGGCCGTCTGGAAGAGAGTGCCGCCCGTGATGTTGCCGAAGTTGGCCGTGCCGATGGAACCGCCGAGTGGCGAGCAGACGGTGGGCGTCAGGCAGAACGCGCCTTCGTCAAGCTCGATCGTCGCGGAGCCCGCCTGATACTTGACCTTCATCCAGCCGGGCGACTTGGTGGCATCGTAGGTCCAGCCTGGGACTTTGGTCACCGACCAGCCCTTGCCGAGCGTGGCGCAATAGACTGCGCCCTTCAGCATCTTGGCCGTCGTGACGAACACCGGCTGATTGTTTGCGGTGCCCGTGCAGAAGGCAGCGGCGGAAGTGGGGCCGGCCGACGGCGCCACAGTCGCGCTTGCGGCCGGCGTTGCGGTAGGTACCGCCGATGCTGTCGGCGCCGCGGATGGGGTGGCCACCGGAGTAGCCTCAGGCGTTGGTGTGGGCGTATCCGTCGCCTGTGTCGCGGCAGTCGGCGTCGGCGTCTGGACCACGTTGATAGCCGTGGGCTGTGCGGAGTTGCACGCTGAACCTACGAGGGCCAGTGCCAGGGCGGCACCGGCAAAGGAAAAAGCCCGAAGGCCGCGATGATTCACGATCGATCCTCTGGTGTCGTTCACTGTTTCCCCCAATTCTTGGTGGAAGCCCGGCGGAATGCCGACTGGCGCGCTTCGAAGATTACTCGCTCCCGGGTGCGCACCTGCCTGGGACGGGAGGCGGCGGAGGTGTGTGTCGTTTCGGGCCAGAATGACCGAGGAATGGTTCGACCGTGGTTCGACCGGCTACCGGCCGGCGACCGGGCTCACGTCTTGGGCACGGCCTTCATAGCCGCGGCGATGCTGACGAACGCGCTCTGGCTCACGTTGTGGCCGACGATCTGGTACGCGTGCGTGGTTCCCGGGCTCACGTAGATCGCAAAGTCGAGACCGGTGCTCAGGGCGTCAAGCGCGCCGGACAGGTTGCCGAAAGCGGCCGAACCTATGGCGTGGTCTTTCGGTGCGCAGGCGCTTGCCCCACTCAAGCAGAACGCGCCCTCCTTGACGGCGAGCGTCGCGGAGCCCGCCTTGTAGTTGATCGTGAGCCAGTCGCCGGCCTTGGGCTGACCGTAGTTGCCGCTAGTAAGGCTCCAGCCCTTGGTGAGGCTGGCGCAGTAGACCGTGAACTTGAGCGCGTTGGCGGCTTTGACGAAGAAGGCCTGGTTTTTGGCGGTGCCGTAGCAGAACTGGGCGGGGGAAGTGGGACCGGCCGATGGGGCGGCCGTCTTGCCGGGGGTGTGGTAAGGGGTCGGCGGTGGTGTCGGCGGCAGCGTCGGCCAGGGCGTGAAGGTGGCCAGCGGAGTGGCTTCGGACGGCGGCGTGGCCGTGGCCGGAGCCTGAGTAGCGGCAGTCGGCGTCGGCGTCTGGACCGCAGAGGTCGGCGTGGGCTGCACGTCGCTGGAGCACGCTGCACCGATAAGGGCGAGTGCCAGCGCGACACCGACGAAGGAAATGGCGCGAAGGCCACGGTGATTCACAAGCGATCCTCCGGTGTCGTGCACGATTTCCCTCAACTCTCGATTGAGACGGGGCCACTATGCCGGCGTCGCGTTTCCAAGACTACACTCTTGCCCCTCGCGATGCCCCTTGCGCGGCCTGGGGACGCGGAGGAGTGCCGCGTCGTTTCGGGCGACAACGACACATGACCGGGGCGTGGGCGACCGGCTGGCAGCCGCCGATGCCACGACCTGGGCACAATCCTGAGGGCGGCGGCGATGTTGACCAGAGTGGTCGGGCCCACGTCGCTGCCGTCGATCTGGTAAGTGTGCGCGGTTCCCGGATTCACCCGGATCTCGGTGCCGTCACCGAGTGAGTAGAGACTGCCGGAAAGGCCGCCGAAGCTGGCCGGGCCGACGTGGGAACGGTGGCCACCGAGCAACCCTCTGATGTCGTTCACGGATCCCCCTGCTCTCGATTGAGGCCGGGCGCCGTGCCGACCTCGCGTTTCCGTGACCGAACTCTGGTTCTGCCCCTGCGCGTTGCTCCCTAAGCAGGCACGGCAGGCTGGGCACTCAAGAGGGATGTCTGTGCCGGTTCGGGGAGCATGACGCCCAGGATCTTCTGCAGGGCGAGCACGTGGACGCACGATCCCCAGCTCTCAAAGAAGTGGCAGGTGCACTGCCAGGCTTCGCCGTCGAGTCGAACCGTATGGGTGTCGTTGTCACCCTTAAACGTGACCGCGAGCTGTTCGAACGAGATCCGATCCAGCTCGCGGGCGTAGCGGTTCGCCTTCTCGACCTTCCCAATGAGACTGCTGTGCATCGCCGTTACCCTCCGTCGCCCTGCCTGCCCCGAAGAGGTCCGGCCGCCGAACGCCCAGACGAGCGACCGAGCCGGTTGACCTCACTGTACAGCTGCGAGCCAAGAGATAGCGGTTCGCCCCGTTGCACCGAAATGACCACTTGGTGCGCCCGCGGACGAGCCATCTGACGGGGCGCACGAAGGCGCCGTGCACCCCGGAGAGACCCGCGCCCCGACGGCCCAGGAACCGGCCGGCCGGCGGCCGGGCTCCGCCAGGCACGAACCCGAACGCTCGTTCGAGGGCGACCCAGAACTCAGCCGTCCCCGACGATTCGCTGTCCCGCCACCAGATTCGCGTCGACCGCGGCCGACGACGAGGCCTCCGTGTAGACCCGGACCAGCGGCTCGGTGCCGCTGAAGCGGACCAGGAGCCACGAGCCGTCGTCGGCGAAGAACTTGAAGCCATCGTTGGTGGACAGGGGCTGCGTTCGAACCACGGGCCGTCCGGCCAGCGCAGCCGGCGCCCGGTCGGGCAGTTCGGCAAGAAGGCGGACTTTGAGAGCCGGATAGATCGCCTGGTCGAAATGGATGTCCACGCGTCGATAGCTCGAGGGCCCGGCAATCTCGTGCAGGTGGGCGATCGCCTTGCTCGCCGGCCACCGCCCGGCGGCCCTTTCGCAGACGAACAGGTCGAGCAGCATCAGATCCGTGAAGATGCCATCGCGCTCCGGCAGGTGCATGCCGAAGCCGAACCCACCAGACTCCTCGCCGCCCATCATTGCCCCGGTCTCGATCATCTTTGGGCCTATGTACTTGAACCCGACCGGAACCTCGTACACGGGCACTCCGTAGCGCTCGCCGAGTCGTTCCGCCATCGAGGTCTCGTTGACGGTCTTCACGACCGGCGCTCGCAGGCCTCGATGCTCGACCAGGTAGTACATCAGGAGGCCGTATATCTGGAGGGTCGAGATGAAGGTGCCCCGCTCGTCGGCGAGACCGCACCGATCGGCGTCCCCGTCGAGGAACAGGCCCAGGTCGAACCCGCCGCCGGCCAGCTTCGCCAGTGCGTCGTCCACGTTGGGCGGGATCGGCTCCGGATTCACGCCGCCGAAGTACGGGTTCCGCTCGGAGTGGATCTCGCTGACACGGATCCTGCCACCGGCAAGGAGCCGCGGGATCCAGCCCGCCCCGGAGCCATAGAGCGGATCGACCAGCGCGCTGAGGTCGGCGGCGGCCAGCCGATCCAGATCTACGTTGGGGCGGATGAACTTCACGTATCCGGCGTACGGATCGAAGCGCTCCAGCAGACCCGCGGCCTCGGCGTCGGCGAGGGGTCGCCGGGGGATCGGCTTGCCGGCGTCCGCGGCCAGGAGCGCCTCGATCGCGGCGAGCATCTCCGGACTGGCCGCCGCGCCCGTAGGCGACTTGACCTTGAAGCCGTTGTCCGTCCAGGGATTGTGGCTGGCGGTTATCACGATCCCCGCCGCGGACTTCCTCTGAACGACCTCGAACGAGGACATCTGCGTCGGCACCGCCTCGGCCGCGAGCGCGACCGGAATCTCGTGGGCCAGGACGACCTCGGCGGCGGCGGCGGCGAAATCCTCGCTTACGAACCGGCGGTCGTAGGCGATGACGACGCCCTTGGATTGCTCGCCGCGCCCCACGACGTACTCGGCCACGGCCCGAGCGCAGCGGCGGACGTTGTCGAAGGTGAAATCGGCGGCCACGCGGGCCCGCCAGCCGTCCGTCCCAAAGACGATCTTCGTCGGCTCCGAAGTAGCTGCGATGGCGCTCAAGGCTTGTTCTCCCTGGTCGGGGCGGGCTGGGGGGACCTGGCCATCTCCTCGGCGATCACACGCACTTCCTGCGAGCGATCCGCGGAGCAAATGAGGAGCGCGTCGGGTGTGTCGACGACGATGGTGCCGGTGAGTCCGATCGTCACGACCAACCGGTCGCCGGCCAGGACGAGACTGCCCGAGGAACCGAGATCGCGTCTGTTTCCGGTGCCGGCTGCACCGGAGCCGGCGAGCGAGGCGGCCTGCCAGACGTCGCGCAGCGCCGCCCAGCTGCCCAGATCGCTCCAACCCACATCGATGGGCACGACCTCAACCGCTCCTTCGAGTGATGCAGGCTCCATGACGGCATAGTCGATTGAAGTGGACCGCAGCGACGGATAAACCAGGCCGAGGTCTTCCGTGGCGCCGGACGAGCAGATGGCTCTGATCGGTCCCACGATCTCAGGAGCGTGCCGGGAAAGCCTGTCGCGGATGGCGGCGCGTGTCCAGACGAAGATGCCGGCGTTCCAGCTCGCGAGTCCGGTGGCGATCAGCTCGATCGCCCGATCCTCGCTGGGCTTCTCCACGAACCGATCCACGGCGTAGGTGTCGTGCCCGTCGACCACTCGAGCCGGCGGCCGCGCCATGACGTACCCGTAACCCGTTTCGGGGCGATCCGGCGTGACGCCCAGCGTCACCAGGGAGCCGCCCGCGGCCACGTCGGCCGCAACCGCCAGCGCGGCCCGCAGTCCGACCTCGTCGGCGATGTGAGCGTCCGCGGGCAGGACGAGCATCACTTCGTCGGCGGGACGATCGATCGCCTCGGCGGCCAGAGCCACGGCCGCGGCGGTGTTGCGGCCGATCGGCTCCCCCAGGAAGTTGGCTTGCGGGATCCCGGGCAGCTGCTCGTGGACGAGATCGCAGTACCGCTGATCGGTCACGACGTACACGTCCGCCGGCGCCACGAGCGGCGACAGCCGCGCCACGGAACGCTGGATGAGGGTTTCGTCGCCGATCAGCCGCAGAAAGGGTTTGGGACGTTCGGGGGTGCTCAGCGGCCAGAGCCGCGTTCCGCCTCCGCCGGCCAGGACGACGGCGTACACGCGATCAGGATCCGGCTGCGACGGCAGGGATCGGGACGCCGCACTCGTCCGCCAGGGCCGCTGCCTTGGCGGTGCCCTCCCACGGGAAGTCCACGTCCGTCCGGCCGAAGTGGCCGTACGCGGCCGTCGCCTTGTAGATGGGCCGGCGCAGGTCCAGGGCTTCGATGATGCCCGAGGGTCGGAGATCGAAGTGCTTCTCGATCGCCGCCAGGATTCGCTCGTCAGGGACGCGCTCCGTGCCGAACGTCTCGATCGACACCGACGCCGGCCTGGCGATACCGATGGTGTAGGCGAGCTGGATCTCGAAGCGGTCCGCCAGCCCCGCGGCCACGACGTTCTTGGCCACCCAGCGGGCCGCATAGCTGGCCGAGCGGTCGACCTTCGTCGGGTCCTTGCCGGAGAAGGCGCCGCCGCCGTGACGGGCCATGCCGCCGTACGTGTCGACGATGATCTTCCGTCCCGTGAGGCCGGCATCGCCCATCGGGCCGCCGATGACGAAGCGGCCGGTGGCATTGATGTGAACGAGCGGATCCTTCGTGCGCAGCTCCGCCGGGATCGATGGCAGGATGACCGCCTCCATGATCTCCGGCCGCAGCTTCTCGTTAGCGACGCCGGGGTCGTGCTGGGCCGCGATCACGACATTCGTCACGCGCCTGGGCACGCCTCGCTCGTACTCGACGGTGACCTGGGTCTTGCCGTCGGGACGCAGATAGGGCAGCTGGCCGTTCTTGCGAACCTCGGCCAGGCGTCGCGCCAGGCCATGGGCGAGCGCGATCGGGAGCGGCATGAGCTCGGGCGTCTCGCGGCAAGCGAACCCGATCATCATCCCCTGATCGCCGGCGCCGAGCTCGTGGCCGACCTCGTCCACACCCATGGCGATATCGGGCGACTGCTCCTTGACGCTGACGAGCGTTCCGCACGTCTCGTAGTCGAAGCCGTAGTCGGCGTTGGTGTAGCCGATGTCCCTGACGGTCTCGCGAACGACTGACTGGAAGTCCACGTACGTGGAGGTCGTGATCTCGCCCAGCACCAGCACGATGCCGGTGGTCGTGGCCGTCTCGCACGCGACGCGCGCGTCGGGATCGTCGGCCAGGATTGCGTCCAGAATCGCGTCGGAGATCTGGTCGCACATCTTGTCGGGGTGCCCTTCGGTAACCGACTCGGAAGTGAACAGGTAATGAGGGTCGTCAAGGAAACTGGCCATCGTTCTCCAGGGTTTCGCGCTCGGGCAAGGTACGCAATCTCGGCCCCACCGCGGGGCAGCCCGAAGCGTAGCACGTGGCGCCTGCCCTTCCGGACGAGTGCCGCCAGACGTGTGCCGGACCGCCGGTTTCGGGCCGGAAAGCCGCTCTGCGCGACAGCCGGCCGCTCTGCGCGAGCGGCGCCGCCGCCGGCCCAACGCCGATCCGGCGGTATCGGGTCTAGGTGCCGTGCTGCCAGGAGTTCATGTACTCGGTCTGTTCGGGCGTGAGCGGGTCGAGCGTTATCCCCATGGCCTCGAGCTTGAGTTTCGCGACTTCCTGGTCGATCTTCTCGGGCACGTCGTAAACGCCGTTGACGAGCTCGGCGTGGTGAGCTTTGAGGTACTCGGCGCACAGAGCCTGGTTCGCGAAGCTCATATCCATCACCGCGGCCGGATGGCCCTCGGCGGCGCTCAGGTTGACGAGCCGGCCCTGGGCCAGGACGTTGATCCGGCGATCGCCCAGGTCGTATTCCTCTACGTTGCGGCGAACTTCGCGGACGCGACCGGCGGCCAGCTCCTTGAGCGCGGGCAGATCCAGCTCGACGTCGAAATGGCCCGAGTTGCACGTGATCGCGCCATCGCGCATGACCTTGAAATGCTCGGCCCGGATGACGTGGATGTCGCCGGTGGCGGTGATGAAGATTTCGCCCCACGGGGCGGCGTCGGCGATAGTCATGACCAGGTTGCCGTCCATGAGCGCTTCCAGGGCCCGGACCTGATCGACTTCCACGACCGCGACCTGCGCGCCCATGCCCCGGAACCGCGAGGCGATGCCGCGGCCGCACCAGCCGTAGCCGGCAACCACGACGCGCCGGCCCGCGATCAGGTAGTTCGTGGCCCGCAGCACGCCGTCGAGGGTGGACTGACCGGTGCCGTAGCGGTTGTCGAAGAGGTGCTTGGTCAGAGCCTCGTTCACCGCCACGACCGGGTAACCGAGAGCTTTGTCGGCTGCCATGGCCTTGAGGCGGACGACTCCGGTGGTCGTCTCTTCGGTGCCGGCGAGGATCTCCGCCAGCTGGCCGCGCCGCTCCTGGTGTATCAGCGTCACCAGGTCGCAGCCGTCGTCCATGGTCATGTGCGGACGCAGGTCGGCGGCCAGATTGAGATGCTTGTAGTAGAGGTCGCGGTCGGCGCCGTGGCGGGCGAACACGGAGATGCCGTAGTTGGCGACGAGCGCGGCCGCCACGTCGTCCTGCGTGGAGAGCGGGTTCGAGGCGCACAGCGCGACCTCGGCGCCTCCAGCCTTCAGCGTTCGAACCAGGTTCGCGGTCTCGGTGGTCACATGCAGGCAGGCCGCCAGACGCAGCCCGCGCAGCGGCTTCTCGCGCTCGAAACGTTCCCGGATCAGCCGCAGAACCGGCATCTCGCGCTCCGCCCATTCGATCCGGCGGACGCCTTCGGCGGCGAGGCCGAGGTCAGCCAGATCGTGGGCCGGCAAGGGCGACGCGGCTCGCGTCGGCGGGGTGATGGCAGTCATCGGGTCAGGACTCCTTACGGGCCGCGAAAAGGCGACGGATCGGACCCGTCCAGCCGCTCCAGGCCGACTCGCTGCGGTGAATTAGCCGTTCTTCGAAGGTTGCGTGCGTCTCATAGCCGAGCCGCCGGTACGCCGCCAGGGCGGGCGGGTTGTCGGCTCGGACATTGAGGACGACCTGATCGCAGAAGCGCAGGAGCTCGGATGTTACCGCGCCGGTGACGGCTGTCGCGTAGCCGCGGCCGCGGTGGTCCGAGTGGGTCATGACGTTGCCCACGACGGCCAGGCGCGCCGAGGCGCTGATGACGTGGGTGCCCGCTGAAGAGACGAGCCGGCCGCCGACGCGGATGCCGTAGTAAAGCCCGTCGGCGATCGCGCTGGCCGGCAGCCACGAGGCGAACCCAAGCTGGTAGAGGCGGTTCAGCTCGCCGATCTCGACCGGCAGCAGACGCTCCACCTCGGCCGGGAAGGGTCGGAAGTGGGTCCTGTCGGTCCACATCCGGACCATCTCCGGCCCCGGGTCCACGCGGTACTGGGCCGCGACCGCCGGTAGATTCTCCAGGCGAGCGGCAACGTATGCCGTGCGAGGCTTGATCACGGAGGAGAGGATGCCCTCGATGCCCGCGTTCTCGCCCATGGCGAAGACCGGCTGAGGCGAGTAGCCGGCGTACTGGAGCACGACCGCGACCGGGCGGCCGCCGGACTTCGCCACTCCCCAGCGAGTACGGGGGAACTCGCGGTCGTCGAGGTCGCACAGGGCATAGGCCGCGAAGAGACGATCCGTCTCGAGGAAGCCTCGCAGCAGCGCGCGATCCGTCGTCTCCTGGACCGAGATGGACTCCCGATCGCGTCTGGCCACCATCCGCGTGGTCACCGCCGCACCTTCGCGCCGTGGGCCGGGAGGACCGCGGCTGGCTGCGGGCGATCCAGAGCGTTTTCTGCTTCGGCGCCGGGGGAGCTCACTAAACCTCGTCCGCAGATCAGTACTGGATGACGCTCGTCGTCTTGTATTCCCGCAGGCGATCGCGGCCCTTGAGCTGGACGAGCTCGACGAGGAAATCGAGGCCGACGATCTGGCCCTCCAGTCGTTCCACCAGCTCGATCGTGCCGCGGACGGTGCCGCCGGTGGCGAGCAGGTCGTCGACGATCAGGACGCGCTGGCCTCGACCGATGGCATCTTTGTGGATCTCGAGCGTGTTGGAGCCGTACTCGAGCGCATATTCGACCGACACGGTCTCCGACGGCAGCTTGCCGAGCTTGCGCACCGGCACCAGGCCGGCATGCAGCTGGTAGGCGAGCGGGCCGCTGAAGATGAAACCGCGTGACTCCATACCCACGACGAGTTCCACGCCCGCGTCGCGATACGGCTCGATCATGAGATCGATCGCCTCGTGGTAGGCGTCCGGATCCTTGAGGAGGGTCGTGATGTCGTAGAAGAGGATGCCCGGCTTGGGAAAGTCCGGGATTTCGCGGATCTTGGCGCGTAGCTCCTCGGCTGTCATGTCGAGGCGGTCCTCCGGTCAAGCTTCGATTGGGTTCGGCAGGCGAAGTCTACCGCAGCGACATGGACTCCCGACCTGCCAACCTGACAATTGCGCATCCGCCACGGCCAAGTAGGAGTTGGCGTCGTGGGGGCCCGTCGGGAGCCCGGGTCCGCCGGTGCCAATTGCGGATCGCCGACCGACCGGACGAGACGTTCGCGGCGATCCGGTGAATCGCGGCCGGCCGGCCGCCGGACGAATCAGACTCCCGGCTACGACGGTGACGGGGGTGGCGGAGTCGCTGTCGCATTGAGGACCGCCACAAGCTTCTGGTCCAGGGCGGGCGCCAGCGAAGCGGAGAATATGGCCGTCAGATGATGCTGGTCGCGGAACGTGATCATGCCGTTGAGAACCGCCGGACACGCTCCCGTTCCGGGGCAGATCGCGTCGCTGAGGTTGATCAGGCTCGCCCCCGCCGCCTTTGCCGCTATGGCCTCGCGCTTACCCATCGACCGTCCAAAGCCGCTCGAGCGCGCATAGGCGCACTTGCGGTAATCGGACAGGTTCTGAGACAGGCACGTCGGCACCGAATAGGTCCACGGGTCCGGGATGTCCTGGATCATCACGACTTGGGTGGAGCTCGGGATCTTGCTCATCTCGCGACCCATGGCGTTGCCCTGGCCCGAGATGGTGCCGTCAGATGAGTTCGTGTTCATGATCTCGCGCATCATGGTCACGAGGGCGAGATCCGGCGGGTGGGCTTTCAGCCGCGCGATGACGTTGTTGTTCCAGGTCGCGCATTCGGTGTATTGGCGCTTGAGGTTGATGTCGTTGATCGGCATGTCGATGAAGGAGCAGTCGATCTTCAGGTAGACCACGAGCTTCCACCCCTGGGCCTTGGCCACCGCGTTGACCGCGGGGAAGAGCGCGGAGGCATGCGAATCGCCGATCAGGGCGACCTGGTAGGTTCCGTGGGGGTTGCCGTATACGCACTTGCCCCAGGCGGGCAAGACCGTCGTCGGCTCCCAGCCCAGGCAGTGATCGCCCCAGGGCGCCTCGTAGTTCGTAGGCGCGTTGGCCAGAGTGGGGCGGAGCGCGTTGGTGACCGCATAGCTCGTGGGCGGCGGGCCGGCCGTGGGCATAGTCAGGGCCGGGGTCATGCCGGGCACGGGCGTGGGCGTGTCACCCGGCTCGATCGTCGCGAAGCTGGGCGTCGTCATGTCGGGCGTGTCCGTTGCGTCTGGGCCGGTCGTATCGGTCGGCTGCGGGGTGTCTGTCGGGTTGACCTGGGCCGTTCCGCCGCCGAGGTCGTTCAGGTCGTTCTGCGCGCTGACGGTGAAACTGGTGCCGACCAGGGCGACCAGGACCATCACGGCCACGCCGGCCATCACTGTCCGGCTCGGGCGGGGCAGCGGGATGTAGCCGCGCCGGAACGGTTCCTCTACCAGGCCCCAGCTCACCGTCGCAACCGGAATGGAGAAGAGCGCAAGCGCGTAGGCCTGAACCGGAGTGAGCAACTGCAGCGTCTGGTCGGGGGCCACAGCCAGCGCCTGAGTGCTCTGGAGATACAGGCCGCCCAGGATCAGCATCGGCCAGTGCCACAGATACAGCGAGTAGCTGATCTTGCCGATGAAGCGGATCGGCAGCAGCCCAAGAAGCACACCCGGACCGTGAGGCTGCGTCCCGGAGGCGATGAGCAGCAGGCCCGCGATCGTTGGCACTAGCGCCGCCATGCCCGGATACGCGACGTTCGAGTTGAGCATGAAAGCGTCGACCAGCAGCGCCGCGAGCGCCAGCCAGCCGAAGATCACCAGCGCCTGGCCGATGACCTGTCGGAAGGCGCCCGGCACCCGGGCGAGCGAGCCGGCCCCGACCGCCAGAAGACCGCCGGCGGCGAGCTGCCAGGCTCGGGTGGGCAGCATGTAGAAGGCCCAACTCGGGTTCGTGTCGGTCATGTAGAGGCTCGCCGCGAATGAGAGCACGACCACTGCGAGCAGGGCCGCGCCGGCCCCAAGACGCGGAGCGCGCCAGGCCGCGACGAACAGGAGGGCCGGCCAGACGAAGTAGAACTGTTCCTCCACACCGAGCGACCAGAAGTGGAGGAACGGCGAGTAGGTGACCGGGTTGAAGTAGTCCGTCGTGAGGGCAAAGCGAATGTTGGCGATGGAGAGGGCGGCTGCCGCACCGTCCTCCATGGTGTCCGGACGCTGGATCAAAGTGACGAGCGCGTACGAGAGAGGGATCGTGATCAGCAGCACGACCGCAGCCGCGGGCAGGATGCGGCGCACTCGCCGCGCATAGAACTTGGAGAAGCTGACCCGGCCCGTCCTCTCGCGCTCGCGGATGAGGAGGCCCGTGATCAGGAAGCCGGAGACGACGAAAAAGAGATCGACGCCGATGAAACCGCCCGGGACCTGGAAGGAGGAATTCGAAAGGAGCCCGGCGTGAAAGAAGACGACGAGAAGGACGGCGACCCCTCGAAGCCCCTCGATATCGGGACGGAAGTTCTCCTTTTCGCGGGAGCCGCGTGCCCTCTTCGTGCTGGTCTGTTGCATCCCCTGTCCTTCTGTTTGGTCCCTGCGAGGTGGGATGCGACGGAACCGAGCGGCCGCCCGTGACGGCCCCTCCGTGGCTCGGCCCGGGCAAATCACGGCGATCCGGGCCGCCCATAGGGTACGCGATCGAGTCCAGAAGAGGCCAAATTGGACCCTCCGACCGCGGTGGACGGAGCGAGTTTTAGCGCGGATCCTGGGCCGCGGCCGCACGCTCTCGTTGCTCGCGCTGCTCCGCCGCGGCCGGCAGGAGGCGCGAAACCACGGACTGGGCCAAGCTCCAGGACCGGGCCGGATCGCGCGGCAGACGAATGCGGGCCTGGTTCGTGCCGAACCGGACGGCGTCTCGGCCCATCGGCGCCAGGGCGCGCATCACCGCGGCCCGCGACAGCGTGCCCAGCCGAACTACCAGCTCGCCCTCTTCCCTCGAGATCGAGGCGATCCCGGCGGCCTCTGCCGCCATGCGCAGCTCCACCACCTCGAGCAAGCGCAGGACCGGCTGGGGCGTGGGGCCAAAGCGATCGGCCAGCTCCTGGCGGAAGGCGGCCAGCTCGCCGGCGGTTCGGACGCGGCCGAGACGCCGGTATAGCTCGAGCTTCTGGGCGGTATCGGGCACGTACGAGTCGGGCAGATGAGCGTCGACCGGCAGGTCGACCACGGCGCCGGGACGTTCGATCTCGGCCGGTCTGCCTTCGAACTCCGCCTTCTGCTCCTCGACCGCCTCCGCCAGCAGGCGCGTATAGAGGTCGAAGCCGACGGCCGCCACGTGGCCGTGCTGCTCGGCGCCAAGGATGTTGCCGGCGCCGCGGATCTCGAGGTCCGATAGGGCGATCTGGAAGCCGGCGCCGAGCTCCGAGGCGTTGAAGATCGCCTGCAACCGCTTTCGCGCCACATCGGAAAGCCGCTCGCGACGGCGATAGAGCAGGTACGCATAGGCACGCCGCGAGGAGCGCCCCACGCGACCGCGGAGCTGGTACAGCTGAGCCAGGCCCAGGGTGTCCGCCCGGTCGATGACGATGGTGTTGGCGTTCGGGATGTCCAGGCCCGACTCTATGATCGTGGTACAGACGAGGACCTCCGTGGCGCCGCCGGCAAAGGCGATCATCACCTTCTCGAGCTGGCCCTCCGGCATCTGTCCGTGGCCCACGGCGATGCGCACTCCGGGCAGCAGCTGACGCAGCTGCTCGGCCTGGGCCTCGATCGTCTCGACGCGGTTGTGGACGAAGAAGACCTGGCCGCCGCGATCGAGCTCGCGCAGGATCGCGTCGCGAACCAGCCCGGCCGAGGCCTCGGCGACTCGAGTCTGGATCGGCAGGCGGTCCTCGGGCGGCGTTTCGATCAGCGACAGGTCGCGGACGCCTGCCAGGGCCAGGTTGAGCGTGCGCGGGATCGGCGTCGCGGAGAGCGTCAGCACGTCCACCTCGCGGCGCAGCTTCTTGAGTCGCTCCTTGGCGGCCACGCCGAAGCGCTGCTCTTCGTCGACGATGACCATGCCCAGGTCCTTGAACCGGACGTCTTTGCTGAGCAGGCGGTGAGTGCCGATGACGAGGTCCACCGAGCCCTCGGCCAGCCCCTCGACCGCCGCCTGCTGATCCGTCTGGGAAACGAAGCGGCTGAGCAGGCGAACCGTGATCGGGAAGGCGGCGAAGCGCTGGCTGAAGGTTTCGAAATGCTGCGCTGCCAGGACGGTCGTCGGGACGAGGACGGCCACCTGCCGTCCGCCCTGGAGCGCCTTGAACGCGCCGCGCAGCGCCACTTCCGTCTTGCCGTAGCCGACGTCGCCGACGACGAGGCGGTCCATCGGCCGGCCGGCCTCCATGTCGAGCTTGACCTCGGCCGTGGCGCGGAGCTGGTCGAGTGTCTCCTCGTACGGGAACGAGGCCTCGAGCTCCTGCTGCCACGGAGTATCGGGCGGGTAGGCGAAGCCCGGCGCGGCGGCTCGTGCGGCGTAGATATCGAGCAACTCTTTGGCGAGGTCGGTGACCGCCCGCTTGACGCGCTGCTTGGTCCGCAGCCACTCGCTGCCGCCGAGCTTGCTGAGCTCGGGGTTCTCACCCCCGGAGTAACGGCTGATGCGGTTGATCTGCTCGACGGGCAGGAAGATCTTGTCGGTGCCGTGGAAGCTCAGCTCCAGATAGTCGCGCTCTTCGCCGCTGGCGCCGCGGCGCAGCATCCGCTCGTAGCGGGCGATGCCGTGGTCGACGTGGACGACGAGGTCGCCCGAGGTCAGCCGGTCCAGGATGTCGCGGGGCACGACGCGGCGCATGGCCCTGGGCCGCCGAACCCGGACGGTGCCGAAGAGCTCGCGGTCGGTGACCAGGACGAGCCCGTCCGGGCCGTCCGCGAAGCCGCCGTTCAGGCTCCGACCGACGAGCGTTCTGGTGCCGGGACCGGGAGCTTGCGCGATCCGGTCGACCGCCGCGGTCGGCATGTCCTGCTCGGTCAGCAGCTCGGCCAGGCGGGGCGCCTGATCCGATGCCAGGACGACTCGAGCACCTTCGTTCGTCCAGCCCGCGATCGTCTGCGCCAGCCGCGCGGTCCGGGCCGGCGGCAGCGCCGGCTCTCGCCAGCCGAAAAGGTCGCCCATCGGCGTTCCGCCGCCGGTCGGAGAGGCAGCCTCGGATTCCCAGGTGAGCTCCAGAGTCCGTCCTCGCAGGAGGCGGCTCTTCCACTCGCGCGGACCCAGGTAGGCCTCCGGCCACTGCTCGGGCAGATCGTGAGCGGACACGAGCTCATCGCGGCGCTCCTGCGCCTGGCGCCACAGGAAGTCGGCCGAGTCGGCGATCTCGGCCGGCTCGTCGAGGACGAGGAGCGTCCCGGCGGGAACGTGGTCTAGACCGGTCGAGGGGCACAGGACCGCGGCCCAGACCTCGGCCGCGTCGCCGGTGGCGAGGGCGCGGGCGGACGCGGCGATGTCGTGGATGTGGCCCGAGTGCGCGCCGAGCTCCCCCGTGCCTGCCCGGACGCCCTCCTCGAAAGTGGCCAGATCCGCGGCAAGGCGGTCCGGGAGTCGGGCCGCCACGCGCCCCGGCAGCCTCGTGAGCCGCTCTCGGATCTCGGCAATGCCGCCGGCGGGGACGAGGAACTCGCTGGCGGGGAGCAGCACCACTTCGTCGACGGGGCGGAGGCTGCGCTGGTCGGCCGGGTCGAAGACGCGCATCGAGTCGATCTCGTCGCCGAACAGCTCGATCCGAACCGGCAGCGGGGCCGCGGACGGGAAGACGTCGACGAGGCCGCCGCGACGGGCGAACTCGCCGCGGCCGGCGACCTCGAGCACGGGGTCGTAGCCGAGGGCGAGCAGTTCGCGGAGCAGCTGATCCTGGTGGAGACGGGCACCGACGCGCAGGCGGCCCGGTTCGGCCGGAACCTCGGCCGGGTCCAGGGTGTGCTGGAGAAGCGCCTGGACGCTGGCGACAAGGACGCGAGCCCGGCCCGAGCGCCACTGGGCCAGGGCCGCGACACGAGCCGCGGTCTCGTCGCGGACCAGCTCGCTGCGCTCGTAGGCGAGGGACGACCGCGGCTCCAGGATCGCCACGGCGTCGGGGTCGCCCAGCCACGACTGCAGCTCCTCGGCAACGCGGTCGCCGATCTCGGCATCGCGGGCGACCCAGCAGAGCCGCTCGCCGGCGCCACCGGGCGCGCCGTCGAGGGCGAGGGCCGCGGCCAGGAATGTCTTGGCGCCGTGCGGCACGGCCGCCAGCGAGGCGTGCCGCCCACCGGCGGGGAGTGGCGCGCTCTCCGCCCCGAGCCTCTGACGGAGCGCGGCGAAGGCCCCGCTCGGGTGCAGCAGCGGCGGCAGGACATGCAGGTCGGGCAGCCGCCGCGAGTTCGTGGCAGCTCCGAAACCCGGGACCGCCCCGGCGGCTTCACGCGTCGCCTGCGCCTTCGCGGCCTGGGCGGCCTGGTACGCAACGCGGATCTCCGCGTCGACGTGGCGCTCCCGGCCGCGCTTGCCGCGGCGGACCGGCTCGGCCGGCTCATCTCCGGCGGGAAACTCGTCCGCCTCCTCGTCGCCCGGGGTCGCTCGGTCCGGAAGGCCGGGCCCGTCCTCACCCAGTGGGTCGGCCGCGCCGCTGAGAGCGGCCTCGATCTGGCGGCGGAGAGGTCGGCCTCCGCGGACGTTCACTCGCCGCCCTCGGGCGGCTTCGGCTTCCGCCAGCCCGTTCGAGTGCGTCGGATGCCGTCGAGCCCGGGCGGCCCGTCGACCTCGCCCGGAGGCGCCGCTCGCTCGTCGTCGTCGGGCCGCAGCTCGAAGGCGTTGTAGTGGTTGGCCGCCTTGTTCGTGCCCTCCCGAGCCCAGGCCTCGACGGCGTCGGCCGCGGCATCGAGCAGCTCGGACAGCCGGGCTTTCTCGCCTCGCCCGAACTGGCTCAGAACGTGGTCGATGGCGTCCCGCCCCGGATCGCCAATCCCGACGCGGAGCCGGCTGAACTGCTCGTTGCCCAGCTCCTCGATGATCGACTTCAGGCCGTTGTGCCCGCCTGCGCTGCCGCCCTCGCGGAAGCGCAGCTTGCCGAAGGGAAGGGCGAAATCGTCGGCCACCACCAGCAGCTCGACCAGCGGAGCGCGCTCGCGTGCCAGCGCCTTGCGAACCGCCAGACCGGACTCGTTCATGTAGGTCAGCGGCTTCACGAGAACCAGATCCAGCCCGCGGAAGCGCCCCTGGACGATCGCGGCGGCATCCCTCGTTCGACCGCGACCGGACCAGCCGGCCCGATCGGCCAGTCGGTCGAGGACCATCCAGCCGATGTTGTGGCGCGTCTTCTCGTACTGAGCGCCGGGATTGCCGAGGCCGACGACTATCTTCACCGTTGCTCCGCAGGTGCGCCGCGACGTGTCGCGACACGCAAAACAAGCCCTGATCCCGTTTCGGAGGGCCTGCGCGGATGGTATCAGGCGCGGCCATGGCACAGATCAGACGGCCCAGATTCGAGGCCCGCGAGGTCCTCGCCGGCGGATCTATCGGTCGGTCGCGGCGGCCGGCGACGCGTGCTCCGCGTCGTGGAGCGGCAGCGACTCGAGAACCTTCCGCTCCAGCGCCCGCATCGCCGATTCTTCCACTGGTTCGGCATGATCCCAACCGCAGACGTGCAGTGTGCCGTGAACCGCGAGCAGCAGCAGTTCCTCGACCGGCGTCCAACCGACGTCGCCGGTCTGCCCCCCGAGGCCGTCAGTCGCCTGGACGATCGCCGTCTCCACCGAGACGATCACGTCGCCCAGGTGGGCCCGCAGACCGGGCGGCAGCGCGAAGGCCTGCTTGAGCGCGGCCGCCACCCATGGATCGCGGCCGACCGGGACGCCGCGTTCGTGCGCGGGGTAGGCCTCGGCCGGGAAGAACGGGAAGGACAGGACATCAGTCGGGCCCGAGTGGCCCATGTGGACGGCGTTGAGCTCGGCCAGCTCGCGATCATCCGAGAGCACGACTCCGATCGAAGCCGGGCCTGGGGCGCCGGCGGCTTCGAGCGCCAGCCGTACCACCGCCGCCAGCCGGTGTCTGGAAACCAGGTGGACGACGCCACCCCTGGCCGTGACATCGATTCGGAAGGGCGGCAGGTAGACGGAGGCGGTCGTTCCGCCGTCTGGCTCGGCGCGCTCCGGTCGATCGCCATCCATGGAGTCGGGTGCCTCCGTGGAATCCGGACCTGGAGCCCGATGCTCGGTCATCGCCATGCCCCCGGCGCTTGCGTGCCGGCGACCCACGCCGCCATTGGCCAGGATCCCTCCTCTTCTAGCCCAGGCCGCGTCCGCGACGCGACTCGATCTCGACGATCTTGTTCTGAGGATAGGCGATCCGCTGGTGATATATGCCGAGCAGCTGTTTGACGAAGGCCTCGCGGACATTGTCGAGGTCTCGGATGGTGAGGTCGCACTCGTTCAGCTGCCCGTCGGCGAGGCGCTCCCCGATGATCTGGGTGACCATCGCCCTGATTGTGGCCTCGTCGCGGCTCGAAAGCGAGCGAACCGACGCCTCGACGCTGTCGGCGAGCATAAGCACCGCCGCCTCCCGCGACTGGGGCTTGGGACCGGAGTGGCGGAAGGGGGTCGGATCGACGGCATCGGCCGCTTCTCGGCCTGCCTTGGTGCCCATGCCGCCAAGAGGAGCCGCCGCCGCCTCGCGCGCCTTGCCGTAGAAGAAGGCGATCATCGAGGTCCCGTGGTGCTGCGGGATAAAGGCGATCAGGGGCTTGGGCACCTTGGCCTTCAGGGCCAGGTTCACGCCGTCGGCGACGTGCTGGCGCAGGATCGCGGCGCTGTCCTCGGGTTCCAGCTGGTCGTGGACGTTATCGCCGCTCTGCTGGTTTTCGATGAAGACGAGCGGATTGGCCAGCTTGCCGACGTCGTGGTAGTAGGCGGCCACGCGCGCCAGCAGAGGATCGGCGCCGATCGACTCGGCCGCTCGCTCGGCCAGGTTGCCGACCATGAGCGAGTGGTGGTACGTGCCCGGCGTCTCGACGACCAGCCGTCGCAGAAGCGGCTGCGATGGATTGGCCAGCTCGAGCAGCTGCGAGCCGGTCAGGATGCCGAAAAGATTGCCGAGGATGGCGAAGCTTCCGAGCGTGACCACCGTGGCAACGACCGCCCCGCCGGCGGCCGCGACCGACAGCTGCAGCATGCCCGTCATGTCGTGCTGGCCGAGCAGCGTGAAGACGCCGATGACCGCCGCTTCCGCAAGCGTCACGGCGAACGCGGCCTGGACGAAGAAATGCTGACGCTCGCCTTTTCGGATGGCCAGGATGCCCGCCAGCCCGCCGAGGAAGACATAGGTCGACAGTTCCAGCGACAACCCGTTCACCATCCCCGCCAGGGCCGCGAGCAGCGCCACCATCACCGTCCCGATGCCGGCGTCGAGCAGAACCGTCAGAACCATTCCGGCCGCCGCCGTGGGTATCAGATACGGCAGCCACGCCCGTCCGGCCGGGAGCTTTTCGCTGAGAGCCACCAGCAGGAAGATGAAGCCGACCAGAACGAGCGTCCGGCCGCGCTGCCAGTACTCCGGGCGGAAGCGCCACATCCAGGCCAGCAGCAGAGCCGACACCAGCGCGCCGAGCGCGACCCAGGCGGCAGGCTTGCCCCAATCGGTGCGCGACGAATCCAGGCCGAAGTAGTGGATCTTGACCATGTCCGCCGCGCTGATCAGATGGCCCTGGTCCACGATCACCTGGCCGGCCTTCAGCGTGTCCGTGACGGTGACGACAGCTGCGACCTTCTGATCCCGCGCCTGCCGGGTTAGCGTGTCGCTGTACGTGGAGTTGGCCACGACCAGAGGCGTTACTAGAGCCGCGACCAGCTGCTGCTCCGACTCAGTGAGACCGGCCGGCATTTGCTGACTGACGAGCGCCGGCGCGATCGTGGCATCCTGAATCTCCTGCGCTTGCTCGACTGTGAGGAGGACGTGCTCCGCGGCCGTCTCCACCATGGCCCAGCCGGAAGCATCGAGCCCGACAAGGATCGACCGGGCGCCGGCCGGAAGCGATGGCAGGACCGTGCCAAGGGCGACCTGGAGAGCGTCGGGCGTTTTGCTCGCGCTGAAGGCGTTGTCGACAGGGGCGAGATCCAGCTGCAACGCGGCAACCTGGTTGGCGGCGATGGTGGCCGCGTGCGTCGGCGTGTAGTCGTATTGCGGAGTCACGGTCGCGGCGGCGGCATCCTGGGCGGCCTTGGTCTCGACGGCGTTGTCGATGACGGCGTCGCGTGGGGCGCGGACCGCGGCCCCGGCGACCGTGCCCGCCGCCAGCACGTTGCTGGAGGGCGCGAGGTCCGGGGCGACGCCGACGGCCAGCCCGGCGACGAGGATGAACGCCGCGATCAGGAGCCGAACGGCGTCGCGTCGCCCGAACGAGTGCGGCAGTTCGCGCGGATCCCTCAGCACGGCGTCACGGTCACGATCCGCCGGCGGCTCGCGCGGCCAGCAGCTGCGTCACGAGCTGGCTGACGGCTTTGCCGTCGGCGCGGCCACGAGTCTTCGGCGAGAGAATGCCCATCACCTTGCCCATGTCGCGCGGCGAAACCGCTCCGGACTCGGCGATGGCCGCCTCGACCATGGCCCGAAGCTCGGCTTCGGACAGTGGCTCGGGCATGAATTCGGAGACGACCGCGATGGCGGCCTCCTCTTTGGCCACGAGGTCCTGCCGGCCGCCGGCGCGGAAAGCATCGACCGACTCGCGGCGGACTTTCAGCTCACGCGCCAGGAGGCCGAGCATCTCGTCGTCGGCAAGCTCGTGCTTGCCTTCTTTTTCGGCGCGCTGGACGGCGGCGAGCACCATGCGCAGCGCATCCAGGCGCACGGCGTCATGCGACCGCATTGCGGCCTTCAGCTCGGTATTGAGTCGATCTCGGAGGGACACCGGTGTGGCACCTCGGGGCGGGCAGCGCGTCGACAACTCGGTCGCGCGACCCTTCGACGGCGTGACGGTCGCGCCTAGGTCTGCTGCTGGCGGGCGACCTTCTTGCGCTTCGCTTCCTTGCGCTTGCGCTTCACGCTCGGCTTCTCGTAGTGCTCGCGGCGACGGGCCTCAGCAAGGATGCCGCTCTGCTGGATCTTCTTGTTGAACCGGCGCAGGGCACTCTCGAAGCTCTCGTTCTCACCCACACGGACTTCTGCCAATCCGGGACTCACCTCCTTTGGGGCCCTTCCGCGATCACGGTCCGAATTCACGCTCCGAGGAGCGCGCACAGGCCGCCCACGAACAGGGCTGCCGGAGTGTAGCCCCGGACCCGCAGGGTTGTCTACCGGCCCACGTGCCGGAGAGATTCGGCTCGCGATGTCTGTACCATGGCCCGCTGATGGACCGCCTCGACAGCCTCCTCGACATCATCGACCAGGGCGAAGCCCGCTATGGCGATCGGTTTGCCTTCGGGATGCGCGGCGACGATGGCTCGACGGTGCAATGGACCTACCGTGAGCTGAACCGCCGCAGCCGGATCGTCGCCTGGCGGCTTCGGGCGCTGGGGTTGCAGCCGGGCGATCGACTGCTGATCTGGACTCCGTCGAGCCCGGCCGTGCCCGCCGTGTACTTCGGGGCGATGCGGGCCGGTGTCACGATCGTGCCACTCGACCTGCGCATGTCCAGCGGCGCGATCGAGCGGATCGTAGCTCGCGCGGATGCCCGCCACCTCGTCCTTGGCACCGGGCGCGACACTCCGGACCCGGCCGACGCTCGGCTCGAGCACTTCCCCGCATCGGTCGGCGAGCGCCTCGCCGCTGAGCCCGACACGACGTTCCCGGCCGACTGGGAGGCGCAGGTCAACGCCTGGCGGCGCCCTGGCCGCGAGGACCTGGCCGAGATCGTGTTCACGTCGGGCACCACCGGCGAGCCAAAGGGCGTGATGCTGACTCACGGCAACCTTATCGGCACGCTGGAGGCGGCCCACAACCTGCTCCCCGAGCAGGATCATCGCGCCGTGTCGCTGCTGCCGCTCTCGCATCTGCTCGAGCAGGTCGCGACCGTTTACTACGCCATGAGCGTCGGCGCCCACGTGCTGTACATCCGCAGCCGCAACCCGAGGATCATCTTCGAAGCGATCCGCGACCACCGGACCACCACGCTCGTGCTGGTTCCGCAGATCGTCGAGCTGTTCTGGTCGGCCATCGAAACCGAGGTCGCCCGGCAGGGCAAGCTCCGCACTTTCAACCGGCTGCGCCGGATCGCGCGCCGGCTCCCCTACCCCGTCCGACGCCGGCTTTTCGCGCAGGTCCACCGCCAGTTCGGCGGCTCGCTCAATCTCATCGTTTCGGCCGCCGCCTTCTTGCCGCCATCGCTGCAGCAGGCCTGGGAGGATCTCGGGGTCGTGGTCATGCAGGGCTACGGCGCGACGGAGTGCGGCGTCGCATCGGCCACGAACCAGCGCGACCACGGCCTCGGCACGGTGGGACGGACGATCCCCCCGGTGCAGGTGAAGCTCGCCGACGACGGCGAGATACTCGTTTGTGGGCCGACGCTGTTCAGCGGCTACTGGCGCGATCCGACGATGAGCGCCGATTCCTTCACGCCGGACGGCTGGTACCGGACCGGCGACATCGGCCGCCACGACACCGCGGGGCATCTGATCCTGATGGGTCGAAAGAGGGACATCATCGTCCTGCCCAACGGCCTGAACGTGTACCCCGAGGACGTCGAGAACGCCCTCCGAACCGCCGGCATTCGCGACGCGGTCGTGGTCGAGCCGCGGCCCGGCCGGATCGAGGCGGTGGTGCTTGCGCCCGGCGCCCCCCTGCTGCCGCAGCCCGGCGAACCGGCCGACGCCACCCGCGCGCCCGAGATCGACGATCCGGTTCGGGTCAGGGCCGAGATAGAGGCGGCGGTCCGGGCAGCAAACCGGACCCTCGCGGTCCACCAGCGCGTGGCCTCGTGGCGGCTCTGGCCCGACGCCGACTTCCCGCGAACGCACACCTTCAAGGTGCAACGCGACCGCGTCCGCTCATGGGCGGTCATCGACGAGCCGCTGCCGGTGCGCGAGGATCGCGGGCCTGCCCGGGCGGCCAAGGGGCGGAGCCGGCGGCGGTAGGGCGCGGGGGTGGCGGCGCGCGGCGCGGGAGTGCGGCGCGGGAGTGGCGACGCGCGGCGCGGGAGTGCGGCGCGGGAGTGCGGCGCGGGAGTGGCGACGCGCGGCGCGGGAGTGCGGCGCGGGAGTGCGGCGCGGGAGTGGCGACGCGCGGCCACCCGAGACAGACGTCGCCCA
>Ga0182011_10000622_pt1 | contig 30996 bp, 36 predicted proteins | sample 711E1DmetaG_FD_120481 | JGI IMG/M metagenome (GOLD analysis project Ga0182011, IMG submission 120481) | Permafrost microbial communities from Stordalen Mire, Sweden - 711E1D metaG | ecosystem: Environmental > Terrestrial > Soil > Wetlands > Permafrost | place: Sweden: Stordalen | collected...
CAACAAAAGTCACAGTAGAAGTACCATTAGACCAATTAATAGTAATATTACCACCAGGAAAAGTCACAGAAGTAACATTCCAAGTAACACCATTACTACCAGCAGAACCAGTAGAACCAGTAGATCCAGTAGCACCCTGAACACCAGTCAAGTTAGCAGTTTTAAACTTAGTACCATCAGAAAAAGTCCAATTATAGGTACCATCACCATTACTCACAACAGAGGATATATTAACAGAAGAACCATTAGTACCAGCCAACCCGGTCGATCCAGTTAATCCAGTAGCACCCTGTGAACCAGTCAAATTAGGAGATAAATACGATTGACCAGTAGACCAAGTAATATTAAAAATACCACCAGACCAAGTAACAGAAGAAACATTAGCAGAAGAACCATTAACACCAACAATGCCTTGAATACCTTGTGGACCAACATCGCCAGTATCGCCTTTCACACCCTGAATACCTTGAACACCCTGAATTCCCTGCACACCCTGGAGACCGGTAGCTCCTGTATCGCCTTTTGTTCCTGTTGCTCCGGTGTCTCCTGTGTCTCCTTTAGGTCCTTGTATGTGTCCTATATTCGTCCAATTTCCGCCGCTGCAAACCCACAAATCTCCAAGTATTAGATATGAGTTTCCGTTATCGCAAGTACTTGGTAAGTTCGCCGAATCGTTCAGTGTTCCTAGAATTGTGACGCTTGTTCCGTCTGCTCCCTTTGCTCCTGTTGCTCCTGTTGCTCCGGTAGCGCCATCATGTCCATTTGTACCGTTTTGGCCTGCAATTCCTGGTTCGCCTTGTGGGCCTTGGATTCCTTGTATTCCTTGAGGGCCTGTTGCTCCTGTATCGCCTTTTGCTCCTGTTGGGCCTGTTGCGCCTGTAAGTCCTGTTATGTTTGTTAGTAGGCTTCCGTCTCCTATGAATTTTGATGCTGTTATGGTTCCTGAAGCGTCTATATCGTTAATGAATAGTTTTGTTATTCTAGATGTTAGGCTTCCAATCCATCCGAAGAATCCTGTTTGGGTTGTGGATATGTTTCCATTGAATGTTTCTGACTGGTTTTTTAGGGCGTAATTTGTTAGGTTTGAGTTTGTTGTAGTATCATTGTTTGTTTCACATTCGACGCTTCCGTCTTCGTGGATTAATCTTATTGAACTTCCAGTTGGGCATGGTTTTATTATTGAAAGGTTGATAAATGATGCGTTGTTTATCAGCCCTGTTGAGGATTGGAATTCTATTCTATCGTTTCCATCAAAATTTACGTCTTGATTATTTATGCTGTAGTCTTTCCAATAATTTTTTCCGTATTCGAGGGTTGGCGATAGCATTAAATTCCATGATCCGTTTACGATTGCGTTAGGAAATGTTTGGTTGAATAGTGGTGTTCCGCCTGTTGATGTGTCGTATATTGTTATTGTTAGATTTCCTGTTTGTAGTGTTTGTCCTGTTGATTTGTCTCTTACGTTGGCTCCTTGGTCGGATAGATAAACTGGGTATGCTGCGGATACTAGTGATGGTCCGATTATGCAGATGAAAAATATCAAGAGTGTTGTTAATCTTTGGCTATTTTTCATTTTTTTCCTTCCCTTTTGAGTAATTCTATTAGGGAGTTGTTTAGTGAAATAGAACGGGGGACTGTATCTTTCCAATTATTCCATATCTCTTCAGGGATTTCCAGTAAGAATTTTTTTGTTTTTTCTTCCTTTTTCATTTTACTTAGTGGAATTTAGTTTTGATTTGTATAACTAATCTTTACTTAGTATTTAAAGTTTACGGTTTATGCGGAATCGTGCAGAATTGACTAAATTAAGCTAATACACTTCTAAGGACATTATGATACATTGCAAGCACACAAAACGATACGTAGAATATCAACAAGTATTATTTTTCAAGAAATACGATAATTGCTCCTTAGTAGTCAAGGATTTTATGGAATCAGAAAGATTAACATCACCAAATACCCCGATAATCCAACTAGAAAAATCGTTCTGCGACCCACGCACATGATGAATAAAGGTAGTTTCATCCATCAACTCAAGCCCATTCATCAAATCTGACAATGACCTAAATACCTGACCATCAATCACATAAAAATATTTTGAAGAATCATTAATGACATACTGACTTAGTACATACTTAGATACTGCAGAAGGATTTGGCACGTCCACAGTCTCATGTTCCAATAGCGTATCATTAACTTTTTTTATGATAGTCATCTGCCCTATACCACTACCACCCTCTAGATGAGCCTTCGTATCATCTTCTGAGTGTTTTGCAGGTTCGTATGGCGACGGAACGGATGTTCTTTTTAGCCTGAACAAAAGCAGAATCAAGAGAGCAAGCACCGATAGAATTAGTATCTCGAGCAGAACGTAGCCGTTTATCATAGGCATAATTGACGTCCGAGCAGTTGACATCGGCTGTTCCATCTCTGCAGTTACCACCATGCCTCTATCATCAACTATAAATTTATATTCTGTAAATGCCCTTTGCAAATTACCATACAAGACATCCACCCGCAAGACATATTCTCCAGCACTTAATCTTATTTCACTTATCTCTTTTTTATAAGTTAAATTTCCCTGCACAGCCCGCGTTTCTATCTGCCTAAAGACCTCAGTATTATTACTGTCAAGAATAGTATACTTAATATAAACATCAACTTTTTCAGCATTCATCTTATCAACCAAGTTAATATCAAACTTCAAAGTATCGTTCTGAATTAATCCACTATCCTGAGGCTTAAAAAATACATCAAATAAGGCATTCGAACATGACACCTCTTCCAAAGGCTTGCTGCTTGTCCCAATACATGTCCCTATATTGGTACAGTTTCTAACTTGTTTTCCGCCCGAACATAAACTCCACGGAGTGCAATCCCAATCATAATTACAAGTCTTTTCTATTACAACCGTACTGCCACCACCTCCACCAGATGACGGAGAACTTGCCTGCTCTGTCAAATAAAAATGATCTATCATACTAACAATCGCTCCAGAAGAACCATTTGCATAAAAGATTATAGTATAATTCCCGAGAACAGAAGGGGTTGGAAGATAATATACAAACTGATTATTTATTAACGACAATATCTGTTCCTGATTATTCGGAGAGATTATCTTAGCCCAAACGTTTTGAAAATTCGAAGCCGAAATGTACAATCCGACTATTGAACCAATACTCGTAGATTTAGGAGATATAGAATAAGAATCTATCCTCAAACTAACATTATCAAGAGAATTATCCCAAAAACCATTATTTACATCAAGTTCATCAGTTGTAGCGTTTGGTGTCCCAACATTCGCCAAAAGTATAGCTTGACCAGTTAAATTAGTAGAATTCAAATTAGTCGCCTGAACACCAGTCCCAAACCTATTAACAGAGTAGCTTTCTGATTCTGCAGTCAGAGCAAGAACTCCATGAATACACATCAGAAACAAAAATATCGCTAAAAGAGAGTTTTTTACCATTTTTTAAAAACTATTAGCTCACCCATAGACTAAAACGCTTACTATTTTTAAATTTTAGTATTCACATGCAGCCGTGCTAAAAATATAACGTCGCGCGTAACATTTATAAACCCCCCTAAAATCCTTATCTTATAATCATGTGAGGTTTATATTAAGATGGCAGAGTCTATAAAGCATTACAAGGCTGTTGGAAGATACGGCACAAGATACGGTAGAAGGAACAGAGAGAAAGTTGCATTGATCGAGGTAGAACAGAAGAAGAAGCACAAATGCCCAAAATGTTCATTCCCACAGGTCACAAGAGTCTCCGTCGGTATCTGGCAATGCAAGAAGTGCAAGGCAAAATTCACGAGCAGGGCGTATGGCGTAAGCAAGCCTCCTGCGATAAGGCCTACTGAATAAACTAGTCGAGGTAAAAATGGTTGATTACAAATGTTTCTCATGCAGCAAGATAGTCGCTGATACATATATCAAGAAAAAGGTCCGATGCCCATACTGCGGTTCTAGACTTATATTCAAGCCGCGGACATCCATAACAAAGGTCAAAGCAAGATAAAATGTACCAATCCACTCTTATAGTCAGTAAGGATATCGACGCCATAGAAAAACTGTTCATTCCCGAGGACAAGGAGTTGAATAGGGCCAAATACACTATAAAAAAGGACAGTTCTAGAAAAAAGCTCATATTCGACATAACAGCAGACGATGCGACAGCACTGAAGACCGCGTTCAATACGATCACGAAAGTATTGCTTGTCTGGGAAAAGAGCAGTGCATTGAAGGGATATCAATAGGTGTAAAATGGACGATGAGATGCAAGAAAAGATAGGACAGATACAGCTTATCCAGCAGAATCTGGAGAACTTCTCGAGCCAGCGGCAGCAATTCCAGATGCAGCAGACAGAGATAGAGACGGCACTTGCAGAGATGGAAAACAGCAGTCAAAACTATAAGATCATAGGGAATATAATGGTATTGTCGGATAAGGATAAATTACGAAAAGACCTTGAAGAGAAGAAAGAGATGCTGATGATACGTATAGGCAGCATAGAAAAGCAGGAAGAGAAGATGAAGAACAAGGCTGAAGAGATCCAGAAAGATGTCATGAAGAATCTCGAAAACAAGAATACCGACAAGAAGAAGCCTAAAGACGGCAAGTAGTGTGAAACATGAGAGACCAGAAAGCGATAACCGCGCAGTGCGACGAGATCATCCAGGCATTGACTATGCTCAAGGATGACGAAGGCGTACCGAAGAATGTGCGTGCAAAGATCGACATAATAATAACGGACCTCAAAGACGAGACCGATATATCCTCGAAGATAGGAAAATCGCTTCATCACCTGGACGGCATTTCAGAAGACATGAACCTTCCACCATTCATAAGGACACAGATATATTCCATATCAAGCATGCTCGAGAAATTGAATAATTAACGTTTCTTTGCAGGACGCTTTTCTCTTCCAGGATATTTCTTCGGTTTTATTATCTCTGACCTGAATATAACCATGTTAGGGATGAACACAGTCTCGTCCTTGAGCGTCTCGAGCTGTATGCTGAAAATGTTTATGCCGATGACGTATCCTTCCACATTCTTGTCCTTCACCCGTATATACTCCCCTGCCTTGATGTTTTTTCTGAATCTTACGATGATCCCTGCTGAAAGGTTTGCAAACACGTTATTCAGTCCGAATATCACAAACAGCAGGAGCACAATGAGCAGCAGTATGACTATCGTCGTAATAACTGCTGTAGTAATATTTAGCCTGCTTAATGCCATGACTATCGCCACAAGGTAGATAAAATATGCGGCTATGACCGCAACGATCTCCGATACATTGACACGAAGTCCTGTCTTCCTGCGAAATATCCTGTCGAAATCGCTTATCTCGAATATCTTCAATATTAGTCTCTGGACTATCTTTCCAGCAATGAATCCTAAAAAGCATATGACTACCGCTATGATCACCTGCGTTATTATGGGGTTGAGTATCGAAAGGGTCTGGTTAGCCTCATCCACAAGCAGCAGTTTGTTATTCGTTATATTAGCCATATTAACCATGTTTCAGTACGCGTAAATGATTTATAAAGGTTTAGGCATATCCGAGCAAATGATGAATACGTATATATACAAAGATATACGCGGATGTATGTCGATGTCCATTAGAAAAATATATAAAGCGTGCCTTTATCCACATACAGGTGATGATACAATGGTCAAGAATGATAAAAAGGATTTAAAGAGCAAGAAAGTCTCCAAGGAAGTATCTTCGGATGAGCAGATAGGATTCCACAAGGGTTCATTGTCCACGCTTGCAAAAGAGAGGCAGGAATTGGCGCGTATACTGCAGATAATCGAGCAATTGATGCAGATGCATGTCGCTGCATTGAATGAATTAGGAGTGGACCTGCAAAAAGAGGTCGAGCAGATGAAGCAAGCTCCCCCTCAGCAGCCTGGAAAGAAAAAACCTATAGAAGACGTACTGTAAGATGAAAAAACGTAAAGACAGCAAGAAACTGATGGTCATACTCGTGTCCATAATAATCGTCTCTTCGATGATCATAAGCATATTCGCTATAGTCGTGGATAACCAGAACCAGAACAGCCTGGACTATAACAAGCATTCATTCACAGTCCTGGATAACGGCTACAAGACAAAGATCAACGGCACATACATGGATTTTTATTATTATCCGTCTGATCTTGAACGTATAAGCCTCAGTCCAGGGATATTATCCAAGATAAGGGGCGCGCAGGCGCTTGCGTTCGCATTTGATCCGAATGTCAATGTCACGGACAATCTATTATATGTCGATACATTCAGATATGACATACAGACGCAGATGGACAAGCCTGTATATTTTGGCATAACAGGCAAGTCTGATAAATACGGGAGCCTGCCGATAGTCGGCTGCGAGAATGCCACGAGCTATCTTCCATTGATACTGATAAATATTTCTGCGGATACAGGATTCAATGTATCTGAAGAGTATCCGAACTGCATAATAATGAACGGAAAACTTAAGGAGATCCTGGCGTTGAAAGACAGGCTCGTGTACGGATATTACGGTATAATGTCCTAAAGTCCGTCGAGGTCGAGAAATGGAGCATAAACCAGAACATCATCAGGGAAGGCACATAACGGTCGAGGAAGAGAAGACAGGTGAGGTGAAAGAGGAAAAGAATACAGGCAGGTCCATACTGATCACTGCAATAATAATAATCGTGATTGTCGCTATACTTGCGCTCATAATCATATCGACGAAATATCTCAAGAACAACAATACAGTCACATACAATAATTACGTCTTCGAAAAATATGAGACAAATAAATGGATGACCCAACAACTCATAAAAGGGCAGTTATATAACATCCCGTTCTACAATAACCCTACGCAGGTGCTTGACATTCCCATAGATCCAAACAGCATCTCCGTGATACGCGATTTCAGCTTCAACACCAACGGCACAGTATATGTAGCCGTCGATCCTAACGAGTCATCAAAGATAGTCATGGCAGGCATTGAATACGCAAGACTGCTTGGGACAGTATACAATATCTACAACATGAACGTAAGCTCGGCGATAAGCAGGTCCGTACCTGGAAAGCCGGTCGAGTCGCCCGTAAAGACATGCGATGATGCTTCCACGAATACGCTTGTGATATACCAGTTCGTCAGCGATAAGAACCTTGTAAGTATCGAGGGGAATTGCATACTGCTCGAATCGAAGGACATCAACGAGAGCATAAGGGTCGCAGACGCATTCGCATTCAGGCTTCTGAACATTATACAGGAATAAAATGGTCGAACATTACTTCACAGAAAAACCTCAGTCAGAATTCCGGAAAGAGCGGTTTGAAGTGGAGATTCTGGACCAGAAGATCGTAATAAATTCCGGCAGCGGGATATTCTCGCTCAAAGAGATAGATTTTGGGACTGAACTTCTTATCAAGAATGCAAAAATTCCAAAAATAGATGCTGAAGTTCTGGATCTAGGATGCGGTTATGGGATAGTAGGGATAGCGTTGAAGAGAAAATATTCTGGACTGAACATCACGATGAGCGACATCAATGACCGTGCAGTGAGATTATCGAAAGAGAACTGCAGGGAGAACAATGCAAGTTGTATCGTATTGAAAAGCGACATCTTCAGCAATCCGGAACTGGATGATAGACGTTTTGATGTAATACTGACAAACCCTCCGTTCAGCGCTGGAAAAAAGATCTGCACAGAGATGATAGAACAATCATTCAGGCATCTGGACAAAGAAGGGACACTGCAACTGGTCGCGCCGCACAACAAGGGCGGAGAATCACTCAAAAAGATAATGCTCTCAATATTCGGAAACGTCGACGAACTCGTGAAGAAAAGAGGATATAGGGTGTATATGAGTGTGAAGAAAGAGTCATCACTATGAAGTAAATATTTTCACAACATTTATAAATTAATTTCTTTTTCAAACAAGATGATTTGCAGCAGAAGAAATTTCGTTATAGGACTTACGATGTTGATATCTAGTGCATTGGCACCTTCAAATATTGACGCCAAATTACAAAATGAATCTAACTCATCATTAATACAAAGAATTTCCTTCGAAGACATGGCATTTGATTCTAATAAAAGAGAACAATATTTTAAACAATTATATTTAGAGATGCCAAAAGACATACAAAAGTACATCACAGAGATAATCTACGATCCCGATTTTTCAAAATCAAGAGAGGTATATGTGCATAAATTTCTAGAATATAACTATAATTATCATGACGCGCAAGTATTTGCCGACCAAAAAATAGCATATGACAAGGAACACGACGCAAAGATATGGATGCTAGCCTCAGAATATGATGATGGAAAAAATATACCTCAAACTATTTGTATAAATGATCGATTTTTAGAGGATATGAAAAATGAAAATGACCTAAAGTCAACCCTTTATTTTCATGAGGGAACTCACGCCAGACAAAGATATGAAGGATTAAGAGTTGGAAAATTCTTTTTTGGAAAAGACAACACGTGTATAACTTACGTTAACTCAGGAGCAGCAAGAAAAGAGGTATTTACACAAATAAGAGAGGTCGAAGCATATTATATCCAGTATATGATGATACAAAACGGTACAAGTAAAGTGAGTTTCAGTTTTAATTCCGAGGTTCTTACAAGATGCAACTCATACTATAAAGGGCTAAAAAGAGTCATCCCTACTTCTAAATTAGAATCTGATATTATAAAAGAAGCCTTAAAACAATGGCGCCTTAAAAGATAATAATTCTATATCATCTCTAAAACATTCCCGTTCTTATCGAGGTCGACAAGTCTTATTCCATATCCAAGTTTCATCAGTGTGGATATAACGACAGAGTGCTCTTTTCCCGTACCTGACACTATATTCACAGCGATGTCAAGGTCCTGTATCTTATCATCTGAAAATTTCTTCTTCAGGATGACGTAGAGTTCCGGAACCAGATCCTCGGAAGATTTATTGAAATCCAGATGTATCAATCCTATATTGACGCCAGAAATGTCAGGCGTCTCGTAATTGTCCATCCCAAAATCATCCGTGACAAGATATACCTTATCAAATAGCCTAGAAGCGATTATCCTACCAAGACCTGCCCATGTCCCTTTCTCGGAACCAAGACAAGCGACGAGATGAGCCATTTTTTCCTCTAAAGATAGAAACTTGTTTCTCCTAATGCCCGCATCCACAGTCAGGACCGCACGCATCGTCACCACAACCATCATCGCCGCATCCGCATCCGTCATCCGGATGTTCAGGCGCATGTGTTATATCTACGATAGTTATATCGAATGTAAGGTCCTTTCCAGCAAGAGGATGATTCATATCTAGTGATACATTTTCCTTGTCAAGTTTCAGGACCTTAGCGGGGATCTGCTGTCCGGTAGGGGCCTGCATCACGAGGAATCCTCCCACTTTCAATTGTGATTTCACATGCTCAGGTATCCTTGCAAGCGGGACTATCTGCACCATTGCAGGATTCACATCACCGTATGCATCGCCTTTTTTTATCGTGAATTTTTTCTTATCATTGATCTTCATCCCAAGGACTGCTGTATCAAATCCTTTTATTACCTGTCCGCCGCCTACGACGAATTGTATAGGGCCATGGCCTTTGCTGTTGTCGAACTCTTCGCCTGAGGCGAGCGTTCCGACATACTCGACGGATATGAGATGTCCTGCCTCGACTTTTGATGGCTTTGGCTTAGGTTTTGACTCTGATTTCGCTGATTTTGCATCCGCCTTCTTTGGGGCTGCATGTGCCTTCACATCTGCCTTTGCTGGCTTTACGTCTTTCTTTATCGTCTTGACATCCTTCTTTGTCGTCTTAGGATCTTTTGCAACCATTGATATCACCTTAAACTCTAGAAAATAATGACTATTTATAAATTTTGGGGAAAGAAGATGAGGGGATTTGTTGTTCCTATATAGTGATTATTAAATAATAAGATTTATAAATCAGAAAAGAACCATAACTATATGACAAAACTAAGGACTTCCAGAAAATACACTGATTGTGATTTAATAGGAGCCATAATCGATAGATACAGCAATATCCCGTATAATATAGCATTAGACAGACACGGTATTAAACCTAACACATTCTATAGAAGAACAACAAAAGATCTAAATACACTTATCGAAATTAGCGAACAAAAAGACGCAGAAATCCTAACAAGAATAAAGAACGATAAAAATCTTATGAGAAAATTATTCAAGATGGACGAAGAATATATTAAACAACAGTATTTAAAAATCATAGGGACGCAAGGGCAAAAACACAGACTAGTTGAAGGAACACTAAAAAATCAAGAGAACATAGATGCTCTCGTGTACATTGCATTAACAACAGATAATCCTATATTAAAATCAAGGAACAGGGAGAAAGTTATATCTGAAATAAAAAAAATTACAAGTAACTTTCAAGAATATTTACGTTCGCTTAAATTATCAGGAATGTTTAATTGCACTCAAAAAAAAGGGGAGAAAGGTTCTCCATTGGCAGTACTAAAAATATTTGACAAAGTATACCAGGAAAAAACACTAGAAGCCAGCCTGTTCGACTTAACACAAAAAGGACATCTGCACGAATGGGGAGATACATTTAATGCACCGAATAATTATTGGAAAAATCCTTCAAATGTTGAAAAAGCAATATATCATTCATTGACGGAAGAAAATCCTGAGCTTGCATCAAGCGATAGAAAAGAAGTAATTGATGCAATAAAAAAAATGTCAGGTAGACTACAAGATCATCTACATTCCATAGGATTATACGGATTAATGATTAGTGCATTTAAAAAAGGAGAGCAAGACTCTCCATTAGCTGTACTAAAAATATTTAACAAAGTATACCAGGAAAAAACACAAGAAGCAAGCCTATTTGACAAGACACAGAAAATTTACTTAAAAACCGTCAAGAAAAATAGGATTGAAATATCAGAATAAAAAATCTAAAAAAATAAAAACCTAAAGGCTTTACTTTCTTGCCTTCTCGATCTTTCCCTTGAGCAACGCGTCAAGAGATTGGCTGTTGACCTTTATGACTTGCCATCTGATCCCTGACAGATCTCCCTTAGTCTTTCCCATCTTCCCGCCGATGCATTCTATCACGACCTCGTCGTGTTCATCGATCAGCTTGATTGCACCATCTCCTGGAGCGAATGCAGTCACCTGCTTTCCATTCTTGATAAGCTGTACACGGACGCACTTTCTCATCGCTGAGTTAGGCTGCTTCGCCTCGATCTGCGTCTTCTCAAGCACTATTCCTGATGCCTGTGATGCACCCTCTAACGGGTCTGAACGTTCCTTGTAATGAGTCACTCTCTTTACAAACCATTTATCATTCCATCTGAATGTCTTTCTCCTCTTTGCGAGTTTTTTTGCAGAGTTTAATCCTGAACTTTTCTTGCTCATCTTATATTCCTCCTAACATACATATATTTCTATATAACCTTTATCTCTTCTATCTCGAAATATTTCTTTACCACGCCTTCATACAGCCTAAGATTCTGCGCCTTTGCCCCTATGAGCAGGCCCTTTGTCTTAGTGTCTGGATCAGTGATCGTGACTATCTTGTCGTTCTTGACTATGCTTTCGACACGGTAAGGGTATATCAGATTGGTTATAAATTTTATTATATCACTATCGAATTCTACAATCTTCACCTTCTTTGAGAGCATCTGTTCAATCCGATGAAGGTTTGACAGATTTTTCCCTAAGGCCTTGAATTTATCACCCTCAAACACTATGAATGTCAGGACATCCTTCATGTAGAATGCCTCCTTGACACGCGCGTGTGTGACCTGCTCGAACATGTTGATTATCTTGATCATGTCCATGTCGTAGACGGTCTTCAAGGGTGTGCCCTTCTGTAGGTGTTGATCCATTTTTATTGAAAAATTTGTTTTAAATCTATCACAAGCAAAATAAAGGCCTATTTCAATATCCCTATAGTTGATATGCTATATGGCTTCTTACAGACCGTTCCAAGCTCATCATTAGGAATTTTTGTATCCATCACGACAAATCCTGAAATCTTGCCGTACCTATCAAGATCCTTGAGCAACAACTCCTTCGCATTGGACGCAACATACACTTTTACAAGCGTACCCTTGCGTGCATTCTTCAGGACTTCATCTTCTCCGATGATCAATTTCTTGCTTGTCAACAATTTTCTTATTTCGTCTTCATACATTTTAATCACAAACTCCTATTTAGTATCAAATATCTATGTTCTTGCCTAGTTTATATTTCAACATATCTGTCCTATTCGGACTTCTCCTTTTCCGGCTTGTCCTTCTTCGACTTCTTTTCGACCTTGACAGTCAATCTTGGAAGTCCTGTGCCTACGGGAACGACCTGATTTATCATGACGTTCTCTATGACACTTCGCAAGTAATCTACCTCTCCGCTTATGCTTGCATTCATTATATGTTTTATCGGAGTCTCAAACGATGCTCGTGCAAGTACGGATGGCTTCTCCTTGACGATACCATACCTATTCACACCAAGGACCGTCCCTGAAGTGGTCATTATGTCCGATACGAGCATGATGTGCCTTGCGTCCACATTAAGTCCCTGCTCATCAATCACTTTCGTGACTTCATCGATTATTGCCTGTCTTGCCGCCTCGATGCCAAGTATCCTCTCAATCTCAAATATGTCGTTCGTTGTCGTCTTGTCAGGATTCACAAATTCCAGCTTGAAAACGTCACGCAGGTTGGATCCTGCCGTAACCACAATATATTCATCGCCCTTCTTCACAGGCAATACTTGCTTTATTCCCTTTATGCCGTTTACGTATATCTCCTGAAGCTTCTCTTTAAGCTTGTATATGTTGTTGAGGTCATCTTCTTTCGATGTGGATTTTATTATAAGTACATTCTCATTGTCCTTTGACGGCTTGAAACTGTAACCTTTTGCAAATGCCTTCTCAAGTACCTTTATTATGCTTGAAGATTTCATGCCTACCCTTGATAGCTTATCTTCATCAAGTCCAAGCATCATCTGCGACTCTGTGATATCGATCGATATCTCACGCGTGTACTCTTTCAGTGTCGTCTCTTTTATGGACTCTGCAATCTTCTTTATGTCCTTTCCCTCACTGTATGGACTCTTGAAGTGTATGTGCATTATCTTTGTGCTTATCTCTGCCCTGCCATCAAGGACCTCGATTATCCTTGGAAGGCCTGTCGTTACGTTCATCTCAGATACGCCCGCAAAGTGGAATGTATTAAGTGTCATCTGTGTACTAGGCTCTCCTATCGATTCTGCAGCTACAAGACCTACAGATTCTCCTGGTTCAGCAAGGGAATTCTGATATTCCTCGTACACCATCTCAAGTATCCTCTTAACTTTTGTTTCGGATATCTTGTCTGGGAGACTGCCTTTTATGTCGTCTATGAGCTTTTCAGGCATCAAATCTTCATATTCCTTGAATAGTTTGTTATCCATTTTACACCCTCAAATACGAATCGATCAATCTTGATTCATTATCAGTTCATTATCGTCCATCATTAATTCATCATCAGTATGCTATCAACATATCATCAGTCATTGTCAACTTACTCTTCGTTCACGACCTTGTCGATTATCCTTCTGACGTTTATTCTGCCACTCTCTGATTTCGTTACATCAACGCCGTCTTCACCATACACGAATTGCACAATCTTGCTGCTCGCATCTCTTACAGTGAAATCATTCTCCACTCTCAGGTCCTGCATAGCATTCGCAAGCCTTCTATATAGGTATCCTGATTTTGGTGTTCGCAGTGCAGTATCCATAAGGCTGTCCCTTCCTGTCATGCTCATGAAGAACAACTCATGCGGTTTTAGTCCGTCCTTGAATCCTTCTCTTATGAATCCTCTTGCTGCAGGTCCAAGATCGTTCTTCTTGAATACGGATAATGTCCTATCTTCATAGCCTCTACTTATCCTTCCGCCACGCATGGACTGTTGTCCTACGCATGCAGACATCTGCGCGAGGTTCAATAGGTTTCCTGCGCCGCCTGATTTTATCATCGTCATCAATTCACTTGTCATCTTTGCCGTATCTGCAACGATCTTTCCTGACCTGTTTCTTGCCTTGTTCAATTTCTCAAGGATCTTCAGTTCCAGTGTCTCTTTCATGCTCCTGCCTGGCAATGTCTCAAGCGTCCCTTCATGGAACTCTTTTATCAACTGCTCAACCTCAGTACATGATTGAGTTATTATATCGTTTATCTGTTTTTTTGCATCTGAACTTATGTCTATATCCGCTATTCCTGTCGTGAATCCAGTATATGCAAGTACAGCATTCCCTAACTTGAATATCTTTCCAAGGAAATCCGAGGCAAAATCTGGACCGTACTGTTTATAGATGTGTCTTAAGAGTAATCCTTGACCTTCACCAAGATTCGCATTATCAAGGACTCCAGATTTTATGTGTCCCTTCTCAATTCTTACGATTGCATCCGGGTCATCCTTATTTTCCTTGTACACTTTCGAATATCCTGTGAAGTTGAAGTCCTTCGGGATTATTGCAGATATGACATCTCTTCCCGTCACTATCTCCTTGTCTGGCAATCTTGAGAAATCCGTAACGCCGATAGCCACTAACAGGTCTATTGCCTCTTCTCGTGTCAATTTGAAATCCTTCTTTGAGAGTACGTACATCCCTGTCTGCGCATCCTTGTTACAGCCTATAATACTAAGGCCATATCTTGGCGAGATTATCTGTGTCGGGACGTGCATCAATATCTCTGCCTCTGCCCTTGCCTCTTCCGTCTGAGGTATGTGCAGGTTCATCTCGTCTCCATCGAAGTCTGCACCATACGGTTCACAGACTGCTGGATTTATCCTGAATGTCAGTCCAGGAAGTACACGTATCTTATGGCACATCATGCTCATCCTGTGCAGTGATGGTTGCCTGTTGAATATCGCTATATCTCCATCCATCAAGTGTCTTTCTACGAGGAATCCTGGCTGTATCTCTTCAACGAGCTGTTCTTTTGTCTCGTTCGTTATCCTCTTTCTCTTCCCGTCTGGTCTTATGACATAGTTTGATCCTGGATATGTGTCTGGTCCTCTTGAGACGAACTGTTTGAGGTATTCCATATTCCATGATGTCACACGTTCTGGTATCGTTAGTTTCATCGCAACAACTTTTGGTATCCCTACCTCATTTATTGCAAGTTTTGGATCCGGACTTATGACTGTTCTTGCTGAGAAGTTTGTCCTCTTACCTGCAAGGTTATGTCTTATCCTTCCTTCCTTGCTCTTTATCCTTGCAGTCAGAGTCTTCAATGGCTGGCCTGACCTATGCCTTGCTGGAGGCAATTGACTCACTTCGTTATCGAAGAATGTTGTAATGTGATATTGCAATAAGTCCCATAAGTCCTCGATTATTATTTCTGGAGCGCCTGCATTTATATTTTCGAAAAGTCTCTGGTTGATCCTTACTATATCGCCAAGCTTGTGTGTCAGGTCATCTTCTGATCTCTCTCCTGATTCTAGAGTGATTGATGGCCTCATCGTGACTGATGGTATGGGCATTATTGTGAGTATCGTCCATTCTGGCCTTAGCGCGACTGGATTCACACCGAACACCTTAAGATCGTCATCAGTCATCTTTTCAAGTCTCATTCGGACTTCAATCGGTGATATCTTCTTCTCATCTTCAAGGAATGTCGTTGGCTTCTCTAAAGTTATCTTGAACTGTTTCGCCTTACAGTATGGGCATTGATTTAACGTCTTCAATTCTGTGATTATCTCTTTTATCCTGTCTCTTCTTGCTGTAAGTCCGCCCTCAAGTTCTGCCTTATCCAGATCTTCAAGGCATTTGTCTATCTTCTGTTTAGGGATGAGTATCCTTCCACAATCCCTGCATGTGCATCTTACAAGATCGTATATCAATGTGACAAGTTTTATATGGACGACCGGCCTTGCAAGTTCCATGTAACCGAAGTGTCCAGGGCATTCTTTTAGTTTTCCGCCGCATGTCTTACATTTGAGTCCCGGATCTATAACTCCAAGCCTTATATCCATAAGGCCGCCATCGACCGGATACCCTTCCTTATCGTACAATTCTGGTGTGACTATCTTTGCTGATGCCATATCCTTGATAGCTTTAGGACTCATGAACCCAAATTCTATCCTGTTAATCCTTTTGTGAACGTATTCATCCATTTTATTGCCTCATCTTTGCATAAACAGCATTTATTATCGTGTATGTAACGGATCGTCAACATCAGTTGACGAATAGTCACTGCATCTATTCGTACTCGCTCTTCAGTATCATCTTCGGGTATATACCGAATGATTTTATCTCATCCATGAATAGCTTGAATGCGTAGCTTAATTCTACATTGTTTATCTCTACATTGTCTCCGCATATCGGACAGTATGACTTGTTCTTTCTCGAATCATACACTCCGATCATTCCGCACTTCTCGCATACAGGAACTATCGTCTTGTCTGAATCAAACCTCTCCTTTAGGAGCAGTGATGCACCATGCGCTACAAATGTATCCTTCTCCATCTCTCCAAGTCTCAGACCGCCTTCCTTTGCTCTTCCTTCTGTAGGTTGTCTTGTGAGCAGCTGTATCGGTCCTCGCGCTCTTGAGTGCATCTTGTTCGCGACCATGTGTTTCAATCTCTGATAGTACATGTTGCCTATGAATATCCTTGCATTGAATGCCTTTCCTGTGATGCTTGAATACATCACTTCTGTGCCATCCTCTTTGAATCCTAGCTTCTCAAGAGTTGCTCGTAGATCATCAATATTTTCGCAATCAAATGTAGTTCCGTCAACGTATCTTCCTTCCATTGCGCCTACTCTTCCACCGATCATCTCCATTAGGTGTGCTACTGTCATCCTTTTTGGCAGTCCGTGTGGATTGAATAATATGTCTGGTCTCATCCCTGTCTCTGAGAATGGGATGTCTTGTTCTGGAACGACTAGTCCTATGACGCCTTTCTGACCGTGCCTTGATATGAACTTATCTCCAATCTCTGGAATCCTTTGCTCTCTTAATCTTACCTGGATGAGCCTGTTGCCTTCATCATTCTCTGATAATAGTACTAGATCGACAACGCCCTTCTCTCCATGTTCTAGAGTCATTGATGATTCTCTTCGAGTGTTTCCTGTAAGGTTGTATTCATCCATGCTGTTCAGGAATCTTGGGGGACTCGTCTTTCCTATTATTACATCTCCTTCTGCGACCCTAGATTCTGCACTTACAATACCATCTTCTTCAAGGAATCTGTAATCTTTTTCAGTCTTATAACCCTTGACGTCCTTGTTCGGGATGACTATCTCATCCATAAGGCCTCCAGGATATCTCAATTCTTCTGAAACAACAGGCCTATAATATGTACTCCTTCCAAGTCCTCTGTCGACTGATCCCCTGTTTATGACTACGGCATCTTCCATATTGTATCCATCATATGGCATGACTGCTATTACTACATTCTGCCCTGATGGATGCGCTCCATAATCAGATATATCATGCATGATCGTATTTACAATCGGCAACTGTGGATAATGAAGTATATTAACATCCATATCTATCCTGCAGAAATAGTTTGCAGCGTAGAATCCTACCGCCTGCTTCTGGTTCTTTGTACCCTGTGATAATCTTACTCCCTGGTTGAACTGCCCGAAAGGGATAAGGCTTGTACATAATCCTAATATGTCTAATGGTGTTATCTCTAAATGTGTATGTTCGGATGTCAGCTCCCTTTCATAGAATGCCACGAGTGCGTTCTCCTCTTCTGTAGGGTCAAGATACTCGATGACACCCTGCTTGAGAAGGTCCGACCATGATACCTGATCATTCTTCAACTGCTCAATGTGCTTGTCTGTCAATGTTGACTTGCCATCCTTCACGACAATGAGTGGCCTTATGACTCTGCCTCTTGCTGTCTCTACGAATATCTGATCCATCTTATTGTCATAACGTACATTGACCTCTGGTGGGAGTTTACCCATCCTTCGATATGACTGTATATCATTCTCGAATTTCCTTCCATCATTCACGTTACCGACATATTTGTTATCAATAAAGACTTCAACCATTGTTCACACCTTGAGTTTTCAATCCAAATTTTTTTAATCTTTAATCCAAAATTCTATAATTCACTTAGCCATTTCAAGACCAAGCGTCTTTAACGTCTTCAATACCTCGCCTTCATCAATCTCATGAGTTATGCTTGCAAGCAGTGCAAGATTCTTTCTAAGGCCGATGTTCGTTCCTTCTGGAGTCTCTGCAGGACATAATCTGCCCATGTGCGTAGGATGCAATGTCCTTGCCTCGAAATTTTCCTGCGAGGCACTGAGCGGACTGATCACACGCTGCAATGTAGACATCACTTGCAGGAAATTAAGTCGCTCCATCCTCTGGCTTATTCCCTTCCTGCCACCGACCCACGATCCTGTGGCCATGCTGCTGTACACCCTTTGCGTAAGCAGTTTATCCCTGATTATGACTTTCAGGTTAGGGAATTTTCCTCTCTTGACAATCCTTTGGAAATTATATAACATGTCTCCTATCAATATCTTGAGGTTTGCACGTATCAGGTCAGCAAGGAGATCCCCTGACATCTTGAGTCTCTTGTTCATGTAATGGTCCCTATCATCTGGAGGGATCACGCCATTGTATACCATTATATACTTTTTCATCATCTTACACACATTCTGAGCCTTTGACAATCTTCCCTCTTTCTCAAGACCTATGTGCGGGAGCAGGTATTTGTCGAGGATCTCTCTTGTCCTCTCCATCCTTATCTCTTTTGTCTGCATTATCCCTATACGCTTTGCGATGTAGTCTACTGCATCATCCTCTGTCTTTATATCTACGAATTCGTATAGGTTGATGAATACCTCAGAACTGTCCTCGAGCTCCATGTATTTCATTATATCTTCATCCTTGACGACACCAAGTGCCTTTATCACGACGACAAGAGGTATCCTCTTGACACGCGTGAATGAGATATATATTATCCCGTCCTTGAGCTTCTCTATAGTGTGCGGAATCTTGTACGATCCACGCTCTGAGAACACCTTACCTTCGTACAGTGTGGTCGTGCCGCTAGATTCTGAAACGAGGAACTTATTTGCTGCAAGATCCTCTATCTTCACAAGCGCCTTCTCTGTACCGTTGATTATGAAGTATCCACCAGGATCCGTCGGATCTTCGCCCTTTTCTATCAATTCCTCTTTGGAGAGGCCGTTCAGATGACAATATTTTGATTTGAGCATTACTGGGATAGATCCTATCTGCGTCCTGAATGATTCCCTTTGTGCACCATTTATGTGGCTTGATATCTCGATGAATACAGGCGCACTGTATGATAATTTTCTCAATCGCGCCTCTATAGGATATATTATCCTCTTTGATCCATCGGCCTCTGTTATCTCAGGCTTTGTTATCGATATCTTATCAAGGATTATCTTGTATTCCTCGACGTTGCTTGGGATTATCGTCGGTTCGATCACCCTGTTCTCCTCGATTATCTTCTGCAGTTCCACGTCAACGAAGTTGTTGAATGACCTTATGTCTGCACCGATGAACGAGTTCTCGTCGAAATATTTTTTTATCAATAACTTGGAATAATCAATCATAGTTTCACCTTATTTTATCTCAATGACCACTCTATAAAAGGCATTCTTTCCGGCAGTCGGGCTGTCACGGATTATCTTGACTACATCCCCGGGGGCAAGATTCATGTCGACGATCGCCGCATCATTGATCGATATCTTCGGCAAATCCTTTATCGTTATATTGTATCTTTTCAGCAATGCCTTCTTCTCAGTCTCTGAGCATTTCTCATGTTCCGGCACAAGTATGTGCTCACTTACATCAAGTTTCTCTGAAGGTTTAGATTTTTTCTTTTTGACCATTTCACATCCCCACGAATATTTTTTGACTTACAATGTTATATGACGGGTCCGACGAGATTTGAACTCGCGGCCAATGCATTAAAAGTGCATTGCTCTAACCAGGCTGAGCTACGGACCCAGACGCCCTAGCCGGGATTTGAACCCGGGTCGCAACCGTGACAGGGTTGCATGATAGGCCGCTACACTACCAGGGCAACTCACAGCGGAACCCGAGTCATCACAAAATCGGAATTTGCATAGCAATATCTGTAGTTGTAAAGTGTGATTATTCAGATATAGCATAACACATTTTTGATATTCCTCGTGACTTGTCAGGTCAGTCTCAATATCAATGCGTAGATTGTAGGCAACAATAGCGTAACTTGTGCATCAATATAGTATTAGGAATTTTAGTTCATTTATAAAACTTACGATTAACATGCTTGAACGAGGAAGGTATTTATAAACCACGATAAACTATTTTTTCGCTGTACTCCACAAAACCTGGAAGTATTTATCGTATGATTCTGCAGCTTCCTTGTTGTGGATTAATATCCCGATGGGTTTGTCGAGCCATATGATTATTCCTATCTTGTCATTTCTTATTATTGTTTCTGTTAGTGGCTCGAATCCTGCTTTGTGGTAACGTACCTCTGTATATTTGTATTTCGATGGAGGATTCCACGATTTTAATGATTCATTGAATAGGAGTTTTGCGTAGATATTTTTTTGTGCACGCCTCTTATGGTAGTTTATCCACCATTGTTCTCCGAGCATTAATGATTTTGCTGTTGATCCAAAAGTGTGATGTTCATTGCCTCCTGCATCTAATAATTCTAATAATAATTCTTTTATTCCTCTGATTCCTTGGAACATTATTGTCGCTGGCTTGTCTTTTGATAGTTGCTGTTTTAGCAGTAGTTGTGGTAATATTTCTTCAAAACGCCTCTTTTTATCCTCGATAAATTCGGTTATATGTTTTGGATTGACAGCTTGGTAATGTCTTCTCTGGCCTTCTTTGACAAATGATATGAATCCTGTTTCTGATAGTTTGTTTAGAGTCATATGCACTACTGAACTTTGAAGGCTTGTTTTTTCGATTATAGGTCCTGCTGTTGTTGTGCCTAGTTCTAGTAGTGCAAGGTATACGCGTATCTCTGCATTTGTCAGCCCAATATCTTCTAGAATAGATGTATCCATAATTATCTTGAGATTCTTTTGTATATAAATTTTATGTTTCTCCTCCAAAAATGGAGAGTGAATATTTAAATATATATACATTCATTACTACTTAATAGTCATAAACAATCTCGGGGTGTATTCAACAAAGCGATTCACGCTATCCCAATAGAACTCGCAAAAATTGAATACACTCCAAAAAAAACAAAAAAAGGAGGATAAAATGGCAAAATTAACATACGAACTGAATATCAGTGGAACAGGAACATTAGATGACTTAACACTACTTAAAGAGGTGCCTTCCCATTTAGAAGAATTATCCAAAGAACCGCTTCCAGAAGGCATGAAACATATATGGGTAAGGTTGCACGGAGAAATAAGAGAAGGGGAATGTACATATTTTGTTAGGTTTTTGAAAGAAGAAAATGATATGCCGTCATATGGTGTACCAATACCTCTCGGGTTTAGGAGACACTACACATTTAGCGACATGAGACAAAGAATAATTGAGAGGGGGACAAAATGAAAATAAAAACAATGTTATATGTTGGATTAATGAGTGTATTAGGCTATACTGCTAATGCGCAGAATAAGTTCATAGACGCAAGTTTAGGATATAATGCCTTAGAGACAGCAGTAACAAATTCTGAAGGCACGGATAACCAGGCATTTGGAGTCAGAAACAGGGCATTAATTGCAGGCGATGCAAATATCGGGCCTGTCAGTGTTGGATATTCTGGACTACACGATATAAATGATGCAGACATAAACACGTACCTTTCAAGAAACGTTGCAAGAGCAGGAATCAAAGGAATCAAGACAAGCGCTGCAGTAATTGTTAAGGCAACAAATAAAGATATATTAGATACAAAAGTAGGTATCAGAGATCAGTATCTGACAGGCTTACTAGGATTATACGGATGGGTTGATATAACAGCCAATAGCAAAGCCGCGAACATCACAACATTTCTCGGTAAGGAAGTTGCAAAAGGAACATCTGTTGAAGTATTCAATTCATTGGAGACCCCTTACAAGGATGCAAGAAGTAATTATACAGAATTCCAAGTAAACCATGACATAGCATCACATCTGGCAGCATTTCTAAGAGCCGAGGTTTCAAACCTTAAATTCCAGAAAGGAACATACATGGCAGGAATAAGTGTAAAATTATAGATATATTTTTTTATTTTTTATTCTTCTATATTTTTAAAAATCTTTATAAATCCCTTATAATTCTTTTAATTATTCCCTTCGTAGCTCAATGGTAGAGCGCACGGCTGTAGAAATGGTTCGACTATGTCAAACGGACTATGGATGAAAAACCATCAGCCGTAACCGTGAGGTTCCCGGTTCGAGTCTGGGCGAAGGGATATTTATTTTCTATGAGGTGGAACACATGAAGATCACAAAATACGGGCATTGTTGCTTATTGATTGAGGAGAAAGGATTAAGAGTATTGACTGATCCTGGCATGTATTCTACAAGACAAGATGATGTTAAGGGTATCGATGTCGTTCTCATAACGCACGATCATCCGGATCATCTTCATATCGAATCATTGAAGACAGTATTGAAAAATAATCCTCAGGCGAAGATATTCACCAATAAGACTGTCGGGAAGATGCTTGACAAAGAGAACATATCCTATGATATATTAGAGCATGGCAGCAGCAAGAATATCAATTCTGTATTAATAGAGGCATTCGGGAAAAAACATGAAGTGATATATCCAAGTATTCCGCAGTCTGACAACACAGGATACTTTATAGCTAATAAATTCTTTTATCCTGGCGATGCATTCACTAATCCAGAAAAGCACGTTGAGGTGCTTGCATTGCCTGTCGCAGGGCCATGGCTCTCGATAAAAGATGCGGTTGATTACGCAAAGCTCATCAAGCCAAAAAAATGTTTCCCAGTGCATGATGGAATGTTAAAGAGCCCTGGAGGGACGACGCATAGGATTCCTATACATATATTGACGCCATTAGGGATAGAATTTGTCGTCCCAGAAGAGAATAAGCCGATGGAATTCTAAAGATACACCATTAAAATGATCCTGCCGATAATCAACGAATTAAAAAATTATGGAAGTCCAGAACGCACGAAACATTCCCTGAGATTCTTCAAGACAGGGAAAGGACAGTATGGAGAGAATGATATTTTCTATGGCGCGTCCGTCCCTGAGATGAGGATTGTTGCAAAAAAGTATAAAGATATATCCCTTGATGATGTCCAGGAATTGCTCGAGAATAGATATCATGAATGTAGACTTGTCGCATTGATGATACTGGTCGATAGATATAGACGCGCAAAAACGGATGCTGAAAGAAAGAGGATATATGAAACTTATCTGAAGAATACGAAGTATATCAATAATTGGGATCTTGTCGATCTGAGTGCTCATAATGTCGTCGGAGCATATCTTTATGACAAGGATAGGAGCATATTATATAAACTTGCGAAGTCAAAAGATTTATGGGAGAGAAGGATCGCGATAATGTCTACATTCTATTTCATAAGAAAGGATGATTTCAGTGATACATTGAAGATTTCAGAAGTCCTTCTTGATGATAAGCATGACCTTATACATAAGGCGACAGGTTGGATGCTAAGAGAGATAGGGAAAAGAGATAAGGATGTTGAGATGAAGTTCTTAGATGAGCATCATAGGACCATGCCGCGGACGATGCTTCGTTACGCTATTGAAAAGTTCTCGGATAAAGAGAAGAAATGTTATATGAAGAAATAAAATCAAGAAATCATTAAATCAACATCAACTCTCGTAACTTACTATATTCTCGGACTTGTGCTGCAGTACGACATCATTGCTCGTATACACTCTCTCTCCTGCCGCAGAAAGGAATCGTACCTTTGCAGGATGAAGCGATAGGTTGCCTACGATATTGAGCTGCGATCTGACAGTGTAGCTGAGTAATCTCTCTTCATAAGGCTCAAGGCTATCAAGATTCCATGATAACAACGAATGGACCTTGTCTGCACTGAGCATCTTACTCGGCTTCAGCGTACCAAGAGAATTATCCTCAACCAGAGACACTATCTTCGGATACTTGTCTATCACCTTGATGTTCTTGATGACTCTTCCAGATCTGTTCTTCAGATGCAACTTGACACGTATCTCAGATATCCCATCATCGCTTGATGAAACTATCTTCGCCCTCTTGAACAACAGTACAGGGCTCCTGAATATGTAGTACATTATTATCCCTGCAACTATAAGTATCAGTATTATCACAAGGATCGTGTAGTTCGTATTTACCGTTATATCGTATGTCTCCTGAGGCTTCAACGGGACGGTCCACGTTATATAACTTACCCCATTCTCGCTCAAACTTACGTAACGCGCAGATGTCGATGTGAATAACTTCTCAAAAAAGTTCTTCTCCACCTTCACGAGCTTTGTCGCATCATAATTTCCATCATTATATATCTTCAAGTGTTCAGTATACGAGAACAAGCCCTTTATTGTTGTCTGCTCCACACCCACATCCGAATATCCTATGACGTGCACATCCTTCCGGACCTGTGCTATCGTCTTATTATCCGTTTCAAGGCGTATATCCACACTATAATTTCCAGGCTGCTGTATCTTGTTAATATCGACAAAGAGTATCTGGTTAGTCTTCTCCTCGAGAGGCCCAAGAGTCGTCGAATATTCCTTGCTGAACAGCGGTGATTCTATGACTATCTTGAGATCTTTTATATTCAGAAGATTCCTGTTACGCATATACACATCTATAGATATAGACGATCTAGGGTCTATCTCATCCTTCATATTCACGTCCATCGCAACATTAGGGACATACGAAGGTATGGTCGCATTGGACTGCTTGACATATACATACAGGTTCTCGACAGTAGCATCCCCGGAAGATAAAGCCTTGATTGTCACAGGGACCAATTGTGGACCGAAAAGTTGCTTATCATTCAATCGTATCTCCATATCAAAATCAGACGAGGATCCTGGAGAGACGGAGATAATCGTGCCACTGCTCGAATCGACGTCCCAGAATGCGCTTATCGTGTATAATTGGTACCGTTCTATGGATCCACCATTATTGAATATGGTGAACGCGTACGTGGCGGTCATGTCGTTACCGCTTATGGTATCATTCTTTGCCGCATATACGACAGTTGGAGTGGCAGCGCTTACGGATACAGCTAATATGAGCGCCACGAACAGGAACATCATAGAAACACTATATTTGACCATTTTTTACTCACCAAAACCTTTAACACTGCCAATACATCAATTATTAAAGTTTTTATTTATATACTTTGCGGTTAGTAGAATATAATTGCCTATAAAACGAGCCATATAAGATTAAAAAAAGTCGATAAACCGACCATATAAGAACAAAAAATGGGGCTGCCAGATCCGAATAACAGTCTATACATGGCTTTCTGTCGAATCACACATAATTACGCGTTTTTAGCCACAATTGCAAATTCGCATATTATGTGGTCATAGACTATTCCTGAGAATTTTTCTGGGTCTTGGTATACATCTATATAGTTATATTTCAGAACTGGCTTATTTTTTATACATTCTTTTATCATAAGATACGAAGTTTCATCGAAGGTGACAATGCCTAAAAGTCTTGAATCTAAACCCATTTCGCGTAATTCCTCAGAATTAAAATAACCACTCCCTTTAGCCATTGATGTAACATCCGTGATGGAATGTGATTTTAAATGTTCATTAAAATAAGAAGCCATAATATTACTGAGATAATACCCTGCAGGGCATAAAAATAACACAAATTTATTCTCATCCACATTATCGCCCTTTAACAATTTTTTCCAAAAAAATGGGGCTGCCCGGATTTGAACCGGGATCTCAAGGTCCCAAACCTCGAAGGCTGACCAGGTTACCCCACAACCCCATGTGGAATTAAAGGCAAGAAAAGGGCGGTATTTTTAAATCTTACGAGTCGCCTTAAATTTTAACTCATTTGTCATAAATTTCTTTAATCCTAAGATATCACATATTTCCTTATTGCATTTCTTGCCAAAAGATTTATATAGTAATTGCATCATATACGGGACTGCATCGAGGTGCAATGTAATGGCCAAGGATACGAAGAAGAAGGACGCGAAAGAGAAGTATGATGTAGATGATATAATAGTCATAGAAGATAAGAAGAAGGGTGATGATTTCGAGCTTGGCAAGGAAGACATGGATTCTGGCATCGATGATGACGAATTGGATATGGATGAGTTCGATTTCGACGATGGTGGAGATTGATGGTGATAGAAGTCTGTATAGAATTTTTTGAATTTAGAATTGTCTGAATTATTTTTTTCTGACCTTTTTAGGTTTGGCTTGTGTTTTCTTTGCGGATGCTTGCGCTGTCTGGACTGATTTATTCTCAACATCGATTTTCGGGACTATCTTTTCAGCTACTTTTTCGGTAACATTTACGGCTGCATGATTTATCTGCGGCGCATTTTGAGCAACCTTCTTATCCTCTTTTGGAAGGCTCTCGATGTGTCTGCATTTGGGATATCCTGAACATCCGAAGAATTGCCCGTATAATGATCTTCTGAGGACTAGATTCTTTGAACATTTTGGGCATTTCTTTATTATCGTCCCATTCTCTACACCGTCTATCTGCTTCTGTACGGCGCTGTCGCTGTGCCTTTTTGACGGGCAGGCTGTGTTTATGCATGCCTCTTGGAATCTTCTGTTTGCTATTATCTGTATTATCGGATACTTGCAGTGTTCGCATATCTTTTCTGTCGCTTTTATCTTCCCGAATGGCATGTTGAATATGGTCTTGCATTCAGGATATGCGTCACATGCGATGAATTTTCTCTTGCTCTTCTTTGAATATGTTATGCGTAGGTTTCCTTTGCCGCATTTCGGGCATTTTCCTATATAACTTTGCGTGTCAAGTGCCTCTTTGTATGATACTAACAATTCTTTTCCTATGCTCTTCTCGTTCTTCTTGAATTTTTCAAGCAGTTTTATGAGTGTTTTTTTTGCCTCTTCAAGGACTGCATCCTCTGTTAATGTCTTCTCTCTGATGTTATCCATCTCTTCTTCGAAATGTCTTGTTAGTTGTTCGTCCTGTATCTCAGGGCAATACTTATCCAAGACTTCGACTGTCTGCAATCCAAGTTCAGTCGCTTCTATTGGATCGTTTTTCACATAATTTCTGTCGTATAATGATTCTACTATCGAGGCTCTTGTTGCTTTCGTTCCTAGTTCTCTTTTTTCTAGTTCTCTGACTATTGATGCTTGCGTGTATCTTTTTGGAGGCTGCGTCTGTTTATCATGCTTTATCGCCTCTTTGTTCTGGAATTTATCGCCTTGTATTACTTTTGGCATCTCTTGATCCTCTAGACGTATGTATGGCGCATAATATTTATGCCATCCAGCGTACACAGTTCTCGTCCCTTTTGCGACAAAATCCTCGTTTGATATATCTATAGTTATTGTGATCGTCTCCCTTTTTGCATCAGGGGCGAAACATGATAAGAATCTTTTTACTATAAGATCATACACTTTCTGTTCTCTATCATTTTTTATATGCGGCTGGACACCCGTGGGATATATCGCCGGATGCGCTGGATCCGTCTTTTTGCCCTCTGTCGGGACCAAGACCCCTTTTGTCAAGATAATCATATCCGATACCAGGGTCTTGTATGCCGTATTCTTTGCGAGTGCATCCATCACTTTCTTGTATCCTATCTCCTTAGGAAGTTTCTGCGATGATGTCCTCGGATAGGATATGAATCCTCCTGAATATAATTCCTGCGCTATATCTAGTGTATGTTTTGGGTTTATCCCGAAGAACCTGTAGCTTTCTGTCTGCAATGTCGTCAGGTCGAATGGTACAGGTGCCTTCTGTATGAATTCTGATTTTTCGCTGCTCTTTACTGTCCCGTCTTTCTCTTTCACTGCACTATATATACGCAATGCCTCTTTTTCATCTGTGAACTTGTCTTTCTTATGCCATGACTCTATAGGCTTATCTGATAGTGTCCCATTCACCTGTATCTCCCAGTAAGGTGTTGGCTTGAATGCCTTTATCTCCTTCTCGAGTTCAACTATCGTCTTCAGTGCCGGTCCCTGTACGCGTCCTGATGACATTATCTTGAATTGCCCTGCAGTCTTTATAGATTGCATCAATGCACGGCTGAAGTTTATGCCGTACATCCAGTCCATGTAATGCCTTGTCTCTCCAGCATATGCCTGTCCCCAATCTAGAGTCTTTGATTTATGTTCATATGATTCTATAAGGTCAGGCTTTGTGAGTGTCGAGAATTTCATCCTTGCAGCATCCTTCTGCTTACATATATACCTGACGACGTTAAGGCCGATTACCTCTCCCTCGATATCGTAATCTGTCGCTATCGTGAACTCTTTTGCATCCTTTGCAAGCTTCTTTAATGTCATGACGTATTTTTTTGTGAAGTTCTTAGGGTCGATGTCTGATGTGGCTTTCCATTGCAGGTCGAATGATGGATACTTGAATGACTTCTCTTTCTCAGCTACTGTATATAGGTGCCCTACAGCGCATCCAACTATTATATCCTTTTTTCCCCTAGTGATTTTGTAGAATGGTATGCCCTGATTGTTCTCCTTTATCGGTTTTCCGTCTGCCAGGGCTTGCGCTATCATCTTTGCAGCATTCGGTTTTTCGGTGATGATTAATTCATATGTCATTTTATCGTCGGAAAGGCATTTTCGTAAAATCTATTTTTCAATTAGAATTATCTAAGAAGTATTTAATATTTTTGATTTCATGAAAAAACGATGTGATTTTATCGTCGATAGAATGCGCCGGAAAAAATAATCAGTGCCCGAACTGCACAAGAAGGTCGAAATCGCCTTTTTTATTGTCGATGATCTCGGGTATGTCGCACTTGCCGTAACATGAACCCATCCAGAAATATATCTGTGCATCGGTCTTCCCAGAGAGGGATTCCTGTATCTCCATAGCCCTTGGCTTCAATCCATCGCCTAATTGTATGAGGACCTTTCTTGCCTTCTGATCCCTTATCTCCTTAGCAACACGTTCAAGTTCCAGGTCGTAATCTTGTGTCATTTTGATCGTAGGCAATTGTATAATAAAGATAGAAAAGAAAAAAATAAAAGGATCTATTCCTCTTCCTTCTCGGAATCCTCGTCGTCAGTCTCGTCCTTTGTCTCTTGCGGCTCCTCTGTGCTGTCTACAGGCTCGCTCTCGTCTGCCTGTGAGCCTTCGGATTCCTCATCCTGCGACCTGCCGGAATCGTCGTGGATCTCTTCTGCCTTGTCCTTGTCCTTCTGCTCCTGCTCCTTTCGTAATTTCATGAGCATCTCTTCCTCTACCGTCTCATTCTTCTTCTTTGTCTCTAACTGGAGCATCTTTATATCGAAATTCCTCAATGGATATACCTTATGCAGCGAGTCCCGTACGTCTTTTTGGAAATCGTATGTCACAAGGTCTATTATCAACTGGTCGAATGGCGTCTTGTTTATTATATCTTTGCATACAGCCCTGCATGTCTTGATCAGCGAGGCGAGTACTGCACCGTTCGTCATGTTGTTCGTTATCATGACAGGCTTTATCCTTACAAGTTTTCCATCGGCAGTCTTTACGACAAAACTATCTGATAACTTATCCTTCTCGCGCTTTGCAAGCCTTTTCAGTGAGAATGCAGATACCTCGAACTTCTCTGCCTGCGTAAGTCCCTTGCCCTCCTTGACATCGATGACGCGGAACATAACATTCACATTCTGCTTTTTCATATCACCCATTAACTGGAGCATATTCACTGTGACGGTCCTTCTCATGAGCGATGCTGGATCCTCGAGGAGTACCTCACCGATGTATTTGTTCTGGAACGTTTCCGGAGCAAGTATTGGGAACCATTTCTTCTTCTTCTGTCTCTTCAGGTCTGCAGCAGCCTTTGCGGCGTTCTTTGCTGCGTTCTTATTGTTCATATTATTTTCTTCAGCCATTTTTAAACCTCATATATTTTATCATTAAAATATCAGTATACTTCGTTCGTGCATGCTACGAGAATAATCCATGCATCCAATGTAACGGTTTGAGAACCGCTTATTATGATTAAAGGGAATTTTAGGGGATTTATAAAGGTTGTTTTTTAGAAAAACCTTTCACTATAACCTTAATAAATGTCGTAGTTCGGACATGGGCGGGTTTGACAATTCGTAAAATTTATAAATTACAATATTGTAACTGTTGTAAATATGGCACAAACTATGATAAAAAGGATTCCTGTCTCGGAATACATGTGGAAGGAGCTTGGCAGGATAAAGGAAGCAGGTCAGACTTATGATGCTCTTCTTGGTGAACTACTTCAGGCCCATAACAGAAGAGAACTAGCTAGTTTTGCAAAAAACGCCAAAGAAGGAAAGGGCAACTGGATCAAATTAGAGGATATATAAATGTCTTATGATGTTCTTCTCTCTGACAAAGTAGCAGATTACTTGAATGTACTAGATAGCAAGAGCAAATCTATCTGCAAAAAGAATCTACAAAAGTTATCATCTCCCTATCCCGGCAGAGGCATTGGAGATAAAGAAAAACTATTTGTTGCAGGAGAAGAAGTGTATAGGCTTCACATAGGAAGATCCAACACAGCATTTTATATCATTGATGAGAAAAATAAAATTGTACGAGTCATCGAAATATTATCCATCGAAACAGCACACAAAAAATATGGTTTCTGAAACATCAGTTCGTCTCCGGGCGGGGCTACGGTACAATTCATATTATAAGAATAAACCATCCCAAGAGTTAAAGGCTTCATATTTAACTCTACTACTACTTTCAACGTAAGTAATAACTGAATGTCTTATTGCTAGCATAGAAACTGCTAGTAATAGATGGAATTGCAAACAGGTCTTACTACTGTTTTTACTGTAAGTAATACATTCTTATTACTAGCATAGAAACTGCTAGTAATAGATGGAATTGCAAACAG
>Ga0182011_10000623_pt1 | contig 30991 bp, 33 predicted proteins | sample 711E1DmetaG_FD_120481 | JGI IMG/M metagenome (GOLD analysis project Ga0182011, IMG submission 120481) | Permafrost microbial communities from Stordalen Mire, Sweden - 711E1D metaG | ecosystem: Environmental > Terrestrial > Soil > Wetlands > Permafrost | place: Sweden: Stordalen | collected...
CATGATGACAAACGCGTTCCGGAGCAGATTGAGGAAATAGATGGTCGGAGCAACGATCAGGAAGGCAAGAATTTTCTGCTTTGTGTTTGTCGGAACCGCGGCAGCAACCCCGAGCATGATCGCGATGCTCTGGATACCCGTACAACCGAGGATGATCTCGACCCGGAAATTGTTCCGGGTGATGATATTCCAGTCAGCAAGGCTCACGCTGAAATGGAGAACATCGAGCACCCAGATGATCTGCCCGACTACAACACTGATAAGCCAGTCACCCGCTGCCGGGATGTACTCAAACGGGGCGTAGATGATAAACGCGACAGCGGCAGCCCGTGACAGGTTCAGGGCACGCTCGTCTTCTTTCAGGAGATATTTTGCCGTGATGAACAGGAACGGCACCGAAAGCGCCGCCATAAACGGGTACAGGAAATTGTTCTCCGTGAAATAATAATTAAGGTTGACAAAGAGGGAGAGGACGATAAATGTCCAGCCGGTAATAGCTGCATATTTCCTGTGGCGACCGGGCACGAGAAACGCAAGGAATCCGAGACAGGACAGCAGAACCAGGTACTCGATCATTATAGACTTATTCGCCCGTTACCAAAAAAAGGATTCTGAATAAACACCTCCTGCACCTTCTGTTGGCCATGGTACAGATATTCCGGTGATGTCGGGATTTTTAAAATCCCGCAGGACGTATACAAGGGAAAAAGGACGGTACGGCTCCCCGGTAAGAGAGTTAATCTTGTATCATCACGCATAGTAAAGCGATGTTTTGTCCTGAATGTAAAACCATGCTGATCTCAAGCGGAGGTCAACTCAAGTGCCGGAAATGCGGATATATCCGCAAGATTGAGACAGCTGACAAGATGACGACCAAAAAAATGCGCAAGGAAAAGGAGATTATGATCGTGGACGATGAGGACGAGGATATCAAGACCATGCCCACCACCCAGATCAAATGCCCCAAGTGCGAGAACAATCTTGCGATCTGGTGGCTCCGCCAGCTGCGTGCTGCAGATGAAAGCGAGGTGCGTTTTTTCAGGTGCACGGAATGCGGGCATACCTGGCGCCAGTATGACTAGGTAACAACCAGACTTATACAATCAATTTTTAAAAATCTGCTCTGTAGAAATCATTTGATATTAATTATGATGCTCTCGGGGACTCTGCCCCCGCCGCTATGGCATCCCCCGATTGCGATTATGCCGTATTACCTGTATGTGCTGTTGTGGAGAAATTTCTCGTTCAGGTAATACCGAGGCATCGCAATACGCCCCCGCCCCCAATGGGGGGCGGGGTTGGTGCAAGGGGGGAGATCATTACTTGAAAAGAGGGTTTCTACAGAGCCAAAAAAATCATTTCAATTCTTTGTCCGGTTCCTTTTCATCGATCAAAATTGCCTCCTTTCCTCTAAAACAAAAATCAATGCGCGGTCCTCATCCCGGATATGCAGGCACGATTGAGCAGCCGTTTTAATAATATTCTTTTTACACCGTTGTTTTCAATCCCTTTTCCGGTTTTGCATTATCCGGGTACCCGGTGTTGAAGGGAAATCATAACCCTTAATTTCCATTACACATTATTAATTGTGTTAAATCGGGGTTTTACATGGCAGAAAACTTTGACGTCAAACTTACCGAGAAGTATTACACGCCCGATCCTTCCTACCGGCAGACCAGCTGGATAGGTGACTACCAGAAGGCGTATGACGATTTCCAAAAAGATCCTGACGCGTTCTGGGACCGGATTGCCCGGGAACTGCACTGGTTCTCGCCGTACACAAAAGTGAAGGAATGGAATTACCCTTACGCGCACTGGTTTGTCAATGGTAAGACCAATATTACCTACAACTGCCTTGACCGCAATGTGCAGAATGCCCGCCGGAATAAGGTAGCTCTGATCTGGAAAGGTGAGGGTTACACCGAGCGTATCTATACCTACCGCCAGCTCCTGCGTGAAGTGATGCGGGTGGCCAACGGCCTGAAAAAGCTGGGTGTTGGGAAGGGGGACCGGGTCTGTATCTACATGCCGATGGTCCCGGAGCAGATCATCTCGATGCTTGCGTGCGCCCGGATCGGGGCGGTTCACAGCGTGGTATTCGGCGGTTTTGGCGCAGCAGCACTCAACAGCCGGATTACCGGTGCCGAGGCAAAGGTCGTGATTACGGCCGATGTTACGTTCCGGCGCGGCAAGTCCATTCCGCTCAAGCATATTATCGAGGAAGCGATCATTAATGCCCCAAGCGTGGAGCATGTGGTCGTCCTCCGCCGGGAACTCGATCAGCCGGTCGAGATCCACAAGGAGATGGAGATCGATTTCTATGACCTGATCCGGGATGAGAAGCCGGATTGCGAACCCGAGGTCATGGATGCTGAAGACCCGCTCTTTATCCTGTATACGAGCGGCTCTACCGGTGCCCCGAAAGGCATTGTCCATACCTGCGGCGGGTACATGGTCGGAACATATTATACTACCAAGACCGTGTTCGATATCAAAGAAAATGATGTCTACTGGTGCACGGCAGACCCCGGCTGGATTACCGGGCATTCCTATGTAGTATACGGACCGCTCGCAATGGGCGCAACGATCATCCTTACCGAAGGAACACCGGATTACCCGGACCCTGGCATATACTGGCGCATGGTGGAAGAGTTCGGGGTTACAATCCTCTATACCGCCCCGACTGCGATCCGGATGTTCATGAAACTTGGCGAACAGTGGCCTGCAAAGAGTAACCTCAGTTCCCTCCGCATCCTCGGGTCTGTTGGCGAACCGCTGAACCCGGAAGCCTTTGAATGGTATTACCGCGTGATCGGCAAGAACCGGTGTCCGATTGTCGATACCTGGTGGCAGACCGAGACCGGTATGCATATGGTTACGACCATGATCGGCGAGCGGATGTACCCGGGTTTTGCTGGCAAGGGTATCCCGGGCGTTGTTGCCGATGTTGTGGACAAGAACGGGAAATCCGTTGCGCCCGGAACCGGGGGTTTCCTCGCAATCCGGGAACCGTGGCCATCGATGCTGCGCACGGTTTACAAGGATGACGAGCGGTACCGGAAATACTGGAACACGATTCCGGGCTGGTACGCTGTCGGTGATCTTGCCGTGAAAAACAAGGAAGGTTACATCATGGTGCTGGGCCGGTCTGACGATCTTATCGTTGTTGCCGGCCACAACATCGGGACGGCCGAAGTGGAGAGCGCACTGGTATCGCACAAGGCTGTTGCCGAAGCTGCGGTCATCGGCAAGCCGGATGATGTGAAAGGAAATACCATCAAGGCATTCGTCATCCTCCGCGTTGGGTTCACCGCGAGCGACCGTTTGAAAAACGAGCTCCTGTACCATGTACGGATCACGCTCGGCCCGATCGCGATGCCATCGGAAATTGAGTTTGTCACCACCCTCCCAAAGACCCGCAGCGGCAAGATCATGCGGCGGGTGCTGAAAGCAAAAGAGATGGGCATGGACCCCGGCGACATCTCGACTCTTGATGACTGACCGTTGCCAAGAGACCCAACCCAACTTTTTAAATACTGTTTTGTGGCATTTATAAATATGAAGGTCAGGCCAGAGGACTCCCTCAAGATCGAAAACATCGTTGCCTCCGCAAAGGTGACCGATTACCTGGATCTCCCGGTCCTTGCGTCAAACATCAAGGATGCCGAATATAACAAGAAACGGTTTCCCGGTGTTGTGCTCCGCATGCAGGACCCCAAGATTGCTGCTCTTGTGTTCGGGTCCGGCAAAGTGGTATTAACCGGTGCCAAAAGCATTGACAATGTGGGCAAGGGACTGAATATCCTGGGCGGACTGCTGCGTAAACAGGGCATCGATATCCCGAAAAAACTGGATTTTAAGATCCAGAATATCGTTACGTCCGCAGACCTTGGAACAGCAATAAACCTCAACAAGATTGCGGTGGGATTCAATCTCGATAAGATCGAGTATGAACCGGAGCAGTTCCCCGGTCTTGTCTATCGCCTTGACAATCCCAAAGTTGTGGTGCTTCTCTTCGGCTCCGGCAAACTCATTATCACCGGAGGGAAAGTACCGGAAGATGCCAAGAAAGCGGTTATCAAGATCCTTTCAGATCTTCGCAGTCTGGGTTTAATGTAACTTTTTTTTTAAAAAAATCGGATAAGCCTATATCTTCCGAAAGCGAAAATTTGTGGCAATGGACGAACGACTTCTTGATGTAATCATCGGTCTTACAGCCTTCCTGATCCTGGTTGCGCTCCTCGCGGTGCTTCCCCTGGTCATGACTGCGGGAACCGGCTACCTTGTCGCAATTATTGTATTCATCCTCTTCCTTTCCGGTGCCGGGTACCTCGTGAACGAGAAGATCACGTAGGCGGGATTTTTTGGGTATTGGCTTTTTTTATGACCTTTCCTGCATTTTCCCTTTTTTTGACCTTATAGTAACTGAGCGGGTGACTCACCCGCTCGCAGAGAGGGGCAGGGTTGACGCAGAGGCCGGTCGTGCGCATCGCAGCGCAGGCAGGTGCTGTATATTCAGTCCCCGACCCCCCGCGGCCGGTGATATGCTCGACCTGGTACATGGTCTTTTCCGGGTCGAAATCCGGGGAGCGGGCATAGAGCCGGGCGATAGCAGGAACGTCCATCCCGACCGTGTGGACAAACGTGGTCAGGGCAAACCGCCCGGCATGAGTGAGGTTGGCACCGGAAGTCAGGGCGGTAATCAGGGCCTGCATACAGGGCGGGAATGCACTTTCCTCGAGAGAGCCGAACTGCTGGAGCATCTTCTCCTGGTATTCCTTTTTTATTGATTCGGCAACGGGTGCCAGTTGCTCGCAGATTGCTTTTGGGACATGGTAGGGGAGGTCCCGGCGGAGAATGACACGGATCCGTTCGCGGAGCAGTTCGAGCAGTTCTTCTTTTTTTATCTCGACATACCCTTTACGGACACGACGGTTTACGAGCTTGAACCGTTCCTCGTGCAGTACGGACACGATCTCGATATAATCGGCAAGCGGCATCCGGTCCCTGGAGAGATCGATTGCGAATTCTGCTGCAATGTACGTGGCAATCCGGCTGTTCTGTTCGTCATCAAGAACTGCATTCTCGTTCCAGCCTTTTTCCGATTCCGAGCCGGTTTCCGAGTTGAGGAAATAATAAGCGCGCTCGGCCTCATACCGGGTGAGACGGTCATAGAGCTGCTTGTCCTGCACGCAGGATACTATTATTCTTGCCAGAACGTAACTTGCGATCTCTTCATCGTCACGGTGCTGAAAACAGGCTGAAATGTTTTTTTTTGACGCCAGTGCCTGGTTGATCCTTCTTACCGCCAGGCCGGTTAAAAAGGTCCCCTTCTCCTCTTTCAATAACTGGTCAACGGGAGGAAACGATTTTTTGATATGGTCCTGTGCTTTTTTTAAAAAGGGAAAATGGGAAAGTTCCTTTGCTGATGGAGAATAGTCCATCAGTCGGCCTCAATCCGCGGTGCAAGGAGGTACTCGACATGCCCGTTCCCTCCGGCAATATCAAACGAGAACCGTACCGGGTGATCGATCCCAAGGAAGATCTCGACTTCGGCCGCCTTGCTCATGACCCTGCCCATGTCCTTTAGGTAATCGAGAGAGAAGAGCGAGCGCGCTTCCACCGGCGTAAGTGATACCAGCTCGTCCTTGGAAAATTCCCGCCGGATATGATCCGTATCTCCTTCCGCAACGAGATAGAATGTCTGGTCCTTCGGGTTGATCCCAAGCGCGATCTTATCCGAGATCACCGCAGCTGCTTTCATCGCATTGTTCAGGTCGTCGCCCTTGATCACGATCTTGCCCGGGAGGTTGATGGTGGGCGGGTTGGGATCTTTCCTGATAGTATTCGTGTCAAGGAGCGTGATGGAATAGTGGTACCCGTGTACAGAAACCGACATCTTCTGGGCATTGTCGGCCATCTCGATGCAGATAAGGTCGCCCTTTCCGGCCATGCCGAAGATATTCTTCATCTTCATTAAGTCAATGCCGAGCTGGCTCGTGGTTGCCTTGAATGTGTCGAAGGCTTCCTTTTTGAGGGTGAGTGCGACCATTGCGACGTTTGCCGTGTCAACTGCACGCGTGGAAATGCCCGTCTCGTCCGTATGAAGCCGGCACTCAGGGATGAGAGCCGAGATCGCATCGATTGTTTCCCTGAATATGTCTGCGTCTATAGTTGCCTTTAACATCGCTTACCCCTTAACAAACTGTCTTATACAGTATATCGTCATACTTTAATTATAGTGTTTTGGGTTTAACTCAAAGGACATTTCCGGAGAACGAAAAGAAAAATGGGGTCACAATGGGGATATGACAAAGCGTACCTGCGGGCAAAGCACGAGGGATACCGTTCGCGTGCTGCATACAAACTCATGGAGATCCAGAAAAAATTTTCCATCATCCGGCCCACGGACAATATTGTCGACCTCGGGGCAGCCCCGGGGAGCTGGCTCCAGGTGGAGCGGAACCTCACCACTGCCCGCGTGCTGGGAATCGATCTCAACCCCATCGCCGAGCTCGCCGGTGTCGAGACCATCGAGGGGGACATCAGCGATCCGGCAGTGATTGCGCTCGTAAAGGAAAAGCTTCCTCTCGTGAACATTGTCCTGTGCGATGCCGCCCCAAAACTCTCCGGTCATAAAAGTTATGACCAGGCCCGGATCATCGAGCTGAACGAACAGGCCCTTGCTTTTGCCTGTAAAGTCCTGAAACAGGGCGGGAATTTTGCGATCAAATCATTCCAGGGAACTGATTTTCCCGAGCTCTATGCTGATTGCAGGAAGTTTTTTTATTCTGTCAGGACATGCAACACCAAGTCCACCCGTAAGGGCAGCACGGAACTGTATATCGTTGCGAAGAACTTTATCGGCACACCAGAATAAGCATGACGCTCAGGGACTCCTTCAGCCGGCCCATCAGTAACCTGCGGCTCAGCCTCACCCCGAAATGTAACCTTTCCTGTATCTACTGCCACCGGGAAGGGGAAAATGCATCGGAAGGACCTCTTTCGGCTGCGGAGATTGCCGAGGTTCTCCGCGTTGCTGCCGGCTTTGGAATACGGAGCGTAAAATTTACCGGCGGCGAACCATTGCTCCGGCCGGATCTCATCGAGATTGTGAAATCGGTCCCTGCCGGCATGGAATCGTCCCTCACCACCAACGGGACGCTCCTTGCCGGGCTTGCTGCAGATCTCAAACAGGCCGGCCTCCGGAGGGTGAATGTGAGTATTGACAGCCTTGATCCTGCAACATACAGGAAGATCGCCGGCACGGACCGGCTTTCCGATGTGCTGGAAGGGATTGATGCGGCCCTTGCTACCGGTCTGACGCCGGTCAAGCTGAACATGGTGGTGCTCAAGGGGATCAACGACCATGAAGTCGATGATTTTCTGAAGTATGTCGGCGGCAACCGTGACCTTGTGCTCCAGCTTATCGAGCTGATGAATTTCAATGACTGCGATCACCACGGGGATCTGAACGGTCTTGAGACTTCCCTTGCATCCCGGTCAAAACAGATCATCACCCGCCGTATGCACCACCGGAAAAAGTATTGTCTTGACGGGGCTGAAGTGGAAGTGGTCCGGCCTCTCCACAACACCGAGTTCTGTGCGTTCTGCAACCGTCTCCGGCTCACTTCGGATGGCAAACTCAAGCCCTGCCTGCTCCGGACGGATAACCATGTCGATATCCGCGGAAAATCCGGAAAAGAACTCGAAGATCTTTTTATCGAGGCGGTCCGCCGGCGAGAGCCGTTTTACACGTGAGACCCCCGTATTCCTGATCGGGAACGTATCCGGCCAAAACCCGCCCGGGCTACGGTAATATATTTACGATGCCGTCGCGAACTAAAGGGATATGCAGGATGATAACGAGTTCATTCCGGTTCTCCAGCACCTGTATGAAAAATCGCTGATGCTCCAGGATACCGGGAGTTTTCACAAGGTGCTCTATTTCTACTTCATCGACTCGCTCGCCCATATCGATTATACTGCCAGCCTCTATACCTACAATTACGAGTCGCCCAAGAATATCATGGGCGCCGAATACCTGCGCTGGCGTGTTGACGAGGAAAAGAAAGGAGACCGGGCAAAGTTTCCCGGCTTCATTAACTGGCTTAAGGAGAACAGGCCCGAAAAGTTTGCGAAACTGCCCTCCCTCTGGCAGATGATTTACGATACCGGGGACCCGGCAGGTTACCGGAGCTTCCGGATTGTGCTCGATCCCGACAGCAGACAGCCCCTTTCCGCAGACTTCTTTTATGCGGTTATCGATGAATTCTTCGAGCCGGAATTCTTAAAGAGCCTGTATGACGATGCGTCCCTGAGCGTGCTTTTCAGAGAATATTCAGGCCGTATATGATATCCGCGGTGTCATAACCATGCATGTGAGCCGGATCTGTTCTGACCTGGTAAAAATCAGGAGCGAGAACCCCCCGGGACGGACGGATGAGGCCATCGAATACATCCGGGTTTTTCTTGAACGGCTGGGCATACGGTCTGCCGTTTCCGGAAATAACAGCGGCATGAGCAATCTTGTGACGGACAGGACCGGTACTGGATTCCTTCTCTGCGGGCATGTGGATGTGGTGCCGGCCCTTGATACCGGGTGGATCTACCCGCCGTTCTCCGGCACAACCGATGACCGGTACGTCCATGGCCGCGGTTCAACAGACATGAAGGGGGGGTGCGCCGCGATCCTTGCTGCCTGCGAAGCCCTGGTGGACCGTGACGGGACGATCCCGGCAATGCTGGCGTTTGTCTGTGATGAGGAGACCGGCGGGGAGAACGGCATTCTCCGCCTGCTGGCGGACCATGCACTGAGCCCCGGCGACTGCCTGATTGCCGAACCTACCCCTGCCCGGCACCCCACTATCGGGCAGAAAGGGCTCTGCCGGGTGGAACTGGAGTTCTCCGGTACGCCTGCTCATGGCTCGCTCTACCCGGCTGTCGGGGTGAGTGCCATCATGGAGGCGATGGAACTCCTCGAGTACGTCAAAGACCTGCATGACCGGGAGTACCCGGTCGATGAACACTTAAAAGAGATCATGAGCCGTTCCGCCGCTGTGCTGGGAGAGGAATTCAGAATAAAGGACGTCAGCAATGTCTTGAAAAAACTGACCTTCAACCCGGGAATTATTACCGGCGGAGAGAAATCAAATGTCGTGGCACAGCACTGTACCCTTGAGCTTGAGTTCCGGATCCCGTGGGGATGTTTTGTTCCCGCACTCATTTCCGGCATTTCATCCCATGCCCGGAACGGGAGGATTGTCTTGCAGGAAACCCACAATCCCTCCATTACGGACCCGTCACATCCCCTGGTCGTTATTACCTGTAACGAGGTAGAGCGGATTTGTGGCGGCCCGGTCTTTCCCATAGTCCAGTGGGCTGCAAGCGATGCCCGTCATCTCAGGCTCCGCGGATTTAACGTTATCCAGTACGGGCCCGGGGAGATTGCGAGTCTGCATGCGGTGAACGAACGGGTTACTATCGATTCGCTGGAGAAGGCGGCGCTCGTATACCGCGGGATTATGGAGAGGTATGCGGGGATGAGCGGAAAACTTTCATGAAAAATGGGTTAAAAATCAGTTTCTTTCCGGAACGAAAAACAAATTCCCCATAGTTTTTTTGGGGAATCGGGAACCCCCCACCAAAAATTATCTTCTCCCTCTTCTCATCACGGCGACAATACCTGCGGCAACGGCCAGTGCGCTCAGGACCGTCAGCGGCGAGACCGGCGAATAGGTTGTCTTCTTTGGAACCGGCACGGTTGTCGCAGGAGTCACATTACCCCCGGTCTCCGGCGCTTGTGTGATACCTTCCGTTACCTGGCCCGTTGGCGTTACGATGGTAAAGAGCGTTCCGATGCGGCTGATGGTTACGGTCGGTGTAATGGTACCGGAGATGTTGAACGACTGCTGCTTACCCATCGCGTTCTCTTTGTTATTCTGTGCTTCAGTATAGTCCGGGTCGATGCCCAGCGCTTTGTTGAAGCACTGGAGAGCATCTGTGGGACTTCCAAGCGCCATCAGCGCGAGCCCCTTGTTGTTCCAGACCGTGGCATTTTTTACGGTGAGCCCCGTGGCACTGCCGAATGCCGACAGCGCCTCATTGTATTTTTTGACCTGCATCAGGGCAAGACCCAGATTATTCCAGTTCTCGAAATTTGTGGGGTCGAGGGTCGTGCAGCGGTTGTATACGGTAATGGCAGTATCGGTCTCGTTGAGCTTCATATACGCGTATGCCTGGTTGCAGTACGCCTCCTTGCTGGTCAGATCCACAAGGAAGAACTTGTCATATGCGGCTGTGGCCTCCTCATACCGCCCGAGTTTAAAAAGGCCGAGGGCACGGGCATTCAGCGCAACCGGGTCCATGGATTTGATGGCAAGGCATGAATCGGCAGATGCTATCGCGTCCGTATAGTCTCCCAGCATATTGAGCGCCGCGGCCCTGCCGGCATAGGCCGGTGCATAGGTACTGTCAACACCCAGTGCATTGTTATAGTCGGTAACTGCCGTGGAATAGTCTCCCGCGATCAGGGCATTTTGTCCATAGGTGTACCATTCCAGAGCGTCTTCTGCAAGGACAGCCGGGACGACCAGAAGCGAGAAGAGAAGAATCAGGATCAGGATCGTATATCTCATAATCTCATGACGAAATTTCCTTTAATCGCAGATGAATGTATTGTTTTTTTGAATTCCGGGCATTATGGTACCCTGTCCGGAACCGGATTGCGGCTGATGGTGACTGCAACCAGGAGGGCAAAGAACACCGAGATACAAAATGCTGAAAAAAAACCGGTCATATCGGTGATGAGTCCTGCTAGGAACGGGAGTATGGTCATTCCGAGGTAGCTCGTGGTGGAGAAGAGGCCCATCATAACACCCTGGTGCTCCCGTACACCGGCCAGGATTGCCATCTGCGCAATCATCACGATACCGGCCATGAACCCGAGCACGGCAAATCCCCACGGGGAGAAAAACGAGAAGATGATACCCGCTGCCATCAGGACTGCCGACCAGCGGATGGCAGGGAGCGGGGGCAGCGATACACGGGACGCTGCCAGCACGGCAATGATCGTTGCAACACTCATGCCGGCGATCCAGTAGCCGAGACTCTCGGGGGAAGCCCCGGAAAACTGCGGGTAGAGCGAGCTGACGACACCGGTTATCCCAACCAGGACCACCGAGGAGAACCAGAGCCAGCGGAAATTCCACACAAAGGATGTGAAGACCGCAGGGTTGAACGGGGCTGACTGCTCTCCGGTATCCCTCATGAAAAAGCTGGTGCCGGCAGGGATAAGGGTGAATCCCGCAAAGAGCAGGATGCCGGTCATTGAATTCCCGGTATGCGATGCCAGCCAGCCGGCAATGATGAGTCCCGTCACAAGGCCGGCATTTAAAAATGCCATATAATAACCACTCATCTTCACGTGGTCCATGCGGGAATTTACGTATGACATGGCTGCAGCAATGAAACATCCGGCGCCGATCCCTTCGATTAACCGGGCAGCAAGTACCAGGTATGGCGCCGACAATAGGGAAAGGAGAATGCCACTGGTAACCGTAATGACAAGTCCCGACCGGATCAGGGGGATGCGCCCGAAATGGTCGGAGAGCATCCCAGCCGGAAGCGTGCTGAGGAACGCTCCAAGGAAATAAGCTGCATAGATTGCGCCCTGCAGTGAGGAACTTCCTGTATAAACCGGCAGGACCGGGACGATGGCGTTACTGAGCGCCATTACAAAAAAACTACCGGAAAAAAGGGTGAATGCATTCCTCATCAAGACCACCGCGTCAGAGCATACGGTAGGTCTCGAGGTTCATGGGCGAATGCGTCTCGATGTGGTAGCGCTTGTAGATGGAGCTCGCGAGGTCGATCGTGTTGTTCTCATCCCCGTGAATGCAGAAGATCTTCTCGGGACGCGGCTGGATCTGGCCGATGTAATTCATCAGCTGCCTACGGTCGGAGTGACCCGAGAACCCGTCGACCGTGATGATCTCGAGGTTGATGGTAATAGTTCCCTTGCGTCCCATCGGGACTTCGCGCCAGCCTTTCTGGATGCGCCGGCCGTACGTTCCTTCAGCCTGGTACCCGACAAAGACCAGGGCATTCTTCTCGTCCTGTGCCAGGTTCAGGAGGTATTCCATGACCGGCCCGCCGTTCAGCATGCCGCTGGTGGTGATGATGACACTGGGGTCACCGGCTATCACTTTCTCGCGGAGATCCTGGCTGTCCACCTGCTGGAAACATTCGGCAAGGAACGGGTTCATGCCTTCCCGGAAGATCTGGTTCCGGAGCTCCGTGTTCAGGTACTCCGGGTAAGTGGTATGGATAGCGGTCGCTTCGCGGATCATGCCGTCAAGGTAGATCTTGACTTTCGGGATCTTGTCCAGGCGCATGCCTTCTTCAAGGGCAAGCATGACTTCCTGCGAACGGCCAACGGCGAACGCCGGGATGATGACTTTCCCGCCCCGCTGAAGGACCTTGTTGATTGTCTCGTAGAGAAGCCCTTCCGCTTCCGAGCGCGGCTGCTGGAAATCGTTGCTGCCGCCGTACGTGCTCTCCATGAAAAGTGTTTCGAGCCGGGGGAACTGGTTGATGGCAGGGTTGAAGAGCCGGCTCTTCGCGTAATTGAAATCGCCGGTAAACGCAATATTGTACATCCCGTCGCCGACATGGAAGTGGGCGATGGCAGAGCCGAGGATGTGGCCGGCATTATGGAAGGTCAGCTTGATGTCCGGTGCAATATCGGTCACGCTGCCGTAGTTGAGCGTGATGGAATGCTGGATATATGTCTTGACCTCCGCCGAGGAGTAGGGGACTTTCCGGTCTTCCTTGTTGATCACGTCAAGGTAATCGAGCTGGAGCATGGCCGAGAGGTCCCGTGTAGGGGGCGTTGAGTAGACCGGGCCTTCATAGCCGTACTTATACAGCAGGGGAACCAGCGCACAGTGATCAAGATGTGCATGCGTGAGGACGACTGCATCCAGCTGGGCAAGCGGGTTGATCTCCGGCACATACAGGTAGGGCGGGCTGCTGGAATTGTCCGGTTTTTCCCCGCAGTCGATCAGGATACGGCTGTTGGGGGTGGTCAGGAGGAACGCGGCACGGCCGACCTCCCGGCAGCAGCCGAGCATGGTGACCCGGATCCACTGGTCTTTTTTCGTGGCCTCCTTGCCCATCTCCTCTTTACCGGGAATATCCCGGTGGATCCTCCGCCCGATGGTCCTGAGGAACTGTTTGCGATCCTCGTTCACGGAACGGAGGTACTGGCGGATCTGCTTGACCGTGGAACTCTCGATCGGGGGGGTTCTCACGACCTTGGGGGTCCACCCGATATGGCGGGTGATGTCCCGCAGCGTTGTCCCGTTCTTGCCGATCACCACGCCGGGCTTTTCTGCCTCGATCAGCACTTCACCGGTATCTGCATCAAAAAAGATGTCCGTGATACCGGCAGTCTCCGGGACCACGGCCTTGATCTCATTGTACGCCTTCTCGGGATCTTCGAGAACGGTTGGCCGCACCACAATCCTCTTGCGAAGGTCGCGGGCAAGGATCTTGATTAAGTCTGCCTCATCGGCAAACCGTTTCGGGTCTTCAGTGTAAATGACCAGTTCGGGTCCTTCAAACTCGACCTGTGTCACCGTGATGCCCTGGGGCACTTTCTCGTTAATCTTGTCTTTGAGCTCTTTGAGCCGTTCTTCAATCAGCATAAAAAAGTCGTCCTAAAAAAGTTATGCACTGGTCTTGGCAAGATACTTCGTGAGAGCGTCTGCGCCTAACACCTCGTACCTGTCCTTCGTGATCACAACAACCTGAATTCCTTCACCGGAAGCTGAATCACGTTTCATGGCGGATTTCAGTGAACGGACCGCGATGTCGATCGCTTCGTCTTCTGTCATGTCTGCATGGAACCGGTCCTCGAGCACACCATACGCCATAGGGGAACCGGAGCCGGTAGATACGATATCCTCCTCTTTTGTCGCACCACCCATTGCATCGACGGAATAAACGCTCGGCCCGTGCTCGTCCACACCGCCGACAAGCAGCTGGACATAGTACGGGAAATACCGGTTCTGGTTTAAGTAGTTCGAGAGCAGCGTTGCCGCAGCACCGACCGTTATAGCCCGCGACCTGCGGATCTGGTACAGGTTGCACTCAACGGTCAGGATGCGTGCAAGCTGCTGGGCGTCTCCGACGCCGCCGGCAGTGGTCATACCAATCCGTTCTGCTACCTGGTAGACCTTTTTTGCTCTCTTGCTTGCAATCATGTTGCCCATGGTCGCCCGCTTCTCGGTGGCGAGGATCACTCCGCCGGCAAAAACAATGCCGATCGTGGTTGTTCCCTTCATGGACTCCTGTAACTGTTCAGCCATAGTGACTCCCAAAAACAAATGGACGCTTAAATTTTTCTAAAAGCGCGTTAAGGTATTAGGTGATATCAGGAAATTTAAAGGTTTTTATTCTGCCTCTTCCCGGCAGAGGGCCCGTATGAGCTCGCGGTCATAGAGCATGGCAACAAGGCGCTTGTCGCCATTGATGACCGGCATCTGGTCGACACGGGCTCTGCGCATCTTGAGCGCACATTCGCTGACTTCGGCATTTGCCGGGACGGCGACCACGTTCCTGACCATGGCGAGCTTGACCGGCCGGTTCGGGAGCTGGACCTTGGAGATCCCGAAACTGATGGTATGGTTGTCCCGGATACTCTCCCAGGTCCACTCGTCATCGTCCGTTCCATTCGAGAAGTCGGAAACCCCGACGCTGTCCTCGATACTGGAATTCCGTATCAGGTCCCTTTCAGAAATGATCCCCTGAAGCCGGTTCTCGGCATCAAGGATCGGGATTGCGTCGACACCGGAGATCTCCATGACCCTGCCGACAACCGGCAGCGGGGTCTCTTCCCAGAGGGCAAAGGTCTGGCTCGTATACGTATCCTTGATCTCGTCCTTGATCTTCTTCTGGGCGATGGCGTGGACCAGGTCAGCAACTGAGATCAGGCCGAGCAGGTGCCCGTCTTCCACGACCGGCAGGCGGCGGATCTTCTTCGTGACCAGGATACGGGCTGCCTCGTCGACGTTTGCATCAGGTGCGATCGTGAAGGGTTTGGCGGTCATGAGGAGGCCAAGCTGGGTCTCTTCAGGCTTGCGGAGCAGATCCTTCCGGGTGATGATACCGACAATCTTCTTATGCTTTATGACCGGGACACCGGAAATACCCGTTCGTTTGAGTATCTTCAGGACATCGTCGCGGTTCCCGGGGATCTCGACATGGACGACGTCAGAAGTCATGTAATCTCTGACAACCATTTCTGTTATGATCTCACCACCATGGTTGTAACTTTGCTGTGGGTGACGACATAGATGCTGACACTCCCGATGAGGATACGGTCGGCCCGGCTCTTTCCATGGGAACCTATCATGATAAGGTCGGTTTTTTCTTTCTCGGCAAGGGTGACAATTTCGCTCCCGGCATGTCCCTGTTTCATGTGCGTGATTGCGGTGACACCTGTGTCGGCTGCATATTTTTTTGCCTGTTCAAGGACCCCATTTCCTTCCTTTTCCAAGACGCGGTACATGATCTCCACCGTATTGTCGGCAGGTAACGAAGAGAACAGTCCCGTCTCCACAACATAGATCACGTGGAGCCGGGCATTCCATACCTTTGCTTCCTCCACTGCCCGGATCAGTGCGCGCTGACTTGCATCCGAGCCATCGATTGAAACAAGGATATTAGTAAACACCGGCATCACCCAAAACAAACATGCCTGTTTTATTGGATTTACAGACTAAAAACGTTTGTCCTGATTGCGACCGAATTCGCCCGTTTTACCAGCGTTGCGAGCGGATCGCGCGAGAAGTGCAGGGCCGAACGGGCCGGGTCCACGACAAACAGGTTTGCCCGTGATCCCTGCCGGATGAAAAACGACGGGCCGAAGAGATCTGATCCCCGGACAGCCGCCCTGAGCACGTCTGCCGGTCTGAGTGGGTAGATTATTGAGACAAATGCCATCTCGGAGAACAGGTCCGGCGCAACAAACATCGCATTGTCCGTACCGAGACAGACCGTGCAGCCAAGCTCTTCCATGACCCCGAGCGGGGGGTGACGACGGGAAGAGGTAACGCCAAGTGTCCAGTTGGACCTCGGGCAGACTGCAACCGGGATCGACTGTTCGGCACATTCGCGAATCTGCTTTTTTGTCGCATGCGTCATGTGGATGAGGAGGTCCGGCTCATATGCAAGCGCAGCATCGACATCGCCTGCATCCCGCTCGCCGGCATGGAACGCGATCTTTTTACCAGCACGTTTCGCGTCCTCAACCAGCCGCTCCGCGTCCGGTACATCGCGGGTACTGCTGATCCCAAGGCCGCCGGCAATAGTCTCGCCGCCTTCACGACCGAAAACGAACGGGAAAAAGGACAACCCGGCAGCAGCTTCCCGGAGGGCGAGGACGCCCTCAACGCCCCCTTCACGGAAATCCGCACATCCAGCGGTTCCCGAATCGATCATTCCCTTCATACCCGCCCGCATGCCGCTGACCAGGTCCTGACGGGATGCGGCCCTCAGCAGCCGGTGTTTCAGCCCGTCGGGGGGGGTGACCAGCGCTTCAAGGTTCCCCGTTGTCCCGCAGTCCATCGCGATTGTATCGCCAAGGTGGGTGTGGGCATTGAAGAGGGCCGGGCAGATCCAGACCTCCGGCACCCGGGTGTTATCTTCGATAGTTGTAATGACCCCGTTTTCGATGAAGATATCGACCGGGGAAAGCGCGAGCTCGTCACCCAGGAGAGCATAACCAGAGACCTGTTGCAGGGACTTTTTCATACGGCGCTATCTCCTTTATATAACGGGAAACCAAATATATTTGCATGGCAAAGAAGCAAGGTGGAAGGTTACTCTCATCAGCGGGTCTCGTCAATTATTACGAGAGCGAGGACCGCAGGGCCGTTCATATCAGCCCCATAACGGTCATGGTCGTGGCCGCAGCAATAGGCATCGTCATTTACATCCTGGATATCGTTATCACCGGCTGAAACCAGCCTTTGACCCCTCTTTTTTCAGCACCCGTTTCGTGATATCCTCGTCATTTGTGAAATAGAGGTTGTCGTGGCCGGTCCACCGTCCGCAGTTCCGGAAAACGACGGCAGGGACGCCGTTGTTGCTCTCGCCCATCACGAAGTTTGCAAACCCGGCAATCTCGTCCACGACCGCTTCCTCGGTGATCTTCAGGACATGCCCGAACAGGTCAATGTCGCCCCGGAAGTCCCGGATAGCCGTAAACCCGCTCCAGCCGATAGCATTGCCGGTCTGGCCGCGCCGGAATGACCGGCCGCAGGTATCGGTAATGATGACGCCGACGTTCTTCTTCGCGATCTTTTTGATCTCGTCTTTAAGTCCTTCAGCAGCCTTCATCGGATCCGGTGGCAGGAAGATCACCATGCCGTCCTCGATATTGGACTGGTCCACACCGGCCCGGACCCCGATATGGCCATAAGCCATCTCTGAGAGGATGAACGGGTGTTCCATAATAATATCTTTGGAGGCGTCGAGCACGGCCTGCACGAAGCGGGGGTCCTCTCCGTTTAGTTTCCCCAGCCTGACAGCACGTTCGGATGCCGTGATGTCCGCAAGTTTTTTGGTATAACCTTTCGCTTTTGAATAGATGGTCGAGGCGATGGAGAGGATGTCGCCATCCTCGAACTTCACTTTCCCGCACACCAGTGCAGCGATATCGTCTCCCGCATGGATGAGGGGGAGGCCCCGCACGCCCATAACCTGAATATCTTCCATAACATCTCTATGGGACAACGTTCCGATAAAGGGGTTTCTATTTGTTGAGGATCGTCAGACCCGAAACAGGAAAAGAGCGCATCGGCGTTCTTCGACTTATCGAGCCCCATCAGGAACACGACTGTTGAGTATCGGGGGTTCCCGGAATCTATTGAGAATCTCTCCATGAAACAAATCCAGAACCAGTCACCCCCGTCGGCCGGAAATTCTGCGAAACGACGATATTTATATATAAGGATAACTCCGATGACCTCAATAGTATGTACCTCATCATCCGATGCCCCTCGTGCAGCACGTTCACGTACGTGGACCGCTTCCAGAAGTGGAAGCTCTGCCCGCAGTGCGGTCATGCCCATGAGGTTGCCAAGGCTCCGGCGTACCTTGATGTCGAGGACTACCATGAGGCCGAGCATATCGTTAAGCAGATGGAAAAGCACCTGCACGCGAACAAGAAGAAGGATTTCACTCCCGAGGAGACGGCCGAGCTCCGCCACCATTATACCGAGGCGCTGAAGAAACGGGGCCGGGGTTATCCGGCGCAGTAATCATTTGGGTTTTTTTGTTCTAGAGAAAACATTTTTTTGTGAAATAATCCCCCCCTCTTGTGCTCATGAGTCTCCCGTTCGGGGACGGAACGCACTGCAATGACCCGGAGTAGGTTTCAGGAAATACGCGTCATCGCAACAGGGGATGTCTCAGCGGCGGGGGCAAAGCCCAAAAGAGCGTCCGGGTATCCTAAATGATTTCTCCAGAGCAAATTTTAACCTATCCACAGTACCCGCACGACCGGACTTCTCCTCTTCATGCTTTGTGGATCGTCCCACGGACATACGATGCCCCCACCCCTGCAATGCATAAAACCGTGAAGACTACAAACGCGACGGTCACACTGGTCATGAGCGCCGGGTAGACTGCCGGTGTGATCGTAACCGGGCCGATAAAGATCGCAAAGCAGCACATCGCGATCGCCATCGAGAGAAGCTGGCCGAGCGACCGCATGGTCGCGACCATGCCGGAGGCAATGCCGAGATGCCTTGCATGTGCCGAGCTCATGATGGCGTTGGTATTCGGCGATGAGAAGAGACCATACCCGAGACCGAGCACCATCAGGCTTGCAACAATCACAAAGAGCGGTGTGGCCGGCGTGAGGAAAATAAAGAAGGAGAGTCCCAGAGCGGTAAGGGCCATGCCGGCTGTTGCAACGACCCGGGGCTCGATGCGATCGGAGAGCCTGCCGGCAACCGGCGAGAAGATGGTCTGCACGACCGGCTGGGCAACGAGGATGAGGCCGGCAGTTTCCGCAGAGAAGCCCGCTATGTACTGGAGGTAGAGGGAGAGGAGAACGCCGACACCATAGGTCGCACCATAATTGATCATGGCGGCGATGTTGGATAAGACGAAGGTCCGGTTGTTCATAAAAACGGAAAAGTCGATAAGCGGGCTTTCCCGGCGTTTTTCCCACCGGTAAAAGACGGTACCGGCACCAAGAGCAGCAGCGATCCATGCGAGCCCGGCCGGATCGGGAAGGAGGAGCATCCCGTAGATGAAGGTAAAGAGCATGATCCCGTAGACAACCGCCCCGCCAAGATCAAACCGTTCTCCGGCAGCATCGGCCCATTCGTATTCCACGCCCCACAGGGTAAGGGCAAGGGTTACAAGACCCAGGGGGACATTCACAAGGAAGATCGATGGCCAGCCGAAGTGATCGATGAGGATCCCCCCAAGGAACGGGCCGATCGAGAGGCCGGCATAGACCGTTGCGATGTTAATCCCGAGCGCCCAGCCCCGTTCGCCCGGACCATAAACCTGCGTGACAATCGCAACGGAGGTGGCAAAGAGCATCGCGCCACCGATGCCCTGCAGGAACCGGAACCCGACCAGGACCTCTTCGGACGGTGCGAAGGCACAGGCAAGCGAGGCGATGGTGAAGATGAGGACGCCGAGCAGGAAGATCTTCTTCCGCCCGATGATATCGGCGTACCGGCCAAACGGAACGATAAAGACTGCTGCGGCAATGATATAGGCGGACGTGATCCAGCCGAGCGTTACCGCGTCTGCATCGAACTGCGCAGCCATTGCGGGGAGGGCGACCGTTATGGACGATGCCGTGAAAGGGACGAGGAAGGAGGACAGCGATGCGACGAGAAGAATGATCCTCTTTTCGCGTTGATCAACCATGGATGTACGGGGTTGGTGCTGATCAGGATTAAGAATATTGCACTCCCGTTCTCTCATCGGTACCGGGACCTGCAGAGCAATGTTTCATGACCGATGGGACGAGAATACTAACGCAGGTGCAGCAGGTGGAACGGTACGATGTGGCAGTGATCGGAGCAGGTCCGGCAGGCCTGTTCTGTGCGATCCATGCTGCTGCGGAGGGCTGCCGTGTCCTTGTCCTTGAGAAGAATCCGGCTCCCGGTGCCAAGCTCCTGCTGGCGGGTTTGGGGCAGTGCAATCTTACTCATGACGGGGAGATCAGGGAGTTCGTCACCCACTATGGCGATCACGGTAAATTCTTAAAACCGGCACTGATGTTTTTCACGAACCGGGGCCTTGCAGATTTTTTCAGTACCCGCGGCCTTCCCATAGAGACCGAAGAGAACGGGAAGATGTTTCCCCGGACTCGGCAATCCGCTGATGTGCTGGCGGCCCTGCTTGCGGAGTGCGGGAAACGGGGCGTAATGATCCGGTGCAGCGAGCCGGTGACGGGTATTTCCCTTGTCGGGGGATCATTTGACGTGGTGACCGGCACAGCTGCCTATCCTGCAAGAACCGTAGTGATTACCACAGGCGGGGCCTCGTACCCGCAGTGCGGAACGACTGGTGACGGTTACCGCCTTGCCGCAGCACTTGGCCAGCCGCTCACGGAGACCGGGCCGGCACTCACCCCGCTGCTGGTCCGCCCGTTCCCGTTTGCCTCCCTTATGGGCATCTCGTTTGAGCAGATGCGGTTCTCGGTCTGGCGGGAAGGGAAAAAAAGAGCGGATCATACCGGCGATGTCCTCTTCACTCACCTGGGGCTCTCCGGCCCGGGCATCCTCGATGCATCGCGGGGGATACGGCACGGTGACGTGATCCGGCTCTCGTTTGCCGGCGCGATGCGGCGCGAGGAGTTCGCCGCGGATCTCGCGAAGCGGGCAGCGGAAAATCCCGGCTGGCAGGTAGGGACAATCCTCGCGAAGTACCCAATCCCGGAGCGGCTGAACAGGAGACTTTTAAAAATCTCCGGAATCCCGGACGATCTGAAGTGCGCTCACTTCTCTGCGGCCCAGCGTGCAGCGCTGGTCACGAACTGCACCGGGTTCCCGCTGACCGTCACTGCACTGGGAGATTACAAGATTGCGATGGTGACGCGGGGCGGTGTGGCGCTGGAGGGCGTGAATGCTAAAACCATGGAATCAAAGATTGTACCCGGCCTTTTTTTTGCGGGCGAGGTGCTGGATGTCGACGGAGATACCGGCGGCTACAATCTGCAGGCCGCGTTCTCGACCGGGTACCTTGCGGCGCAGGGGATCCAAAAAAGGATGGAGACCGGGGAATAACCCGGTACGCGAGCTGTACTGCCCGGTAAAAAAATTACTCGTTCTTCTCCTGTATATGGAGGTCTGACGTGATCGTGATGCCGGCCTTTTTGATCAGGTAATACCCGGCGGAAAGCCCGACAACGATGACGCCGATCCCCATCAGTTCGAACCCGAACTCGGAGCTGGTCATATTGGCCGGGTCCAGCAGGATAACCTTCCGGGCAACCGCAATGATCGCAAGGAGCATCACTATCTCGACATGAATTGCGTTTTCATGGAAATATGCCTTGATGGTATCCAGCAGTTCAACGCCGATCAGGACGAGCAGGAAGGCTCCAAGAACTGCAATGAGTTCCCGGCTTTCTATCAGGGCCGGAGTGGTTATGAACAGTGAATCGTACAGGAGCCAGACAAGATCGATCAGTGACCCGACCAGCACCAGTATGAGCAGTCCGATAAGTACTGCATACACGCACTTTTCGAATTTATTGACCAGTTCAATCATTCTTCAGCCTCTTCAACCGGTATAAGATCAGGATTTTTTGGGTCATACAGTTTCACCACGTCACCGATGACGATGACCGCAGGGGGTTTCACGCCCGATTTTTCTGCCATAGTGGCGATGGTCGCAAGCGTGCCTATAGTCACCCGACGGTCGATCCGCAGGCCCCGCTCGATGATGGCGACCGGTGTCCCGTTCGGCTTGCCGTTTTTCATGAGTGCACCCACAATTTTTACAAGGTTTGATACGCCCATAAGGATGACGATAGTGCCCCGGCTTTTTGCCAGCAGTTCCCAGTCAAGAGCAGGTCCGGGTTTTGTCGGGTCCTCGTTGCCGGTCAGGACGGTCACCTGCGATGCGTACTTCCGGTGGGTGAGCGGGATGCCGACGGATGCCGGGACTGCAAGTGCACTGGAGATCCCGGGCACCATCTCGACAGAAATCCCCGCAGTCCTGGCAGTCTCCAGTTCCTCGCCACCCCTCCCGAACAGGAAGGGATCGCCGCCCTTGAGCCGGACCACGACCATCCCCTTCTTTGCCCGGTCCACCATCAGGGCTTCGATCTCGTCCTGCTGAAGCGTATGCTTTCCGCCGTATTTCCCGCAGTCGATCTTCTCGGCATGGGCCGGGAGCGTTGCAAGGATCTCTTCACCCGGCAGCTGGTCGAAGAGTACGACGTCCGCCCTGTCGATAACAGCCCGGCCGCGCTGCGTTAAGAATGCTGTTCCACCCGGCCCGGACCCTACGAGAAACACTTTCCCCTTCATACCGGGTCACCGGCAATCCCCAGCTGTTTGTAGGCCTCATCGATCAGACCCTGCGTCCGGGCCCGGAGCTGCTGGCCCTGCGTCCGGGCCTCTTCGATGGTCTTCACATCCATCTCGATCCGTTCGGCCCGGGTACCGTCAAGCGAGAGCACTTCGGCGATCAGGTGGCCGGCCCGGCAGTAGATGCCAAGGGGGGTATAACATCCCCCGCCGAGCTGTTCCATGACCGCCCGCTCGATCATCACATCGGTGCGGGTCTGGGGGTGGTCAAGGGCCGAGAGCACTTCCCGGAGCGACGGGTCGGCCCGGCAGACCACCGCGACCGTGCCCTGGTTGGGCGAGGGGACGAACTTTTCCGGCGGGAGCCGCTCCCCCTGGATGCGGATGCCCATCCGGGCGAGGCCGGCCTCGGCAAGGATGATCGCGTCATACTCACCGCCGCTCATTTTCCGGATCCGCGTATCCACGTTGCCGCGGAGGTCTTTTACCGTGACAGACGGGTCATGGCGGAGGATCTGGGCACGCCTTCGGGTACTCGATGTACCGAGGATCTTCACGGCGCCAAGCGAGCCCCGGTAGGCAATGAAGTCGGCAGCTGAATCCCTTTTCAGTATCGCTGCCGTGATAAGTCCGCTCGGGCGATATACCGGGATATCCTTCATGCTGTGTACTGCACAGTCAATCTCTCCTGCAAGGATCGCATCATCAAGTGCCCGGACAAAGACCCCCTGCCCGCCGATCTCGTGGAGAGGGACCTGCGTCGTGGTGTCGCCGGCCGTGTGGATGATCACCTGTTCGGTCTCGATACCCAGATCGGAGAGCTTCTTTGCTACCGTACCGGTCTGGAGGAGTGCGAGCTTGCTGCCCCGGGTTCCGATTCTTATCGACATTTCAGGTACGCCTGTATGAGTATGGAAAGGTCTTTGTCGCTATGCGCTGTGGAGAGGAAATTGGTCTCAAACTGCGACGGGGGGATAAATATACCTGCCTCCATCATCCGCTCCCGGAATCTGCCGAAGGCTGCCGTATCGCATTCCTTCACCTCGCGGTAGTTCTGAGGAGGCAGGCTGCGGAAGAAGTACTTGAACATCGAGCCGAGCCGGACAAAGGATCCCTCCTCGTTCCTGCCCAGCGACTCTTCAAGTGCCCGCGACTTCTCGTCAAGCCCGCGGTAGAGATCCCGGTGGCCGTGGAGCCATTCAAGCGTGGCCATGCCGGCCGCAAGCGAGAGCGGGTTACCGGAGAATGTCCCGGCCTGGTAGACCGGGCCCTGCGGCGATACCATCTCCATGATCTCATGCCTTCCGCCAAAGACCCCGATGGGCAGGCCGCCGCCGATGATCTTGCCGAGCGTGGTAAGGTCGGGCTTCACCCCGTACTTCACCTGCGCCCCACCTATACCGAGGCGGTACCCGGTGATAACCTCGTCAAAGATCAGGAGCACGTCATGGGCTTTTGTAACCGAGCGGATCTGACGGAGGTAATTCTCCTGCGGCAGGACCAGCCCGATGTTGCCGAGCACCGGTTCGATGATCAGGGCCGCGATATCGTCATTGGCTGAGAGCAGGGATTCGAGTGCTTCGGGATCATTGTAGGGTACCTGCCGCGTGTGGGCTACAAGACCGGCAAGCACACCGGCGGAGTCCGGCACGCCCGTCGTGGTCGCCCCGGAGCCGGCCTGGACAAGCACCGCATCGTGGGCGCCGTGGAAGCCGCCCTCGATCTTGATGATATCCTTTTTGCCGGTAAACCCGCGGGCAAGCCGGATCGCCGCCATCGTTGCCTCAGATCCGCTCGAGACGAACCGGACCATTCCCATGCCCGGGTGGTCTCCGGTGATCATCTTCGCGAATGCCGGTTCGAGCGGCGTTGGCGTCCCATAGAGCCAGCCGCGTTCCAGCTGCTCTCCGATCGCCTTCCTGATTGCCGGGTGCGCATGCCCGAGGATCAGCGGCCCGTAGGCCATGCAGCAGTCGAGTAAGTCTCTGCCATCAACGGTTTCCAGGTGCGAGCCCTCTGCCCGTTCCGTGTAAAAAGGGTATGGCTTTATCGCCCGGACCGGGCTGCTGACACCTCCGGGCATCAGGGTCTTTGCCAGATCGAAGAGCTCGCTGCTTGATTGAATCCTTTCCGTGCTGCTCTTACTGTTTTTCATCCAGCCACCCGGCAACATCTGCCGCAAAATAGGTTATGATCAGGTCGGCGCCTGCCCGTTTCATGCAGATCAGGCTCTCCATGACCGTCTCCTTCTCCCCAAGCCAGCCATTCGCTGCTGCGGCTTTTATCATCGAATATTCCCCGCTTACCTGGTATGCCGCAACCGGCAGGCCGATACTCCCGATCTCCGCAAGGATATCGAGGTAGAACCCTGCCGGTTTCACCATCAGGATGTCTGCACCTTCGTCAGCGTCCATCTGCGATTCGAGGATTGCCTCGCGGCTGTTGCCGGGATGGACCTGGTAGGTCGTGCGGTCCCCGAACGAGAACCCGGAGTCGGCTGCTTCACGGAACGGCCCGTAGAGTGCCGAGGCAAACTTGGTCGAATAGGCCATGATCAGCACTTCTTCAAGCCCCTCATTGTCCAGTGCTGCACGGATCGAACCGACAACGCCGTCCAGCATGCATGAGGGCGCAACGATATCGGCCCCGCTCTCGGCATGGCTGATCGCGATCCTGTCCATCAGTTTGAGCGAGGGATCGTTGAGCAGGTCCATGCCCCCCCGCGTCTCGCCAACAATCCCGCAGTGCCCGTGATCGGTATATTCGCAGGCGCAGACATCGGTGATAACGACCATCTCCCTGACTTCGGCCTTGATCCTGCGGACCGCCTGCTGCACCACGCCGTCCGGGTCATACGCGGACCGGGCCTCCTTATCCTTGGTCTTCGGGATGCCGAAGAGCAGGACAGCCCGCACACCCTTGTCCCACAAGCCTGATACGACCGCTGCAATCCCATTGACCGGGTACCGGAACTGGCCGGGCATGGAATCGATCGGGCGCGGGGAATCCAGGTTCTCGTCAACGAAAAGCGGTGCCACCAGATCGTTTTTCGAGAGCGTAACTTCGCGCAGGAGCGGCTGGATATTCCGTGACCGTGACCGCCTCATCCGTCGTTGGGGAAAAATGCCCGTTCTGCCACCACCTGCCAACCGTTTGATTACATTTTCTTAAACCCATCGTATTTATGGATGCTGAGGGTCGCCAGACCCGAAGCAGGAGAATCTCTAAGGTCATAAGACCTGAGAGAGAAGAAGACCTTCAGGTCTTCGACCGAACGCGGGAGCGTTCTTTGACTTGCGGGCGTTCTTTTTGCCTGTGTATTTGTAGATACAGCACCACGCTTCCCGGTCAAGGGTGCGTGATGCTTCCGGTCTCTTCTGCCACGTGCCGCTTCAGGGCGCAGGCCAGCCGGATGGAACTGGCGACAAGGTCTTCCAGGTCTTCCTTCGTGTACCGGTTGCTCTCGATCTGCCCCCAGTCCTTTGTCGTGTCTTCGTCGTTCTCCCCCACCCACGAAGCAATGGCGACCTCGGGCGTATGGAACCCGAGCCAGGAAAAGAAGTTCATGAGGTTTCCCGCCACGTGCTGGATGCCGTCAACGTGCCCGATGATGATCATGCCGGCGACCTTATCCTTGATCATCCGGTTGCCGAACCACGAGTACTGGTTCTCGATCGCGTTCATCCGCTCTACGAACTTCTGGACCAGCGCGGAGTGGTTGTTCCAGCGGATCGGGGTTGCGAGGATCAGGACATCGCAGGCGAGCACCGCATCGTAGACCACCTGCATCTGGTCGTCGTCATACTTCATCGAGCTCTGGCAGGGGTAGGTGCAGTAGGCCGGGTTCTCGGAATAGTTTCCCTCGCAGTCATGGATAGTTAAGTCTTTTAAACGGAGAAAACGGGTCTGGCAACCGAACCCGGCAAAACGTTCGAGCGCACGCTGGAGAAGCTTTTCTGACTTGCTCATCCCCGGTTGTTGCCGGCTCGACCCCGACAGTCCCAGGACGTGTATCTGTCTGCAGCTGTCCCGTCCCGGGACCGGGATAACATTGACGCCGAACTTTCTTCCAACCAGTGGAGCAGGCATGATTTAATTATCATGGAGCCTTTTGATAATCTACTTATTGATCTGCCCGGGCGATACCGGGCGGGACTGGATATCATGATGGGAGATCAGGAAAAGACCCTTGAAGAAAACCGGGGAAAGTGCATCTGCGAACCGTGTCCTACGTATAACGAATGCATGCGGGCCGATGAAAGCCTGCTTTTCTGTGTAGCGGGCAGGTCGGCGACCTGTACGTTCGAGAAGAAAGGGTGCATCTGTCCTACCTGCCCGGTGACAAAAGCTCTCGGGCTGAAAAAAGCATATTATTGTATCAAAGGGAGCGAACAGGAACAGCACTGAACCGGGCACCGGGGATACCCTTTAGAGATTATCATCTCCCGGAGAACGATTTTTTAACGTGCTGAGGGAGTCCTGATAATGACCTGTTCCGGAACAGGTGGTTCCCTTTTCCGGGCCATGAGGCAGAAGGCATCTGCAAAGATCCCATAAACCCCCGCGTCCCACGGTTTTTTACCCGTAACACGCGAATAAATTATTATTATATTGATCGGACTCAAAGGAGAAGAAAACCCCCCATGGAATTCAAAGATATCGTCATGCAGAGGTATGCAGCCAAACAGTTTGATGGCCGGACGATCGATGAACCTGCGCTCTTTGCGCTCTTGGATATCATCCGGTACTCCCCCTCGGCCATGAACCTGCAGCCATGGAAGATCAAGATCGTCACAGCAGGTAAGATCAAGAAAAATCTTCTTGTGCACACCAACAACCAGCCGCAGGTGACGACCTGTTCCCACCTGTTTGTATTCTGTGCCAACACCGACATTGAAAAACTGGTGGACAAGGTCGTGGACGGTTTTGCCCGGACTGGTCTTTCCCCGGATGCGGTCAGCCAGTACGCAGTTATGGTCAGGGCATATGTCGGGTCGATGAGCCCGGTGCAGCGGATGGCTTTTGCCCGCGAGCAGATCCACATTGCGCTCTGCAATGCCGTGAACGGTGCAAAGTCTCTCGGGCTTGATTCCTGTCCCATGGGAGGATTCGACCCGGCGGCATATGCAGAAGTCCTGTTCCTCCCGGAGGAGTACGTTCCCGTGGTGCTCTGCGCCGTAGGATATGCTGCCGACAAGCCGCACCAGAAATGGCGGCTGCCCCGGGAAGAGGTATTCTTTTAGAAGAATGCAGACTCGAAGAACGCTGATAAAAATATATAATCAACGGTGAAAATTTATTTTTTTTAGAGGGAATTTTAGTTTTGATTAACATATTGAACTTTATTTTGGAAAGTTGCTCTGATAATCGTAATTCAAATCGATTTGGCGTAATAACAATTTACTTAATGTATCCTAAGGGGGCGCACCCCTTGGGCTGCCTCCCCCTCTGGGGAAGAGAGGGAGTCTCCCTTGTAAATCGGAAAAATTTGAGGCGCCAGATAGGGTTTTACACAGCAGCAACTGAGTGAAATGAATTCGGGATATCAAAACAATTTACCTAATGATATATTTGAGGAGTGTTTTTTTATATTTACGTCTTATGTTTTCGAAAAAATTAATCATTGTTTTTAATTGGTGCACGCACGATTCTCTTAATTTACGAGCCGACCTTTCAAATCTTTTAAGATACGAAAAAAAATCTCCTCCTCTTCGAAATATGTCCTTGCAAGCCAGTTTATCCCATCTCTTTTACCATCACAATCCGGTCCTCATCCCTGCCGAAGTATGCTTCATGGTAGTTCTCCTGCTTAAAACCAGACTTCAGATAGAGCCCAAGCGCTGGTACATTCCATGGCGATACCGTGAGCCGCACGGTCCGGACTCCGAGAGTACAAAAGACTTCAAGGAGTTCAGAGAGGAGGATGGACCCGACCCCGTTCCTCCGCTGGTCCTCGTGGACGCCTATCCTCAGTATCCATGCCTCGCGGGGCTGCCCCTGGACAAGCACCCCGACCGTGTATCCTACCTGTTCCGTATCAAGGAGAGCGACGAGAAACGTGTTCCGGCAGACAACACCCATCTGCCGTATGAAAACTGCCGAGCGGTAGGGTTCGTGGCCGCCTGCCGTCTCAAGTCCGAGGACCAGGGGGAAATCATCATCCTTATACTGGCGTATTGAGACGGCGATCATTCTCGCTCTTACCTGGTGCTGCCGGTCAGGTCCTGCATGGAATCGTCAATTCTTACCGGACGGGTCAATGCCTATCCTGTCCCCCCGAGTGATTGCCTTCACGAGCGATTCTGCGGCTGCAAGGTCCCCTTCCTCGGCACTGGCCCTGACCGAGAAGGTGGCGTCCGTCAGGATCTTCCGTGAAAGGACCCGGGTTAAGTCATCCACGATTTCTGCCATCTTTGGATCCATTGTTCCGATACGTGCCATCGCCCGGTCCCGCTCGCGGATCCGTATTGTCTCGGCCCACATATGCAGGGAGGCAAGCACATCATCGGCAGCATGCCGGTTCAGGTTTCTCAGGAAGATCTCCAGTTCCGCCTCCACGAACGCATGCGCCCGGTCCGCTTCTGCCTTGCGGGTGCTCATGGTCTGCTCGTTGATGGTGCGGAGGCTGTCGATGGAAAAGAGGCGGACCCCGTCAACCCTGTCGGCCCCTTCTTCCACGTCACGGGGCTGGGCGATATCGATAAGGATGAGCGGGCGCGGGTGTCCCTCTACCGGCCAGCACCGGTCCTTCATGGCTTTTTTGAGATCCGCGGTGTGGATAATCGGGTGCGGTGCCGAGGTGCAGGAGATCACCACATCCGAGAGCGTGATATAGTGGTAGAGCTCCGAGAGGCGCACTGCTTTGCCCCCGATCTTCTTTGCGAGGATGACAGCCCGCCCGTAGGTGCGGTTGGCCACGTACATGGCGGTCAGGTGTTTTTCCGCAAGCGCCTGTGCAACCAGGAGGCCCATCTCCCCGCTCCCGACCACGAGGATGTGTTTTCCCTCCAGGCTGCCGATCTCCGCTTCGGCCAGCTGGACTGCTGCGGAGCCTACGGAGACCGCCCCCCGGTTGATCAGCGTACGTTTCCGGACCTCGATTCCCACGTGGACCGCCTTGTTGATGCAGTGCTCGAGGAAGCTGCTGGTAGTGCCGGCCTCCTGTGCATCGGCAAGGGCTTTTTTCAGCTGGCCGATGATCTGGTCTTCTCCCACGATCATCGAGTCGATGCCGGAGGCAAGGGCAAAGAGGTGCCGGAGCGCCCCTTTCCCTTCGTGGACAAAGAAGTCCTTCCTGCCCTCTTTGGCGAGGAACTCCTTTAATGCATCCGTCTCCCCTTCAACGATCATTTCCACCCGGTTGCAGGTCTGGAGCAGCAGGACCGCGGAAAACCGCTCACCGGCTGCAGCAAGAAACTCCGGTTCACCGGCAAAGCGGAACGCTTCGATTGCCACTACGTTCGCCGTGTGGTGGCTGACACCGGCGATTGCGATCGGTATCCTGTACGGTTCAGCCATGCAGGTACCTTTTTGAAACTGTTTCCCAGGCCTTCTCCGGATCTGTCTTCAGGAGCTTCCAGACCAACGGGTCCGCAAGCACTTTGTGCAGAATGGTATTTCTCTTTGCCTGGTCTGGCTCCATCCGTTTCAACTCTTCCCGCAGCCGGTTCTGGAGCACGATCATAATATCCAGCTCCGGCAGCTCGCATTCAAGGTGTTCCCGGATATACCGGGAGATCGCCGGGCTGCTGCCACCCGTGCTGATCGCAAGGGTGTAGTGCTTCCCGCGGCTGATCGCCGGGAGGACCACATCCCCGGTCTCGCCGGCCGCGTTATTGAAGAGGATGCCCTTTTTGCGGCAGAGCCTGCCGATACGGTTGTTCTGTGCCGGGTCGGAGAGTGCCCCGATGACCAGGAATGCGCCTTTGATCAGTGCGGCAAGCGTAGCATCGGATGCGTCCTTTATGTCCACGCACTCCTTTTCGACCTGCAGGGTCTCCAGCTTCTGCACAAACGACCGGCTCACCACGAGAACGCGGGCTTCCTGTACAAAATACGCAGCCTTCCGTGCGGCCACCGCTCCTCCGCCGAAGATGACGACACGCCGGCCGGAGCAGTCAATGAAGAGCGGGATCATCTGGTATTAGATAGTGCGATTATACTCAAAAATCCTATCTTATGCATCTCAGGATCTCTCCAGGGAAACCTTCTGATACAGATCTTATTAGTGCGGGTAATCCGGCCGGTTCACCGGATCATCATTACAATCCCTGCTCAGTCGCTCCCCGGAAAATGAGTAAGTATCCGTCGTCCTCTGGTTCGATATACTTAAATTGTTTGAATTCCCACATTGTAGAGCACACTGCGCCGATAGTGTAGTGGTTATCACTAGGCGTTGCCAACGCCTAAACCCG
>Ga0182011_10000624_pt1 | contig 30970 bp, 19 predicted proteins | sample 711E1DmetaG_FD_120481 | JGI IMG/M metagenome (GOLD analysis project Ga0182011, IMG submission 120481) | Permafrost microbial communities from Stordalen Mire, Sweden - 711E1D metaG | ecosystem: Environmental > Terrestrial > Soil > Wetlands > Permafrost | place: Sweden: Stordalen | collected...
AACTCGCATCCTACGCGAGAAGCGTGCCTCCACCCCAGCGACGAAGACCTGCCGCTGGAGACCCCGGTCTGCGCGCGCTGCATCGAGCAAGGTGTAGCAACAGCGCCGACGCCGATACGCATCCTCAACCACCGCGACACATTGGGACCAGATCAACTGAAAGCAATGCGAACGGCAGGTACAACGGCTGCAAGCGCATATCGTCAAGGCATCACATATGGGTCGTTGGGGCAAGGTTAAAGCCTTGCAACGACTTCTCACCTGCTCGTTCAGCGGCAAAGCCCTGGCCGTGAAACGAGTGACGGAAAACAAGGGCAAACGAACTTCCGGTGTAGATCGAGTTCTGTGGTCTACACCGCAATCCAAACTCTACGCGATACCGTCTTTGCAGCACCGTGGATACCGCCCGCTTCCTTTGCGACGGGTGTATATTCCAAAATTCAACGGTAAGTTGCGACCGCTCGGGATTCCTGCGATGAAAGATAGGGCTATGCATCGAAAAAGAAACCACAGTCGATAAATGCCAAACAACCCGCCTTCACAATGGTCAAGGTCGGATAGGCCCATATTGTCAGAGGAAAAACAGCCCGAACTGGGCTGATTTTCTTTCTGATGGCAGCGATGTCTGGAGTGAAGCTGGGCTCTGGGTGCGCAGAGAAGTGCAGAGGAGTGCAGGAATAAAACGTGAATCCCGTCACAGTTGCTCTCGGCTTGGCTCGCTATAGGAATTGCGGCAAACAGAAAGAGCCGGAAATAATAGGGATTTAAGGTAGTTATTGACACAAATTCCAGTATTTATTGAGGTCTAAGTCACATTAAATCGAAATAGACAATACCTGTAGGGTGTTTGATGGTGAGAGCGGTGGGGCTCGAACCCACGACCAACGCCTTAAAAGGGCGATGCTCTACCAACTGAGCTACGCTCTCAAGCCACTCTCCAAAGGTAGCATACCGAGAGCGTTTGAGTCAGGGTCACTCTTGTCCAATACAAGATGAGCCTGAAGGGCGGGTCATGCTGGGTAGTGAACATCCGCATGAACCACGCAAAGAAGTTGAGTTTGGAGGCGATTGGCCGGTTTGTCGAGGCCAGCGCGGAAGTCCAGTTCGAGGCCGAAGACCGTCAGCAGCTCTACGGCTGGGTCGAGCGTGTGCTGGTCGAGCAGGAGTACGCCCAGCAGGGCAAGGCGGCACGAGGTCTTCTGCGGCGCTACGTCGGGCGCATGACCGGACGGAGTCGGGCGCAGGTCACCCGCCTCGTCGCGCGCTACACGGCCACGGGGCGCGTCCAGCCGACGGTCTACCAGCGGCGGCGTTTTGCCGAGCGCTACACGCGCGCCGACATCGAGCTGCTGGCCCGCGTTGACGAGGCGCACGAGACGCTCAGCGGACCGGCGACGCGGCGCATTCTGGAGCGCGAGTTCGAGATCTACAAGCGACCCGAGTATGCGCGGCTGGCCACGATCTCCGTCGCTCACCTGTACAACCTGCGCCATCGTCAGCGCTACCGCGAGCGGCTTCTCAACTACACCAAAACCCGCCCCACGACTGTGCAGATCGGCGAGCGACGCAAGCCGCAGCCGAACGGCCAGCCGGGTTTTCTGCGCCTAGATACAGTGCATCAAGGCGACGCTCCGGATGCCAAGGGTGTCTATCACCTCAACGCCGTCGACGAGGTCACGCAGTGGGAGGTCGCGGGCTCCGTGCCGCGCATCTCGGAGGCCTATCTGGAGCCGGTTTTAGAGAATATGCTGCGCCAGTTTCCCTTCCGCATTCTGGGCTTTCACTCGGACAACGGAGGCGAGTTCATCAACAAAACCGTGGTCCGATTGCAGGAAAAACTGCGCGTCGAACAGACCAAAAGTCGGCCTCGCAAGAGCGGCGACAACGGTCTGGTAGAGACCAAGAACGGCGCGGTCATTCGCAAACATATCGGCTACGGTTACATCGACTCGCGCCATGCCGACCAGATCAATCGCTTTACATTGAGCACCTGAATCCGTACCTGAACTACCACCGCCCCTGCGCTCAGGCAAACGTGAAGATCGATGCGAAGGGACGCAAGCGGGTAACTTACAAGCACTATTAAACTCCGCTGGAGACCCTATTGTTATTGGACAAACCAGAACAGTAGCTGCGCGATGGACTGAGTATGAACGCGCTCGAACGCGTCGCCGCGGCCATCAGCGACACCGATGCGGCGCGTCGAATGCAACAAGCAAAAGCCAAACTCTTTGAGCGGCTGCGACCAACCGCATAAGATCGATGGACACCGAAGAGGGCCGAGGAAATGACGGTTTATGGAAAGCTCGGAAAACGATGAACCAGTTTCACTTCCAGATGGGGCCGGAACTGAATCGCATCTTCGGCGTCGACCTGACCGCGATCCCCGGCATCAGCGCACTGACGGCGCACACCCTGCTGGCCGAGATCGGACCCGACCTAAGCCCCATCGCCAACGCCGCTGCCTTTGCCAGTTGGCTTGCTCTGTGCCCGGGCAACAAGAAGAGTGGCGGCAAGGTCTTGTCGTCCAAGACCCGCCAGAGCAACAGCCGAGCCAGCCACGCCCTGCGCATCGCCGCTCAAACCCTGGCCCGCTCCCGCTCCCATCTAGGCAACTTCTACCGCCGCATCCGTGCCCGTTTGGGCGGACCTCAGGCCATTACCGCAACAGCCCATAAACTGCCGCGCATCGTCTACCATCTACTCACCACCGGCCAAGCCTACGAGGAGAGTGTGTTCCTCCGGGAAGACCAAAAACAAGCCCAACGCCACGAAAAACGCCTGCGCAAACAAGCCAAAACGCTCGGCTTTCAACTCGTCCCTATCGCCGAATGAGCAGCTTGTTCATAGGGAGCGCAGCGAAGATCCCCGCATTTTTCTCGCCGCGCCACGGTCTATACCCTTTGCTAAACCGCTCTATAAACTAATGTTACGCGGTAGCGCGCAATGGAAGCAGTTCGTCGTGGTTGAATTGTCCTGAGCCGAATTCGCTGCACAAAACCAAGGGCCAGAGGCCCGCTCTATACCAGCCTAGGCCGTAGGCCTAGGCTAGCGTTCAGAACAAAGATAGAGGGCTGAAGGCCCGACCTATACTTCAACGAACTTCTGACTTAGGACACCAGTGACAAGCAACCGTTGTTATCAAGTGCCAATTTCCGTGCAGCTTTTCCCGCATCGGGGCAGGACTGCGTAACATCAATTATAAAGTAATACTTATCCGTAACGCACTTATAAAGTAATACTTGCAGCCATGCCCGCCATGCAACTATTTGATTCCAATGCCTTTACCGGCAAGCATTCTGTCGTGTAATCTTTGCAAGTAAAGCCATTAGAATGAAATTGTTGCAACCAAAGTTCCCAAAACCGGGGGGATACCTAAAAAGACATACACGCCAGCGATTCAGGCGTTTGCCCTGTGGATCGCCCCTGCAATCGCTATGGCATCTTCGACTTCAGTTGGATCGTCTCGCCATCGACGACGAATCGACCGAATCCGTGATGGTGGATTGTCTTCGGATTCTTTTGTGTCGGATCGGTCCATGCCTTGACCACTTCAAGGACAAACAGACCGTATTTGTTGACCAGACGCGTGTCGACCACCTGGCATTCGAGGTTGGCGAAGCACTCGGCCACCAGCGGCGGAGTTACACTCTCGGCGGGCAGCGTCGTCAGGCCGAATCGGGCGAACTTGTCCGTGTCGCGGCCCGAGCAGTTGCCGATTTCGACGACTTTTTCCGCCAACGTCAGCGCCGGAATGGCGATGACGCATTGCTTTGTCGAACGCAATGCGGCAAAGCTGTAATCGGCCTCGCTGACGATGCAGGCAACGCGCGGCGGGGTGAACTCGACCATCATGTGCCAGGACATCGCCATGATGTTGGCGCGACCCCGGTGCGCGGTCGCGAGCAAAACCACCGGCCCCGGTTCGAGCAGTTGGTAGACCGTCGACAAGGAAAGAGGCTTCATCCCGTCAATCCTTGGTCTTGAGCTGGTTCTCATTCTTCTGGATGAATTCTTCGATCTCTGTCGCCATGCTAAGAATCTTGCGCCACTGCTCCTTATAGAGCGTCACCGGAAAACGGCCCATGCCGTACAGCGACAGGCCTCCCTTTTCGCTGACCTTCAGGCTCAGGCCGCGAACGCCCTTGTTCTTCAACTGCTCGTTCTCCGCCCGCAGGCGCTCAAGCTCCGCTTTCATATCTTCCTCTGCCATGATTTTTCCCCTTTCATGAATTTCCTTCTAAGAGAGTACGACAACCGACAACGGTTCGGCTTTAAATCTCCGATCAAACAAACGGATTAGCTGAACCTTTCTAAATACTTATGTTGGAGAGTGCGCGGCGGAGGTGCCAGCGAACCGGTGTGGAAATCGCACCAACAACGCCAAAATATCAAACCACCATAGAAAACGGCTCTCTAAAGTTGTCCTGCTCGCGAAAAAACAAGCGACCATAATTTGTCGATCTGGCGTTTTTACAACCGTTTATGCCGATATTGGAGTTGCGACGCTTCGTCTCTTTTGCGAAACCCACGGCAAATCGTTGCGAACGAATGTCTCCAGGTAATGTGACCTATTTTGAGACTGCCTGAGAGATGGCTAATGCAATGCGGCTTCAAGGTGGCCCTTGTCGTGCATCACTCGACAGCGAGGGAATAGATCGCCGCCGTTGTGAGTTGCGGCAGAAGTCGGATTACGGAAGCTGGAATCAGGATTTGGGCTCGCGGTTTGGCCGCTGAGTCGAGCTCGGGAATCGGGCTGAGAGTTTCGTAAAGGATTTGGATCAATGGGGTTGGAGACGAAATGGCTATGGGAAATCAAGTGCTTGCGGTGCAGGAGAGAGCAATGAGGGGCGGGTCTGGGTTTGGCGATCTCGCGGAGACTGGCCATGTACCGTTTCTGGCTTCGGCAGGGGACGAGAGCACGAGCGGGACGGAGAGCGAATCGACGCCGGACCGCGATCAGATGCTGCTGGAACATCTGCCGACGGTGCGCTATCTGGCGCGGCGGATTCATGAGCGGTTGCCTCACCACGTCGAGCTGGACGACCTGATCTCGGCCGGAGTCGTCGGGCTGATCGATGCGTTTTCGAAGTTCGACCACACCAAGCAGGTGCAGTTCAAGAGCTATGCCCAGTTCAGAATCCGCGGTGCGATCCTCGACTCGTTGAGGACGCTGGACTGGAGCCCGCGAGAGCTGAGGCGCAAGGGGCGAGCCGTCGAAGAGGCGATCCGCTCGGTGACGCACAAGCTGGGACGTGTTCCGTCGGAGCCGGAGATTGCGCGCGAGATGGATCTAGGGCTCAGCGAATATCAACAACTGCTGGGCGAGCTGAAGGGGTTGGAGATCGGCAGCCTGCACATGGAGCGGATCGAGGATTCGGGCGACGAGGAGTTGGCCTACATTCCCGGCGCGCCCGACGAGGATCCGCTGTTCCGATGCATGCAGGGCGAGATGAAACAGCGCCTGATTGACGCCATCGAAGAGCTGCCGGAAAAAGAACGCATGGTGCTCACTCTCTACTACTACGAAGAGCTGACGATGAAGGAGATTGGGCTGACGTTGGGAGTCGTGGAGTCGCGCGTCTCGCAGATCCACTCGTCGGCCGTGGTGCGGCTGCGGGCCGCGCTGGCCGGACTGCGCGTCGACAACTCGGTCCACAAGGGCGACAAGAAAAAACATTCTGTGGGACGGACGGCTACAAGCCTGCGCGTGGCATAGGCGGTCGGTGGTGAGTGACGGCTAGGGAGTCCATTGAATCGGTCGAATAGCTCAAAAAGATTGCTGGGGAGCAATGCGGGGATGAGACAACAACATGTCTCTCCCCGCGCTTTTTTTGTGTGGGATGCCTATGGAATGAAAGACCGGCAAAAGCAAAGAAAAAAGCCAATACTGAGAGGGACTTGCAAAATTCGCCGTTGGCAGCAGAAACGACGGACTCGCTAAAATCTGTCCTAGTGTTTTGTTGGACTTGCAAAATAGACAGATGGGGCCGACTTGCTATATTCCGAATTTTTCAAGTACCTCCTGAGAGATGATTATCCAGTCTACTCAGGCACAGCCGAAAAGCGCCAACGGCGCGCCCTATACCAGCATGGGGCGCAGCCCCATGAAGGCTCGGGAAGAAAAAGCTGAGGGCTGAAGGCCCGATCTATAGGGTCACGCTCGCGCATCCGCTCGATTTCTGGTCTTACGGCGTGCGTGCCGGAGCTAACGGCATAATCATCTACTGATGATTATGGCTGCGCCAGAATGATGACTATTCAATGAGTGTGGGGCATACTTCTGCCAAACCGCAACTTTTGCGGAGTAGAAGGACCTCTTGTTGACTACCGCGACGGCTGTGGTAGGAGAGCTACTCCTGCGAGAAGGCGTTGCGTTGGCTGTTGGAAGAGGACTGACCGGCTCCGGCAGGGCCGAGGCCCAGCTTGATGATAGCGCGCGAGTCGGGGACGAGCTTGGTTTGCCAGCCGTTTTCAGCTTGCAGGCGCTCCATTGCGGCTTCCGTCTCTGAATCCCAATGGCCGCTGGGCGCACCGGTGAGGTAACCCAGACGGATGAGGGCGGACTGAATCTGTGTGGCGCGCTCGTCGTCGATGGCGCGCTGGCCAACCAGCGGCCTAGCCTTGACGGCGACAATGCGCTTGCTGACCAATCTGGGGGAGGTGGGACCGCGACGCGCATGAGTCATCGCAAGTGCGGGAGCCGCAGAACCGAGGATAAGGGATGAAACCAGTAAAAATTGGCCCAGACGCATTTTGTGGATAAACCTCGGAACGCAAATTATATGGGGAGAGAGTACAAATCTCCCAATCTTTGGCAAGCTGACCTAATCATCGGCAAATAACCCAATCAACAACAGATTGGCTCTACCGATGACAAGTTTGCTTGGAGGTGGAGACCTCTCCAGTCACAGCCAAGGCTATACTGCGACGGCATGATTTGGCAACCGAAATTGCGACTTTACCATCTTAGGGGTGCCGAAATGGATTCCAGGGTGGATTTGGCTTCGCTTTGGTTGTTCTGAGGCGTGACGCTCGGCACAATGGCTCTTTACAGTGCAACGTATAATTTAGTTGGGTCGTTTTGCGCTCTGGACGACGGGCTCAGCTCCACACTCAGAGATTCTCTGTGCGATCCAAAATTTCAGCACAACAAAATCGAGAAAAGAGAAAGAAGCTCAATGTCCTCTAGTTCTACGAATAGAATCCTGAATCCAGTCCTAGCGAAGCGCGTGATGAGCGGAGAAGAAGCCGCCGCGCTGATTCAACCCGGTTCACAGATCGGCATGAGCGGGTTTACCGGCTCGGGCTACCCGAAGGCTGTGCCCGCCGCTCTGGCCAAGCGCGCCATTGCCGCCCGCGAGCGCGGCGAGAAGTTCAAGGTGAACGTCTTTACCGGTGCCTCGACCGGCCCCGATCTGGATGGAATTTTGGCCGAGTCCGGAGCCATGGGACTGAGACTTCCTTACCAGTCCGACCCAACCCTGCGCAAGCACATCAACTCCGGCGACATCGAGTACATCGACATCCACCTGAGTCAGGTTGCGCAATTGGTTGAGTATGGCTTCTTGGGCAAGCTGGACGTCGCACTGATTGAAGTGACCGCGATTCTGGAAGACGGACGCGTGATCCCAAGCACATCGGTCGGAAACAATCAGACTTGGATCAACTGTGCGGATAAGGTCATCCTAGAGGTCAACTCGACCCAGCCGCTGGAGTTGGAGGGGATTCACGACATCTATCACGGGCTGGTCAATCCGCCCCATCGGCAGCCGATCGAGCTGACCAGCGTGAGCCAGAGAATCGGCGAGCCGTACCTGAAGATTCCGGCGGATAAGATTATCGCCATCGTCAATACGGACGCGCCGGATCGTTCGAGCGCCTTCAAGGCTCCCGACGAGAACTCGAAGAAGATTGCCGGACACATCTTGGAGTTCCTAGGCTGGGAGGTCAAGAAGGGCCGCCTGCCAGAGTCGCTGCTGCCGCTGCAGTCGGGCGTGGGCAACATCGCAAACGCCGTTCTGTACGGACTACAGGATGGCCCGTTCGAGAATCTGACGGCCTACACCGAGGTGATTCAGGACGGACTGATTAGCCTGATGCGCTCGGGCAAGATGACCAGCGCTTCGGCGACGTCGTTCTCGTTGAGCCCGCAGTGCGTGGCCGATTTGATGCCGAAGATCGGCGATTATCGCGACCGCATCGTATTGCGCGCGCAGGAGATTTCGAACCATCCGGGAATCATTCGTCGGTTGGGCGTCATCGCCATGAACGGCATGATCGAGGCCGACATCTACGGCAACGTCAATTCGACCCACATCATGGGATCGAGCATGATGAACGGCATTGGCGGTTCGGGCGACTTCGCGCGCAACGGCTTCCTGTCGATCTTCATGGCTCCGTCGGTGGCGAAGAATGGGACAATCTCGACGATCGTGCCAATGGTCTCGCACGTCGACCACACCGAGCATGACGTGTCGGTGGTGGTAACCGATCAGGGTCTGGCCGATCTGCGCGGCCTGTCGCCAACCCAGCGCGCCAAACTGGTCATCGAGAACTGCTCGCACCCAGACTTCCGCGGCGAGCTGCTGGACTACTACAACCGCTCGGCTGCCACGGCCAAGGGCAAGCACACGCCCCACATCCTGACCGAAAGCCTGAGCTGGCACAGCCGCTTCCTGGAGACCGGAAGCATGAAGAAGTAATTGACTTCGAAGCAAACGAATGGGCCTCTCCACTGCGGAGAGGCCCATTTTGTTTGCTTCGAAAAGATGCGGGCCCGATACAGCGAGAGCCCGCATGGTAAATTGACTACGCCTTGACGACGGCTCCATCGACAACCTTGACGGGATCGAGGAACGTCATGCCAGCGCGGAGTTCTGCACCAACGGTCTCGAGCGGGTGCTTGGCTTCGGCAGCGCGGATGCGTGCGAACTCCTTGCGGCCCGTCTCGTTCTCGTTGATGAACTTCTTGGCGAAGCTGCCGTTCTGAATCTCGTCGAGCAGCTTGCGCATGGCCGTCTTGGTGTCGGCGGTGATGACGCGCGAGCCGGCAACGTAGTCGCCCCACTCGGCGGTGTCAGAGATGGAGTGACGCATGTAGGCGAGGCCACCGCGATTGATGAGGTCGACGATGAGCTTCAGCTCGTGGCAGCACTCGAAGTAGGCGATCTCTGGCTGGTAGCCCGCCTCGACCAAGGTCTCAAAGCCAGCCTTGATGAGCGCCGAGACGCCGCCGCAGAGCACGGCCTGCTCGCCGAAGAGGTCGGTTTCGGTCTCTTCGGTGAAGGTGGTCTGGAGAACTCCGGCGCGGGTGCCGCCGATGCCCTTGGCGTAGCTGAGCGCGAGCGCAAGAGCTGTGCCGCTGGCGTCCTGCTCGACGGCGACCAGAGCCGGTGTGCCGCCGCCCTCCGCGAAGACCTCGCGGACGCGATGGCCGGGAGCCTTGGGCGCAACCATCGAGACATCGACGGTCGCGGGCGGAGTGATGGTGCGGAAGCGGATGTTGAAGCCGTGCGCAAACATCAACGTGACGTTGGGCTTCATGTTGGGGGCGATCTCCTCGTGATAGACCTTCGCCGCGGTCTGGTCCGGCGTCAGGTTCATGATGACGTCGGCCCACTTGGAGACTTCGGCAACGGTGCCGACGACCAGACCCGCAGCCTTCGCGCGGGCAATGCTGGACGAGCCGGGGCGTAGGCCGACGCGAACGTCGACGCCGGAGTCCTTCAGATTGAGTGCGTGGGCGTGGCCCTGTGAGCCGTAGCCAATGATGGCGACTTTTTTCGCCTGGATAAGAGAGAGGTCTGCGTCTGCGTCATGATAAGTCTTTGCCATAATGATTCTTTTTCCTCTGTATGTAATGTTAGCTGATGTGGAGGCTTAACACCGATGAAACACCGATTGAACCAATCAACAACGAAGGATTTAATGTGGATTTAAGACTGAGACCGTTGCTGCTATTCTGTTTGGTTTGTTACTCGATTCATTTTGATCGGTGCTTCTATCGGCTTTGATCGGTGTACGTTTTATCTTTTGTTTCAGAAGAGCGATCCTGCCCAAGGACCGCGTGGGCGAATTGGCCAGAGTTCGCATCGATAGGATGCCTCTGCGTAGAAGCGATACGAACTCTGGGTCAATCGGTCAGTAGGTTTGTTTCATTTTGCGCAGGGCTGCGATTAAGGCATCGATGTCGTCGTAGTTGTTGTAGAGGGCGAGGGACGGGCGGACCGTAGTTTCTTGGCCAAAGCGGCGCAGCGTGGGCTGTGCGCAGTGATGGCCGGAGCGCACCGCGATGCCCTCGCGGTTCAGCGCCGCGCCAACGTCCTCGGTGCGGTGGCCTTCTAGGACGAACGACAGCACGCCAGCCTTCTCCTTCGCCGTGCCGATGATGCAGAGGCCAGGAATCTGTTGCAACCCTTCGGTGGCGTAGACCAGCAACTCGTGCTCGTGGCGCGCGATGTTCTCCATGCCGATGGTGTCGAGGTAGGAGAGTGCCGCACCCAAGCCCACCGCGTCGGCGATGTTGCCCGTGCCTGCCTCGAAGCGAGACGGCGGCGGCTGATAAAGAGTCTTTTCGAAGGTAACGTCGGCGATCATGTTGCCGCCGCCCTGCCACGGAGGCGTGTCGGCCAACACATCCGCCTTTCCGTATACGACGCCGATGCCGGTCGGTCCGAAGACCTTGTGGCCGGAGAAGACGTAGAAGTCCGGGTCGAGTTGCTGCACGTCGACGCGCATGTGCGAGACCGCCTGTGCTCCATCGACCAACACGCGCGCGCCGTAACGATGCGCCATCTGCACCATCTGCTCGACCGGCGTGATAGTGCCCAGCGCGTTCGAGACCTGTGTAAACGAGACCAGCTTGGTGCGCGAGTTCAGCAGCTTCTCATATTCGTCCAGGCGAATCTGTCCGCTGTCGTCGACGGGAATGACGCGCAGCTTCGCGCCCTTCTCGGACGCCAGCATCTGCCAGGGCACGATGTTGGCGTGGTGCTCGATCCAACTGATGACGATCTCGTCGTCCTTGCCGATGAACTTTCGGCCCCAGCTCTGCGCGACCAGATTGATCGCCTCGGTCGCGCCACGCACGAAGACGATCTCCTTCGACGAGGACGCGTTGAGGAAGTGCGCGACCTGATTGCGCGCGTCTTCGTAGGCGTCTGTGGCGCGCGCGGCAAGCTCGTGCGCGGCGCGATGAATATTGGAGTTTTCGTGTTCGTAGAAGAACGAGAGGCGGTCGATGACGACCTGCGGCTTCTGCGTCGTCGCGGCGTTGTCTAGCCAGACCAGCGGCTTGCCATGCACCGTTTCGTTCAGGATGGGAAAGTCCTTGCGAATCGACGTGACATCGAACTGGCGATGGACCGGCACAAGATTCGGCGATAGCGATGGCGCGAAACCCTGCGCTGGCTGCGACGTTTGTTGCGTTGCCGGATGTGACGTGGAAGCAATCGGCTGCGAGAGCGCACCCGCGCCTTCCAGAAAATACAGCGGAGAAAATGCGCTCAGCGACTCCTGCGCAAAGTCCTCCGTCCCCAACGCTGCAAGCGGCGGAATCGTTGGCAGCGAGGTCTCAAAGTTCGGGAACGCAAGGTCAAAGTCTGGCAGCGGAAGACTGAACGGAGAGGCCGAAGCCAGCGGCACAGCGCTCTGCGCAATCGCTGCCTGCGACGGCACCGACGATGTAGCGGCAGGCGCGTCAACACTGAGCGGAGAGAGCGTCGGCGTTCCCGTGAAGCCCGCAAACTCCGCCGGAGAGGCCGTCGGTGCGCCAGAGCCAGCGAGGCGCGCAAGATCGGCCTCGCTGGGGATCTTGTCGGCCGAAGGCAACGCGGGAGCGGAGGGCTCGGACGCACCAAACTGCGGCTGACGCATCTCCGTGCCGGGAATCGCTGCCGTGTAGGAAGCGGGTGCAGACGCCCCAGCTAAGCTGTAATCGCCAGCATTGACGGGCTGATTCGGCAGTGCACGGAAGAACTCGTTGGCCATCCGCGTCAGCGTGGCAACGTCCGGCACAACGGCTCCCACCGCCGACTTCGCCTGCGCGACCGCATCCTGATCGAATTGAAAGCGAGGCTCACTTGTACTCATGGTAGTTTCCGACCTCGACGTTTTCGAGCACGCCCAGCGCATCTTCCGTCAGCACCGCAGCCGAGCAGTAGAGCGAGACTAGGTACGACGCAATCGAGTTGCGATCAATGCCCATGAAACGCACCGAGAGGCCGGGCGTCTGCTCGCCGGGAAGTCCAGGTTGGAAGAGGCCGACAACGCCCTGACGCTTTTCGCCCGTGCGCAGCAGCAGAATATTGCTCTTGCCCTCTGCGTTGATGGTGAGCTTGTCGGAGGGAATCAGCGGCACACCGCGCCACGTCAAAAAAGGCGAGCCGAAGATCGTAGCCGTTGGCGGAGGAACGCCGCGACGTGTGCACTCGCGCCCAAACGCAGCAATGGAGCGGGGATGCGCGAGGAAAAACGCAGGCTCCTTCCAGATCTTGGCCAGCAGCTCATCGAGATCGTCCGGCGTGGGCGAGCCCTTGCGCGTCTTCACGCGAAACTCCGGCGCCACCTGATGCAGCAGGCCGTAGTCTGCGTTATTGACCAACTCGTGCTCCTGCCGTTCCTTCACGCGCTCGACGGTAAGGCGCAGTTGCTCGCGAATCTGATCGTGCGGATGGCTGTACAGATCGGAGATGCGTGTATGTACATCGACGATGGTCGAAATAGCGCTCAGCGTCTGTTCGCGCGGCTTTTCTTCTAAGTCGACGAAGGTTTGCGGCAGCTTACGCTCGTCGCGCGAACCACAAGTGACGTCAACCGGCTGATCCTTCTTCGCCTTGTTGATGCGATAGGTCCCCGACTCAACCGGAACCCAAGAGAGCAACTGCACTAGCCATCGCGGCGTAATCGCCGTCAACTGAGGAGGAGTCTTGGTTGTGTTGGCTAACTGACGGGCTGCTGCATCACCAAGGGCACGGCGGACTTCGGGGTTGGGCATCGTATAGCTCCTTTAGTTCATACAGTATGGACCGAAACTCGGTGCGATACTAGAAGAAATTTCAATTAATTCTGTACTAAATATGAAAAGTTTATATTCTTCAGTAGAGTTGGGAGCTTGACGGGGTGAGGCGCTCAAAACACCTTGTACGGGGCGCTATCGCGACCCAGTTGAGCTAAGGAAGGTCTGAATATGTTCTTATAATTTCCCTGTGGACTAAGCCCCAATTATTTTGCGGCACTTGCGACGGGACCGGTTCGGCCGCGCGGATCGTGTGCGGGACGAACCGGCGCCTCGATGGGCAACTGATCTTTGCAAAGCTCCAGAATCTCGATGATGGAGAGCCCAGTCTGCGCAGCCTCATTGGTCGATATCCATGCATCTTCTTCCACCGGATGCAGCGTGTCTGCGCCAGTTACGAGATGCGAGTTGGCGATGCTTGCACCTTGAGCGAGCATCGTGGTGATCGCTTTTTTCGCAAAGGCCACGTTCTTCGTCTTTGCATAGGCATAGGCCGCCAGCCGTGGACCGCTCTGCCCGAACGCAACAAATCTGGCGTCTGCTCCTTCGTTGCCGGTGGTTTTGTCTCGGCTGTAGACCTCGGCTGGGGCGTTGCCGATGCGGCACATACGCAGCCACGCCGTCTCGAAGTCCTTGCGCCCGAGCAATGGTACCAGCTCGAACATCACCTCTGCGCCGCCTTGAATGGTTGCAAGGTTGTAGTTCACCGGCGCAAGAGTCTTCGTCGTCGGGTCGGGAATCGCGATCAGCTTGCCGGTTGCATTATCGAATCCAACGATTGCAGCTTCGCCCTTGCGATTTAGATTCGACCTGCCGGTCTCAAGCTCATACGGCATGGCCAGAATCGAATCCACGCCAGCCAGAATGCGGTCGCGCCAACGCGGGTCGTTGGTACGCTCCCACTCGGTCATCCAGTTGCCCGCGATAGCAAACCAGTCTGGCCCAATGCGGATGCGCACCAGCGGCTCCCCCAGTGTGTGCGGATCGACCTTGCGCATGGGATCGAAGCTGGCGACGGAAACACCAGATGATTCGGCAGATTCGTGCATGATGTCGCCCATGCGCTCGTCGGTCGTCAGATAGTAGAAGAAGCGCCAGTGCGCGGCCTGACTGATGCGCACCTCCTTGGCTCCGTCGCCCCACTTGACCACGTTGTGGCGAGAGCCGAGGCCCTTCATCGGTCCAAGGTGATACGCATCGGTCTCGCTGGTATTCCGCGCGTGCGCCTCTGCCAGACGAAACAGATCGGCGCGACCGCTGCGAAGGTAGCTGTACCAGAGCCAGAGCGGCGCGCCGAGTTCGGTATTGTCCCACGCGTGCCCGCCCCAGTCGTAATGCCACACATGGCGCGGCGCGGAGTAGGAGTGCATGAAGTCGCCATACTGCCAGAATCCGTACCACGAGCGATCTTCCACCTGCCGCTCGTAGTACGCGAGCACGGAATCTAGTCCATCTTCAATGGACTTCTTATACGCCGTCGAGCGATCAGGCAGGCTCCACACGCCAAAGACTCCGGTGGAGTGGACGTACTCGGGTGAGCTAATTAGCAGCGGCAATTGCTGACCCGCCTCGGCCATGGCTGCGGTCTCGACGCGCGTCGGCCACGATGCCGTAGGATAGATCGTCAACTCACTGGTACGAGCAACTCCGTAAGCCGTGCTGAGGCCAGGTTGTGCGTCTTCATATGCCGCGTCGAGCCCGTGTCCCGCAGCGTCGTAGAAGCGCATGTCCATCTCCGACGCGTCGGGCGACCAGAGCCATGCGACGAGTTGCGCCGTCGGACTACCTGCCTGTTGGACCTCAAGTCCTGTGGGAAACGACTGCCAGAAATTCTTGATGCTAACGCCAACCCCGCCGCCGAGGTTGCCGACATAAGCAAGCCCCGAGGCACGTTTGCCCGCATCAGAAAATAGCCAAGTGCTTTTCGGATTTGTGCGCTTCACAACGGTAAATCCATTGGGATTCGGCTGAACGAGCTTGAAGTCGTTCCAGATGGCGTTCTTCGCAAAGACCGCACTGCCCTCGAAATTTTTGCCCGACTCCTGAGCTTCGTTGCCACCGCCAGGTTGAAGCGGCTCCGACCACACTCCGCCGTCGGAGCCTGCGAAACGCACCGTGCGGTTTCGCGGCTCATCGCGCAACGGCACACCGATTTGCAGGCCAAGCCCACGGACAAAATCCTTCTCTGGGTCTCCATCAAACACGATTGTATGCACTACGCGTATAGATGTTTGTCCGCTGTAGAAATAGAGCCTCACCGTAAACGGCAGCCACTCGCGCGTCGATATCGTGCCACGGTGTACCCCTTCAATCTTCACCACCGCTCGCACCGGACCGGACTGCTCCACGATAACTTGCTTCACTTCGCTGACGTATCTCTCGCGGCTTGGCGCATCCTCGGGATTTGTTGCCGAACCGTTTTGCAAAATGCATACAAACTGGCTGGCACCAGCCACATTCTTACCGCCAACGCTCATCGAATCGATAATGTTCGAGCCGTGGAGAGGAATAGCACATGTGAGTGTGCCAGTATCCACCACGACGAATTTGCCGTCTTTCGTGACCGTCAAAGAACCCAGCGCCACAGAAGCTCTGGATTGCGCCACGGACAGATTGACGGGACCGGACAATCCAGCGGGAACGGTCGTGGCAAAGCCGCTCCATTTGATGGTGCCGTCCGGCCAGTAAGCCAGCGGCCAGCTCTGTAGCGGTAGGTCTTTGCCCTGCGCACTTAGATTAAACTTGGCGCTGCGAGCGATGGCCCCCTGCGACCATGGCACGCCCCAACTAACTCCAGACGGCGCAGGAGGCACTTCTCCTCCAAGCCAGAAAAGCGGAATCACGCTCGGAGCAGAAGCTATAGTCATTGCTTGGTCTGACGCAGCTTGAGCCGGAAGAGTAGCCGCCAACAGATGCTCCTCCACAAGAGCCCCCGTAGTGATTCCAGCCCCGAGCAAAGTAACATCCTTCAAAAATTCCCGACGAGTTGTTTGATTCACTAACGATCTCCCGTAAAGTTTTGTATAGCGCGATTAGGAACGAAATATTCCCGAATTGAATTACTTCAATATTTAGCCGCATCTGCGGCCCGAGGAAGAATTTCATTCTCGTTGACCTCAAGCCGAAGGTAGTCATACTGCACGCCGTTCATCACTGGACCAGCCGGAACAGTTAGTTGCAAAACATTCTTGCCTTGCTTCAAGAGAGAGGCGTCAAAGGCCACATCCTTCTCTTGCCAAAAACCGCGGTCAGAGTCGCGATGGATCACGCTAGTGTTGGGCAGATCGGTGAGCGTACCGACCTCCTTCCCGTTGACCGCGATCATCAGACTGCGCGCCTCGGTTCCAGCGAAGGCGAGCCGCAGCGTCGCCCTGCCCTGCTCGGCCTTGAGGAGATCGAAGACGACCGACCAAGTCGTAGCCGAACCCCACGACTTGCCGGAGTTGTCGGTCGTGTGCGGCACCTGCATCATGTTCCAGTCCTTGTGAAAGTCGCTCTTCCCGATGACGAAGTTCACGTCCTGCGGAAAGTCTCGTGGATACTCGTTGTAGATTCCCCACCGCCAGTAGTGATCGCCGTGCAGAAACTCGCCCGAGGTGCGGTCGGGAACGCCAATCTTCCATAGCTGCCGCCCATAGCGAACGGGAGTCCATGGAATTGCGTCCGCGTTGATAATCTTTCCCGCCACAATCGTTACGTTAGCCTGCGCGTACTCGCCCAGCACACCATCGGCGAAGGCATGTAGCGTGTAGGTTCCAGGACGAATGCCAGCAATTGTAAATTTCCCTTGCGCATCACCGCGCGTCCAATACTGGTAGAACTTACCATCGTGCTGCCAATCGACCGTTTCGCCGTTGGGCAGCCTGTAGTCGGCGTGGGTCAGACCAACCAGCAGATGCGACATCTTCTCGTCGGGAGCCTGCGAATCGTGCAGTACGATCTGTCCTGCGAATCCGCCACGTTCGCTTGCTCCGGGATACTCCGCCCCAGCGGCCCAAACGTAGGGCCACTGATGCGCCTCGCGTTCTGCCTTGGCAAGAGCATCGTGCCACATTGCGTCAGGATTCGCGCCAGAGTTGCAGTAGAGCAGGAATGGTCCAATCGTCTTGGTCCACGGCTCGCCCTTCGATACAACCAGATCGGTTCCACCATAGTGCGGTCCCTTCCACACATACAGCAGCGTCGGCGGCGCAGGAGCCGTCAGGCTGTCAGTAAATGTCGCATCGCGATGCGTCACCAATTCCAACTTCGTAGGTCCGCCGCTCATGTAATCGGAGTTGGCCGTAACGACCCACAACCCAACGTGCTGCTTCGTACTGCTCCATCCATAGGCTGGCGTGTCGAACTGTACCGCACTGTAGTCGTACTTATGTTCGACCTGACCTTTGAGGATGCCGGTGTTCATCCGCCGAGCCTCCTTCACGTTCATGATCGTGCCGTGATTCCAGTCGCTGGCGGTAATCATCTGCATATTGCGGCGCGAGTCCACGGTCATCCAATCAAAGACGTCGTCGTTTAGCTTGGCGGCGAATCGTCCAACGGGAAAGTTGAGTTCAGGAAACTCCGGCTTGTGCTCCCAGATAGCTTCTAGGTAAATAGCCGAGCTGCCGCGTGCCAGCGAGTAGTGAATATCGACGTTAGCAGGAACTGTGTGTGCGGCACCATCGTAGAAGAAGTGGCAAGAGATCGTGGCACGCGCGCCGTTATTGCTCGCCGGATCGTCAATCACGGTGACGACGGGCTTCGCCCCAAAGTGCATCTCGGTTCCAGGCAGCGACCAGTAGCCGTTCTCAAGTTCTCCGGTACCAAGCATCTCCACGCCCTTGTATGTGATCGAGAGAATCGCCGCCGATTGCGCATCGATCTGCACGGTCACAATTCCATTGGCCAGCGTAAATCCCGCATCCGTCTTGGTCAGCGTCACCGCTGGATCGGCGGCAAACGAGGGCAATACGCAGACGAGAACGAATGCAAGCAGTAAAGACGCCGTGCGCAGCCAATGCGTTCTGCGCAATAAGGACGGGATAATTCGCATAGTGAAGATCTCCGTGCCGATTCCATGCCGAGCGACCAGCCGAGGACACGCTCGACAAACTGTTTATGAAACTCTCCTCGTCATGAAACACTCATCGTATGAAAAGGATTTGTCGCCTGATTCCGTGTGTTGTTCTATTGACGTTCGCGGCTGCCGGATGGACTCAAACAACATCCAGCCCGTCCACCCCACTCGACAAGCGTTATCATGCCGGAAAGCTGCTCTACTCGGATGACTTCCGCCATGGCCTTGCCAACTGGCAGATCGAGATGGAGAAGTCGGGCTCGGTGACGGTCAACGATGGCACGCTCGACATTGACGTACCGGCGGGTGTGACCGTATGGTTTCGCCACAAACTAGACGGCCCAGTGATGATCTCCTACGACGCGACGGTGATCGCGGCAGGAGGCCCAAACGACCGCGTAAGCGACCTGAACAGCTTCTGGATGGCGACCGATCCCGCCTCGCCCGACGACCTTTTTGCGCACCCGAGGTCAGGAGCCTTCGCGAGCTATAACTCGCTGCACCTGTACTACGTCGGACTCGGCGGCAATGGCAACAAGACCACCCGATTCCGGCGTTATATCGGGGACACAATCGACCGCCCTCTACTGCCCGAGAACGACATCTCAGTCGCCGAGCATCCCGACAAAGGCATCGTCGCGAACAAGGCTCAAACCGTAACAATGATCGCCGATGGCGGACTGATCCAGTATTGGCGCGACGGAATTAAAATCTTCGAAATGGTCGATGCAGCCCCGTATACGCAAGGCTGGTTCGGCATCCGAACGACCAAGAACCACATGCAGATCAGAAACCTGCGGATTGTGCGACTGGTTCAGAACAAGTCTGAATGACTGATGTTACGCGGTAGCGCGCAGTTGAAGCAGTTCGTCGTGGTTGAATTGTCCTGAGCCGCCAGTTCGCTGCACAAAAACAAGGGCCAAAGGCCCGCTCTATACCAGCCTAGGCCGAAGGCCTAGGGTTGCGTTCCGTACAAAGACAAAGGGCTGAAGGTCCGATCTATAGGGTCACGCCCGCGCATCCGCTCGATTTTTGGCCTTACGGCGTGCGTGCCGGAGCTAACGGCATAATCATCTTTAGGCAAGGATGTAGACCAATTTGTTTGTCATTCCGTAGCGTAGCGGAGGAATCTGCTTTTTCTTGCTCTCCGGCATTTCCATGCAGCTTTTCCCGCATCGGGTCAGAACTGCGTAACATCAGTTATGCCTCTTCCGCGAAGGGCAGTACGGTCCGCTGAAGCATTCTCCCTGCTTGAAAGACAATACGGTCTTGTTTTATCCGTGAAGATCCGCGTTGATCCGTGGTCAGTTCTTGTTTCACTTCGAACGGCAGGAGCTTGCCCTGATTCCGAGCGCGGAAACGAATTTCCATTTACCATTGAGCAGGACGTATTTCTTGAGGGTACTTTGGACGCCATGAGCACATTACCCTCCATTAATAACGGTTTTTGGGTATCAAGGAAGATGCGCCTATTTCTGCGGTCGCCCTACCTGTTTAGGTAGTAAACTAAACAACAAGCCATGTGTCCTTGTTCATATTGTTGATAACAAAGGGCGGGAGTAGTTCAGTGGTAGAACGTCAGCTTCCCAAGCTGGATGTCGCGGGTTCGATCCCCGTCTCCCGCTCCAGATGAATCGCCGTGGGGTTCCCCGCCGGTCGTCCTCTGTGAGTCGTCTCTCTTACCAGTCCCACGTAGACCCCAATCTCAGAATCATTTGCGATGTGCTGCGCGCTCGCCAAAGACTGCCCTTCAGGCATCCAATTCGCTCGCTGTGGAATCGGACTGAGAATGCAACGATGCAGGCGGACTATTCCGCAGGCGGGTCGCGGTCCTGTACGCCTCTGATCTTGCACGATACGGAACGAGGGGAGTTATCGCGATGAAGATTGGGTTACTGTTGCTCTTCGTTGCAATCGGGTTGTCGGCCAATGGCCAGAGCGCAAAGACTAGCTCAGGCGCGGCTGGGCAAGGCACCTCTGCGCAAGTCGATACGGCGGGACAGGCGAACCCCGCGCCTCCGGTGGATAAGTACACGCCTCCGAGCGTGCACTACAACACGCTGACCCAGGAGCCGGACGATCTGCGGCAAGAGATCGACTGGGACTCGGTGGCGGCATCGAAGATTCCCGCCGACCCGGTCTTCACGCACGACTTCTTCGCTCCGGTGGTTGAGCCGTTCAATCGGACAACCGATTGGATGAGCCAGACCGCGCGGCTGAAGTTTGGCGCAACCTACACCTTCGTCAGTCAGTACGCCACCGGGACGCCTGCCCGTGTGCGTCACGCGGAGACCGATGGGCGCGCTGACGTGACAGCCGCATGGAAGGTCTATGATAGCTGGAGCACGTCCGGGTCGATCAGCATGGTCGTGCGCTCGCAGGTCAACATTGGCATCAGCCAGCAGTACAACCTGAGCAGCAGTCTCGGCTCGGGGCTTACGCTCAACTGCCTACAGGGCGGCGGCGCAGAGCAGCCCATCACGCTAAATCTCCTCTACTGGCGGCAGGACATCTTGCACAAGCGGCTCTCCTTCTACATTGGCAAGATTCATCCCAACGAGTTCATCAGCCTCAGCATGTTCAACGACGACGAGCGCACGCAGTTCCTCAATGGAGCCAGCGACGGCAACGCCTCCTTCGCCTCGGACGGAGCCTACGCGGGCGGTGCTGCGGTCGAGTGGCAGGCCACGCCGCGCCTCTACGTCCATGCGCTCACGGTCGACACCGAAGGAACGCCGCAGGGCAATCTAAAGACAATGGTGGATCGCAAGTACATGCAGTCGGTCGAGCTGGGGTGGTTCTCCGGCGAACCCGGCAAGCGCTACCGCAACTACCGCGCCAACTTCTGGCGCGACGACACAAGCTCGCTGGGCAGTGGCGCGGGCGGCGGCATCGGCTTCGAGCATGAGCATCGTAGCGGCTGGACAACCTTCGGACGATTGGGATTCGCCACCCATGGTGGCAGCTCGATCCGCCAAGTCGAGGAACTGGGCCTGACCCAGATGAAACCCTTTGGACGACGCGGCGACATGTTCGGCATCGCGCTGGTTCACTCCGAGCCAAACACTGCGGCCCACCACCACGAGAGCCTCCTCGAAAGCTTCTACCGCCTGCGCCTGACCAAGAGCGTCGACATCGGCCCAGACGTCGAAGTCGTTCTCCATCCCACCAACGCGAGTCGCGCCTACACACCGACCCTACTCGGTCTGAGAATGCGCATCATCCTCTGACTCTGACGTAGCAAGCTTCGCGTTCCGCCATCGGCGGTGCAATCCGGCCCTCGCGCGCCCCCATTCGCCGCGCTTTACCCCCGTTCAATGCAGAATCTTGCCGTTCACTATTTGATACTTCTAATCCTGCCATTACCTGCGTAATGTAGAGGATGGAGTATGTCCTAATCTGGCGACAACATCTCGTCCAGAGAACAGCACTGCATCATGCCTCGGCACAAGATCGCCCGAGAGCGGTAAGAGCAGGGTGGATCTCGCGCCAGAGTGGCAGCAACAGGATTCGCCAGAGCAGTAGTAGCAGAACAACAGCAATAACAGGATGTGTGAGCCCAGGCCCCGTCCCAAACAATTTTTTCTCAGGAGACAGATCAATATGGTAACGCCAGCAAAGAAGCCCGCAAAGTTGATGGAACGCGCAATCGTCCAAGTCGCCAAAGGTGGATGGGCGGTCTACAGTGGCCTCAACTCGATCTTCGGCGACACTCCCAGCTTCACCCCCAAGTGGAGCGACAAGCCCCTGCAGAAGAGCTACGAGAAGGAGAAACCCCCGCTAGGCTGGCCGCGCACCACCGACTCTCTTTGTCCCAAGTGCCTGCCAGAGATTCGCCAGCAGATCGTCGACGGCAAACTGCCGCACGAGATTTTGCTCAATGAGAAGGTCGGCGAGCTGAAGGCCCAGATCATCGAGCGCGACGGAAAGATCCTGATGGTCAAGGACTGCCCCATCCACGGCCACTTCGAGGACGTCATGTCCATCGACCCGGCCTTCATGCGTCATCTGGAAGAGACCTTCCCGGGCCGCGACATCCGCGCCCACAACGACGAGAAGCTGCACAACCACGGCACCTCGACGCTCACCCACGGTCGTGGCGCGGTCCTCACCATCGACCTCACCAATCGCTGCAACATGATGTGCGACCCCTGCTTCATGGACGCCAATCAGGTTGGCTTCGTGCATGAGCTTTCGTGGGAAGACATTACCACCATGCTGGACAACGCCGTCACCATCAAGCCCAAGCGCCAGATGAGCGTACAGTTCTCCGGCGGCGAGCCGACTCTCTCGCCCTACTTTCTGGACGCCATCGCCTACTCGCGCAAGGTCGGCTATACCAGCGTTCAGGCAGCCAGCAACGGCATCGAGTTCGCCAAGTCCAAGGAGTTCTGCAAGGCCTCGTACGAGGCGGGTCTGCGCTACGTCTATCTACAGTTCGACGGCATCGGCAACGCGGCCAACTCTCACCGCAAGGTCGGCAACGCATTTGACGTAAAGCTACAGGCCATCCACAACCTGCACGAGGCAGGCGTGGACATTGTCCCGGTCACCACCATCGTCAATGGCATCAACAACGAGCAGGTGGGACGCATCATCCAGTTCGCGCTGGACAATCCCAAGAAGATTCACTTCCTCAGCTTCCAGCCGGTCAGCTTCACGGGCCGCGACGAGGCCATCACCGACGAGCGCCGCCACGCGCAGCGCTACACCTTGTCGCACATGGCGCACGACGTCAAGGATCAGACCGGGCTCGGCGAACCGACACGCGACTGGTTCCCCATCTCCTTCATGTCCACCTTCTCCGACTGGGCCGATCTGGTCCACGGACCGAACCGCGAGTGGGGCCAGCTCACCTGCGGATGCCATCCCAACTGCGGCATCGCCATGGCAATCATGGTGGACAAGGAGACCAAGGAAGCTGCGCCGGTCACGGCCTTCATTCAGGCCGAACAGCTAGCCAAGGACATCGCCAAAATCAACGATGCGGGCCGCGGTAAGTATCTGACCATGCTCGGAGCCGCGCTGGCTCTCTTGCGCAACTACACCCCGCAGAACGCGCCCACTCACTTCAAGATCAAGGACCTGCTGGAGAAGTTCGACAAGAGCTTTGGCGCCAGTGGTCGCAACTACGGCAAGGTCACCGCCGACCGCACCTTGGCCGACGTGGAGAAGCGTCGCGGCGATCGTTGGAACTTCCTGTTCATCGCGGGCATGTGGTTCCAGGATCTCTTCAACTACGACTTCCGCCGCACCGAGCAGTGCATCATCCCGTACGCCACGCAGGAGGGCGAGATCAGCTTCTGCGCCTACAACACCGGCGTCGGCTGGCGCAACATCATCGAGAAGATGCACATGACCTCCACCCTCACCAAGTGGTACGAGGAGCACGGTCGGCACGAGATCTTCGCTGGCGGCAAGAAGGTTGCTATCGACCATCAGGACAAGTACGACCTGACGCTGAACGAGGCCGACGTGAACGCTGCGGCCAACGACACCTTCGACAAGAATGGCATCGCCAAGAACGCGCGCGAGGAGAAGATTCGCGCACGCGACGCCAAAATCAAGCAGGATGCCGAGAACGCAGTGATGGCCAAGCTCTACCGCAAGGAGATCTTGGGCGAGCAAGAGCAGCCCGACTTCATCTCCCTCAACGAGATCAAGCCCGCCACCCCCGTCGAGGAACCCGTCACCAAGAACTAAACTTCGCGTTCGGCGAAAGGCGCTTTGCGCAAAACCTAAGCGATAGCATCAACAGAAAGGCCGCCAGTAATGGCGGCTTTTCTGATCCTCTAGTGCAGCTCGACCCCGGAGTGCGGTGGCTCCGGGAATTCGGACAGGGGGATAAGTGGAGGATCTGTTCACCCTCAGCCTAAAATGGCTGGAATAGCCAAGCCCGAGCGTCCATCGGTCGCTATATCGACTTCTACAACACCACCCGGCCCCACTCCAGCCTGAAGGCGCTTACGCCCAATCAGGTATACTTCAACCGCCTGCCAGAATCCTTGGCAGCCTAAACCGAAAAACAGTTCTTCCATTTATAAATCAGGAAAAACTGTCCGAACAACCGGGTCCACCTCACCCGGCACTGTAGCGTGCGCAACTGCCCATCCTGAAAACGACCAGAACTCTGCCGCTGCAAGTACTCGAAGACCGTCTTGGCCTCAAGCCCAGCGTTCGTCTCAAACAGCTTCTGCACATCGTCCCAAACCCCAACGAACGGATCGGGGCGTGTCCGCCCACGCGCCGCCGTCGGCAACTCGCTGGGCAGCCGGCTCAAACGCCTATACTTCCGCGCAGTCTTCGGGTCCATCCCTGCCTTGGACGCCGCTATCTCTTGGCTTTCCTCTGTCGTCATCAACACAAACAACCTCCGAACCTGCTTGCCTGTGACCAATCCGCCCCCGCTCAAAGTACCGGAATACGCTTGGCCTGATTGTCGTTGATCGGGAATTTTGTTTGTCGTCAACCGGGAAATCTAATTGTCGCCCATCAGTATCTGCAAGATCGTAATTTAATCGCGGTCGGCGAGCTGCGGGCTCTGTGGTCCCTCCTTCGCCAGAAAATGCGAATCATGGGTCGCCGGACATTTGGGGTATGCGAAGGGTGGGGCACCCGACAGAGGGGTTTTAGCAAGAAAATGGAGGCCACCAGGGCCTCCATTTTCTTGCTACTCGTTGGATTCGGTTGTCGGTTCAGCCTGAGCTAGAAGTTGATCTTGCCCGAGAGCTGCATGGTGCGTGCGTTGTTGAGGAACGTCTTCTCAGGATGGTTGAAGGAACCACTGGTTACCGTCTGGTAGTCGTAGCTCGATGCGTAACTGGCACCGTTCACGTTATTGAGTGTTCCGGGTTGGTACTGCGGGTGGTTGAGGGCGTTCCATGCCTGTATTCCCACCTCCAGCGAATAGCGTTCCCGCACCGTGATGCGCTTATACAGGCTGAGATCGAGGTTATCGATGGGGCGGATTGGCATTGTATTGCGCGAAGCATTGGGCAAGGTCCCGCTATTGGCTTGAACGTAGTAGGCGTTGGACGGGGTGAAGGCGGCAGTGTCGGGGTCGAGTGAACCCGCAGAGTAGCCAGATGTGTCATATTTGCAGACGTTATACGAGCCGTTTGCTGCGGCGGTTTGACTGATGTAATCGGATTTGCTCCGATCTGTTTCGGTGGTAGAGCAAAGATTCAGGAGGTTCGTATTAACCACAGGGACACTCCCCGTGCCAGTTCCCTTCACCCCGTTTTTGTTGATGATAGTGCGATCGATAGCCACGCCGCTGTCGCCGTTAAGGTTGGCATTGTCGCCCGAGAGTACGGTTACATACTCAGGTGATTCATAGGTGTAAACCGGCGCGATCAGCCAGTTGCCAACGACGTTCTTGAGCAGGAAGTTGCTGGAGTGCTTGTATGCCTGCACGTCGTAGATAGCCTCAAGCGTGAGGCGGTGGGTACGATCCAGCGCCGAACGGCTGTAGTCACATGAGACGCACTGCGAGTTCTGCGGACGGCGTGGAGTCAGGACGGTCGAGAAGATCTCGGCGGTGGCATCATCCATCGTCTTCGACCAGGTGTAGGAGAGGTTCAACTGCAAACCATTATGGAAACGACGGGTCAGATTAGCAAGCAAAGCATTATAGTTTGACTCGGAGTAGGGCTGGTAGGAAGTGATCTTTCCTGTGAATCCAGCAGTATTCCAAGCAGGCAGGATGTTCGATAGCGCAGTAATATCGGCGAGAGTGGTAGCTCCGCTGCCTGCGGCCTCAAGAACCGTAGAGCCCGCAGTCGTGGGAAGTACGTTGTTGGTATTTACTTTAGGCTGTACGTTGATCTGATCCTGCGTCGGGAGGTGAATACCGCGTGTTCCCTCATAGCCAAGTTCAGCCGTATAGTTGGTCCCGAATGTGCGTTGTACGGTAAGGGTATAGGTCTCCGCATAGGGCAAAACCTGATTTGGCAGATAGGCGGAGGTGGCGGCCCGCTGGGCAGCGATACCAGCCGGAGTGCTGGGAAAGATCGTACCCGAACCGGCTGGCAAGCCGCCATTCTTGAGGAAATTTGCGGACAGATAATCGGGATAGCCAGCCGATCCTACGTCCTCGGTTGTGGAATATTGCGGAGGAAAGGAGAGAGTTCCAAGGTTGTCGAACAACACATCGTAGGCGATACCAAAGCCAGCGCGCACCGAGGTCTTGTCGTCTGGAGCCCAGTTGATGCCGACGCGGGGCGCTACGGAAGTGTAGGTTGGCTGCGGCGCATGGAAGCTTACCAACCCGGGGTAGGAAGCAGCGCTGTTCAACTGTTGAGAACGCTCCCCGGTCGGGACCGAAGTGAATTCATAACGAAGGCCCATGTTGAGGGTGACTGTGGGAGTGACGCGCCAAGTGTCGTTCGCATACGTATAGAGCGCGGTCTGGTCGCCATAATAGGTCTGGTCACCGCTTGAGCGCTCTGCGACACCGTTCTGATCTGGGGCAAGATCGTGAAGGAACTGATCGGTTGAATTGTACTCATAGTCGCCACGGGCCCGCTGGGTAAAGCCAGTGGGAGAGATGTATTTGCGCCCATCAAATCCGATCTTGAAGGTGTGCTTGCCCCAGATGTAGGAGACGTTATCGGTCGCCTGATAGAGGTTCTGGATCGTGAACTGTGGAGCGTTGCCATCGGCTCCGATCGCGAGGTTGCCCAAGTCGTAGAACTGGAAGTAGGGGAACTGATCCAGACCGGGATAGGTGAAGTTTCCGGCAGTGACGGTGTTGTCGTAGCGGTTGAACCCGATACGGAACTCATTGGTCAGGTTGGGCGTAAAGGTGTGGTACTCGGAGAAAGCGAAGAGATGCCACTTGTACGGTATTGGAGTGAAGAAGGCTGGCAGAAGAGTCTCGCCCGAAGTCAATCCATCGTCTATTGCAGATTGCCAATCGTGAACATAACGAACCCGGATGGAGTCTTTGCTGGAGATATTGTAATCCACGCTAGTCGTCAACGCGTCAAACAATGTGGGAGCCCCAGCGTTGATTAGATAATTGCCAAGTGGGATGTTGGCCGATGCAGCATTGGTCCCTGACTGACCATTGGTCACGGTAAGGACCTGCGGTCCTGGATTCTGGGTGAAGCAGGCGTTGTCGTTTCCGTCGTTAACTTGTGCGCCTCCGAGGTAGGTCGCTGCGGGCGCGTACTGGGCAAACTCCTGGAGATTGTTTGCACTTATACCGTAGCTGGGAGCAAGAGTCTTGAGCGTTGCCATTCCAGCAAGCGTTGGAACGCAGATATAACCGCTTGCGTTCTGGTTGTCGGTGTTGCGCTCGAAGTTGGCGAAGAAAAAGAGCTTATCCTTGAGGATCGGGCCGCCCAACTGACCGCCGTAGCGGTTGTTGTCGTACTTGGGATTGGGGATCTTGCCCCCCGCAATTCCGCTGGCGGAGTTCAGATTGCGATTCTGAAAGTACTCGTAGAGCTTGCCGTGAAACGTGTTGGTACCGGAGACTACGGTCGTGTTGAACTGACCGCCCGAGGAGTGGCCGAAGTCCGGCGAAAACTGGTTGGTGATCAGAGTAAAGTTACCAACCGCATCGTTCGGAATGTAAACCAGCGGCCCAGTGGTCGACTTGTTATTGTTGTCTACACCCTCAATCTCAAAGTTGTTATTGCGAGGGCGCTGGCCACCAATCGAAGGACCAACGCCAATGCCTACACCGCCGGAGGAGGCAACGCCGGGACTGAGCAACGATAGATTCAAAACGCCGCTTTGGCCAGCTCCGCCGTTGGTGGCGGCGGGAAGATCAGAGACCTCAAGGTTGGAAAAAGTAGTCATCAGGTTGGTGCTGGTTGTGTCGAGTACCGCTCCGGCGTCTGCCGTGACCTCGACGTTGGTCACGTTGCCAATATGAAGAGAGATATTGCTGGTGGACGTTTTATTGAGGTCGACCGCAATACCGCGGAGGGTCGTTGTCTGGAAGCCAGCAGCAGTCACAGCCACATCGTACTTGCCCGGAAGGAGATTGGAAACGCGGTATTCTCCACTGGTCCCAGTCTGCACGGTCGTAGCAACGCCGGTATCCTCGTTGGTGACGACGACCTCAGCCTTGGAGACGAATGCCTCGGCGGAATCTTTTACAGTACCGACCAAGTCGCCGCTTGTTGCCTGCGCATGTGCCGAGACGCAAAGCCCTGCTCCCAAAATCAGCACCGCAAAAAGAGCGATGAAACTTCGGAATAACCTATTAGAGATATTTGCCGCGGAGCGGGTATTCGTCGAGTACATGGATATCCTCCAAAGAAAAACAGTTAGATTGTGCTTGATTAAAGTTGGGTATTACTGGGTATTACAGATATTAACAGCAATTTAATGGCCAAACCTATATAACTGGTAAGACCAGTGCTTGCTGGACTGGTTGATTCAAAATGAGATACAGATATGGAACATGAAATTAATATATGAAAAACTAGATAACTCTTGTACGCCTTGATATTCATTGCTGACGGAGTCATTACTTATGCGGGGCATCGCTGCATGTTGGTCGGCAAGCGCGATACAAATCTATATTTCAGTATCGCTTTGATTCCATAAGAGCAAGTAGGCTTCACTTGTACGCTTTTGTGCAATTTGTACGTTTTTGTACAAAATGTATGATTTCGCGCAATGGACGTGTAGCGTGCAATGGGCGTGTAGAACGTCCAACTCGATGGGTGCAAGAACCTACCGTTTATCCCTGAGTCTGCGATTCCGTCTTCGCCGGAAGATGGAGCAGGCGACGCAACGCATTGATGTCCGGACGCACAAGGACTGCGCTCCCCGGCACTTCGGTCTGGCGTTCCCAGCCTTGCAGTAAGGCCTCGACCATTTCTCTGCCGTCCGGATCGGCGACTGCCTGCAACGGAGTGCGCCCGCCCAGAGCGGGAATCGGGAGCGTCAGGAAGTCGGGGGGTCGGATGAGCAATCGCCTGTCAAATCAATGCTCATCCTAACGGTCAAGTTGGGAGAGAGTGGCAAAACTTCAATATTCTAGCAGCTAATCTCTCTAGTAATTTGAATTATGCACTGTAAATTCAAATACTTATGGGTTGACCCCCAACTTCTTGGCGCTCTTCAAAATCTGTCCTCTTGCAATTAATTATCTTTTTAATTAATATTGAGGCATGGCCGATGCAAGTAGTAAAAGACGTGTAGGACGTCCGCCCGCCAAACAGGATGAACAGGCACGGGAGAGATTGCTGCAAACAGCGCTTGTGCTTTTTGCAGAGAACGGGATTGCTGGTGTTGCCGATTCGGCCATCGCCAAACAGGCGGGTATGACTCCAGCCATGATCCGCTATTACTTCCAATCGCGCGATGCAATGCTTGATGCCGTCTTTGAAGAACACTTGCTTCCTTTTATTCAGAATCTGTGGACGATGGATGAGACGACGTGGGCACGTTCGCTGGACGTGCTGTTGCATATCTCCGAAGGCGTTATTGATGGTGCCGTCGAAAGGCCATGGTTACCTCGTCTATGGGTACGTGAAGTGCTGAATGAGAGCGGTCTATTGCGCAGCCGTCTGATGCAACATCTGCCCGTAAAATCCCTACGCAGATTACGTGGACTGGCAATCGCAGAGCAGGAACAGGGGATGATTGCACCGCAGATACAGCCTGGTCTACTTTTTGTTTCCGTCATGGGGTTGACAATGTTGCCATTGGCCATCGATATGTGGCGCAACCTGCCAGGGACGGAGAAGATCGGCAACAGAGAGCTGGCTCAGCACGCAGCAGCATTGCTACGGCATGGACTCTATGGAGCCTGTGCACCCCAACACAAAGGAGCAAAGAAATGATGCGACGAAGTCCTATCAGAGCCTTCATGTTGGCAGGATCATTGCTGCTGCCTACAGTTGGGTGCACTCATAAGCAGGACGCTACCTGGCAGGGCTATGCAGAAGCTGACTTTGTCAATATAGCCAGTTCGCAGGCGGGACATCTGGACCGATTGATGGTTGCGCGTGGAGCGCAGACACAGGCTGGAAGTGTACTTTTTTCTCTGGATACAGAAGATGAATCAGCAGCTTGTGACCAGGCTCGCGCTCAGTTTCAGGCCGCACAGGCACAGCTGCAGGATATGCTCACGGGAAAGCGTCCACTGGAGATCGATGTATTGCGCGAACAACTGGCGCAGGCACGTACGCAGGCAGAGCAGTCGGCGCGGAATCACACACGCGATGCGGTACAGTGGAAATCGGGCGGTGTCCCCAAACAGCAGTTGGAGAACAGTCATTCGCAGTCTGTTGTGGATGCAGTCCGTGTTCGTGAGTTAACAAAGCAGATCGAAGTTGCTCAACTACCATCGCGCTCAGATCAGATCAAGGCACAAACTGCTTTAGTGAGTTCGGATCGTGCAGCTTTGGCGCAGGCTGAATGGCGTTTGCACCAGAAGACGGTGACATCGCCGCAAGCTGCTCTGGTTTTTGATACGCTTTATCGCCAAGGGGAGTGGGTGAATGCAGGATCAGCTATTGTGCGCCTGCTCCCTCCACAAAATATCAAGGTACGATTCTTTGTTCCCGAGCAGGCGCTTTCTTCCTTGCATATTGGGCAGAATGTCGTACTGCGTTGTGATGGGGCACAACCTCGTTCCGCGCAAATCAGCTACATCTCCACACAAGCTGAATACACGCCTCCTGTCATCTACAGCAACGAAACACGCGCCAAACTTGTCTATATGATTGAGGCGCATCCAGCGATTGAGCAGGCCGCGCAATTGCATCCGGGACAACCGATTGAGGTTGCACTGCGATGAGCCAGAAAGAGAGTCAATTTGTCATTGATGTTTGCGACCTCAGTAAAAGCTTTGGAGAGCGCAGGGTTGTCGACAACGTGGCGTTGCGTGTTCGCCAGGGCGAGATATTTGGCTTTCTGGGACC
>Ga0182011_10000626_pt1 | contig 30900 bp, 24 predicted proteins | sample 711E1DmetaG_FD_120481 | JGI IMG/M metagenome (GOLD analysis project Ga0182011, IMG submission 120481) | Permafrost microbial communities from Stordalen Mire, Sweden - 711E1D metaG | ecosystem: Environmental > Terrestrial > Soil > Wetlands > Permafrost | place: Sweden: Stordalen | collected...
AGAATCGCTGTATCCTTGACACCCGCCGCCGTGATGACTCCGGCCACATTGGCATTGCCCGAGCTGGTCACCGCGAAGGCGAGGGTCATGTAGTTCAACCCACCTTCATAGACCACAAAGCCCCCGGAGCCAGAAGAGCTAGCGCCGTTGATGGCCACCGAAGAAGTTCCACCGGAGTTGATTTGTGTCTGGCTGCCGGCATATTGAATGAACCGATCCACAGAGTTGACGGTGTCCCGGATCCGGAAGGTGTTGCTCGCGTCCTTGCGAACTTCCCATTGACTGGCGCCGGCATAATTGGCGAATTCGAGGGCACCGATCTGATCCGTGCCGCCCGTGCCCGGCTGAAGCACCAGGTAATCCTGGTTTGCAGCGCCGTTTGCAAAGGTTGTCGTGTTGCCGGTGAATGTCGGCGCGCCCACCAGGGCCACGGCCCCGGTTCCGCTGGCGCCGTTGCTCAGGTTTGCCGCGGTGATCGCACAGGACGATCCGAGCGTGCAACCCTGGCCGGCCACCGTCACTGACGAGTTGGCCAAGTAAGCATTCGCAACAGGCGTACCCTGCCAGACACCGGTGGTGATCGTGCCCACCGCCGTCAGGGAAGATGTCACGATTGTCGAAGGAAGTGATGTTCCAGTGAGACCACCCGCCGGTGTTGTGACAGCCGCCGTGCTCACGCTTGTGATGAGACCCTTGCCGTTCACGGTAATGATTGGAATGGCGGTCGAAGACCCGAAGCTCCCGGTATTGCTATTGACAGACGCAAGAGTAAGCGCGCCGCCTGAACTCAGGGTCGCATCCCCTGACATTGTTTCAGCGAGCAGATCTCCATTGCTGTCGGTTCCGATCAGGTATGCAGAAAGGACACCCGTGTCCTTTACCGTGGCTGCCGTCAACGTGGTCGTAATCGTCACGTAATTTGCTGTGAGGCCTCCCGTGACGCTTGCATTCCCATTGCTGCCCACACTGAATGCCGCTGTGTTGTAATTCGAACCGCCTTCGTAGACGATGAATCCGCCAGTGCTCGAGCTGCTGGTATTGTTGATGGCCACCGCGGCCGAGCCGCCGGAGCTGATCTCAGTCTGGCCCCCTGCATACTGGATGAAGCGATCAACCGAGTTGACGGTATCCCGAATGCGGAAAGTGTTGCCGGCATCCTTGCGGATCTCCCATTGACTTACGCCGGCGTAGTTGGCGAACTCAAGAGCGCCGATATAGTCGGTGCCACCCGTGCCAGGCTGGATGATCACATAGTCCTGGCTGGCAGCATTGTTCGCATGAGTCGTCACGTTACCCGTGAAAGTGGGCGAATTGAGTGGAGCATATACCGAGGCTGCTGCCGATGTGGTGAGGTAGCCAGGGACCACAGGCGTTCCGGTGAAGGTGGGCGAAGCCAGAGGCGCATAGGTTGATGCAGCATTGGCCGTGGTCAAGTAGCCTGGCACCACGGGTGTGCCTGTAAAGGTTGGGCTTGCCAGTGGCGCAAGAAGGGCCGCCGCCGCCGTTGTCTCGTAACCAGGGACCACAGGTGTGCCCGTAAATGTGGGAGACGCAAGTGGGGCCAGCAGCGCCGCAGCTGCAGTGGTTTCATAGCCAGGCACAACCGGCGTCCCGGTGAATGTGGGAGATGCCAAAGGAGCCAAAAGGGCAGCGGCAGTCACGGTCTCATACTGAGGCAGTGTGGGGATGTCCGACGCACACAGAACACGATACACAGGGACGATGGGATTCCCGCTGCAAGGACCGGCCAAGAAAGTGTTAGCCGATTCATTGGCACGCGTCACCGTAAATGTTCCACTGCCTGTAATCGGTGAACCAGTCACATTGAAGTCCGACGGCAAGGTCAAGCCGACCTGTGTGACCGTCCCATTGCCATTGCCGCTGCCGCTACCGCACGCTGTTCCCGTGTTAGAGACCCAGCCTGAGTTATCGATCTGCAAGCAGTTGTGACCACTACCCGCTGCAAACCCAGGAAGCTTGAGAGAGTTCGTTGCCGTGAAACTCATGTAGACAGTCGAGCTGTTGCCGCCGTAAACAGTGAACCCGCTGCCCGAGCCGCCCTCGTAATTGATCCGCACAGACCCGCCGCTGGCCGCGTCGATGTAATCGTCCCCGCTCTGATAAGCCTTGAAGTGGTCAATGGTGTCAATTGCGGAATTCAGTTCCCAGTTATCGTTCTGATCCTTCTCCATGTACCACTGACTGGCGCCGTTCCAGTCCTTGTAGGTGAACGATTCCTTTTGGCTGGTCGTCAAACCAGACCACAGGGAGAAATCCGACTCAGCGTCGACGCTGTTCCGTACTTCTGCAGATGACTGAAAGACACTCTCGCCTGCTACGGTAAGTGTGCCTTCGAATGTGGCATTGCCGTTGCCGTCGATCAACGCAACCGTCGTCTCTGACGGGCCACCCGATCCGAAAATCACACCACCGGTGCCTGAGTTGTTCGAACCATTCAGGACAACTGCTCCCGTGCCGGCTGCATTGAGAAGTGTCTGGTTGTTGGTGCCCCCAGAAAGAGTGATCTCAGCCACTGCATTCGGGGCCTTGGTCTGGTTGGAGCCGGTGAACGTGACAGTCGGTGCGCTCGTGTAACCCGTTCCGTTGTTGGTCATGGCGACGTAGAGCACGGCCCAGCTGGTGCCGCTGCCATACATGACAGCGGTGCCGGCAGCGCCCGTGCCGCCGCCACCTGAGAACGTAATCGTCGGAGGCGTCGAGGACGTGTAAGTCCCACCATTGCCCAAGGACACACCAACAACCGAGTTCGCATTTGTGCTCAGGTACTGCCCGATTGAAAGTCGATAGATTTCGTTGATGTTGTCCTGAACGTAGTACGCCTGCATGCCCGACGTGCCGTCGCCGAAACCGTAGGTCCAACGATAGCCATAATCGGTTTGGATCTCGGTCAGCCGACCTCTTTCGTTACCCAGGCCGGTCCCAAGCCGCTGGTGATCCGTAATGGTCGTGTCTTGCTGGCTGGCGTACCAGTCGCCCTTCATGCCATTAGAGGCACGGTGAAACGCATCCTCGAAGTTGTTACGGCTACCGTTGTCGATCAGATCGCCAGTAAAGAAGGTTCCGCCTGTGACCACAGAGTTGAACTCAGAGCCTGAGTCGGCCTGGTACTGAATGCTGGAGACTTCGTTGCGCAGGCCCAGGATCGTATTGTTCTGGGCATGAGACCCGAGGTGGAACATGGTCCCGCAGCCTTCGACGTCCCCACCGACAAAGGTGTTCCCGTCGCCTGCCTGCAGATTGATGCCGTAGATCCCTGTGATTGGGTTGCCGTAGCTCTCAGGACAATCGATGTGGACTCTGATGAAGGTGCTGGCATTCATCCAGTCGGTTGTGGCTGCATTCGAGATCAGGTGGCCTGTCCCATTGATTGCTTGGGCAAAGCCAGTGAACTCCAGATCCATGAACGTCCCACCGGCATAGTTGCCGGTGCCGTCGATGGTCATGCCCGTCTGATTCTGGTTGCCCAGGAAGTACATGCTCTCAAGACGGATCTCCTGCGCGCGATAGGCGTAGAATCCCGTCGCCGCGCTGGCGGATCCCGTGGTGTTGATGACCACATTGTCCATCTTGAAGCCCATTGTGTTCTGGGCGTAGGTGGTGTCGCCAACTTGCACAGCGTTGCTCGGACCTGTGTAGAAAAGAACAGTCCCACCCTGAGATCCGCTGGCGTTGCTGGCGCCGCGAAGGGAGCAGCCGTGGAGGACCACGTTACGCACACCTACCGGCACGATGATCTGATTAGTCGTCGAGATCGTTGCGCAGGGCAGATAAATTACAGCATTGGAAACTGAGATCGTCAGATTCGACGCCATCGACAGTGTTCCCACAAAGTTCCGCGCGTCGCACGTACCTCCATAGATCGAGTTCAAGCCATTCAAACAAGCTGCCAGCTTGACTCCAATGTCTGCGCCGGCAAACTGATCGACCTGGTAGACACCACCAATTTGCTGTGCATCCAAGATGGGGCTGCTGCTTCCGCCGGTGGGAAGAACAGGAACCGCAGGAGGAAGAGTCGTCAGGGGATTGTTCAGGTTTCCGATCTGGGCCGTAAACATGTACGGCCGAGTCCAGATCAGATTGCCAGAAGCATCCGTCAACGTGACCTGGTAATAATCCGTTCCGACGCACTTGAACGTATGACTCCTGGGGATCTCCGCATTGATATAGCCCGCAGAGGTGGTCATTGCCACCTCAACCGGATTCGTCGGCGCCGAAGAACCGCAGTTGGTCAGAACGAACGTCACCGTGGCGTTCGGAACCACAGCGTTGGCATTGTTCTTCACAGGCCCAGAAAGCTGCGTGACCTGGCCATAGGCCAGGACAGGCAGGAGGACGAACAGAAATGCAAGGATGGATTTGAGATGGCGCACGGAATTCCTCAGGAAGTCAGTGGTTGTGCATACCTACTAACAGTTAGGCAGGAATGGCAATCGCATGAATCGTGCCCGTATGGGCGGCAGCCGGGTCGGTGTTGGTGACCTTGACAGTCAGACCAACTCCGCCAGCGTTGTACGACCAGGAATCGATCTGCAGGAAGCCCGTGGTGTCTTCCACAGAGAGAGCAACCGTGTAGTTGTTGCCTGTGAAAGCCGTGGCCCAGCCGACAACCACACTCGCGTGATTGGAGGCAGCGATCGAAGGCGTCACAACCTGGGCAGTCGTGGCAGCGTTGTTGTTGACCGATGTCTGAAGCGCGTTGAGTGTGGCCGTGGTCGTGTTCAGCACCGATTGGAAATTCTGCAACGCCAGGGAGATGTCGTTCTGATTGGTGGACGACAGTTGCGATGACAGAACCGCGACCTGTGTGCTGAGGCCTGTGATCTGACTTTGCAAGTTCGTCTGCAGGTTTTGCAGATAGTTGAGCGACTGGGCGACCGTCAGAGGCGTCGACGTCAGGGCATTGAAGCACAGGGCTGTGAGATTGGTGGAGTCCGTGTTGATCGCACGGCCTTCAAGCCCCGCGGCCGCAGCCAGGGAAGGCAGGACCTGCAGCAGTGGGATCAGTGTCCCATTGATGAACGAGACCAGCGAGGTGAGATCAATCAGGCCGTCGTTCTGATCATCGTTGTAGTCTTGCGAGGAAGGTGAACCATTCGAGGGAACGGTCCGTTGCGTGGAGACCAGCGCAAGGGGTGTCAGAGGAAGGGTGGCCATTATTTCGCCTCAACGTGTGAATTCCGGGCGAGGTAAGCCTCCAGCCCGGTCTGATTGATGACCGCAAGTTGTGTCTCGAAGTCCAAGGCATGATTCTCTTCCTCGGCCATGATGTCCTGGAACAGGTTCTGCGACGTGAAGTCGCCCTGTTCCCCACAGAGGACGGACGCCTCTCTGTACTGCGCGATTGCGTTGTACTCGGCGGACAGGTCGTTTTCGAACTGGGCCGGAACATTGTCGCCAATCTTCAGAGCTGGCATGTGACTGATGTCGGGAACACCCTCGAGGGAGATGATCCGCTCCATGAAGAGACGCAGATGCCGCTCTTCGTCTTCCAGGTGCTCGCGCGCGAGCCGCTTGGACAGCCGGTTGTAACCCGCTGCCCTCTGCAGCTCCCGATGAGTGCGGTACTGACAGATCGCCTGAAGCTCGGCGCGCGCGGCCTGGTTCAATGCATCGATGACGGGTTGCTTGCCTTTCATTACATCTCCTGCAGTGACGCGCCGGTAAATGTCGGCGTCACGGTTCGATCTGAAGTAGACAACTGAACTTTGAGCTGCACAGACCAGGTGATGGGAATCCAGTTTGCCGTGACTCCCGAGTAGGAAACACTGTAGGTCTTGCCTGCAAAGGTGTTGGTAGGATTGGCCGGGATCAGCATCAGACCACCGCCATATCCACCCTGTGCAGCATAGTCATGGGTCAATCCCGCAATCGGACCATACCTGCTGGCTCCAATGGCTCCTGGCACAGCAAACATCGGGTTCAAAGCTGGAGCAACTCGAATAGGAAGTCCGGTTGACAAATCGGTGACTTGAATCGAGTTCAAGAAGATCGTTTCGAACTCTTGGGTGCCACTCGGCATGTTGAAGCTGCAGCCCCCATACTCCGGCGCGCCGGACATGGCCGACACTGTGACACCTGTGGCCGAAACTGTACCCGTATTGGGTACGGGAACAATGCTGCCAGCTGCATACTCCTGCCAAAGGCCTCCATTGAAACTGAGGAAGTAGAGAATGCCTGGAGTCGCAGGAGCGACCAGTTTCAACGTGGCACTGGCCGGAGTGAAGAAGATGGGCTTCGTCACCAGCTCCGACACCATCTCGAACTCCGTCTCAGTACCGGCAAAGTCGGTGAGACCGAAGGTGTAGGAAGTGCCTCCCAATGTGTCAGGCGCCGCCGGCGTAATCGCCAGAGTGATGTAAAGCATCTCCATCGGCGCGAACCACGCTGTCAGGCGGTACCCGTTCATGCTCGCCTGAACAGCCGGCGTGAAGGTGGTTCCATCCGGGGATGCTGAGATCGCAAAGGTTGGGGTTGGCGGCATCGCGGCCAGGTCAAAAGTCAGCACCGTCATGTTCAAGGACTGCGCCAACTGCAATGTGAATGTCCCAGTTGGAATTGACCCATCCGTCGTACTCACACGATAGAGCGAGTTGTCGGTCGAGATTGCTTCTGCCGTTCCATCCGAAGTAGCAAAGGTCTGATTTTGGATGACGGCATTCGTCGTCGTGGATCTCTCTTTGAGAGTGACAGCCTGTGCATCCGCGCGAACTGTGGCTGATGTCTGGGTCTGATCGATGTCCAGAAAGTCTGTGGTAACGAAGTCCACAGTCGTGTAGGGCGGAATGATGCGATTGGCGCGCTGCAGCCTGCTGTTGAGAGCCTCAACCTGCTGCTGGAAATCAACCAGAGACATGTTGCGATAGCCTGTCAGGGTATTCAGGATGTTCTCTCCCTGATTCCACAGGACATTGAATGCAGCCATCAGCTGCGATGCCGAAGCAACCTCACCGAATTGAAATGTAGGAAGGAATGTGCTCATGATTAGACTGCCTGGAAACTGGCTTCGTAGAGAAGTGGAGAGTAGTAGCCCTGCAGTGAAGTAAGAGCCGATGCACCCAGCGCAGACGTCTGATAGGAGATCGTCACGAGAGCTTGCGTGGCAGTGAATGTCAGGGTGTTGCCTGTGAGTGTGAAGTCCGTGGTGGACTTCAGGAAGAGCGATCCCACCTGCGCGCTCAGACTCCCTGTCAGAGGGGCGTCTTGAAAGACCACCGGGCCTGTGACGTTGCTCAAGACGATTGTCTGCTCGACCATCCCGTTATTCAAAGTCGTGGTGGTCTGGCTGTTGATCGTATACGGTGTATTGGCGGCCGCACTCGATGGCAGTGGCAGCAATGGAGAACTCTGCTGGCTGAAGGCACTGTCACTGCGATTCAGGATCGCGCGATACCAGAAGGGCTGCGAGACAGCGACGACGCCTGGTGTAATGCTCACAAAGTTCACACCATCTGTGGAGATCTGATGGGTGATGGAAGTGTACGGACTTGTGGTGATCTGCTCGCTAGCGAACTCGGCCGAGGTACTGGAAAGGTAGATCGGCTGACTTGTCACCATCCCTGACGACTGATACGACCGTTTGTAAGCGGTGAATGAACGCAGAGCAAAGCCTGCCTGTCCCGCGCGGCAGGCAATCACCACTCTCATCTGTTGAACAAGACGAGGCGGGAAGTCGATGATCACATCGCCAGAACACTTCCCCGATGTGGCATCCAGAATGATCATGGGCACATCAAGATCTGCAAGCACATCGTTGAACACCAGACCGTCGGGAGAGCTGGTCAGATTGGTGATTTCGATTCCAGAGTAAGTATCCAGAGCGATCTGCAACCTGTTGACGATCGTCGGGCTGGGAAATGACAGGAGCAGCTCCAAGGATGCTCCGGACCATTGGAAGGACGTTCCCACCGTTGTGGAAGAGAGGTTGCTAATGGAATTGACAGCATTCCCCGAGCTGGCAACCCCTACCGAGAAGCTCGGTGAAAGCAAGGTCTGCGTGCCCAATGGAAGCGTTGCCAGGCCGGCATTGTAATCGAGTGTTGCCGTATAGCCTGGCTGGAGAACCGAGTCGTCGATGAAGGGCGCGAGGAACTGCTGCTGATTTGAGATGTAGATCGACTGGCGAATCAACTGACGCAGTGCGTTCTGCGAAGCCGCTGCAAGATTGTAGAGGTCGCCGGCGCTGTTCTCGATCCTCAGGATCTCGGCAGCGATGTCGTTCGAGTCCTGATTAAGCAAGGTCAGGTTTTGAGTCAGGTCACCAACAATGGCAGGCTTCGACTTGATCTGCGTCAAAGTCTGCATGTTGTCGCCCAGGTTCAAAACCGTATTGACCATGGAATACACCGCGGCCTGGTATTCTTCGCGCGTTGAGAGAGTGAGCCCGCGCAGGGAGTCCTGCAGCCGTGAAAGCCGGTCCGCGATGACACTGTCGTTGCTATCGAGAAGGAGAGAATTGAACATGGTCTTCTTACTGGCTGGTCACTTGCAGCATGTAGCGTTGGGCGACGGCCGACGAACTCCGATGGACAATCTTGATGTAGAAGTCGACATGATCGATTTGAGAAAGAGCACCAGGACCGACGCTCCATCCGTTGATGAACGGGTAGGTGAAAGAGAAAGTGCAGCCTTCGCTGCCTCCCGTAGGCAACAGATACCCGGTCAGATTCTGTTTGATCACCGTGCCTGTATTGTCAAAGGCCTGAAAGCACAGGTAGAAATCGACTGGGCCGCCTGAGGTGTCCTCTGACATAGCCAGGGATTCACCCATCCGTGCCAATGACACCAGTCCCGATGAGTTCTGAGCAGAGGGAATCTTGTTGATGAGATTCGGAGGAACATAACCACTCGTGATGAGGGCATTGGAGATGCCATCCGTGGAAACCGCGTCAAACCGGATCAGTTCAGGGATGCCCACAAATCTGTTTGGACCTGAGACAAACACACCTGAAACAGCCGTCCAGGCTTCTCCGGAAACATCAGCCACTCCAAACTCATACTGAGCACCGGTGTAAACGGCGGCCGGCGGAGGAACCACGTTGCGGGCATTGAAGGGAAGAACTGCCTGCAACTGGCTCATCACATTCAAGCGCAGAGCATCAGGAGGGATGACCGTTTGCTGTTTCAGGGAGTAGTTCGGCTGGTAAAACGTCAGGAACACCTTTGAAACCAATGGGTTACTACCCATTACCTGGTCAAGGTGGAGAGCAGTAGGCTGGTCGATCGGTGTCGAACCACTCCACACTGTCTGTCTAGTATTGGTTGTTATCCCCTGAATCTCTACTTTTGTCAAAATCATGGGGAAAGTCGTGAAGGGCGTCACCCTGAGGACTGTCAAATAGCTGAGCTGGGCGAAGTCGATTTCAAGCATCGCCGTGGCTCCGACCGTGTTCGGAGAGGCCTGGCTCGATGCTTCCAGAAGATAAGTTTGTGTCGGCGCCGCAGACCCGATTTCGATGTACATCCCTGTCGGCGTTCCAAGCTCGTCGGTGATCGGCAACGCTGGCTTGCCCTGACTGTTCGTACTCCAGGCGATCGGTGGGAACGAAGTGGCATTGTCCGGGTACGGCCGGGCCGTGTCCAGCATCAACAGAGGAGACCAGTTGACCTGGTCGACCGAACACTGGTAGGCCGGAAACTCTTCCTCAAAGAAGATGTCGACCATTGTGCCGGCGGCGGACAGTGTAATGGGCGTGAAGTTGCCGAACTGATCCACCGTGTAATCGGTCGCCGAAGACAGCAGCTGCTGTTTGGTGGTGCCATAGCCGACGAAGACATAGACTTCGTCGGTGTCTACCGTATAAGGAGACAGCGAGATCGTTGTTCCGTTGGTGGCTGCAGCCGTTGTGTGGCGCTGCCTCCCGACGAAAGAGGTCTGAATGTAGACCGGAAGCGAGCCAAGGTTCGAAGCTCCAGTCACAACAAACGGACTCGCTGCAGGCGTGACACTCGGCGTTGAGGAGAAGTTGATAAGAGGCTGAGGCTCCAACAAGGTCAGCTTCGTCCAGTTGTCCTGGTTCAGAACCTCGACCTGCGCATTGTCCGTGGTGTACGTCCAAGTCAGGTTATTGACCGACACCGTGGCAATACTCTGTGGAGGTGTCAACCCCGACGCGGTAGAGGCCAGTCCTGGAAGCAGCACCGTCGCCAGATTGGAGGACAATGTCGGATTGTTGGGATAGGTCGCGCTTGTGGCGGGATCGGTCCAGATTCCTGTCAATGACAGCGGAGCGATCGGACCGTAGCCCACTCCGAAATCCCACATGATCTGATTGGCGCCGGTCACCGCGGGAATCGTACTGGCCCATGTTTGAAGATTGGCTTCGGCCAGAAGCTGATCAACAAGAGCTGTGTCTTTGCTGAGGACCGCGAGCAGCGCCGTCAACTGGGTGGCAAACGCATTCGACTCGTTCAACAGCGCAGCGAACTGAGCAGCCAGCAAAGTGAGCGGGTGGTTGAAAGACTCATCGGTCACCACCTGGCCTGCTGAAGGTTGCGGCAGAGTAGAGAAGTTCTGCGCCTCCTGCTGGAGAGCCACCAGCGCCGCCTGGTCGAACGTCTGGCCGCCGCCGAAGTCGCCGGCCTGGATCGCCTGCTGCAACAGCGTCACGAGCTGCTGGTAGTAGGACGAGCTGAGCGTGGATTGGTAGTTACCGAGTATTTGCACTGGACGAGCCTTCGCAGACGTTGGTGCCGCAGATGATTGGATACCGGGGTTGGATGGGATCGCCGATGTAGGGCATTCCAGGAATCGAAGGAAGAGGAACGACGGAAGGTGTCCAGGGCGCCACCACCGGATAGGGGAAAGGAACGTACTGTGGATCGGCAATCGGTCGCCCTTTTCCATCGAGCTGAGCCATCAGCTTCTGATGGCAAGAAGCGCAGACATCGTAGATCTTGTCGCCAATGCGAAGCGGGGTCGAGCATTCCTCGACTGTGAGAGTCAAGGTACACATGTCGCAGGTTGTCGTAGTCCTCGGCATGAAGCCCTCGGCTAAACGACGTCGCAATCGACTTGCAATTGAACGTCAAGAATCTTTGTCAGCGTGACTGATGGCGGAATAACGTAACGGACCAACATGTGGGCCGTGTCGAAGGCACCGATCTGGCCAGCCATTCCGACTGAGCCAACCGCTTCCTGGGGAAGTGCCAGCCACGTTGAAGGTGTGCTGGCCAGGCCAACCGTGTTCGAGAAGCGATTCCAGGTCAGGCCGTTGTCGAAACTGATTTCGACTCCACCGGTCACCGCCGGAGTCGCGTTGCCATAAGCATCGGTGAGGTAAGGCCACTCGCCTTGCACCACTGGAGCATCGCTGCCTGTCAGATAGAAGGCGACGTTGATCAGGGTCTCGAACGTCAGATTGACGCTGGCTGAAGAACTCAGCGAGAGGGCCTGAGCCGCTGTCGTGACGCCGGGAAACACGATGGGAAAGGTCAGTTGGCCGTCGATCCAGTCGCCATTGGCGTAGCCTTCAAGTACGGTCGATCCTTCCTGCCAGATGAGATAGAAGGGATTTGCCATTAGACTGACTCGTTTCCTTCCGGATCGTAGTAGCGGATCGCGGCGATGGTTCCCATGGGCAGAACGGAGTTGACAATACCGGCAACCACAGCATGGGTCATTGTGTTCAGGATGCGCGTCGGCAGGTAGACCACCAAAGCTCCGCCCACGGGATACGGCCGACCGTCAAGGTAGCCCAGATCCCAGAAGTTGTCCGCCTGAGGGATGGTCTGATAAGCCGGCGCGAGCCCGCCGCCGCGGGTGCGCGCGTCGGTCATCTCAAAGGTTGCGATGCCGAAAGAAACACCCACCACCATCTCGGCGATGACAGTTCCACTTGAAGGAACCTGTCCTGTCCAGGTCGGAGGATTTGGGTCGTTGGTCATCCCTGCAATCGGGCCGGTCTCGTTGAAGACCTGGTGATAAATCTCCTGCAAGGGATTGCTGGCTGCACGGTAGTAGAAACAGATGACCGTGTTCTTGATGCTGGGATTGGTAACCGGGTTCACATCCAATGCCGTGTAGACAACATCCGGTTCAAAGTAGGAATAGAACCCGTAGACGGTGTCTGTGGTGTCCACCGTGGGCACAACTTCGACTCTGCCCATGAAGGGATCAACGTCCGAGATCTGGTTGCGCTTCCAGGGATAGAGGGTTCCATGTGTCTCGGGCTCTCCGTTCGCGGAGCCATCCATCGCATACTTGACATTCTGGTTGCTGTCGAACACCACAATGTCAGGCAGGTGGTTGGGATCGTTGTAGATCTGGGGTCTGTCGAACTGGATCAGGTTGGGTCCAAGGACTGTGCCCGGAATCCAATAGCCCAGCAAGTAAGGACGTGTGGGGAGGAAACTCTGAATCGGGTATTCCAGCGCCGGGGGCTGCAGCGAGAAACGCACACGCGGAAACCAGGGCAGATACGACGGCGCCTCATAGGGTGGCAGCACCTGATAACCGTTCTGTGTCAGAAAACGAATGGCATACGATGCGGTGTTGCTGGCAACCTCAATGACTCCGCCCATGAAAGCATACCCCTTGGACGTGTCGCCGTTGGTGCTCAGAGGCATCACCTGGTTGTAATGCAGAAGGCTGATCTGCACGCGGCCTGCACTGTCCACATAACGAACCTGGTAAGGCGCTGTTGAGGGAACGTCGTGGTACATGTAGTTGCCGTTGAACAAAACAGTCGGAGCAGGTGTGAAAACCGACCCATCAAGGTTGAGGATCGTTGCACCAGAAACCGACTGTCCGAAGTTGTGGTAGAAGTAGAGCGGCGTGACTCCGTCGGCCGCGAACTGACTGGTGATCTGAAAGAACTGGTTCTGAACCAGGTACGCGATGTCGCCGGTGATCGTGACCGACTGGTTGTAATCAGGCGCTGTGAAGTTTGGAGAAGCTGCGAGCCCGGACGTCAACGTCCAAATACCCAGCGAACCTGGCAAGTATGGGGTATTGACGATGTCGATCAGATCGGCAGGACTTACATCCTCAGCCGTCACCTGTGCGATGGCGATGGCGCGGGCCGGCAGCTTTTTGCCGTAGTAGAAAGTCTGGATTCCAATGGGTGGCATTGCCTTCTCCGAGCGAGTTAGTTACCGATTGCAATCCAGTAAACGATCCGGGAACCAGGACTGCTATTGTAGGCATAAAAACCGGATGTGCTGGGAGCGCCAGTAGAAACACCAGTAAGAACAAAAGCTGCAGAATCAAATCCTTCAGTGCAAACGGCCGTACCGTACACTCCAAAGCAGTTGTTGGGAAACTGCGGACTGAAGGAGAAGTATGTTCCAGGTGCACTGTTGCCCGTTATTCCTGTGCCCCACTGGATCATGAACGAGTTGGTTCCCATCGTGAACTTGATGTAGCCGTTGTTCGCCACAAAGTCGTATGTAATGGAGAGGCCGAGATCCGCCAACGTGATCCCATGCGGGTTCTTGTGGCTGACCTTGTTGACATGTCCCACCAGAACGCTGGCGATCGCGCTCATCAGGCCCAGGGAAGTTGTCGTCATGGCGCCGTCGCCGTCCGCCGCGCCGGGATAAGCAGTGATGGCTTGGCTCAAGATCCCGTAGACGTCACCGTTATGCAGCAATCCCGACTGGAGGATATTGGCCATGAGGATTCCGAAACCAGGATCCATGGCCGCCGCGGCCGCTCCCGGATCGCGGAGAACCTCAAAGCCGCCTGAATCAGCGTCGACCTCTGGGGGATGGGAAGTGGAGAGCCCGAGCACCTGGCCAACGTGGCTGGCTGGCGCCGCCCCGACTTGGGCGGCCGTGGGCATCACATGAACTCCACTGCCAAGAGGTGCCGGCGCATGCGCTGCGAGGGCTGCCTGTGTGGCATTCGCTTGTGCGCGCACGGCCTCGATAACCGCAGCACCGGTCTGGCTAGTTGGAACGTGGACGAGCTTGGCGGTGTTGATGCCGCCCGGATCTTGGCCCGCTCCTGTACCGATCGGCTGGGTGCTGCCACCTGAAAGCACGGGCGCACGCACGGCGGCATCCGTCACACTCAGGGGATTCGGATTGCGGGAGTTGGTCACGCTCGGATCGTCGGAGGACAATGCCTGGCCATCCGATGTCGTAGTGGTCAAAGAGACCATGCCAGCCTGTGCGCCTGACGCCAGAGCCTGCGTCTTGACACCTGAAGAACTCACCACTGTGAGAACGCCGGTTCCTGATGCCACGGCAAAGGTAAACAGAACAATCGGGCCCGAGTTCTGTTGGAAGTAGAGAGATGTGTTCAAGGCTGTGGTGGAAGTGTCCGCTGCGGCGACCTCCAACACCAGCTGTCCCATCTCGGCCGTCGGCTCGCCTGTACCGGAGTCGACCAGCGACGGATCAACGGTGTTGTTGACGATGACCAGCTGCCAGTTCAGATAGAGATTCGTCTGTCCCGTCGCAAGGGTAACCGGGACTGCTTCGGTGGTCTGCAGAATCTCCCACCGGCCGCGAACAAACACCAGCATTGGCTGCGCGGAGTTGGTCGCTGTCAGGGTCACAGTTGTTCCTGCAAGCGTGGGCGTCACATTGAAGGTCGCGCCTTCCTTGTAGATCGCACCCAGATCCCAGGCCCAGCGCGTGACATCGTCGGGAGCAACACCCTGCATGATCTGCTGAAGCCGGTCGAGCTCGCTGGCTTCGAGAATGCGCTCAGCAATCCAGTCGATGTAGCGATAGCGTGCCTGATTGAAAGTAGCCATGAAAACCTCATTTGGAAATTGGAAGTAGCGGCCGACAATTAGCCGGGTGGCAGAGATGTGGGGCCTGATGAAGAACCGGCATTGGACTGGCCAAGCCGGTACTGGGCGATGTAGCCCTGCACGGCATCGCTGAGAACGAGCCACGGGTTCTCAACGATCAAAGGCGGATCGGCCATCTGCAGCAGAACCGTGTTCGAGGACAGATTCGAGTCGACAACTTCAAGATTGATCTGGACGCGCTCCAAGAAGGTCAGGAAGTAGGCGCCGGTCACCGAGGATGAGGGAATCGGCTGAGCATAGACCAGAGCTACCACTTCGCCGGTGAACAGAGACGATGTGTAGTTGTTTCCGTTCACATCGAGGGCCTCGATCGGTACGATCGGGCCTTGGGCTGTTCTGGGCGGATAGATCAGGTCGCCGATGGAAATGGCTGCTGTGATGCCCGTGACGCCCGTCAGTGCTGTCGCCGTCTTGCCGGTATAGACAACGATCATGTTGTCGACAACGGCCGTTCCCGCCGCCGGGAAGTTGCCCGTCTGATTCAGGGAGACGCTCGTGGCGCCGATGGCTGCGGCTGCAGTAACCTGGGCGGTATTTGGACCGATCCAGGCAACGAGCTGGCCGTTGGTCTTGTAGTTTGCGTCACCAGGAGTTCCCGATGTCGTCCAGGGAACCTGCCCCTGGGTGATGTTGGCGTCCACCATGCCGTAGATCGGACTGTTGTCAAGCACGGAATAGAGTGTGACCAGCCAATTGGTGCCGTCCCACACCTGTGAGATCGGCAGAGCTTCCGGAAGAACAACCGTGTCGCCCGCCTGGAAGGTTTCTTTGATGCCCGCCAGAGTGCTTGTGGCAGCCGTCGTCGGAACGTAAACACCCCAATCGGCCTTGGGTGTGTAGATCATGTTCACAACGCCGTCCGCGCCGGTCGTGACCGTGACTTCTTCTGCCGTCGGGTCTTGGTAGTTAATCAAGCCCGACCACGTCTCGGTGTCGACCACAACCTTCATGGTCACGTTGGGAACGACCTCTCCGTTGAGAGGGCCGTGAGCGGTTGCACTCAGCAGGGCATAGTCTCCGTTGAAGTAAACAGGTCCGTAGGCGACGAGATCGATGATCGACTGAAGAGTCGCGGGGATTGCAATCAGAGGCTTGTCACAGGCCAGGGAGATCGAGACGGGAGCGAGCTGCCTGTGCTGAAGGTACACAAATCCACTGGTGATGCCGGAGAACGCGGGGTTCAAATCAACCGGCAGCTGGCGGGTATTTGTGGTGGTGTTCGCTGTCGGGGTAATCGCCGTTGCATTGATGCCCGGAACATTGCCCGCGGTGATGGTCAATGGGAGACACAAATGAGCCGTCGAATCGTTGTCGCCAGACCCCTTGTAATACTCGAGCCCATGTCCGTATCCAATCCCCGGAACGCCCACAAGGATGTAGGCTGAGCCTTCGCAGAAAGCTGGCGATGTATAAAGCGGACCGCCACCGCAATGCCGAATGGCCGCATCCAGACTGCCTGCATTGTGGTTGGCTTGCGGTTCCTCGTAAGAAACGATGATGACGATCTTGCTCGAGTCCAGGCTGTTCAGAAGCGTGGCCATGGCCGTCGCTGTCGCTCCCGTTGAATCCGCAGCAACATTGAACGAGGTGAACGATTCATTCACCATCGTGGCTCTGTCCACAACGAGGACATTGAAAGAAGCTGCCAGGGAGTAAGCAAGCGCGCCATCCACCCAGATCCCGGCCGAGTAAGTCTGGGCAGGTGTCAGAGTTGCCAGAGCTGCAAGCCGCCCTTGTCCTGCTGTCGAAAGCCGGTACGTGTGTGATGTGGCATAGGTCTGTGCCGCAAGCTCGTATTGAATGGCGATTGCGGGATTGCACACTGCATAGACAGGTTGACCCTGCGTGTACAAGCCGCCCGGAGTCGATGTGACGGCGACCGTCCCATCGTCGGAGTCGAAGTCGAAACTGTTGAGGGGCGCAGTTCCCAGATCCCCACCCAGAGCGATGTACATGTTCTGGAGGGAGAAGACCGGGTAGATCGGGAGATTGAACGTGTCATTGCCCGTTCCCCCGAGAACGCCAAGGAAGAGGGTCTGCTGAGCCAAAGGCTGATTCAACGTGACTGTGTTGGTCGCCTGGTTCAACTGGAACTGCGGATTGCCATTGCTCGCAAAGGCAGACGCTTGGAAACGGTAGCTGGTGTCAACGGAGTAGAAGCCGTCGGAGTCCTGCTGCCATGTCCCCACGAAGATTGGCTTGTTGGGATTGGGTTGGTTGGCCAGGACATGTGTAAGGACAGTTCCGTCTTTGAACTCCAATCCGGGCGTGCCCGGCAGAAAGTACCGCACAGGACCGTCGAAGTACGAACCGTCCTGAACTTCCAGGAAGACAGAGTTAGCATCGTTGCCAGTGCCTTCCACAAAGCCCAGGGGCTGAAGGTCTGTGTTGTCGCCGATGCCACTGGTGAACTTGTCGATTCCGATCGCATCGACATTGGCATCCCATTCAACAGGAACGAGCGCCGCGGCATTGATTTCATCCTGATCGCGCCAGCGGTATTTGCCGATCACGAACCCAGGCGTCGTGGCGGAGACCTCACGGTTGGCAGGCAGCAGCCGCGCGGCCAGCGGCAGCATCTGGTCTCGGCGGATCACATAACCCGGAGCTGTCGGCACAACACCAACAGCAGTCGTTGGAATCGTGGAAGTGTTCCCAGACTGGTAGGAGAAGAAGGTGCTCGTTGACACTCCCCAGTTGGTGAGCTCTTGTTGTGGGCCAGGTGGCACAGTCACGCTGACATCGATGCGCATCATGTTCTCTGCACCGGCGGCAATCGATGCGGTCGTGGAGATATAGGCCGAACCGGCAACTCCGAAAGCAGTCGCACGGCACGAAGCCGAAGAGCTTGTGGGAACTCCGAAGGCAACCAGCAGGTTGTTCGGCACGTCCATTCCGGAAGCGAAGAACACGACGTTACCGCGCGACCGCCAAAGGAGATTCGGACGAACCAGATAATCGATACCGAGGGCCTGGGTAAGGCCAGTGACACCGGTGAGACTGTTATTGGTCGTTCCCGTGTAGTTGATGACTATCGTCGAAGCAGGGGCTGAACCGATCGCCGGAATGTAGAAAACGGCAGATCCTGACGTTGGAAACTCGAAGGTCTGATCCAGTGAAATCCCGGTTGCGCCGATGGCTGCAGGTGCGGTAACGGTTGCCGTGTAGGGGTCGCCGAGATAAAGCGTGCCGGGCTTGACGCCGCCGGCAAGAGGCAACAGGAATCGCTTTGGCGTAGCAGCCAGGGCTGGATCTTGAAGTGCTGCGTCTTGGTAGAAGCCGATCATTATTGTGCCCAGTAAGAGGGATCCGCGTTCATCACAGCCTGCACGACCTCGCGGAGTTGGTAAGCAAGCACGTTGTCGGAGCTGACACCTACCCTAGCCAGCGAGGGTTCGACCAAACCAAACAGGCCCAGTTCGCTGCACACCAGGTTGTAGGGCATGGCGATGTATTGATACGCCACCGACAAACCGGGAGGCAGTGTGCCTGAGAAAATCAACTCACCGGTCTGGGGATTGAACACATAGCTGCCCGGAGCCAAACTGAAGGTGAGCGAGGACGCGATCACGTTGGGATTAGCCAGCAGCTGATCGGTCATGGTGATTGCCTCGCTGGGCACTGTGAACAGGTTGCTCTGCTTGGCAATCTGCAACGCAGGCCCATCAGGCCCGGCAAGCACAGCGGTCACGCCGGTGATGACATTCAAATCATTGACGACGTCACTGATCATTCTCCAGACCCAGTAATCGTCGGGCGCCATTGTCACCGTGGGAATGGTATGGGTCACTCCGTTTTGCACGACTGTGACCAGCCCAATGCAAACGGTGATTGTCATGCTGGAATCTGTAGAGCTGATCGAGATGCCTGCCCACTGACTCAGCCCGAGTTGCAAACAGACTTGATCCTGTTCGCCTTCATAGGTACTGTCCTGACGGCAGGTTGTGGACAGATAGCAGCGTTCGAGAAACGCAACAGAATCCTCGCCTTGCATTCGGGTGAGGCCTACATTCAGGCCCACCGCATCGGCGTAGGTCAAGCTGTTCACGGGCTGAATCTGCGTGGAAGTGTTCATTGTTTACTCAAACGAAACGCTGTCGTAGGTGTCTGTCAGGTAGATCGCCAGACTGTTCGGATCGAGAATGTATCCGTCGTATCTCGGTTTGATGGCCACGGCATTAGTGCCGGTCCACACCCAAAGGCGTCCCATCACGTCGTAAGCAATGCCTTGAATGGCGGGCACGATACTGGAAAGGTCATAGGTGTTGCCGACTGGAGTCGCAAGGTTCGGATACGGAACCTCATCGGCTGTAGCAGTTGGTCCGCTCCCCATGCACTCCAAAATGAAGACGTAGGTTCCGGTCATCGTCAGGGCGAGAGACACCGGAGCGGGCGGAATCAAGGCGCCCTCCTGCCAGCCGACGCCACCTGAATAGGCGATGAGTGTTCCATTCGGAAGCAGAGCTTGGAAGTTTCCGTCCGGCGTCATCACGAGATAGCGCCAGGTGGACATGGTCGACGCCGAGCCGTAAGGCACCGGCAGAAGAACCACGGAACGAGTCGATCCCGGCAGCGAGATGTCGTACTTGACGTTGAGGCCATAGAGCGGTTCCGTCGTCATCGCTGGCGCAGAAAGCTGACCAGGGAGCGGCTCGCGCCGATCCCAGTAGAAGAGGCTCGTGCCGGATGCGCCCAGAATGCCCCAGGTGTTTGGTTCAACTGCGATCGCACCCAAAGGCGCGGTCATCGAGTAAGACTGGACATACTCAAGGGTGCTGAAGTTGTCCATCATATACAACTCTTTGAGCAGGTTCTCGCTTGTCGAGAGGAGCCAGTACCTGTCAAAGAGAACATCCCTGAAGAGCGGATGGGTATAAGGCCGCGTGGCGTCCGGGACGGCGGGAAGATTGAACGGCATCTGCCAGCAGCGCAGTCTCACGCCGGCGGGCAGCCCGCGCACGATGATGCTGGAGATGTTCTGCCAGATCTTGATGCCTGTGAAGAGGCCTTCGTCCGACGAAGTAATCGTCTCGCTGGCGCCTTCTTGCTGATCGGCCCACACGGGCAACGGATACTCCTCGCCCTGCACGAAGATGTTGAGCGCCATCTGGCTGCCTTGCACACCTTCAAGCCAGAAGGTCAGTATGTTCGGGATGGGCAGAGAGAAGGGGCCAAAGGTCTGGGGATTCCAGATGCTCGCTGTCTCGTCGCCAGTGCCAGTCACATCAAAGAGGACCGGGTTGGCCATAGCGACCTGGGTCTGCGAGGGATCGGCGATGTATCCAGCCGGAACAGGAAGCCGGTCGTCGTAGGGCTGAACAGCAATGTTCTGCGAAGTCGAACCAGAATTGATCGTTCCGATCACCTGGTTCAGGAGGGTCTGGCCCGGCGCCAAGGGAAAGCCACTTGGCAGCTTCACCATGTAATAGAGACCGCGATTGTCGATCCCCGTCGGACAGGTCGCCAGCGTACGCGAGGCAATCTCGCGCGCGATCCGTTGCTGGCTGTCATCAAGAGCGATGGCCGCGGTGTTCAGAAGCTGTGCATCAATTGAATAGGGCTCCTCACGAACACGCTGATCACTGATGTCGAAGTAGTTCAGCAGGACCTGGGTCCGATGCGACCGATAGGAGGGCAATACCGGCGTAGCTGGTGCAGTGGCAGCGGCTACCACCGTAAGCGCCATAGTACCGGTGATCCCGTTCAGCGTGGCAGACACCGTCGTGTTGAACAGCGGCCGTGCGCCGTTTGTTTGAGGGTTCGGCGTCCGGACGGCCGTGACCATCCCGCCGACTGTAACCGACAAACAGGATGTATTTGTCGACCAGGTGCATTGCGCCGTCACGTTGAGCGTCGACCCATCGCTGTAGGTAGCGATGGCCGTCAACTGCTCCTGACTTGAAATCGACAGGGAAGTCTGTGATCCAGAGACTGCTATCGAGACGAGTGTAACCGGCATGGTTTCCTGATTACGACGCGGACGTCAGAACGATCGGGTTCGAGATGGAGGTTTCAACCACAATGCGCTCGCCTGTGGCCGGGGTGTAATCCGCTACCAGGTAGCGCGAATAGCGAGTGCCATCGTCACGGCTGCGCCAGATGAAGATTGCATTGATGGGCTGGTCCGGAGATCCGATGTCCAGGATGTTCGGGTCGGAGTTCTGAATCTGATCCGCCAACTCGTTGATGACAAACTCCTGGCCCATAGCCAGGTTGTTGATGTAGTTCTGTGCAGCCGACATTGCGTTGGCGATCGCATTCTGCTGATCGGACGAGCTCGCACTGCTGATGAATGTAAGTGTCGTCGAGAACGAGATACCTACCAAAGCAGGCGAGGTAGCCGTGCCGGAAAGTGGGTAGGACGTGATGCTGTCGAGCGTGCCTTGGACAAGGCTGATGAGCGATGGAGGAACTACCGGCGAGATTCCGTAGACGTAGCAGAGGAAGGTGCCGGCCTGTTGTACAAAATCAAGATCTTGGATTCCAGGGAGTACAAGAACCGCGAGACGAAGGTCCGCTTCGGCGGCGCCTCCTTTGGATTGAATCCAGAGGTTGATGCGATAGCGGTAGTCATCGTCGGTTTCGGCATCGCGGCCTCCGATCAGTCCATAGTTGTTGGTCACCAAGAGCGAGCCGTACGCGGAGTCGGCATAGTTGGTGAAGCTGCTGTTGGTGAACACGCCGGCCGCGGCGTTGCCGGCGGCAGCTGCCTGAAGGTTCGTGACCGCAAACGGAGCACTCGACTGGGAGGCCGGGCAGATCACTGGATTGGTTGTCAGAACCACCTGGCCGCTGAGGCCTTGGGCGGTATAAATCTGAGTGCCGGCGGGGATGGTGATGTCCTGGCCGTTGTTGATCGTTCCGAATGTTCCGCGCGAGACATAGAACTCGAAGTTGTTGTCCAGCGCCGACGCACTCACATCGGACGCCTGCAGGCGAGGGATGCCGAACATCTGGCCAATGAAGTCCAGGTTGGATCCGGTCGCGTAGGGAAGCAGCGTCTGTGCGATCGACGTGAAGCTGTTGGACTCGGACTGGCCGATCTGGTCGCCGACCGCGTCGGTGAAGGCGCGCGCCTTGGCGCCGGGCGACGTGTTGGTGATGCCTGTCCCCTGAAGCGCCGCCAGAATGTTGGCCTGGTAGGTTGATGCGGTACTGGGTGTCTGGATCATTGGATTATGTGCCCGCCGGAGTGCTTACCGTGGTGCTTGCCACCAACTGGTTCTGGATGAAAACAAAGACCTGGTAGGTTTGGTTGCCTACCTGCAAAGTGCTGACCGTAAAGGAACCCATGGGCAGGAAATCCTGGCTCAAGGACGATTCCACTTGGCGTTGAATCGTGGTTTCCAGTTCGGCCGCGACTGTCGATCCGATCACGTTCTCAAGATCGGAACCGATCTGATAGAGCTTCCACCCATCGAACGCCGCCTTGAGGCGCGAGTTCACCATCGAACGCAGGCATTCCCAGGGCGTTTGTGTGAACGACACATCGCCGGTGCTGTCAAGCAGCACACCGCCCCGAGACATCCACCGAAAGTCGACGGCCATTAAGCTGCGTCCGAATTGCTGGTCAGGAAATCCATGCAGGAAGACAACGTGTCAGCGCCGGCCAGAAGATTGGGGGTGTCCTTGACCAGCGTGGGAATGGGAGTGGGAGTTGTGGAGGGAAGGCAGGTAAGCAGCAGAGGATTGAGACGCCAATAGCCGCCTCCGAAGGAGACCTGCTGAGGCATTGCCGACAGGCTCAGGTTTCCGGAAAGCAGAACGCCGAAGTCCGGGTCCACCCGGATGACGTTGTTCGAATCGCCGGCCAGGATGATCTCATCCTCGGTCACAGCAACGGAAGGCTGGCCCTGGTACGAGTCCCCGGCGTACAGCGACTTCGGCTGGAGATCGTAGGTGCCGTCCTGGTTTTCCAGATCGTAGACGAGGGGCTGGCTGGACATTACGTTCCTGCGGGACAGAGATCCTTACTCAGGGGCGTCCTCGGGTGGTTGAAGATGAAGTTGACCTTCTGAGCAAAGCCATCGATCAGCACCGGCAGCGCGCTGCCATCCGTACTCATCTGCTGTCGCGCCGAAAGGGTCACTTCCAGCTGGTCGTTCGCAGCGAACGCCCCTTTCTGGAAATAGACCGCCTCGTTGTCACGGGTCGTAACAGGGAGCGAATGACACTGGATGTAGGAGGTGTTGAAGCTGGGATCGAGGAGGTTCGGACAAAGCTCGTTTCCCTGGCTGTCCAACACACCGCCGTTGTCCTCAAGAAGAGCAATCCAAATGAGAATGGCGTGCAAGTTGTCTGAATAGACAGGGTTAAGGTAGGAACCGTTCCCCGCTTGCGAGGTTCCTTCGGTTCCATACAGCGCCAGGTGCTGAACCCCAGTCGTATCGATACCGACACTCTGCATGTACTGGATGTTCTGTTGGGCGACGCGCCGCGGGCAGGCCGGCATCCCGTTCTGACTAACTGTCAGTTGGTTCTGACAGGACGAGCACGGACTCACGATCGCCAGATGAACCGGATTGGGAGTGCTGGTATCGGGCTTCATTTCTCTCTAGTATAGGAAGCCATGGTCTTCCACCAAAGGTTCGGCGGTTGGAGGAGCCGACAGCCGCCCGGGACCAGGATTTCGAGCGTTGAACCCCACGAAAAGGATATTCCCTGATGAGCCCAAGTTGCGATGAATGGAGCGGTTGCATGCGCGTGCTTGGTGGCTACAGAACCCTGCGGCGTTTTTGGGGAGTAATCTTGAGATTCGCGCGTACCGGGGGCGATGCAAGAGGGATTGCTGTCGGATGGCGAAAATATACAGGTGTGTGTATTCGCCACATTCGCTCCGGGCTACGACTGCCACGTTGCTGGTCGACGCCGGTAAGCGTCTCGAATCCGTGCGGGACCTGCTCGACTACAAGCACATCAAAACGACCCGGATTTATGATAAGAGGCGGGGATCAGTGGGGGATTCGGCGTCGCTTAGGGTGCCGATTTGAGGAAGCGGATAGGTGATCGCGCTCAGAGACCATCACTTCGGAGGCCTGCTCGAAATATGAAAGCGACTGCGAAAAGCGCTCCGTCGGCCAAAAGAAGCGCCTCGAAGGCAACGATCTCCATGGTCGGATTCTTTGATATTTTGGGATTCTCCAACCAAGTCGAGAAGGTTCAATCAGAAGCAGAGCTGCTAAAGATAGCCGGCACCGTCGAAAGCATCAGAAAACATTTCGAGTATCGGTCCAAGGACAAGCAGATCCGCGAGCTTCACGAGATTCTGGACAAGCGGGTGCTCGCTTTCTCGGACTGTGTCGTCGCGGCGGTGTCCGCTCAGACGGAGTTTGTTCGTCGCGAAGGGATATTCGACACATTCGGCTCTCAGATTTTGGACATGGCCTATAGCCAGGTCCAATGTATCTGGGATGGGTACTTCCTGCGCGGCGGCGTGGATATCGGCTACTGGCATTACGACAAGGGTCTGCTCGTCAGCCCCGCTCTGGTCGGAGCCTATAGAGAGGAGCAGCAGAGGGCCTGCTACCCGGTGATTTCAATATCACAACGACTTTACAAGCAGTTGCATGACGATTCCGGTCGTAAGATGTACAGCAAAGACGCCGACCCGTTTCCAGATCAATTCTCTTCGTTTATGCATCCAGAGAAGGGTGAAGTATATTTCATCAATTATCTGCGCTTAGCTGCGAAATCGGTGGACTGGCAATTCGATCGTGCCACATACCAGGCGTACATGGCTGCGCCGCGCCACTCGGATGAGCGGGACCGAATCATGTCGGACGGGTATTACCGCAGTCTCGTCGCTTTTTTTCAGCGCCATAATGAGCTGGTCGCAGCGGCACATAAGGCTGCTGCTGACGACACGGTAAAGGTTAAATACAGATTCCTCGCCGATTACCACAATAAGGAGCTTCAACGCTTCTTGCCGAAGGAACGCAAATTGCGAATAACCATTTGAAATCGCTGTGTGATAAAGGAGGTTATCAGTGCCATGGCATTTCGACCTTTGAAATCATTCTTTCCTACCGCGGACGGGCTACTGCGGCAGGATTTGCCAGCGCTCGGTACAGTTCTACTCACACACCTGAAAAGCTATGAAGGAGGGAACACGGTCTATCAACATGCTGGGGTGAACCGTGGGTATTTCCGCGCCATGCTTGAAAATCGGAGCATCGGCCTTGGGCCTTTGCCTAAGGAGCCGGAATATCAAGCTCGTCAGCCCGAGGTGACAAAGCGGATGATGGAGGCGTGGAACTGGCTGGAAAGGCAAGGCCTGCTGATTCACAACGACGAGCAAGTTGCTGACTGGTTCACTATTTCCAGTGACGGGGAGAAATACCTCGATCAGGACAAACTGCAAACACCGGCTTTGCCGAATCCTGCCAGAGCGTCGCAGTCCCCCCATGGCGCGCCTCGAGCTTTTCTCTCCTATTCCTGGGACGGCTCGGCCCACCAACAATGGGTGAGTGCTTTCGCGGACCGCCTCCAAGGAGAGAGCGGTGTTGAGGTGATTTTCGATCAGTGGCATCTTCGACCCGGCGATGACAAGCTCCGATTCATGGAGCAGGGGGTTTCGAAGGCCGACTTTGTGATCATTGTCTGTACGCCCACTTACGCAGAACGGGGAAACCTGCGTTCGGGCGGGGTGGGATATGAGTCAATGGTCGTCACCTCGGAATTGGCCGAGCACATGGAAACAAAGAAGTTTATCCCCGTGCTAAGAATGGGGACCTGGGATTCGGCGATGCCAATCTACCTTAAGAGCAGGCTGGGGGTGAATTTGAGCGGGGAGCCTTATGCCGAGCAAGAGTACATGAAGCTGCTTCGGGCGATTCACCAAGAGCCCGTTCAGCTGCCGCCTATTGGGAAGAGGCCTGATTTTTCGCAGGAGACGGAATCAAAGTCAGAACATCATTCAGCGAAGATTGCAAATGCGCCACCGCCCGCTTCGGCGCAGAATGATCTTGCAAGAATATTCATCAGAACGAGGCCGGGGGAACGCAGCGGCGATGTGAGAACGGTGAAGGTGTCAGCCGTGATAGAGAACGTGTCTGCCAAGCGCAAAATAACGGACTACGTTTGCACGTTATCTGTTCCACGTGCCTCTCTTACACACACCTCAGCGGTAATTTGGGGAGAGGTTCGCCAGGATCCACCATCAAATAAACGCGTCTTCAGGGTATCCAGCTCTGACCCCGGGCGCCCGACGATTATCTTTCAAGGTGATAAGGTACCCCTTTTCGCTCTCGATTTAGGGTTGGATCAGCTCAATATGACGGGCACTTATCTAGCTGGTGATTATGAAGGCACTCTAGTCGAGAAGGTGTTAGTTGATGCTGTGGTCGAGGGCGAACTGCTACACGCCGAAAGAACGATGGCTGAAATCTTCGAGAATCCGCAACTTGGGTAGAGGCCCAACTTGAGTTGGACACAATCTGAGTTCCGCCGCAACAATTAGTCCCTGCAAGTCGGCTTATGGATCTCGACAGCGCGGCTTTGCCGCGCTGATTGATTTTCAAAAGGGGGATGGGCCTTTTGGCATGGCCGAAGCCACGCCCTGATACAAGGCCCGTTGGTTTGGGTTCGTGCTTTCCCATCTCAAAATCGAGGCATGGGGCACCCGGCGTTTCTTAGGTCCGTTTACGATCTGAAAGTCGCGTTATGGTAACGCCTTGGCACTATGACTCTCGGCCGAAACAACAATCAACAGTTTCCTAGGAGGGATGCGGTACTTCTCAATCGGCAATGCGCCTGGTTCATCTTGTGCCGGATCGAATACCGTCCCATCCTTATCGAGCACGAATGCGTGTGTGTTGAGAGGATCGCTCTTTGGATGGCTGTCGTCCAATCCGTAAGCGCAGAAATACCGCGTGCCTTTCGGGATTTCCCGGAGATTGTCGAGACTCTCTAGTTCCCAATAGTCGCGCGTACAGTCAAAGCCATACCGGTCTTCCAAATACTGCAACCAAAACTCCACATGGGCAGTCAAAATCTGTTCTGCGGACAACGTGTGCCTCAGGTCGTCCCATACCGTCTCGTAGGCAACGCCTGCGAGCATCGCAACACAGGCAACACAGCATCCTCGCTCATCCTGTTGCTTCACAAAATTCACGCGAAGCGGCTCCGGCGCGAACAATCCACAGGTTTGTGTCTCTTAGGCCCAAAGTCATAAGAGAGTCCTGGTCGCGAATCGATGCCGCGGGAATAGATCCAAACCCGTGCACTTGCTGTCAGTCTCTCTTGTAAACCTCTTTGAATCGATCCCAAGGCGTCGTCTCTAGCAACTGACCGTCGACCACGAGCTTTAAAAACGGCAGGTCTGTGCCAACCAAGTATTCGGAGGTACGCAATTGAAGCATGCGAATGTCGGGAACGTCGGCGGACCGCTTGTTCTGCGCCGAAAACTCCAGGAAGTAGTCGATTCCATCCGGCATAAACGTAGTGGCCGATGTAAATCCCACTGCCTGCGAGCGGCTCTTGGTACACACCCATGTTGCTTGTGGGGTGCGAACCTCATATCCTTCCCAACTGAGCTCTTCCGCTTCCATGTTTCACCTCGGGATTTCATTTCTCCAAGCCTCATCACCGATCATTTCTTCAGTTATCGGACCAAAGTGTAAATTTGCCAGCACCTTATAATCCCTCGGAAGATTTAGGCCACAGGACGGGCAGAACAGGGAGCAAGGATCAACGGCTCTCTTGCCGTCCAATACATACTCCTTTTCGTCCTCTATTCCTACGATAATTCCGATATTGTCACAGATCTTGCAACTGAGATGCAGACCCTCGCCAAGTAGATGACCGCGCTCGTTGGGGTGGGAGTCGAGCATTGAATAAATCTTCCTGTTCACATCATCTCGCTCCCAGCCGAGATCAAGCATGTCACCGCGGTCATCGAAAAGAAGATGTGCTACCCCAATCACCAGGGATTCCTGATACTTGCAAGTGAACGTATGAAGCAACCGCTCCTTCGGCAGGTTCTTATCCTTCCCGATTGCGGCGAGATATTCCTGAGCGACCCGCAACTCTCGCATAAGACCTTCCCCAAGCAAAGCCTTAAGGCTCAATCCGCCGTAACATTCGCTATAGAACTGTTCAAGAGCCGGTAGCGCAATCTTGAGAATTGCATGAGAGTATTCGAATCGCTTTTCCTGTTTTTCGCCGAAATGTGTGATTTCGTTTCGAAGCTTGGTCATCTTGGCGAGGCCGGCATCCTCAAAAGTCGGGAGAGATGACATTTCGCGTACCCTACTCCAGGCTTCTGGGAAGGAACAGGTCCTCGAAAGGGGAAGATCATCGGGATCAAGATCCGTCTTTAATTTGCGCCCCAAGCGATGTGCTGCGAGGCGTTCCTTCACAGCCCATTTTGACAACTCATATTCCACCTTATCTGCTGCCAGGAGCACGTGAATCTCCTCTAGCAGACCTTTGCACGCAACTTCGAGTGCTTGCTGAAACAACATCAACGCCTGGGCAGGCATTGGATACGACAATACCCAGAAAGCAGCCTTCAGCAGTTCGACTGCACCCATAGCCGATGGGCTGTCGGTCTTGCGGATTGCGGCATGAAACTCTGTCTCACTCAAATCGATCATGGACATGGTCTGCTCCGATATGAGCAATGACTAGGGAAACGCCAGCTTTTGATCTTGGTTGACGTAGGCATTGATTATCGTTCCCACAGGCATGTTTGCGTCTGGACCGTACCAAAGGGCCGATACCCCGGTGAGCGCACCACCCTTTCCTCCGCTAACCCCCGCTCCGCCCCGCAATGGAATCTTCGCACCTGACAAGGCCACAACATAGTCGAATTGCAGAACGAGCCTTCCAGATTTTCCTAGAAGACCGCTCTTTGAAATCGATTCAATGTGCCCGATTGCCTCAGTGCCGGTTCTCACAATGAGCTTGGAACCAACGACGATGTCCTGGCGCACCTTGAAATGAACCGTTTGCTTGACCTGTAGCTTTTTCCCTTGCAGATCGTCCATTAGAACAAGGTGAACCGGCGTCCCGTCAGCCAACAGAACCGTATCCGCTTTTCCATCTTCTCCCGCCTGAGACCAGAGGTATACCGGCGTAAAGGCGACGAGAATCGCTAACGCAACTAGCCCAAAACATTTGGTAGAACAGACTCGCTTCGTTCTCATGGCTGCCAATCACTGAACCGTGAAATCAAAGCCCTGCCCGTAAACGCCATGCGGGAAATCGGCGGACCCAACTGAGTACAAGATGTACTCGCCCTTCTTCAATTCATTTACTGGTGCAACCCTGAAACGGCGACCGCCGAGTGGAGTTGCTGAGGTTCGGACGATTCTATCAGCTCGAATTCCAACCTTTTCCCCTACGGTCCCGCCAACGGAGCCCATTTCGATTTCTCTCCGGTCGCCCTTGTCGTCCATCTCGACAATGATGTAGTTGTCGATATTGTCTTTAGCCGGTAGCTCAATTTCGATCACAGGCTTCCGAGAGGCTATTAACGAAGCGTGTTGCCCTTGCAGATATGCCTTGTTCTTGACGGACATAATCCCCAAGGAAACAGTGTGCCCGAGCCGCCCGCCGACCTTCTGCTCGCCAATTGTGCGCACTTCGACGGGGTTCCCGTCAATCGTGACTTTAGCGCTCGTCAACTGCGTTGACTGAATCATAGCCGCCACAACGGCATCCGACACTCCTGCCTTCTTGAGGTTTGCGAGGTCGTCATCTGAAAGGTCAAATTTTGTTGCACTCGCCTTTATTCTCGCAATGATTACGTCATCCCCGAGGCCTTTGTGGGCCATTTCAATGATGCGGGCATTGTCAACGTCACTCTCAAGACTTGACTGCGAATAGGCAAGCTGTGTCCCGAGGAGCACAATCGAGCCAATGGCGCAAAGAGCCAGCGAACGGAAAACAGACACACTGCGTGTATTAAGATCACCGATTTTCATGTGCTCACCTTTTGAGAACGGACTTTATCACACTGGCCTCCCGCTGTAAATCGCGGCTTGGAGTCATGATGTCCACGGGATTTTGATACTCGTGAGCGGGGCGGCAGGTGTGCGCGCATTTCCCCACAAGGGAGGCTCAGTTTGTGACAAGCCAAACCGCGTTTTCCGTGCATCTCCCCCTGACTATGTACCTCGGCGAGAATGGCCAGTAGGCGAGCCCGAAGTAGCGAGGCCAACCATCCTCAGTTGCTGCTCAACCGCCCAAGCAACTCACAGAGAAATTATCAGTCCAGCGAAAGTAGGCTTGTGGCAAGGTTTTCCCGAGAGTTTGGCATTGTTCCGGGCGGATTACGGTCCATCCGGAAGCAATTCTTCCTGAAATGAGCGCTTATGGAGCCGACAGGCCCCAGGAGGCCTGGGGCGTGGGCGGAATCTGAGCCGGGTAGCCGTGGAACGCCTTCCAGGCATCGATCAGCGGGAAGATCTCGTCGGCCACGAACTGCATCGCCTTGTTGTTGACCACGCCTACCAAATCGTTGATGGACCAGCCTTCGATACCGCCGACCCACGGCCGGCCGAACTTGGTGCAGGGACAGATCGCCACGGGGTTCAGTTTGGCCGTGCTATCGGTGAACCACCAGACGGCCGCGCCAACTGCCGCGATCGCGCAGAGGCCCAGGATGATCCAGCCGGGAGGGCCACAGAGGAAGGCCGCCCCGGCCGCCGCCCACTCAGCCGTCGCACCGGCAGCTACCGCCACCAGGCCGCTTCCTTCTGCTGCAGTTGTGACCGCGCCGCCGGCGTAGCTCAGTCCTGCCACCACGGTGCCAGCGCCCGCCGCTGTGGTTGTGGCCACCGCAGCACCTTCCATCCACGAATAGACAGAAAGGTTGCTCAACCGGTGGATTTCAGGAATCACGGTGCCCATAGCCATCATGAGCATCCGGAAGAAGTTGGCGGACGCCGCCTCGTTGATGCAGACGATCGCACGCGGCTTGATGATGGTGATGAAACCCGACTCGAGGTTCATCACATGCGTGACAGTCTCCACCTCAACGGGTCCAACCATTCCTGTGGACGGGTCCGTGATGAGGAGGATGTCCTGCGGCTCGATCTCGGGGATGCACCGCAACACGATCTCGCCCCGGTACATCTTGCCCAGTTCTTCCCGGAGGAAGCTCTGAGCGTAA
>Ga0182011_10000628_pt1 | contig 30824 bp, 30 predicted proteins | sample 711E1DmetaG_FD_120481 | JGI IMG/M metagenome (GOLD analysis project Ga0182011, IMG submission 120481) | Permafrost microbial communities from Stordalen Mire, Sweden - 711E1D metaG | ecosystem: Environmental > Terrestrial > Soil > Wetlands > Permafrost | place: Sweden: Stordalen | collected...
ACATAGGTGCGTAATCCATTTTGTGTGACGTCGATGATTGGTTCAGATGAATTTTGATCGGCCACATGCCTGTATAATGCAGCAATACCAGGTCCGTTCCATGCGATGACATTTCGCTGGGAATCGATAAGATCAATTGTTTGATTATCATGTAGCCCGTATGAATGAAGAGATTGAAATGCTTTGTGCGCAGCAACTCCATCGATGAAATTGCTTTTCGTGCTGAGAGATGTATCTCTGGATGCACGATCTGCGATTTTCATCAGCTGATCGACTTTGGCCTGAAATGCCTCTCGAATAACCTGTTCGGTTCGTGCCCGCTGAGCTGCGCGTTCTCTCTCCCAACGATACTGTTCGTATGAAGGTATAAACAACCGTGCCACTACAAGGACAATAATAACGGCAATACAAATAAAAAAGCCCCACATGGCAGGGCGGGCATATCTTGTATACTTATCTGTCATTCTCTGCTTCATTCATAAATATTGAATTGGCTGATGACCCACTGGGAATCCTGCCTTGTCAATGACACGTACACCTGGACCGATTCTTGATTTCCTTTTTGGACATAGACAAAGCGGCCTGTCGCATATGGCGCAGCGCCTTGTTCATGAGTGCGGGAAAACTCAAAAGAGACCGGCCTGCGTCCTGAAAAATATCCGGAGAGTACGGATGCTGCCTGATTCTTTGAGAAATATCCGTGCTGACCCGATCCGATAGCAATAGAAATTAATGCGGCGAGATCTTTTTCAAATTCTTCTACGGTACTTTTACGTATACCATTCTCGATATGTTGAAAGACCGCCGACTTTTTTGATTGCTGCTGGTCCATGCGGAAAGATGGTGTTCCGGGTATCTCTTTCTTTGGGCGAGCATCCGATGGCTGTTGAACCTGTGCCGCTGAAGAGAAGGAGAAAAGCATTATGACAATAATCAGCCATTTCATAGTCGCGTCCAAATTATCAGAAAACGTGGAGAAAGTCAATCAATGGATAAACTACCCCCATGTTCAATTTCTCAAGGAACGTGCCAGATGATATTTTTGTGAATTAAGCGATTCTCCGCACAATCTCAAATCAAACGGAGAGAATGTTCGTGAAAAAATCTACTATTCTGAACACGTCCGTCTATTTTGAGAAATACGTTTTTCCGTTATTGATTATACCGATTGCCTTTCCTTTCAATGTCCTTCCGTGAAACGGAGAATTCTTTGATTTTGAACGGAACGATTGAACGTCTACTGTCCATTCAATTTCCGGATCCAGCAATGTCAAGTTCGCTCTTTCGCCTTCCTGAATATGAATCTCCGGCAAGGAAAGAATACGCCGTGGATTGACGGAAAGTTTTTCGATCAATTGCATAAGAGTGAGATATTTTTGATGAACAAGTTCCGTGATAGACAATCCGATGGCGGTTTCTAAACCGACGATACCAAACGGTGCCTGCGCAAATTCAACCTCCTTTTCATCGATCGTATGAGGCGCATGGTCGGTAGCAATGACATCGATGATCCCGTCGAGCAGTGCCTCTTTGATTGCCTGCACATCCTTCTTGGTACGCAGCGGCGGACTCATTTTCAAGTTCGTATCAAAGCTCTTCACCGCCTCATCACAAAGTGTAAAGTGATGCGGGGCGGCTTCGCAGGTGACATTCAGCTTTTCTAATTTCGCCCTGCGTACACAATCGATAGACCCGGCTGTGCTGATATGGGCAACGTGGTATTTCGCCAGCGGAACATACCGTAAGAGAACAATATCCCGTGCGATCATGAGCTCTTCGGCAATCGGTGGAATACCCGGCATGCCAAGCCTCGTCGACTCAAATCCTTCATTCATCAAACCATTCTTCGTCAACGTCGGTTCTTCTGCATGCTGGATGATAGGCAGACGATACATCGACGAGTATTCAAAAATCCGCCGCAATAACTCTGCGCTGGCAATCGGCGCTCCATCATCAGAAAAAGCAACTGCACCGGCTTTTGCCAGTTCGGCCATGGGTGATAACTCTTCGCCTTTCCGTCCTTTCGAAGCAGCAGCAATGGGATACACGTCCACAAGTCCGCCGGTGGCGCGTCTTCCTTCTTCCTGCACGTAGCGAGCAACAGATTCTTCATCAATTGCCGGATTCGTATTCGGCATGCAGCAAACAGCGGTAAATCCGCCGGCCGAGGCAGAAGCGCAGCCCGTTTCAATCGTTTCTTTATGTTCAAACCCCGGTTCACGTAAGTGCACGTGCATATCGATAAATCCGGGTGCTATAACTTTATTTTTCAGATCGATGACTTCATACGAAGAATCGCTGGAAAGCGATGCACCGATCCGTTCAATTCTTCCATCAACGATCAGTATATCCGCGACAACATCTTTCCCTTTCAAGGGATCAAGTACATGGCCAGATTTCAAATGGAGTTTCATGGTGAGTTCCTTCAATTGGAAGTTCCAAGTAAGTAGAGTACCGACATTCTGATTGCTTCACCATTGGTGACCTGTTCGAGAATGACAGAATGCGGTCCATCCGCAAGGTCGGCTGAAAGTTCCACATCACGATTAATGGGACCGGGATGCATGATGGTGATGGGCTTCAATGCGCGGTCTACTTTTTCTTTTGTCACACCGAAGTAACGATGGTACTCGCGAAGCGACGGAAAGAGTCCGCTCTTCTGCCGCTCCAATTGAATGCGAAGAACATTCAGTGCATCGATGTGGGGAATAACATCTTCCAATCTATGATAGACACGCACACCGAGATCTTCAATGTTCCGCGGAATAAGCGTTGCAGGTCCACAGACGGATATTTCCGCACCCATGGTTTTTAATCCATAAATATTTGAAAGTGCAACCCGGCTGTGGACAATATCGCCGACGATGCAGATGCGTAATCCTTCGAGTGAGCCATGTTTCTCCCGCAGGGTCATCATATCAAGCAGTGCCTGCGTTGGATGTTCATGCGCTCCATCGCCTGCATTGATAACATTTGCTTTCACCACTCGCGTTAAAAAGTGCGGTGCGCCCGACGCTGAATGCCTGATGACGACCATATCGATTTTCATTGCTTCGATGTTCCGTGCTGTGTCCTTCAGTGTCTCCCCTTTACTGACACTGCTGCCGGATGCGGCAAAGTTCACGACATCTGCCGAGAGCCGCCGCTCGGCAAGCTCGAACGAAATCCTTGTGCGAGTAGAACTCTCGAAAAATAAATTCACAATTGTTTTTCCCTGCAACGGCGGAACCTTTTTAATCGGGCGTTCCAGTACTTCTTTGAATGACGCCGCTGTATCCAGAATGAGCGTTATATCTTCCTTGCTCATTCCCTCCAAACCGAGTAAGTGACGGTTTTGTAGTTTCATTTTTTATCCTCCTTGTCATCTTCTATAAGATACACTGCGTCTTCTTCATCTGTTTCCGTCATCGCCACTTGTACTTCCTGTCCGTGCGAAGTCGGCACATTTTTTCCGACAAAATCTGCTTTGATGGGTAATTCGCGATGCCCTCGATCTACCAAAACTAATAACTGGATCACGGACGGACGCCCTAGGTCCATCAATGCATTGAGCGCTGAACGAATTGTCCGCCCGGTGAAAAGCACATCATCAATCAGGACGATAGTTTTCCCGCGAATGTCAAAGAGTATTTCTGAACTTTTCAATTCGGGTTGATCAAGGCGCTCGCGCAGGTCGTCGCGATAGAGAGTAATATCCAGAACGCCCACCTGCACATTGACATTTTCTATTTCTGCAATTATCTTGGCAACGCGATGTGCGAGAAATTCGCCACGCGTTCTTATCCCGACGAGCACAACATCCACCACACCTTTATTTTTCTCAACCACTTCATGGGAGAGACGGTTGACGGTTCGCCGAAGACCATCGGCATCGAGCACTTTTGTTTTCATCATCATCGACCTTTCTTAAAATGAAAAACCCCCGGTTCCAGCGAATTTGGAAAAGGGGGCTCTACTATTATCAATTATCAACGGGCAATGATTATCATTCAGTGCTGCTTGCTCGCTGCAAGGATCCCTTTCCTACCTCGCCGGATAGGAATTAAAGGAACATCTTCAAAGAACATTCACTTCTTGAGGGCGCGTTGGAATCCAACCTGTGGCCTTACGCGTGTGAGATTTTATAGAATTCCCACATCCCTTATATTGTTTTGTGTGAATTTAGTGACACAAAACAAGAAAATATTTTCAATTCATGACTGTTTTTGTGACCACGTTCATGAAGGCAACTTATACAGGTGAATATGAGAATAATTTATAAAATTTGCGCTACAATAGCAAAGCACAATCACTGTAAATGCAACCACAAGCTTCCTCGAGTCTGGGCGTCGCAGAGATTGGGCATGGTACGGTATCGCACATCTCAGTATCATCGCAATGTCGATACCGTGTTCGATATGCGATGCGTGGTACATTCTCTCATAACAAATTTTAAAATACGATTCCGTTCTTTCATTTATTTTGACATTTTGTAACATTCATGAAGGGAGAGATTTAACATTCCAACTCCTGTAAAGCCTGTAGAATGTTGATTTGAAAGTCCTTTCGTCTCGACTCATAATTTTCCCTTGCTGCTTTACCCCTGGCGATTTTCTCTGTTTCATTCATTTCGATTGATTTCATGATCATCCGCTCGAGATCGATTTCATCAACATAAAACCTTTCACCATACCCTAATGGCTCTGTTTTTTTTATTCCGGCAAGCAGTCCTGTTTCGATGCTCACAAGTTCATTCATGGGCGGCGCATTCACTGTAATGGTCAAAGCTTTGCTCGATACCGCTTCGGCAATATTATGCCCAAAACCTTCTGCTTCAGAAGGGCAAAGATGAATGCCGCAGCCATTCATGAGCCGCTTTAATTCATGATCGGGAAGAAAATGTGTGATAAATTGTATATTTTTACCAGGGTAGAGTTTCTGCCATTGCTCGTTCCTTGAAATCAATATTAACGCAGGCCACTCCGGATGTTTTTTCCACAAATTCAGAATCGGCCCGGTGCCTTTTAAATTGCTTCGACCCGCAACGTGAATGAAACGGCCATAGTCCTTTTTAATTTCGGGCAAATACACATCTTCCGTGGTAAAACCTATATAGCGGGTTTTATAATTTCTTTTTTGAAATATTTTCTCTGCATACTTTGTCTTGCACCAAATGGCTGTGCATTTATGTAAATTGGCGATGACCTCTTCCCGCATCCATTCTTGGTGAGGTAAGAAGATGATTGAGCTCGATAGTTTCAACCATCCTGCCGGAAGGTTTTCGTCGAAAATTAAAATCCTTCTTTTCGGGGAAATATATTTTCCCAGTTCTTTCACGAAACGTTTATGGAAAAGCTGAAGGTTTCTTGCTCTCGCAACATGAATATTGACATCATAAGAACCGGTCAATGCATCTTGAAGAATCTTAGCATCTTTTTTTAATCCGGGAGTTCCTCCAGTAATGATTTCTACAACTGTTTTCATTCGTCGTACCTCTGTGTGGAGTAGTATCAGAGAAATTGTTCCAGATTTTGTTGAGACTCGACAGGCGTCGTGCAACTGATTTGACAAACTAAGCAACCATTCGTAGAGAATCAAGATTTACTTCCTTGACTTCATGATGAAGAGCCATGCCCCGATTTTCATTATTGGACATAACTGCTCACAGGCACCTTCACAAGGATCATACCAGAGATATGCCTCAGAATGTGCAACAGTCAATTAATACTCAGAGGTACTCGAAAAGTCTCTTGCGCCAAGGACTTCACGCCTCGCCAGTAAAAACTCCAATCATTATTTCTCCCTTTCCAGCGGTAAGCTCTCTCTGCGGTACATAGACTATTTCAATCATGTGCTGCAGGTATTTTTTATTGCCTTCATCCGGTTCGAGTGAAGGTACAGCTAAGATCGGAGTAAGGTATTTCCTAATAATAAATCATCCATCTGCTGATATCTATTGAACGATAGAAACAACACTTTATTACAGGTTATTGATTGAAAGAGAAATACCTGGCTTATATTCGGAAGAAGGAGATGGAAAATGGAAAAGTATACTATGTGGCATAAAAAACTATCAGAACAATTCTTTATTTCGATAATACTTGTCCTCATTTCATTTATTGTTTGGTTATTTAGTGCAAATGGCACTAAGTAACCTGAATCCTCTTAAGCGCTTATTGAAAACATTATTGAACGGAGGTTCCCATGAAAGGAAGTTTTCTTTATTTTTTGTTCTCAGCCCTTTTATTTTCAAAGTTATTTTCGGTGATGTATAATGAGATTAATAAACAAAGGCCTATCCCCGTTGAGTTTTTAATTTAGCGACGGGCGCTGCAATCCCCAGCCAGTAATGACTGGAGATTTTATTTCACTTCATACTGTAAAAAATAATCCTTAGATGTTTTTCCGCCGTAACCTTCTATCAACAACCACGCACCTTCTTACTTCATCAAAATATCCGAACATCGGTTCGTCCGACTTTCTCTTTACCATCAGCATACTTACACACACAGGCATAATAAAAGTGGACAAAGGCTATGTGCCTTAAATTTGTATAGAGACAAACGTATTATCGTATTAGAGTGAAGCAATCCAGTGTGGTACAAATGAGATGCTTATCAATCGTTTCGGCAGAATTGTTTATTTTCCAGTGCTCATCAGGAATCTTCGTTATCCGGAGTTATTTTTATTCGTATTCGTGAATATGAGAGCAATACAGATTGCTTTTTTATTGCATCCAAAAACATTGACGATACGGTTGCTTCCAGTTATCTCGCGGCAATTAGGAGAGATAGTGTTCATATCTAATACGTAAAATAAAAAATCCCCGCAACTTACTGCAGGGATGTTTTATTTTATTTCCGTGGGCGCTGCGGGGATCGAACCTGCGACCTTACGCGTGTGAGGCGTACGCTCTGAACCAGCTGAGCTAAGCGCCCGCAATTATTGCCTCAATTGCTTAACAACTCTACAAAGATAGAAAAATATATGTTCTGGTTCAACCGGTATCTTTGCACTTGGGAAATCAGAATTGTCCGGTAGCACACAGAAGATGATAGTTTTGAATATAGATTTATTCAATAGGTTCAATAGAGACGTTGATTGTAAGAATCTCTCACAGCAATCATCGCATACTTTTTGAGAATGCCATTGCCGTGTTTAACAATTTTATTTGCAGTATTTGTCAACAGCGGCTGATGCAGCGCTGCTCCCCAATTGATTCGCAATCTGAAAATCAATACATGCTTCTTTGCGTTTCTTCACACCAATTTTTGCCATCCCGCGCATATAGTAGGAATCTGCATTCTTCGGATTCAATCCGATCGCCCGGCCAAAATCAATAATCGCACCGGAGTAATCTTTGAGATTAAATTTGTTGATCCCGCGGTAATGGTAAGGCTTCGGTTCGTTTGGATATTGTTCAATCACTTTTGTGAAATCCGCTATTGCCCCTTGATAATCGCCCTTCGAGGATTTGTCTATACCGCTTTTATAATAGCTGTCCTTTAATTGAGATTGCACATTTGCTGCGTATATAATGCATATGAAAAGACAGGAGAGAAAAACATTGAGCGGCTTCATGGGGCAGTACTCCTTGAGAACAATCGTTTCCGGTCATCGTTTGGAAAAACCTTTTACCGGAATACTTTTAAACTGTAACGAATTTTCATTCTTAATGCAAATGAGAATCTTTTGCTCATGGATTCAAGCTCATGTTTTATCCTATACTTTCATCACGAATGTTCTTCGCAATGCAGTTTGTGCATTCGCATAGGTTTCTCAATATTACCCACGTATATATACCTGTAGAATGTCCGTCACCCCAGGAGATTTGAATTGCATAATGTCCAACCTGTTGAATACCTGTAAGCTTATATCTTCCGGGAAGATGCTGCTGAGGTTCGGGCTTGTATGTCTTGAGTAATATTGTTTCGCCCTGACATCCGGCACACGGACAATGATCTCGCAGCGTGAGAAGAGAAATGACGCTTGCATGGCCGTCATCCCATGTTATGGAGAGTTCATCTTGTGAAGATAATTTGATTTGTGTTGCGATCATATTCTTTCCTCCTTGCTGAGCGCAGTGCACTTCGTGAAGAAACTTATTAAAACTTATTGTCCATTCACCTTTTTTGCTCTGAATACAGACTTAATTTGCCCGGTTGGCCCACCCGAAGTAAGTTCAAGAAAGAGACTGTCGCCGAAATGGCAATGATGGAAACGAACAATAGGGCGGAAACCCGAAAATACCTGAATCGGAACATACTTATCTCACCGATAGTAGAACATTTTCTCTGTGAATACAGTATTTGCGACTGGCATTCATTCGTACAAATGGTACTGGTAAATTTTGCGAATAGCCAGAGCAGCAGTCACAGCTGTGGAATTTCGCCGTTCCATCACATAAACTGTTGACCTGGAATGATTGTTTTATGTGTGCTGCAAACTATTTCGTATCGTCTTCATAAAAAGAAAAAGGACAATCAGTGTGATTGTCCTTTTCGTGGACCGTACCGGGCTCGAACCGGTGACCTCCACAATGCCATTGTGGCGCTCTCCCATGCTGAGCTAACGGCCCGTTTCTTGCATAAAATATACCCAAGGATCGAAGCAAAGTCAATGAGAAAGTCTTTGCAGTTTTCGTGAGTTTTTGATATTTTACTTTCAGATTATTGAAAACTATGATCGGGTCTCTTTACGAAAACTCTTAAAGATTATTTACTTGCACCGTTTCTACGTATAGTCGGTTTGATACTTATGTGCACCTTCACGCTGCCTTCGTGTAAGGATCAAACGAATCAAAATCTTACATCCGATATCGTTTTTCCTCCTAGTGGTGTGAGTTTTAGCAAACAGGTTCAGCCGCTTTTTCAACAAACGTGTGTGGCAGCAGGTTGTCACGGCGGCAGTCAACCGGCAGCCAATCTCGACCTCCAACTTGATGCTTGGCATTCTATTTTAAATTATGTGCCGCCGCTCGTTCTGGTGAATAATGGTGCGAAGAGTCCTCTCTACATAGACATTGCCGGTAATCCGCAGCTCATGCCTCCCAGTAAGAGGCTAACACAGAATCAAATTGATGGTGTAAAAAAATGGATTGATGAAGGTGCAAAGAACAACTAAATGTGCCGGCGCTCAATTGTTACGCGCATCCTTCCCCCAGTTAAGTTTTCTCCTCAGCACATCGTAATAGCTTCTGTTTTTTCGCTTTACAAGTTTTGTTGTGAGCGTCGACCTTTCGACAATAATTTCCACCGGTGCTTGCAGGAATGCCTGCTGCTGGCCATCGGCAGCGAGATGAATCTTTCCGGTTGCTGTTTCAACTTTGAGAGTTATTATCGAGTCTTCCGGCACCACGACTGTTCTTGCCGTTAATGTATGCGGACAAATGGGGCTGATGAGAATTAAATGATTTGTCGGTGTTACAATCGGCCCGCCATTTGAAAGAGCGTACGCCGTCGATCCAGTGGGCGTTGAAATAATAATCCCGTCGCCGATGAAATTAGATAAAAACTCACCGTTCATAAATGTCTTCACGCTGAACATCCGCGAAGAACCGGTTTGATGAAGAACAACATCATTTAATGCCTGCAAGTTGTTTTTTGATTTGCCGATTCGCGCCTGCAGCATCATACGGTCTTCAACGATATAATTCCCGCTAATAATTTCTGTGAGACATTCGTCAAGTTCTTCAAGTGAAACTTCCGCCAAAAAACCTAGTTTACCAAGATTAATACCTAATATGGGTGTAGCCATACCATTCACAAGCCGGGCCATTCGAAGGATAGTACCATCACCGCCCAGTGAAATGAGAATATCACATTCTGCCGGAAGCTTCCGTTCTAATACAACCGGCGACTGACTCAGAAGACGTTTGTCTATCTTCCCGCGCAATCCCTTTGCTATCGCTTCATGAAGAACGTAGGGCACTTTTTCCTTTGTAAATCTTGTTATGAGCCGTTCGACAACTTCCGGCAATTCTGTTTTATCTAAATTTCCAGCGATTCCAAATTTCATAGTTCACTCTAATTCTTTTCTACGGGCGTCTGTTCTTTTGACATCTCGTCGACATAATTGAATTTCAATTCCTGCAGCAGCCCCTTCAACAACTTTATTTCCTCTTCCGATAAATTTCCTTGCGTTTTTACTTCCAGCATATCGAGAATATCGATCGATAGTTGTGCTTGTTGAAGATCGCGCTCAATTTTATCCGAAATCGGATTTTTGATTTTTCCCATCTGATGCATCGCCGCTGCCTGAAAGGTCATGACTAAACTAAAAAACAGCGATGAATTCTTTTCTGCCGAAGCCATACTCATCTCCTATTGTTTCCAAAGTTCACGCAATTTCGCATACTTTAAAAATACAGCATGTGATGAGATCAAACAAACAATCAATCCATAATACCCATCTAAAAAACCGCATTTTATAACATAATCGCGTACGAACCTAAATACCGGAGAAACGAGCAATCGTATGAATGACGCCTTTCGCCTTTGTTCATACAGGACACGAGCGGATATTTCTGTAAAATAGTCCGCTTGCTTGACGTGGCCCGAAATCGAATAATAACTGTAATGCAGAATATCCCCTTGCAAATATCCCACAGATGCATGAGGATCGTTCAAGGCATAGCAATCATGCGGATTGACTCCTGTCCATTTCCCTTTCCGCTTATCGAAGAGACGTATTTTCCGATCAGGATACCAACCGCCATGACGGATCCATGCACCACAATAATTCGTCAACCGATTCATTTCATATCCATCATAGTTCCATTGGGACTTTACCGAAGCAATGGATTTCTTCAATTCATCCGAGAGAACCTCATCCGCATCAAGAGAGAGTGCGAAAGGGAAAGAAGCTTTTTCTAAAATATAATTTTTTTGCTGAATATGTCCTTCAAATTTGTGATGGAAAACTTTCGCGCCGTAGGATTCGCAGATTTCTATAGTTCTATCGGTAGAAAAAGAATCTACAACGATAATCTCATCCGCAATCTCTTTGATGGAATCAAGACAGCGTGCGATGTTACGTTCTTCATTATAAGCAATGATTACGGCCGAAAGCTGAATCATGTGTTCATCCTTGCTTAGTTTCCAATGACGATATTCACAAGCTTGTTCGGAATAACAACTTTCTTGATGATGCGCTTACCATCGGTATAACGTTTGACATTGGAATCTTCAAAAGCCAATCGTTCCAGTTCCTCAACAGGAGTATCCTTCGCAACTGCAACCTTCGAGCGAAGCTTTCCATTGATCTGCAACACAACCTCTACTGTCGACTCTGCACACTTAGCTTCATCATAAACTGGCCATGGTTCATAGGCCAATGATATTTTGTGCCCGAGTTTCTCCCATAGTTCTTCAGAAATGTGCGGTGCAAATGGCGCAAGTAGCAGAACAAAATTCTCCAACTGCCTGCGCGGACGGATTTCCAACTTCATTGCCTCATTGAGGAAAATCATCATCTGCGAAATGGCGGTATTGAAGCGAAGATTTTCAATATCGTCTCCGACTTTTTTTATTGTTTGATGATAAAGCCGTTCGAAGTCCGTCGTTGGTTCAACGTCCTTGATTACTAAATCCAGCCTACCGTCTTCGTTCACAAACAAGCGCCAGACCCTATTGAGGAATCGGAATACGCCTTCCACGCCGCGCGTGCTCCACGGTTTCATCTCCTCCAACGGTCCCATAAACATTTCAAACAGCCGCACAGAATCAGCGCCGTATTCTTTCACGACATCATCCGGATTGACTACATTGCCGCGCGATTTGGACATCTTGCGGGAATCTTCACCAAGAATAATTCCCTGGTGCCTCAGTTTTAGAAACGGTTCTTTTGTGCTGACATAACCAAGATCGTTCAACACTTTGTGCCAAAAGCGTGAATACATTAAATGTAAAACCGCATGTTCCGAACCACCGACGTATAAATCTATCGGCATCCAGTACTTTTCTTTTTCTTTATCACAAAAGTCGCTGTCGTTCTTCGGATCGATGAAGCGGAGATAATACCAGCACGAACCCGCCCATTGCGGCATGGTGTTCGTTTCGCGGCGTGCCTTCAGTCCTGTTTCTTTGTCGATAACGTTCACCCAGTCAACTGCAAGCGCGAGAGGAGATTCGGTGGTTCCGCTTGGCTGGAATTTTTCCAAACTCGGTAATTCCAACGGTAATTCTTTTTCGTCAATCGCTTTCAATGTTCCATCTTCAAGATAGATAATGGGAATTGGTTCGCCCCAATACCGTTGACGTGAAAAAAGCCAATCGCGCAATTTATATGTCACTGATAATTTGCCAAGTTCTTTCTTTTCTAACCAGGTAATGATCGTTTTCTTTGCTTCAGGTGTCGATAACCCATTTAACGAGACTTCTTTATTGGCCGAGTTCATTGCAACACCGTCATCGACGAAACATTCCTCTGCATCTTTTCCGCCATCCACAACTTTTATTATCTCCAAACCGAATTTCTTCGCAAATTCCATATCACGTTCATCATGGCCCGGCACTGCCATGATAGCCCCCGTGCCATATCCCATCAGTACATAATCTGCAATCCAGATTTGGATTTTTTTTCCGGTAGCCGGATTGACGGCGTAACCGCCCGTGAAAATACCGGTTTTTTCTTTCTCTGTTCCACGTTCCAGATCGCTCTTGAATGCCGTTTCTTTTCTATATCGCTGAATCTGATCTCTTTGTTCCCTTGACGCTACGATATCTACCAACGGATGCTCAGGTGCAAGCACCATATACGTCGCACCGAAAAGCGTATCCGGACGGGTTGTGAAAACACGAATTTTCTCGGCTTTGTCTTTCACTTCAAAAACGACATCTGCACCTTCAGAACGGCCAATCCAATTTCTCTGCTGTTCAATTGTTGAGATGGGCCAATCTAACTCCTTCGCATCTTCTAACAAACGTTCGGAGTATGCCGTAATACGCATCAACCATTGGCGCATAGGGCGCCGCTCAACCGAGTAACCTTTTTCCGTCCATTCAGCAACTTCTTCATTTGCCAGCACTGTTCCTAACGCTTCACACCAGTTGACCGGAATTTCAGCAACATATGCAAGCCTGAATTGTGCTATGAAATCGTGCTTCTCTTTTTTTATTTTCCGCTTCCATTCATCTCCCGTAAACGAATGTTCAACATGTAAATTCTTAGTTCCGTTTGCCGCAAGTTCCTGTTCTAACGTCTCTATCGGACGGGCTTTGCGTTCACGAGGATCGAACCACGAATTATAGATTTTTAAGAATATCCATTGAGTCCATTGATAATATTTCGGGTCTGTTGTATTGATCTCGCGTTCCCAGTCGTAACTCAATCCAAGCATTTTGATTTGCCGCCTGAAGGTATCGATGTTACGTTCTGTCGTCACTTTCGGGTGAATGTTCGTCTGCATGGCATAACGTTCGGCAGGCAGCCCGAATGCGTCCCATCCCATCGGATGTAAAACAGCAAAGCCCTTCATGCGCCGGTAACGGCAAAGAATATCGGTGGCTGTATATCCTTCAGGATGACCGACATGCAATCCGGCTCCTGATGGATACGGAAACATATCCAATACATAGGATTTTGGTTTCTGTTCATTATCGAAGACACGAAAAGTTTTTCCGCGATCCCAGTATTCCTGCCATTTATTTTCGATGCTTAGAAAGTCATACTTCATTCTGGAAAAATCCTTTTATCATTAAAGAAAAACATCATACTGTATCTTAACGTAGTCGGATTGAATTTACGCAAAGTGCTGCCTATTATCAACGTGCGGAGAAAAGAAGTTCAAAACCGGAATACTATCAGAATATCAACACAACAATAATTGCTGTGACCCAGAATAAAAGTCCTATGCAAACAAGCTGCGAGGCTCCTAAGAACAATGTTTTCGTTATTGTCCGCATGAGCGAATCTCCATAGACACGCTTTAAAGCCAGTACGAGGTACACGGGGGATAAAACGACGGGAAGAATAAAAATAATCGGCGTTCCGGCAGCCTTATCCACAATAAATGAAAATGTCAATAACAGAAAAATGTAGCTGTGATAATGGACTGAGAATATTAATGTACCGATGTAATGTTTCGCTTTTTTTCGGTAGAGAAGATATATAAAGAAAGCAAACAGCGGCATTAATGCGAACATCATATATGATATACCTTTCACAAGCATATGGTTAAAACCCTCTTGTCCGCCTGATCCGATACGCGACATCTGGCGTACAACGTACCTGTTCCATGTTGTCGGTTTCAACGCATGAACCTGCATCACAGAATCAATCTGCGATTGTTGCATATTACCCCGCAGCTCTGTTGAGTTGATACCGGAATATGTTACATTGGTAGCAGTTTTCTTCTCGACATCCGGAGAATCTACCTGCTTCCCCTGTGGCAGAGAGATGAGCAGAAAAAATATGAAGGTGATAAAGATATAGAATCTGACAGGTGCAACATACCGAACATGTTTTCCTTTGATAAACTCAGACGTAATGAATCCCGGTTTAAAGCACATAGCTGTGACTGTCTGAACAAATTTTGTATCAAAATGAAAAATGCTTTCTACCGCCTCTTCGATCAGATACTTGAGAGGGAGATTCAGATTATGTCGCACCTGACCGCACTGCGGACAATAGTGATACGATACAGCAAAACGCATTCCGCAATTTGAGCAGTGAGTAGGTTTGAATTTTGAATGTGGCATTTGGTTCTTCTTTATTCTCCATTTTCAAAGTCTATCGTTCGATTTTTACTTCAGCGCTTTGGCAAGTTAACACCATGAATAAAAATGTATCGGTTTTCTGGAGAGAATACAAGACATGGTTATCCAAATTATTTTTCTGATGATTCGAGCTGTTTGTTTATCCCGGCTGTCTATCGTTTTATCCGCTCAATATGGGGAGACCTTATACATTACAAGGATTATCTTGTTGGAAGATATTCTGACCTATTCGTCCTATTTACTATCCGTACTGATGCTTCTTTTGTACAGTTGAGTGCAGCATCCTGAAAATTTCCCTGCATCCGTGCGGCACGACTTTTGTTCTTTTTTATGGTGTCATCAGAAAGGAACACGACAATGAAAACGATTAAAGTTTCTCTCCTTTTACCACTGCTGACAATATTCATATTATTGGCTTTTAGTGGGTGTTATACTCGGTTTGCCATCGAGGAGGATGATCAATATTCGACAGCTGAATCAACACCTATAATTATATATGAACCTGTCATCATACCGGTATATGTACCCGAACCTATTTATAATCCGCCGTCTACCCCGATATATAATCCTTTGCCTTCAGCTGATTCTTCTCAAATCGTAACAGAGCAACAATCTCCGCAGGAAACTCGCGATTCCGGATATCGACGCTCGGGTGAATCTGAAAACAGGCAAACTACAAATTTTGGTTCTCAAGAACGCACGAACCGCCCGACACAAAGCAGGTAAAAAACATGAGTTCACTCAACTCTTGTACAAATTGAGAGTAGTTTACAAATGGAAAAGCCCGACATGAGTATCATCGGGCTTTTCTGGTAACCTGAATTTCTCTCTGAGCATATTGTGACTAATTTTTACGAGTATAGGTAAGCTTTAAAGTTGGTTTTTTATCGCCCCATGTTTTTACATCATATACTTCGAAGACATGGGTATCCTTGTCGACAATATGAATAACGTATTTCACGTCTTTCTTCTTTTCTCCGGTCGACGGCTCATCCATTTTCCCCCAAAGAGTAAGAGTTGTTCCGGCGGCATTCATGCTTCCTTCCATGACAGACATTGCTGTACTCATTTCATCGATCCAAATACTTGTATACTTCTTTTTAACGTTGTCGTACCCTGTAAATCCGATCCCTTTGAATGGCATCTGCATCATCTCGCCTGAAAACTCCTGCTGTACAAATCGTCCGCCCAAAATCATTTTATATTCTGCAGTTCCTTTTGAAACAGAAGGAAGACTATCCGGACTGTTCATCCAAGCCTGTGCCTCAACATCCCACACACCTGTAAAATATTCAAGCTTCTTATGCGCATCTCCCGGTGTCATCGCTGCCTGCCATCGTGCCATCATCTCTTCTTGCGACGGCATTTTCTTGCTTTGGTTCTTTTTCTTTTGTGCATATGAAAGAGGTACAGTCAATCCTGCCAGAACACACACAAGGATTCCGATAACTAAAGTTTTGTGTTTCATACACTTCCTCCTTACTTTAATGATGGATTGAGATTGGTTGTTGAACTATTTTTCACTCGACTGATACTTTTTACCGATGTATAGATGAACAACACCTCGTTACAATAAGTTTCTTACATAGGATGACTCCTGAAGATGAGTGTGTCTTCCAGTCTTGTCGACGTACGACTACCAAAGGATGTCTATGCGGATATTCAATGAGAAGTACGGCAGATGTGTTTACAATGCCTTGAGAACCAGCATCGTAATATCGTCTGATTGCGGTGTGGCTTGAGTATGAGCTTCTAATCCTAATTGGACTTGCCGAATAATTTCTTTCGCGGGAAGATGGATCGAATTCTTAATAATACCTTCGAGACGCTCTTCCGTGAACTGTTCGTAGTTTTGATTCATTGCTTCACTGACACCATCCGTGTACATAACCAAGATATCTCCCGGGAAGAGAGTCACAGAAGCTTCACCATAAGGCGCGGCGGTTTTGAAGATACCAAGAATCATACCTCCTTCTTCCAGTTTCTCCATTGATCCATTTTTTCTCAATAAATATGGCGGATTATGCCCGGCATTCGTATAACGGAAATGATGTGACCTCGCATTGAGTATACCCCAAAAGAATGTTATAAATCTGCTCCCACCCCGGGTGTTGGAACATGTGAGATCATTCATCTGCCCGGTTGTTTCAGCGACGGACGAACACAACGGTGCTAGTGCACGCAACGCCGCTTGTACATTTGCCATGAGCAGCGCAGCTGGTGTTCCTTTTCCGGATACATCGCCGATTGCCAGAACATATTCATCCTCCATGCGCGTGATGACATCGTAATAGTCGCCGCCGACTTCTTTTGAGGAAATTGTGAGCGCAGCAATATCGAACTGCGGAATGGTTGGAAGTTTTTCCGGTAAAAGCCCCTGCTGGATTTCCCGTGCTATATTTAATTCATCTTCCATCCGCTGTTTTTCGATAGCCGTTTTGAAGAGCCGCGCATTTTCGATGGAAATGATAGCAAGATTACCGACCGAGTATAGGAATTCAAGGTCTGCCTGTGAATACACACCGCCGCGTAATCGTTCCCCAAGCAAAATCATTCCATTTGTTTTCTGCTGAATGTGCATCGGTACTACCGCGGCAATACCCATCTTTATGAGTTTCGCCGCCGCAATGCGGTATGCTTTTAATTTTAACAAATCCTGGGTCGTTGTCGATTTTGTGAGATCACAGAGATCAGGAAGTATATCCTGTAAAGCAGCACTTCCTTCCATCCGCGAAGCGATAATATTGAGTTCGTTTTCATTCCGAATGCATATCGCATAACTTTTTACGCCGATTTGCCCCAGGAGCGCAAAGGTAACGAGCCGGACTACTTTTTTTTCATCCAGTCCGATGTTGAATTCTTTACTTAAATCAAAGAGCGTATTAAGTTCTTGAATTTTTCGATCGAGATTTCGATTTGCTTCCTTCACTTGATCAATAATGACTGCTTTCTCGATTGCCGTACCTGAAAGATTTACCAACGATTGAATGATTTTTTTGTCGAGGGCCGAAAATTGAGATTTCGTCAACCGTTCGCCCAGCGTGATGTATCCGACAATTCGTCTTTGAGAAAGAATCGGAATGATCAGCGATTGCTGATGATGATTGAGAAATTCCAACCATTGCGGACTTCCGTGAAAATATTTTTTTACCGATTGAATGGAGCGCAGCGGGTGTTCTACTTCGATGCTCTGACCGACAAAGGAATTATTCAGGCCCTTTGCAGCTATCACCTGAAATAATTTTCCGGTGCGCTTAAGAAGTATCATACCGCGCGTTACGAGCATTTTGCCCATCAACGTGCGTAGAACCGTATTAAGAATGAAATCGAGTTCGAGCGAAGAATTAATAATAGTACTGAACTCAAACAACGGAAGAAAATCGGAAGTTTGTTTTCGGTCTGACGATGGTACTTGTACGTTCGAGCGTTTCGTTGCTACCTCTCTGCAACAGTGGATGTACCGGACAGATACTTTATAAGCCGTACTTCGTTGCGTTTTCCCTTATGGAAATTATATTCCACTTTGTCCATAAGTTTTTTCATCAAATAAACACCAAGTCCGCCGCGCTTATGATGACCGATATGTGCTTTCAAATCCGGCTGGCGGATTTTGGAAGGATCAAACGATCTGCCGCTGTCAAAAATACTGATTTCAAAAGAAGGATTGTTTTGAAAAATGGAAACTTCAATTTCTTTATCTGTTGCGTACTGATATGCATGTTTGATAATGTTGGTACACGCTTCATCGACCGCCAGCACGATGTTTGCGGCATCTTCTTCTGAAAATCCGAACGCACGCGCTGTTTCACCTACAAACTCTCTTACTTCTAAAAGATTGTCTGTCCGGCTCAGTATTCTTTTCGATTTATGGGATGATCGCGATTCCATTCATTTCTGGTTTTTACAAAAATCGGTTTATTGCTCTGCTTATTTCTTTGCTTCATGAAATCGAACGACAGCTTCTTGTTCATCTTTAAATATTTCATATAAAATTGGGAAACCCAGCAAATCAAATACGTTGTATACTTTCGGCGTCATATTCGTCAGTTTGATGTCTCCTTTGTTTTTACGTATATCTTCAACATACGCCATAAACACACCCAAGCCGGCACTGCTGATATACGAAAGATCGCGGCAATTCACCACGATATTAAATTTATTTTCCGTTATCAGCTTTTGAAAAGCAGTTTCGAGATCAGGCGCAGTATGAGCATCAAGGTATCCCTTGAGTTCAATCACACTGACATCCTCACTATCCCGTTGGTGGATTTTAAAATCAATCATGGTGGTCTCCTTCTTGTCCTTCTCTCCTTGCAATCGATTGAATATGCATCAAAGCCTTCCTTCAATATTTCCTAGCCACTTCATCACAATGAGCGTTACATCATCATTATACGTTCCTGGGCCGATAAAAGTTCGGACACTGTTCAAAATCTGTTCTTTCATTTCATTGGCTGAACAACGTGTGCACTGACCCGCTATTTGCATCAGCCGCTCGTACCCATATTCTTCCATCTCTGAATTTCTCGACTCGGTAATCCCATCGGTATAGAAAATACACAAATCACCGGGCTGAAGTTTAATAATGCGTTCCTCTGTCGCCTGCTCAAATTGTGCACTATCGGTCAATCCCAATCCGATACCTGTTGATCGTATTAATTCAACTGAATAATGCGATATATAAATTACCGGACAGTGACCTGCACGTGCAAGCATGAGGGTTGCATTCCGAACATCGAGCACACCGTATATTGCACTAATAAACGCATTCTTTTCCAAAGTTTCCATGAGCGTGTCATTTGCTCGTGAAAGGAGTTCCTTCGGTGTCGCAAAAATTTTACTGAGCGACATCACAATTCCCTTCACTTCTGCCATATAGAAAGCTGCAGAAACGCCTTTCCCTGATACGTCACCAATGACAATTCCAATTCGCTCATCCGGAAGAGAAATGATATCGTAATAATCCCCGCCAACCTCCATTGAAGACTCTGACACCGCCGCAAACTCTGCCGATGGTAAGAGCGGCAGGGACTGAGGAAGTAATCGTTTCTGCATCCGCTGGGCCACCATCATTTCCTGGTGCAGGCGCTCTCGCTCGATGGATTTGGAGATCAGGCGTGAATTCTCAATAGCAATGCTGACATGGTCGGCAAAGGTTGTCATCACATCGATATCGTCTTGATCAAATGCATTCTGAAAATCTTTTGTAGCATGCAAAACACCGATAAGTTTTCCATGGGATAAAAGCGGAACGGTAAGCATAGAACCGCGCGCAAAGCCTTTATTTTTCAAATGCTTTGTCCGACGATCTGACCAGATATCTTCGATGAGAAGTGCCTTGTGCGAATCCATAACATACCGCTGCAATTGTGTTCCATCGTCCATGGCTATAATGTCAATTTCCTGCTGAGTGATATTACGTTTCGCAACGACCTCCACCGACATTTCGCCTGTATTGTCGTTCACAGAGAATAATTCCAGCCAGACACTCCGTGCACCGCACACTTCCGAAGTCATTTGTGTAACGGTGTTCAAGAGATCGTTGAAATCAAACACCTGGGTAACCAACCGGCTCAAGTTATGCAGCGATATCAACTCAGACTGCTTCCGTTCGAATACTTCAGCAGTCGGTAAATGAAACAATGTGCTTATGAATGTAACACCAAAGTAGATCGTGCCAAATATTATGTTGAGCTGGATAAACGTATGGAGCGGTCTGCTGTACTCAAAAATAGTACCGCCGCCGCCTAATCTTCCGGCAAGAAATACATCCAGGACGACGAGAGCAATAAAGAGTAAAAATGAATAGACAAGAGAATATTTTTTTTCCCGTTTTGATAGATAGACAATCCAGTTTTGTTTGAACGAATTCACGACAATCATCACAATAGTCAGTGAGAAGAATATCGAAGAAAATATATTCCCTTCCGGCAGAAGGAACGGAAAGTCTGCTGCGCATGCCGCCAGGAGAAGCACGATATAGGCAACATAATATCGCCATGTTGTTTTACGGCGTTTGAAGAGCACCAAGTCGTGAACGATGATAAGCAAATATATAGACAGCACTCCAAGCACCAAAGAAAGTATTGTTGAAGCAAGTGTCACCAATGCTGATTGGTGAATGCGGATCGATTCACCTCCCGGGAAACGATGTGGTTGGATGAAGGAACTAACTGCGAGCATACACAAGGAAAGAACAACGGCAAAAAATATACGTCCAATTTCTCTCGGAGCGTTGCGCTGCTGCACCTTTCGTCGTTTCTCGATGAACAAACCTATCAGCGTGAATGAGGATAGAACGAAAAGTTCGCGTAAGATTGTCATGCCTGCAAAATCGAACTCAACAGCGGCGCGGATAACATCGTACGTAAAAACTATCGGCAAAAGGATTGCCGGGATAATCAGCAACGCTATTCTTTTTATCTGGGATATATTAACCATTGCACGTACTGTCGAGTCTCATGACATATGCATCAAAAACAAAATACTGAATTTACAACACTACTACTTCTTCGTAATAATTCAGGATAAGTTGCGGAAAAACGAAAATATTTACGGACTGGTATACCAGCTTTGACGGATATGGCTTCCATTCTGCATCATCGGTATATGCGAGAGAGATTCACTGATAAACAATAATCAATGCAAAAAAAGATCGCTCATGGTCTCTCGTTCTTTATCGTAGAAACACATTGGCGATCTTCTTGTTGTACGAATCCTTATATGCTATATTCAGCAATAAAAAGGTCAGCATCACGGGCGTATAATGAAGAGGGAAATTCTTTTTTTAACATCTGAAGAAGTTCGATGGCTTTATCCTTCTTCCCCGACGCTGCATAGTTTGTCGCAGATCTCTGTAAATTTTCCGGTGCCTGCATAACCGTCATATTTTTCGATGCCGCTTTTTCAAAATAGGAAGCCGCATGGCTGAAATCGCCTTTCGCTTCGTAGCAAGCCGCCATTCCTGCATAGGCTGATGCTGTGGTCATCTTATCAGAAATACTGATATCATCATACATACTCATGGCTTTATCATACTGTTTTAATGCAAAGAAGGAGTTTGCTAAATATAACTTTGCAATTTCCCCGGCCTGCGTACTTCCGTGCTCATCCACGATGGCTTGCAGCCCTTGAGTACCTTCCTGCGGAACACCATTGATAGCAATTTCATATCTTCCTTCGTCGTAATATTGCGTTACTTTGGCGAGCATCACGGTCGCCTTTTCATTTGAATCCGCTCGACTTTTACTCCAGAGAAAACCGATAATCACGAGTCCTACAAGCCCGATTCCAACGTAAGAAAGAATCTTTGTGTTTTCGTCGATCCAGCCGCGAGCTTCAAAATATTTCGTTACAAGTTTATCTTCCTTGATTTCTCTTTTGGAAATTTTTTTCTGGGGTTTAAGCATGTCGATTCCTAAATCAGTGAATAAGTTCATTATGTGTGCGCCCGAGGCGATTCGAACGCCTGGCCTACAGCTCCGGAGGCTGTCGCTCTATCCAGCTGAGCTACGGGCGCAAGAACGCTGGTTCACAGTTTAATGTAGAGAAGTTTTCAAAGAGATTCAAATAGATGAGAAAAGAGAATTCTAATCTTTTTTAGATATCGATGAATAATTCCAATTTGTTTACAACAACCTCAGGATCAATCGCCAGCATACATTCAAAGGTTTTTATAGGACACTTCTTACCGCCATGGATGGAACATGGACGACACTTCAGTCCGTTCGTTTCTATAACAGTATCGCGAGGCCCTCGAGGGGCGAAACCAAATCCGGGAATTGTAGCACCAAAAATGGCAACAACCGGTGTTCTCACGGCAACTGCAATATGCATCGGCGCACTATCGTTCGAAATAAGCACTTTGCAGCGGCGAATCAATTCAGCGGATTGAAGCAGTGTTAACTTGCCCGCTACGCTGAAAACATTTTTTCTTTGTGCAATCTCCATCACATGACTGCACAATACCTCGTCTTCTTTTCCCCCAAGAAGCACGATAGCAATGTTTTCTGAAGCAATGCGCTGACACACAGCGGCGAATTTCTCCGCCGGCCACCGTTTCGTATACCATATCGTACCAGGAGCGAGTGCTACAATATTTTTATACGAATTCAATCCAACGTGTCTCACCATCGAATCGAGATTTTGTACATCTTGATTTGAAGGATAGAGCCGCGGTAATCCTGCCGCAGCAGCAGGAAGCTTCAATGGGCTCAGCAATGAAAGATTTCGTTCAATTTCATGCAAAGAAGAATTGTAGTGTACAATTTTCTTGAACAACCAGCGCCCTGCACTCGTATCGAATCCAATGCTGAGAGACGGATGTAACAGCCATGTTAAAAACGCACTTCGTAATGACCTATGAGGAACAATTACCAAATCATAATTCTGTGCGCGTAGTTCCGTGCACATCCGCCGCAGGCCTTTTATTCCTTTGTCACTTCCACGCTTGTCATACTTCACAATTTTGGAGATCGCAGGATGATGCGCAAAGAGTTCCGCAGTCCGGGGAGCTACAAGAACATCAATGGAAGAATTCTGATAATTTTGCTTAAGGGCTTGGAGAAGAGGAAGGGTAAGTATCGCGTCACCTATAAAGGCCGTCTGAATTACTAAAATTTTGTTATACGACTCTTCCACTAGAGCGTCTCCATCCGGTCCGGAACATGTTTCCAGCGTTTATGCATCCACATCCATTGCTCAGGATATTGCCGAATAATGTCCTCCGTCAAATGAACCTGCCGCTGGGTTAGTTCAAGAACATTTTCATCCGAGAAACCATTTAAATCCTCGCTCGGTACATGCACCAGATGCATGTTATAATTTCCGTTTTCCTGCCGTACCGTGCATCCTAAAACAATCGGCGCGCCGGTTTTCAAGCAAAAAACAGACGGGCCTTGAAATGTCGGGACTTGACGTCCGAAAAACTCCACAGAAACACTTTCCTTCGGTGCTGTTTGATCGGCAGCAAGCGCTACAATTCCTCCCTGCTGAAGCGTCCTTATAATTTCACGAACACTTGCACCCATGGGCACGATTTTAAGTCCGAACAATTCCCGCCACCGATTAATAAGCCGGTCTACCAGAATATTTGATTGAGACTTAGCGATGGTGCATACCGGCATACCGGTATAGACCGAGATCGCTTGAATCGCAAGTTCCCAGCTGCCGAAATGTGCTGTCAGAAAAACAATGCCTTTCTTCTTTTCGAGAAGCCGTTCCAGCACATCGTAATTATCAATGCATACTCTCTCCTTGATAACTTCTTTTGTCAATTTCTCCGACCAGAGTAATTCAATAAATGTTGCGCTAATATTTTGGAATGATTGAAAAGCAATTTGTTCACGTTTCCGTGGTTCCATTTCCGGAAAAGCGTTGCGAAGGTTTCGTTGCGCTACTTCCCTCCGCGATTTTAATAAAGGATACGCTAATCGAGCGAGAGCAAAGCCTGTTGTGTGAACAAGATGTAACGGCATAAACTTCACAAGAAAACTGAAACAGCGGAAAAAGATATATTCTGCAACGTGTTTTATTTTGACCGTCATAACATTTTAACTGATGTTGTTTTATTCATGGTCCCGGTTTGCATCGATTCACTCACCCATCACTTTCACAATGACACGTTTTCGACGCTGGCCGTCAAATTCAGCATAATAGATTTGCTGCCAAGGCCCAAAATCCAATTTGCCGTTTGTAACAGGAACGATAACTTCATGATGTAGAAGAAGGCTTTTCAAATGCGAATCACCGTTCGATTCTCCTGTTCTATGATGCTGGTAATCCGGATGAAACGGTGCGAGTTTTTCTAACCACGTGTCAATATCTTGAATCAATCCGGATTCTGCATCATTGACATAAACACCTGCTGTGATATGCATCGCAGATACGAGAATCATACCTTCTTTGATTCCACTCTTCGTCAGAATTTTTTCAACCTCAGACGTTATATTGATATACTCGCGGTGCTTTTTCGTGTTAAACCAAAGATATTCAGTGCAGGATTTCATCGTATTTCCTTTTCAGAAGATGGTACCATCGCCAAAAAACCCAGCGGTACAACAGCTACACGCAAATGCGAGTTATTGACTTTATTGCAGATGCCTGAACATTGATCTTTCCATACCAAGGATACCCCAGCAGGCATGTGAATGTCTGTTTCTTTTTTCTCATGAGCGAAGTTGACGATGATAAGAACAGAATCTTCTCCTGAAAAACGAATAAATGAAAAGAGTTGAGATCTTGCGGAATTTTGTATATTCCTATACGAACCGTACCGCAATGCCGGATGATTCCTGTGAAGCGTAATCACGTCATCATACAATGTGTTGAATACTTCCAAGTGTTTATTGTTTCTCACTTCATGAGCGGTGCAGAGAAGAGGCACACCCGGCAGGGTGAATGCAAGAATCGCAATTGCCTTCGTTCCCTGCAGATCGAATATCTCGATATCGGAGGTATCTTGAATATTCTTTTCGTGCTCTAATTTGAAACGCAGGTGTAACGACCCTTTGGGGAAATTCTGGATTTCCGCGTTCAAAGAATCATTGATACTCGACGCAAGAATTTTACCGCCGATGATGTCAAAAACTGTACTCTTCATATCCCATGAAGGTGTCAGATCAAACGCTTTGATATGATGCGCTGGAAGCATGCTTTCTGAAATCATGATCACCGGCTTAATCTTGTCTAATTCGTTCCGAGCAGCATCCCAAAAATCTGTTGGTATCAATTCAGCATTCTTGCTTTGGAAACCATCGATACCGATTTCCTGAACCCAGAATTTCATCACCGCAATCATATACTTGCGCGGCTCATGCTGCCGATAATCTATTTGGGCAACATCGCTCCGTTCGGAATTAGGTGAAACGATCGCACCTTCTTCATTATGAACAAACCAATCCGGATGTTCCATGAGAAGCTGACTATCCCAGGCGGCTTGGCCGGCCACAAGATTGAAAATGATTTTCAGACCTTGTTGATGAGTTGTACTGACTAACGATTTAAAATCTTCTAAATCACCGAATTCCGGGTTGACTGCATAAAAATCCTTTACTGCATTGAGATTTCCTAATTTCCCCTTCCTATTCAATTCGCCAAGAGGATGAATCGGCATTAATGAAAGTACCGTAATACCGTGCTTCTTTAATACTGGAATTTGTAATTCAAGTGCCTTGAATGATCCATTCTCTGGAAATGAACGAAGATCGATCTCATCGATGACAGCATTCTTCACCCATTCTTCGCTATGGCGTGCATTCATTTCAGAATATTTTTCTTTTGTACACCCAAAATAGGAGATGGAACAATAAACAAACGCGGCAAAAGGAATAACAACAAAAAATCTTTTATCCACAGAGACCATTTTTTTTCTTCGTCATTTCGTTACAACATTCCGAATTTGTCTTGCACTAGCATCTTCCCTGTATCTGTTTTTTCAACTTTAAGCCTGCGATTTATCGAGGAAAATTCTTCTCCCGGGCTCCAGTTTCCCATGGCACCGCTGTTCGTATATTTATATTCAATCTCGGCACCCACCGGTAATGGGATTTCAACCGACCAAATATTATCATCAGCAACCGCGTCTCCATGTGAACCGTCATTAAATAATCGTACTTTATTCGGAAGCCAACTTCCCAGTTCTTCATGATTCCCCGCTATGTAAAGAGACTTGCGGACATACATTCCACGGGCATCGCACTGAAAAACTACTGTAGTCAAATCCTGTTGACTTTGTGCCATCGTTCCCTGTGTTTGCTGAATAGTTTTTTGAGAAGAATCAAATGCGATTGGTTTGAATTCCCTCTTCGGCATTTTTCCACCGGCAAGCTCTGCGAACTTGTAGATATTCTGAAGATGTGTAATGTAGGCCCGATCAAACGGCTTGTCTCCAGCGGGAGCATTTTGGTTTGTACCGTACCACCAAAACCAATCTGAACCCTCTGCGGCGTACATGGATTCCCATGCTCTATATGCGTACCAAGCTTTTGTATTTTCCTTTGGTGCTGGTTTCTTTGGGTCTGGCTGATCGATGCCGGAGATTTCTATATCTTTTCGAGCAATGAGCAAATACTCCCAAGCTCTATTTTCTTCATCTTCACCAATCCACGTGTCATAGTTTGCATTAATCCATGAACCTGGATAGAGCCATTCAATCTTAGGAAGTGTTTCAACAGGATGGGCCGGGACATTCCTTCGCGGATTACCATTGATATATTCGGTAACAGTCGTTGTAACAACTTGCCGTGTTTCAAATAATTGAGAGAGTTTTCGATACAGTGCATTTTGAAAAATCTTTCCATCATTATCGAAGCGGTACCATTCCCAGGCGTTCTCTCCATCGAGAATGACTGTCAGCAATCGGTCCGGTTCGCCATCTTTTGACACATACCGCAAGACTCCGCGTATAAAATCGTCCGCGGCATCTTCACCTTGATAATTTTTATAAACAAAGCCAATTTTATCGGATAGCTCGGTCTCCCTGAAAACAATGACAACGGCATTTTTAATGCTTGAATCGTTTTCCGGGAAAACAGCATATGGATAAAAACAAGGATTCGCTCCTGTTTTTGAACGTTCCAGTATCTTCTGGTCGGTCGCTATCCACTTGATTCCCTGGCGAGCAAAGACCGGGATAACATCGTGAGCAATTGAACCTTCACCAGGCCACATACCAGTCGGCTTCATTCCAAAGGTTTTCTTGAATTTGTTCACAGCTTTTGCTACCTGCACTTCAGCATCTTTTGGATAATGGAATCTCGATGGCATGGGATCATTAGGCTGAGAGAGTTTGGCAAGATCTGAATCATAAATCAACGGCAAAATCGGATGATAGTACGGTGTTGTCAATACTTCAATCTGCCCTTTGTGTGTAGTAAGATGATACATTAACTTCTTGTGAATGGGAATAATAGCGGCAAGAACTTTGTATGTTTCTGCAACGATGCGGTTGCAGTGTTCTTCAGTGATTTTTTCTTTCAGAGTATATGTGCCGTCCATATTTTTCTGAATAATATCTGTAAGATTGATTGAGACGCCCGTAACAAGTTTCTGCGGCCGGTCAAGAAAATCCGGATCGAACGATGCAAGGAAAAACCAAAATTTGATTTCACGAAACTCCTGCTCTGACAGTCCATCTTTGCCAACTTGAGAATACTTTTCTTTCAAGGACTTATATTCCGGGAACCTTGAAATGATTATTTCGCTCACACCGAAGGCATTCCAAACATTTGTAAGCAAGTATTTATAATCCTGAACATTGAACTTAGCCGTCGGCTTAAGTGCAATATCGATCCACGGATCTGTTTTGCCGCCATATTTTGCAAAATATTTCTTTGTATTCACTCGGTTTTTCTTTATATCCACAAATGGCGCTAAACGATCGACATAATATGTCTCTAATTGTGAAAGCAGCGATGAAGTCAAATTAACGGTAAAATGAATATTCGGATACTTCTCAAGTATCGCCGCCATATCATAGTAATCCTTGGTTCCGTGAGTACGTACCCATGGACCCTGGAGTTGATCGGATTCCGGATCAAGATATAATGGCTGGTGTTGATGCCAAATTATATTGAGATAGAGTGTTTTACCGGTATTGGGATATATATCATTCATTGCAAATACCTTGTTCGAAAAGCTCTTTATCCAAAACATTTCTCCAATCCTTGCAACGCATGGGATAAAAAGAATACGACAGAAGAGCATTTTGTATAATAAATAGTAAAAAGGCGTCGAGAGTATCCTATCTCGGCGCCTTCACGTTTACATTGAGTCTTAATGTTAATGTTGAGCAAGGACAGCTTCTTTAGCAGCCTTCGCAACACGGAACTTTACAACCGTTTTTGCGGGTATATTTATTTGCGCTCCAGTAGCTGGATTGCGTCCGATACGGGCTTTACGATCAACCAGAACCAATTTACCAATACCTGGTAAAGTAAAAGAATTTTTCGCTTCCCGATATGCCAAACTTGCAATCTCTTCTAATATCCCCACAGCATCTTTCTTCTTCAGCTCAAACTTGCTTGCAAGATGAGCTGCAATCTGGCTTTTCGTCATTGCTTTTCCCATAGGAGTCCCTTTGTTAATGATGAATTAATTGTGATTTGTTTAGTAAACTACAAACTGAATAAGAGAGAAATAACATTTATTCTTCCAATTTCAAACAAACCCTGACGAAATATATGTTCTTTTTCAATCAAATGTCAATAAAAAATCATTTTCTTCAATGTTTTCAGACTATTCCTTCACCTTTGGTTTTCTTAATGATTGAGGATGTTAAGAATGAGTGCTATAATGCGAATACCTTCATACAACCTTGTCATAATAATCTTTCGTCTCTATTTACTTGATTCCGACAATCCAATATTCATTTCTAATAACTTTTTAAGCAATTACATCTGAATTATTTTTTAGACCACACTAAAAATATTTCACTCAATCTTTTCTATCAGACGAAAATAATCTTGCTTCGCGCAACATTATCTATTAACTTAGCATTATAAATTTTTGGGGTCGTAGCTCAGCTTGGTTAGAGCGCCTGCCTGTCACAAGTCAGGAAAGACCCAAAAGACAGCGATTACTCTTTAAAATCGCCAAGAACCTCTCGCCCGCCTTTCATTTCACCTAACACACAAATGCTTCCTCAGAATAAATCTTTCGAGAGGAGCGTTCACAAATGCCCTGTTTAGTCAAAGACAAATCTGGAATCTTCTTCGCTGTTTATACTGTAAATAGTAAACGAATCTGGAAATCAACAGGTTCCCGAGATCGCTCTCGAGCCGTACAATTTCTCAACAGGAACCCAGCGCCGGATAAGGTCAACACAGTTCTCACACTGTCAAAAGCCATTGCAGAGTTTTTGGAAAACTCTCACATAAGCCAGTCCCCCAAAACTTACCGTTTGTATGAATTGACCTTACGTCAATATCTGAAGCACACCGGCGATATCGAAGTTGAGGAAATTTCTCCGAGACAGGTCGAAAGCTTCAAAGTCCTCCGGTCAAAACAGGTATCCGCTTCGACAGTGAATATGCAGCTTAGGTCTCTCAGGGCATTTTTCAACAGGTTTGTTAAATGGGAGCTCCTGCTGCGAAATCCAGCCAGACAAGTAGATTTAATCAAGATTCCCGAATCACTGCCCGTATATCTCACGCCAGAGCAATTAACACAGCTATTAGAAGGTATTTCAGACCAGTGGCTTGCACGTATAGTGCTTTTTGGATTTATGACCGGACTTAGATTAGGCGAGATTCTTAATCTCACTTGGGATGATATTGATATTCAAAAAAGGACGGCATTGATTCGTAGCAGTTTAAGTTATCAAGTCAAGGCAGGTAAAATACGAACCCTTCCCCTCAACGATGAAGCTATACAAGTATTGAGATCACTGCCAAGCCGCATCGGGCTTGTCTTTAAAGGAAAACATGGACAGAGGGCAAATTCAAATTATGTGAGCGCTATGTTTAGGATGGCAATTAGGAAGTCGAAGCTTGATCGGAGGTTACATTTTCATTCGCTCAGGCATTCCTTTGCTTCAGCACTTGTAAAAAATGGTGTCTCTTTATTTCAAGTACAACGGCTTCTTGGGCACTCAACACCCCGCATAACGATGGTCTACGCTCATCTTCAAAGTTCAGAAATGCATGATGTTGTTAATCTGATTTCTATGAAATCTTCAAAAGAATTGCGGGGAAAAAGAATAAAAGTTTTATACGATGCTGTTAGTAATGAATTTAGCGCAGAGGGATTGATCATGAACTAAAGATGATATATTTAAAATATTACTTTGAAAAGGTCGCTTTGACATAAGTGGTTTTGAGAGAATATTGCGGTCAAGAAATTAAAATGTGGTTCCCGCTGGAAAACAGCGGGATGTTCATTCCAACGATGAACTTAGCTTTACTGACGCTCGCTAAGATTCAGTTGGAATGACAGAAGGATGCGGATCGATAGTTCGACAAGCTCACTATAAATTCTAATACCAAATGTATCCGTCCTGAACCGCACATGACCTGCCCCCCAAAAAGTGATCCAATTTAAACTTAGTAAAAAGTATATTATGGATCAAAGGAGACAGGTCAAATGGGTAAAAAACGACACACAGTAGAAGCGATCGTAGCGAAACTGCGA
>Ga0182011_10000629_pt1 | contig 30820 bp, 19 predicted proteins | sample 711E1DmetaG_FD_120481 | JGI IMG/M metagenome (GOLD analysis project Ga0182011, IMG submission 120481) | Permafrost microbial communities from Stordalen Mire, Sweden - 711E1D metaG | ecosystem: Environmental > Terrestrial > Soil > Wetlands > Permafrost | place: Sweden: Stordalen | collected...
AATTATGAATTATGAATTATGAATTATGAATTATGAATTATGAATTATGAATTATGAATTATGAATTATGAATTATGAATTATGAATTATGAATTATGAATTATGAATTATGAATTATGAATTTGAAAAACATTTTTTCCTTTCACCTTTTTAGTCTCACATTTCAATACGCTCTTCGTTTCACGTTTCACCTTTTACGTTTCACGTTTCGCGTTTCACCTTTCACCTTTCACGTTTCATCATGATCAAATTTTTCACATAGCACTTCCGCTTCCGGGTAATTTGCAAAATAATATCATTTAAGAAGCATACGGCAGGCGATGGCGACGTCTTCGACGGTTAATAAATTCATACATTTGAATTCATCTTTCCCGAGCCATATGCATGTTGCAGGACGCGGGGAATTGAAAAAGCACGGACTGCAATCGAGATTTTTTCTGACTATGATGTGTTTTGTTTTCCACGGAAAAAGTTCTCTATGGTTCGTGTATCCGAAAATTGCAACCGTCGGGATTTTAAATGCGGCGGCGGAATGAAGGAAAGCAGTATCGTTCGAAACAAACAATTTGCAATTCCTCATCCTCGCCATCGAATCCATATAATTTTTTGTAGAGGCAATGAATCCCCTATTATCCATCCATGAATTAATTTCTTCATTCAGTTCGAATTCATTCCCGAATAATAAAATTTTTGCTTTATATTCTTTCATCAGCAATTCACCAAGCTTTGCAAATTTTTCTTTTGCCCATCTTTTGTGAATGTGATTTTTTAATAACGCTGAGCCGGGATGAAAACCGATAAGCATTCGTTTTTCGGGATTAACATCTTTAATCCATAATTCCGCATCGGCAATATCCTTATCGCTCAGATAAATTTCCATTCCTTCGATTTCTTCATCGGAAAAATTTACAATCTTTTTTGCGATTTCTGTATTCTGCAAAACATTATGCTGGTTTGCAACTTCATCTATCAATATATTATTTAAAAATTCGGCTCTTGAAAATTTTGTATGATTATAATGATGTGAAATTCTCTTTTTTCCGCCGGCAACAAAATTCACAATGTTATATTCGGAGCGATTTGAGGGATAAATGTTTATACTAAAATCGTATTTGTTTTTTCTGAGTTTAAGAACTTCGCTAAGCGATTTGAATTTTGATTGTTTGAGAAAATTTATGAAATAAATGTTATCGAGGAATGGATTGTTAGCAAACATTTCCCCGACGGATTTAAACATAACAAGCATATCAATCCGTGCATCAGGAATTTTTTCTTTTAATATCCTTAGTGCAGGAGAGAACATCAATGCATCACCGTTTCCCGATAGAGCATTTACAAGAATTTTCATTTTAATAGATCTGAATTAATTAAAATCAATTGCCACGACTTTTAAGTCGTGGTTTATGAGTATCAAGAATGGGGCTTTAGCCCATAAGATTATGATAATTAAGGGCTAAAGCCCTTCACACATAAATTCTCTCCACGAGCTAAAGCTCGTGGCAATTGAGCAAATGCGATTATTACACTATTAAGTTAAATTTTTCTCTTTTTTCCTCAAAGTCTTAAACGAAAGAAATACAACTGATATAATAAGAATGAATGCCGAGACCAGAGATATTTTTAAACCTTCGCTGAAAGTATCGGACTGATACTTTAATTCGATTTTGTGTTTACCCTTTTCTACATAAATCGAACGCATGCAGTAATCAGTTCTGAATATTTCCGTTTCTTTTCCGTCAACATACGCTTTCCAGGCGGGGTAATACACTTCACTCAAAAATAAAAATCCGTTTTCGGAATTCTCAACATCGATATTAATATTATTCACGTTGTAATCTGTAATTTTTACATTATCTTTCGGAATACCCGCGCTGTCTTTAATCACGGGTAAATTAATATTCTGCGGCTGCTTTTCAAGTACAACAGTTTTCCTGTAATCATATTCGTGACTCTCCATATATTTTTTCAATTCTTCATCCGAATTGCAAACTTTAATATCATAAAACATTTTCGCTCTCGGTAAATATCCGGGGTTCAGATATAACTGCATCGTCTTCGGATTCAGTTTGTATTTCACATTCATCAGGTCATGTGTTTGCGTACTGCCTGAATCGGGTTTGTTATAAGGAATATACTTTTGCATTATCAATGCATTATATCCTTCGAGGTATTGAATTCTGTCGATTTCGCCCTGGTTCCTCTGAAACATCATCGCCGAACCTTCACGCATATTCACTCGGAACATTTCCGTTTTCATTTCTTCTTTAATTTTTGCTTCGAGTTGTGGATTCTGACTGTATATTTTATCGGGATTTCGTGAGCCGTTATTCTGGTCATACCAGTTTACATAAATATCGAGGAATAATACCAGCAATAAAAATGCCGTGAAAGTTTTAGAATTTAATTTCCCGTTTAAAAAGAAATAGAACAACGAACTGAAAACTATAATAAACACAAAAAATATGTTGTACTGCTTTTTGACCCACGAATAAATCTGTTCGCTCTTGGACATTTCAACAGACTGGAAGAATCCGCTTTGGACAAGTACGAAAACGAAAAGGAATACTCCAAGAAAAATAAAGAAATATTTTTTCGAAAAATATTTAATAAAATTATTTTTATCGTGAATTGCACCTTCTATTCCGAATGCAATAATTAAGGAAATAGAAAAAGAACATAGAAACAAGATATGTGCAGGGTTTCTGAACCTGTTGAATACCGGAACAAAGTCATAAATCAATTTATGAAAAAAGAAATTTCCGCCGAGTGCAAATAAGAATGAAAATATAGTTATGCCGACAAGATATTTAATAAATGCAGTATCACCTTTTTTCTTAAATAAATAAACCAATGACGGAATAAGAAGTACAACAACAAGAGCGGATATATACACATTCGCAATCGAAAACATCCATGGACCTTCCTGATGCGTTGACCACCATTTTAAATCCGTTGATGCTTCGTTCCCTGTCCAAACCCCAAATACCTTAGGAAGAAAGAAGGTAATAAAATCGAGCGGAGCAAGAGAACCCTGTTTTGCGAAATTATAATCAAAGGTTGCCCTGTTAGAAAGTGCCACGAACTCATTTGTAGGCAACAATTGTAAAGCCGTGATTCCAAACGGAATAATTAAAAATATAGCAAAGCCGATAATGAGAGACTTAACAGCTCTATAATCTTTAGCACGAAATTTTGCAATAAAAATAATTAAAACATAAAGTGCGATGAACATATAATTAAAAAATGTCACCTGTGGATAACCGCATAAAATACAAAGCACCATAACAAACGCAGCAGCCCATACATAAAGATATTTACCCTTGTCTATAAACTTCAGCCACAGCAGGAACAGAAGCGGAAACCACGCCGCAGCTTCAATGAGCGGCATATGAATCATATGAATAATCATATAACTCGAATAAGTAAACAGAATCGCAAAAACTACCGAAGATAAATTTGAAAGTTTAAAATGTTTACCAATATAATAAACAAAAACGGAACAAAATAAATAATGGAAAACAATTGATAACTGCAAAGCGAGCGGAGATAATTTATCTCCGTTCAGGAAAAATATCATCAATAAATTAAACGGGTAAAGTATTGCAATCTGCAAATCCGCAAAAAATGGCATACCTGCGAATACATAAGGATTCCAGAACGGGAAAATCCCCTCTTTCAAAAATGTTGCAGTCATTGTTTTACCGGGATAATACTGATGAACGAAGTCATCAAATAAATAAGCACTTCCGACGATGAGTTCGCGGAAAAAGATTATCCATATTATAAAAAGAACTGCAAGACTGAACCAATTATTTTTCAGTAAATCAGTGAAGACTTCATTCTGAATTTTAGCTGCTGCTCTTACAGATTTGGATTTTGTTGTTTGCTTTGCGATATTTTTACCTCCAATAAATTATTTTTTAAATTCGGTAATAACAATAAACTGGTAGCCGAACAGACGCTTTAAAACTACAGATTTAATATAAAGCATTAAATTCATAAATTTCCCGAAATTATTTTTCAGGAAATTCGGAAGAACTTCGATAATAGGAATCGGAGTAACTTTAATTTTTACTGTATCCAGATTGTGTTTATGAACAAGTTTCTTTATAGCTCCAAGCGTGAAAAATCTTAAATGGGTTCTGTCGAGAATTCCCTTGTCGCTGTATGGAAATCTTCCGAAAAGCAGATTAAGCCTGACGTAAATGTTCGCGATGTTCGGAAGTGAAATAATTATTTTTCCGTTTCCGGATAAAAGTATTTTTGCCTGTTCAATTATTTTATCATAATCAACGAGATGTTCGAGAATATCCAGCATTAAAATATAATCATACTTTGAGCCGTTCTTTATTTCTTCAGGTAAACCTTCGTTCAAATCAAATTGAAAATAACTCTTAAAATTTTTCTTAATATTTTCAGAAGTCGGCACAAAATCTACACCTGCCAAATAATTATTTTTATTTATATGCTCTGCAAAAAGCCCGTCACCGCAGCCTATATCGAGAATCCGCTGGTTCTCTTTTGCATTTAGAATATCTATTACGGTTTTGTGGCTTGAAAACGGATAAAGCTTTAAAGGATAAGGCACATAAAATTCAGAATATATTTCCGATTTAACTTTTCCGTTCAGTGTTTTCTTATATTCCTTAGTAGTATGGTAAACATCTTTTGCATATTTCATTCCATTGACGTAGCAAATCTCGTCACCGTAATATGTTGGAATAGGAACTTCTGTAATTCTTAAATTATTGTGATGAGCCTTTATAATAATCTGGGTATCGAAATGAAAATCATCTGTGCAATTGGATAAACTCAATTTTTTTAATCCCTCTATTGAATATGCCCTGTAGCCGGAATGAAATTCCGTAAGATTCATTTTCAAAGTAAAATTCTGGAATGTCGAAAGAACTTTATTCCCGAGAAATTTATAAAACGGCATCCCACCCTTCAGTGCTCCTCCGTATTTTTCCATCATTCGCGAGCCAAGCACAACATCAGCTTTTCCCTCAACAAGCGGGTTGTACATATCATTCAAAATTTCAGGAGCGTACTGACCGTCACCGTGAAGGAGTACAACTACATCAAAACCTTTTTCCGTAAAATATTTAAAACCGTGTTTTTGATTTCCGCCATAACCGAGATTTTTTTCATTAAGAAAAATACTCAGTTTATCGAGTTTCTTGATTGCCTTATAACCGACTGACAACATATATGTATCATCTTTGCTTGCATCATCAAAAACGGCAATCTCGTCAATTTCGTCATATACATTCTTAGGAATTCTGTCGAGCACTTTACTCAAAGTACTCGCGGCATTATAAGCAACTATAAGAATTCCTATTTTTTTATTATTCTTCATACAACGATATTAACTGTGTTATTTATACGTTTAAAATTTATTTTTGTTCAGTCGGGTTCCCTTTTAAGATGGAATTAATTCTATCCTTTTTAAGTACTACCGAAGGGTCATTCTGCGGTAATTCATTTAAAAGGTTCAATGATGTTTTATAATCTCCTCTTGCTTCGCTTATATCGAGGAGAATACTATAAGGATTATACTTTGACTGCGGATTCCTTGTATAATTTTTTCTATCTAAATAAGCTTCATCGTATGCTTCGCGCGCATATTCTTCAAATTTTTTACTGTCATTCAATCTATAATATATCATTGCAATATTATATTTTTCCCTGTAATCCAACGGAATATCTTTTTCAGGAATATTTTCTTGCATTTTATTCAGAGTCGCAATCACAAGATTATTTTTTGTAGAATCCAGCAGATAATAATCTGCAAGCCAGGTGTATAAGGTTCTGTACATATCGAGCATCCTGCTTTGAGTCTGTTCAAAGAAAATTCCTTTGTTGGCACTTCTGAATAGAAATCCGGATTGAGGAGTTTTGCTTATATTACTATTATTAAAAAGATTTTTTTTCATCTTTTGTTCGTTAATAGTAATACCGATTGTTTTATCGCCTTTGTACGGCACGAGTTTCTGCGCCATTCCTTCGAGCGAAAGATATTCACCAAGACCAAGATAGTATTCAGGTGAAACTGTAATAGAAAAATAAATCGGTCTTTGCCATTTGTTAGCTTTTATTATATCAAATACGAGCAGGTCATTAATTCTTAAACCTGTAACCGTTTGGTTTCCTTCCTGTTGTTTGAATGTTGCAGGAATTTTAAAAACGAGTTTATCGGGTTTTGATTTCATTGTATCGGGATAAGCGGATTCCGGCACATCCAATGTAACAAGTTTATTTTCATCCCAAATCTGTCCGCCGACATTTGATAACTTTTTAATCTGTTCATCGCTCATTGTCATCGGAACTGTTAATGCACCATAAGGTCTTTCATTTTTCAACTGTAACATGTACCAGTCTATTTGACCGAGAGATAAATTCACTACCCTGACATCCTGCCTTACACCATAAACCGACTGAAGACACCAGAGCGGAAATGTATCGTTATCGCCGTTTGTAATAAGTATTGCATTTTTATCTACACTTTGCAAAAGATTATAAGCATAATCATACGGTAAATAGTTGTTAGCCCTGCTTTGATAAGGATAATTCACCCTAAGCATATTAATAGGAACAAAAATAAATGAAGCCAATAAAACGACCGAAGTAACAGGAACCAACGCAGTTTTACTAATAAGATTTTTTATTAACTCGCATATTCCGAAAACTCCCAGCCCTATCCACAGAGAAAAAACAAAGAACGCCCCTTCATAGAAATAATCCCTTTCTCTCGGCTGAGGGTCCTGCTGATTCTGATAGAGAGCCGTAATAACCCCCATCAGAATAAACATCGAAAGGAAAACGAATGCAAGTTTCCAGTTTTTCCGGAAATGATAATATAATCCGAATAAACCCAGTAAAAAAGGAATGGCATAGAATTTTGAAAAATCCACCCCCATATTCTGGTCATAACCTTCACGACCTATATATTGCCAGAAAAGATACCTGTTGAACATTTTATTTATCTGGTACGACCACATAAATTCCATATCGCTTGAATAATATTTCCAGGTATTATTGTGCATTGGGTCATGTGAATACCTTCGCGGCAACAATAATGGCTGGTCACCGTATTGTTCGCGGTTTAAATAAGATAAAAGTCTTTCCATATTATTAGGAGCATTCTGATTTATCGGGAGATTCGGAATCGATGCTCTCTGTAAAACGGAAATATATGTTGAGTAACCAAGAACTATTAAGAATAACGAAAGAAATAAAATTTTAAGTGCAGGAATCTCTTTTTTATTAGCATAAACAAATCCGCCAATCAAAAAAACCAAAACAATTATACCGCCGAGTGCAACATTTGAAGAAATTAATTCCGGAAATTTTTTAACTGTTACAGGGTAAACTATAAAGAATGCAACCATAGAAATTCCTATTGCAAGTAAAAGTGTTTTCGGAGAATAATTATATCTTCTGAAATAGAAAATTATTCCGAGTATAAAAATGCACTGTACAACAAGCAGATGAATTCCGATTGATAAACCTACTATATAAGCAATCAATAATAGATATCTGTCACTTCCTTCTTCATCGGCTTTTTCCCACCAAACCATCATAACGTATATACAAAGTGCAATTAAAAAAGTACCGAATCCATAAACTTCTGCTTCCATAGCATTAAACCAAAAACTATCACAGAAAGCGTAAGATAAAGCTCCAATTGCAGAAGCGGCAGTTACTAATATGCTTTCATAATTTGATTTCGGTTCTCCGCGCCAGTTGTTTATTAATTTAACAGAAACGAGATATAAAAAAAGTACACTAAACGAACTCGTTATAACTGACAGGTAATTCATTCGTAAGCCAATATCCGATGCAAACGGTAAAAGTGTAAAAAGTTTACCTACGAGAATATGTAACGGTGCTCCGGGCGGATGCGGAATGGAAAGTGTAAAAGCACAAGCGAGAAACTCACCACAATCCCAAAAAGACAATGTAGGTTGAACTGTCATTACGTAAACAATAGCTGCAAAAAAGAACACTATAAATCCTGTTACGCGATAAATCAGCTTTGAGTTCATTTAATTATTAAATTTTATATAAACTTAAAGTTACTCGAAATACGTTGAATTTTCAAGATAAATACTATGCTTAAATCTAATCTGTATCATTATTATTCATTGAAAAATAAATTTATTTAATTACAATAATAAGAGGTTAAAGAAGTTAAATAAGTTAGAGAAGTTAAGAAAATTCATTTGCAGTTTATCGGACTTTAATATAAGATACCTAAACAATGACTTAACTTTCCCTTCTGTGATGGTTATTTTTTTTAAAATTAATGAAATTTTAATAACAGCTTTTTGTTTCATAAGTTTAATTAACGGAGAATTTACATTATAATGTTGAATAAGATAAATAAATGTACCATCATTTATTACTTTCCCAAAGGAATAAATTCCTTTGTATTTTTATTTATTTTATTATTAATAAATAATTCCGGCTATTCACAGGATAAGCATTCACACCAAACAGATTCCTCAGAAGATGCACAAATTAATTTTTCCAAATTAGATTCTTTGAGACCTTTGGTTTTAGATGTTGTAATCGAAGGAAATAAAACAACCCAGGATGAAGTAATATTAAGAGAAATGCAGCTCAGGAAGGGAATGTTTTTCAGTTCAGAGCTATACAAGGAAGATAAGGAAAAAATTTATAATCTCGGATTATTTAATAAAGTTGATATCACGCCTATACTCTGGCCATCCAATGAAGTTGTTTTAAATGTTAAAGTTCACGAGAAATGGTATATATATCCGATGCCAACAGCAGGTCTTGTTGACGGTGAACTAAGAAAAATCTGGGTAGGGATGAATCTGAGATGGTCGAATTTCAGGGGCAGGAATGAGCGTGTAGGATTAAATTTTGGTGTGGGTTCTAATTCATTTGTGAAAGCTAATTATAACGTTCCATGGATTGGTGATGATATGCACATTTTCACTAATATAAGCGGCGGTTTTTCAAATGACCAGAACAGAAGTTTGTTGGCTTTAGGACGAATAAACGGACAGCCATTTTATTATTACAGGTTAAATAATTTCACCTACAGGAATTATAATTTCAATATCACAACGGGAAAATATTTTACCAAGAATTTTAATATTTATACAGATATCGGATTTTCAATAATGAGTGTATCGGAATTGGGAGCCGGAAGAACTCAGTCTCCCGACGGCACCGATAAATATATGATACTTGGAGCAGGTTTAAATTATGATTCGAGGAATTCGCGAGAATATACAACCAAAGGATACTTCATAAATGTAAATTACAAACATTACGGATTTTTAAAAGAGACAGATAATTTCGGCAGGTTCAACGTAGATGTGCACAGCTTTACGCCAATCAATTTAAAGAAAGATTACGCTGTTACCATAGCAACAAGACTTTTTTCAAGTATTGCTGAGGGTTCGTCAATTCCATATTATAACCACATGATAATGGGTTATGGTGCTGATTATGTTAGAGGATGGTACCGTTTCGGATTCGAAGGAGACAATGAATTCACTTTGGATAATGAAATCCGCATTCCTATTATACAGCCTGATTATTTAAAAAATAACAATCTGCCTGTCATAAAAAAAATAAAATATCTGAAAGATTATACTTACAGATATGGTTTATATTTTAAATTATTTTATGATATTGGTACCATCTGGAATCAATACGATGATTACAGAAGGATAAGAGTACTTAACGGTACGGGATTAGGTTTCGATGCGTTATTACCATTCGGTGTAACAGCAAGAGCGGAATATGGTCTTCGCCTTGGTGAACCTACCGTCGGACAGGTTATTCTCGGATTAGGTGTAAAATTCTGATTTTACATTTCGCAATAACAATTCTGTTTTAATTCCAATAATAAATTTTTTACGATGCAATTGTGTTTTAAAAATTAAATTAAACTTTTATTCTAATTTTGTTATCTAAACAATTGAAGTTCCTATTTATTAATAATTAAGATTCTTTATGGATTTTCTTTAACATTGTCAAATCTTAATTTTGTCTTATTATTTTTTATTATAATTGATGCAGGAGACCGATTTAATATCAGAAATTCAAAAAGGCGATAAGGACGCTTTTAAAAATTTCGTAGACATATATAAAAAATTTATTATTAATATTTGCTACAAATTTGTTGATAATGCTGACGATGCAAACGACATAGCTCAGGAAGTATTTATCGATGTTTACAGAAATATAAATAATTTTCGCGGTGATTCACAGATAAACACCTGGCTTTACCGCATTTCGGTTAATAAGTCTTTGAATTTTTTAAGAAATAATAAAAAATACACACAAACCAATGACATTTCAGATGAATCATTCAAAATTCCAAACAGCGATAATTCTGAATTAAACCCTGACATTTCCTTAATCAACAAAGAGAGAAAAAATATACTGGATAAAGCAATAAACTCTTTGCCTGAAAGTCAAAAAACCGCTTTTATTTTATGCAAAAAAGAAGATTTGAGTTATGAAGAAATCAGTCAGGTTCTTGATATTTCCATTAAAGCCGTTGAATCATTAATAGTCAGGGCAAAAAAAAATCTACAGAAATTACTTATAAATTACTACAAATAAATTTACTTCCCAATTTAAACGACTTTTGAGTTTTTTTAAATTCCAGATTATCGGAATTTGTCGTAAGTTCGAATTCTCATTATTGGCATTAACCCATTATGTCTTTCGTAAAAGGGCTAAAGCCCGATTTGAGGTTCATTTTCCCACGAGCTAAAGCTCCTGGCAATTGAGCAAAAAATTTATTTAACTATCTAATAAATCAATTCTTTAAAAATTTTCTCACCAAACCGAAGGTTTTTCAAAATTCCTGTGTCTAATTAGAAAAAAGAAAAACAATGGACTGCCAAAAAATAAGAAAAAAATTCATTTTTTTCATAGAAAAAGAACTTCCGGCGGAAGTTAACGCAGAAATCACGAATCACCTCAAAACCTGCAAAAAGTGTTCTGAATTATTTGAAAATTTTTCAGAAACATACAACTCTGTCGATTTGAAAGAAGAAATCGAACCGAAAGCATTTTTCACTGAAAGTGTTATGGGAAAAATATTAAGTGAAGAAAAGTCATACGCTGATGATTCTTCCGCTTTTGATATTTTATTCTCAAAATTTTTCAAAAAAATTGCTTTTACCGGAATTGCAGTCATCATTGCTTTAGTTATACTTTTTTATGTAACTGAAGGAACTTTTTCTTTAAACTTTACGGCTGACAATGATGAACTAAATACTGAAAATGTAACAGCCATATTTTTCGACAATTAAATTAAATCATAAAAATGAAAAAGAAAAATGTAATAATGCTCGTGGCAACACTTATTATTGGAATAATAATCGGTGGATTAGCTATGGGTATTTATTCTCACCACAAGTTAAAATCAATGTCCGAGCCTTCTTCAAAGGACAAGTTCAAACAAAGAATTGAACATATGCTTAATCCGGACGAGGCACAGTTAAAACAAATTGAGCCCTCTCTCGATAAGTTTTCAGATAATGCCTATTCGCTTTTAAAAGACCATCAGAATAAAATGTATAATACGTTCGACTCATTATATATTACACTAAAACCTCTTTTAAAAGAAGAACAGTCACAAAAATTCGAAAAAAGATTAAATCATTTTAAAACAGAAATTTCTAAATAATTAAAATTAAGTCATGTTTAAAGATAAAACAGCAAATCTTTTTATTATCGTATTCGTATTTATATTTTTAATCGCAGGAAATCTTTCCGCTCAAAATCAAAATAAGAGACGAACAGGAACAAATCAAAACAGTTCTGCAAAAGGCACAATCATAGGTAAAGTAATAGATAAAGAAACATCCGCACCTCTCGAATCTGCAACCATTCAGGTATTGAAAATGAGAGATTCTTCTATGGTAACAGGTGCTGAAACAGATTCGAAAGGTCAGTTTAACCTCGAAGTTCCCTATGGAAATTATAAATTGAAAATCAGCTATATAAGTTACAGCACGGCAGTATTTAACGGAATCCAGATAAATGCTCAAAATACTTCTCATGATGCAGGAACAATTCCGTTAAATGCGAATATGACAACAACGGAAGTTATTGAAGTAACCGCAGAAAAAGATTTCATGGAAACATCAATAGATAAAAAAGTATTTAATGTTGAGAAAAGTATTGTATCGCAGGGAGGTACTGCAACCGATGTTTTAAGTAATATTCCTTCAGTTACGGTGGATGCTGACGGAAACGTGAGTATACGCGGAAATTCAAACATTAAATTTCTTGTTGACGGCAAACCATCAGGTCTTATCGGAACCGACCCCACGAATGCTTTACAGCAAATTTCAGCTAACTCAATCGACAGGGTGGAAGTAATAGATAATCCGTCATCAAAATACGATGCTGACGGAACGGCAGGTATTATTAATTTAGTTATGAAAAAATCGGATGTAGCGGGTTATAATGCCAACATAAGCGTGAGTGCAGGAACACTTGATAAATATAATCCTACTTTCACTTTTAATTATAAAAGCAAAAGTTTTAATCTTTATGGTGGTTATAATTTTCGTCTGTTTAATATGGGCGGAAGTGGAGTCAGTTTCAGGCAAAATAGCTTCGGTGATTCGCTCTTTTATTTTGACCAAAAAACTGCACAGCATTTCAATATGCTCGGACATTCGGGAAATTTAGGATTTGATTATCTATTAGATAAACAAAATACGTTAAGTTTATCAGCCGCTTACAATAACAGGGACAGAACCATAAATCAGGATCTGTACTTTCAGTACCTCGGTGCTTCCCAAAATCTGACTTCACAGTATGTAAGAAATAACATTGAAGAACATACAGGAAATGGCGTAGATTTAACTTTAAGTTACGACCATAAGTTCAGTAAACCAAAAGAAGATTTAAGCGCTGTGGTTTACTTCTCGAATAACAATGATAATGAGACGTTAAATATTAATCAGCAGGATTTTGATGCTAACGGTGTACCTATAAACAATACTCCCCTTCTACAAAATACATATACAAACGGTAAATACAGCCTGGGTTCTTTTCAGGTAGACTATTATCACCCGCTTGGAGATGGAAAGTCGGATTCACGTATTGAACTGGGATATAAAGCAACATTGAGAAATACAAGTTCGAATTTCAGGTCGGAAACTTTTAATTACGAACAAAATGTATTTACGAACGATTCACTTTTGAATAACAATTTTGAATACAAAGAACAAATTCACGATTTGTATGGGTTATATGCAAATAACATTAAAGATTTTAAGTATCAGATAGGATTAAGGCTCGAAGAATCTATTACACAGCCTCATTTGATTACGACCAATCAGACATTTAATAATGATTATTTTAATGTTTTTCCAAGCTTCTTCGTTTCACAAAAGCTCGGGGAAACCAATGAACTGCAGTTGAATTATAGTAAGAGAATTAACAGACCGAGAATATCCATGCTTAATCCGTTTATAGATTATTCTGACCCATATAACCTGCAACAGGGAAATCCGAACCTGCAGCCTGAATATGTGAATTCATATCAGTTTAGCTATATAAAATATTTTAGCTTCGCCTCTGTAAATACCACGCTGTTTTACAAACAGATAAATGACATGATGTCACGAATTATAACCGTTGATCCGGATGGAGTATCATTGACAACGTTTGAAAATTTAAATAGTGCGAAATCATACGGAGTGGAATTAACCGCAAACGGACATCCTTTCAAATGGTATAATTTCAATGCCGATTTTACATATTTCAGGATGATAATAAACGGAAATGACCCGAACGCAGCATTAAATAATGATAATTATAGTTACACGGCAAAACTTATGAATAATTTTAATGTATTTAAATTGTTCGATTTACAGATTGCTTATAATTACCAGGGACCCAGCGTTCTTGCACAAGGAAGAATGGACCCGATACAATCATTTAATGTCGCAATTAAAAAGGACATTTTGAATAATAAAGGTACTATCGGTTTCCGCGTGAGCGATATATTCAACCAGCTCAAATATTCAAGCGAAACAAGCGGACCGGGATTTGTTCAGGATATGACAAGGGTAAGAGATTCAAGGATAGCTTTTCTGACTTTCTCTTACAGGTTCGGTTCTGATGGAAATGACAAACCTAAGAAAAGAGAAAAACAAAAAGATGATGAAGAAAACAATGATAATATGGATAATCAATAAGTGTAATTGATGATAAAAATCTCCCGTTATTTTTTGATAAAAATGACGGGAGAATATATTTGGAATTAATAAAATTATATAATTAAATTAAGATTAATTTGTAATAATAGAATAATAAAAATTAGTTAGGTATGTTTAACTATCATTTTATTAATCGCGTATTTATTAAGTGCCTTATTTTAACAGTTTTCGCCGGAAGCCTTGTTGCTCAAAACAAAAGACGTCAGGGCACAGGAAATGGCACAATATCAGGAAAGGTAATAGATAAAGAAAACTCATCACCACTTAAATCAGCTACAGTTCAGGTGTTAAGACAAAGAGATTCTTCACTCGTAAAAGGAGCAGAAACGGACGATAAAGGTGAATTTAAAATTGATGTCCCGTTTGGAAGATATAAATTGAAAATTAGTTTTATTACATACAGCACTGCCATAATAAGCGGAATTATGATAAATCCGCAAAATACTTCTTACGACGCTGAAACAGTTTCATTAAATCCAAATACAACAACTACTGATGAAATTGAGGTCACAGCAGAGCGTGAATTAATGGAGATTGCTGTAGATAAAAAAATATTCAACGTCGAAAAAAGTATTGTTACCGAAGGAGGAACGGCAACGGATGTATTGAAAAATATTCCTTCCGTTACTGTAGATGCTGATGGGAACGTTAGTTTGCGCGGCAGTACCAACGTAAAATTTCTTGTTAATGGAAAGCAGTCGGGACTGATTGGAGATGACCCGACTAACTCACTCCAGCAAATTCCTGCAAGTACTATCGACCGCGTGGAAATTATAGACAACCCGTCAGCAAAATATGACCCTGAAGGAACGTCAGGAATAATTAATTTAGTTCTGAAAAAACCAAAGGAAATAGGATACAACGGAAATTTTATGTTGAATGGCGGAACTGAAGATAAGTATAATACATCGTTGTATTTGAATTATAAAACACCGGATTTCAATCTCTATGGTAATTATAGTTTTAGGTTTTCTGATATGAATGCAAATAGTGTAAGCAACAGGCAAAATAACTTCGCTGATTCTATTTTTGATTTCGACCAGATCTCCGGACAGCGCCTTAATTTTAAAGGACATATGGGTACTCTTGGTTTTGATTATAATTTGAGTGATAATAATATATTAAGCTTATCTGGCGGGTATCACAACCGTGACAGGTCAATAACACAAACTTTGAAATTTCAAAATCTCGATGCATTTGGCAACCTGAATTCACAGTATTTCCGGAATAATGCAGAAGACCATACGGGAAACGGCGGTGATATTTCACTCAGTTTTGACCATAAATTTAAAAAACCGAAACAGGATTTAAATGCATCTTTTTATTTCTCATATAATACCGATAATAGTGTCCTTAATATTTACCAGCAGGATTTAAACCTGAATGGTATTCCGTTAAATAATACTCCACTGCTTCAAAATACTTATACGGACGGCAGGTACAGCGTCGGAACTTTACAGGTTGATTACTATAACCCGCTTGGTGATAATAAACAAAGTGAATCAAGATACGAACTCGGTTATAAAGGAACTCTTAGAACTAATAGTTCAAATTTTAATTCTGAAACCTACGATTACCTGACAAATTCTTTTAAGAATGATGTTCTTCTCGATAATGATTTTCAATATACCGAACAGATTCACTCATTATACGGATTGTATGCAAATAATATAAATGATTTTAAATACCAGTTCGGATTGAGGCTCGAAGAAGCACTTACGAATCCTTATTTAATCACAACGAATCAGAATTTTAATTATAATTATTTCAGTGCATATCCAAGCTTTTATATTTCGCAAAAGTTTTTAACGGACAATGAAGTTCAGTTAAATTACAGCAGAAGAGTAAACCGGCCGAGATTGTTCTTGCTCAACCCGTTCATTAATTATTCTGACCCTTATAATTTAACTCAGGGAAATCCGTATTTAAAACCAGAATATATAAATTCGTTTCAGTTTAGCTATATAAAATATTTTAGCTCTGCCACAATCCTGTCATCGGTATTTTATAAACAGGTAAACGATATGATTTCAAGAATAACAACTGTATATCCAACAGGTGTTTCATTGACAACTTTTGAAAATCTTAACAGTGCAAAATCGTATGGAGTCGAATTAACAAGCACAGGGCATCCGTTTAAGTGGTGGAGCTTTAATGCAAATTTCACTTACTTCAGGATGATAATAAATGGTAATGACCCGAATGCGGCATTGAATAATGATAACTACAGTTACACGGGAAAATTAATTACAAACCTGACTTTTCCCGATTTATTTGACTTCCAGATAGCTTATAACTACCAGGGTCCAACTGTATTCGCACAGGGAAAGAATGAACCCGTACAATCTTTTGATGTTGCCTTAAAAAAGAATTTTCTTGATAATAAAGGAAGTATCGGATTTCGTGTCAGCGATTTATTCAATCAGCTGAAATATTCAAGCGAGACAGAGGGTCCGGGGTTCGTACAGTATTTAACAAGGGTCAGGGATTCAAGAGTTGCTTACCTGACGTTTTCATATAGGTTTGGCTCTACCGGTAAAAAACAGCAAACAAGAAAGGAAAAGCCTAAACCTGAAAACGAAGATGAAGATGAAAACGGCTATTAGTAATTGTTCTTTTAAAAAACATTTATAAGCTTCTCAGTTTAATTGCGCTTTAAGAGTATAAATAAATATGCAGTGCTTTTAATTTAACATTTAACATTTTTAATTTAACATTGACTTGTACCCCCCAATGGGGTAAATAATAATACATTTTATTAAACCATATTATTTGATAATTTGTCAAATGAATAGAAGCTCTTAAATGTTTTTTCGTAAGTAGAAACTTGTTAATTAAATATTTATCTTTGAATGAATTAAAATAAAAAAGTGGAACAAATAAAAAAATTAATATGAAACAAACATTAGTATTTCTGACAGTTTTATTTATATGCTTTTATTCCGGCTTTGCCCGCTCACAAACAGCGGAAGAATATTTTAATAATGGCATCGGAAAAACCAACTCGGGTGATTATAAAGACGCGGTTACAGACTTTAATAAAGCAATTGAATTAAAACCCGATTATATGGAAGCGTATTTTAACAGGGGAATAGCGAAAGATAATTTACATCACTATCACGGTTCGATTGCAGATTACAACAAAGTTATCGAATTAAAACCTGACTACGCCGAAGCGTATAATAACAGAGGCGTTGCAAAAGATAATCTTCAGGATTACCAGGGAGCTTTGAAAGATATTAATAAAGCGATTCAGCTAAATCCGAAATATGCGGAAGCTTTTAATAACAGGGGTGTTATAAAAGATTATTTCAATGATTTTGACGGAGCGATATCGGATTATAATAATGCGATTGACCTGAAACCCGATTATGGCGAAGCATATAATAACCGGGGAGTCGCAAAGATAAATTCGCAGGATTATGCGGGTGCAATTCTGGACTGTACAAAATCAATTGAACTAAAACCGGATTATGCGGAGGCTTATAATAACAGGGCTCTCGCAAAAGATTATTCCGGCGATAAAAACGGTGCATTAAAGGATTACGGTAAAGCTATAGATTTGAAACCGGATTATGCCGAAGCTTATAACAACAGAGGGTTAACGAAAGATGATCTGCTTGATTTACAGGGAGCAATAGCAGATTATACAAAAGCAATTGAACTGAAACCTGACTATGCCGAAGCATATAATAACAGGGGGTTATCAAAAGATGATTTAAAAGATTACCTCGAGGCTATGGATGATTTTAATACGGCTATCGAATTAAACCGGAAATATGCAGAAGCATATAATAACCGTGGCTTAACAAAAGTTAACCTGCAATTGTATCAGGATGCTATTTCTGATTTTTCAATGGCAATTGATTTGAAAAAATATTATGCCGAGGCATATAACAACAGAGGATTGACCAAACAAAACATTCAGGATTTTAAAGGCTCGATTTCAGATTGCAATAAAGCAATTAGTTTAAAACCTGATTATGCCGAAGCATATAACAACAGGGGTCTCGCAAAAAATAACTTGAAAGATTATGACGGAGCTTTGTCTGATTTTAATAAAGCGATCGAACTGAATCCGGATTATACTTATGCTTATTTGAACAGGGGTAATTCCAAATTCGATTCAAAAAATTATAATGATGCTATAGCAGATTATAAAAAAGCAATTGAATTAAAGTCTGACTTTGCCGATGCTTATTATAATTACGGCGCGGCTAATTTTATTTTGCAGAATTATGATGACGCTATTGCAAATTTCAACAAAGCTATTGAACTAAGACCTGATTATGAAGAAGCATTCGATTATCTTGGTGACTGTTATTACGAAAAAAAGAATTTTGATTCTGCAATTATAAATTATAACAACTGTATAAAAATTAATGATAAAAACTGGGATGCACTTTTAGGAATGTCGATGACTTATTACGAAAAGAATGATGTGGAAAAATCGAAATCATATTTTAAAAAAGCTGAAGTATTAGAACCAAGGCTGAAAGATGGTCTCGATGGGATTGGGAAACTCGAAAAAGAAGGATTTTATTATTCCGATTATGATAAACAGGTGCTGAGCAAGTTATATAAAGATATAAAGTAAAATCTGTTTTTTTTCAAAATTGATTTATTGTAGAATATTTAAATATATTTGCGTGGAAAACTTAAAGATAAATAAAATGAAAACCAAATTAGCTTTAACGATAATGATTTCAGCGGCAATGATATTTTCATTTAATTCGTGCACCAGTACTGAATATACTGCTACTAATAATGAAAATGCTGCTTCCTCCGATACACTATATGAAATCGAACGAGCTTCAGAACCTGTAAGTCTTGAAACATTCGAAGATTCATTATCAAGCTATGGTGAATTTGTTAGTATTGATAGTTCTGAAATTGACCCGGATAACTCCGTTCTCGATGAAAGTGGTGATGTGGATAGTGATATTTACACGAATTATATCTGGGTACCGAATTCAAATTATTTATATGAAGGCTGGACTCCTTACGGTGAAGGCAGATGGGAATGGACAGATTGGGGCTGGACCTGGGTATCCGATTACAACTGGGGCTGGGCTCCGTATCATTATGGCAGGTGGTGGTATTCTCAGGCTTATGGTTGGGTTTGGTCTCCGGGCAGAAGGTGGGGACCGGGATGGGTCAACTGGTGCAGTAACCGTGAATTCACAGGCTGGTATCCTATTTCACCGCGAGTCAGGTTAAGAAATGCAGGAATATCTACCATTAACCATCATTATAATCCTAACGGCTGGGTTGGTGTTAGTAATACCAATTTCAGAAAACATATTACTAAATCTACAATATTACCAAATGAAAAAACAAATGAAATTGTTAAAAATACTACTCCTTTTGTAAATATTAAACAGCAGGGTAAGAAACTTTTCAACTCCGGTCCAAGCGTTAATGATATTGAACTTTCTGAAGGTAAAAAGATTGTTCAGAAGCCCTTGACCGAAGTAATTACATTCCATACTCCGAATAATGGCAATAAAAATGTTTCGGAGACAAATACTAAGAAAAATCCGTTAATTACAACAACTGACCCTTCGGTCACAAATTCGAATAATAATAGTAATTCACAAAAAGGTTCTACAGGCGTAAAACCGAAGACGAATATTAATAATATTACGAATTATAATACTTCCAAAACCTATAACAGTTCTGAGACTTATAATTCCAATACAAGCAATACGAATAAAAATAATAACAACAATTCACAGAATACAAACAAAAATCAAAATACAAATAAACAGGAACCTAAAAAGACAGAAACAAATTATAATACAGGAAATTCTAATAAAACGGGTTCAACAAATAAAACCGGAACTACAAGTCCGAAAGTGAATCCGGTACCGTATAATCCGCCGCCGGTTCAGAAACAGGCTCCGCCGCCGGTTCAGAGACAGGCACCACCGCCTCCGGTTCAGAAGCAGGCTCCGCCGCCTCCGCCGAAGAAGAATTAAAAGACAGAAAGCAAATAGCAAATAACAAATATCAGAAAACAAAGAACAAATAACAGAAAACAAAAAACAAAAAACAAAGAGCAAATAACAGAAAATATTAAAGAATTTAAAATTTATAATTTATAATTTAAAATTTATAATTTATAATTTAAAATTAAATTAGCCTCGTTCTCAAGCCCCTCCTGAACCTTGACCTGATGAATATCAGGTTTGTTTCAGGATTGGGAACGTTTTTTTCAGCTAATTATATTCAAAATAAAAAAATTCTTTCTTTAATTCACATTTTCGAATGCAATTTTAAAGATATCATTTACCTCTAATTTCATCTTTGCGATCTTTGCAATTCTTTGCAGTCTTTGCGTTTAAAGCTCTTTGCTCTTCCCATTTTCGATAAACTGATTTAATGCAACCATTTTCCATTTTCTCTCCTCCCCCTATTCAGTAACTAAATCAAACCAATCCCGTATCTAAAATGAAGATGATTAACAAGTAAGCAAAGATATTACTTTTACAATATAAACTTAAATATAATTATCATAGTTTTACATTAAAATAAACACGCATATGGGAAGCGAAAAATATTGGGATAAGAATCCGGGAAAATTCAGAATAATGATATTGGCGATTTCAACCTTATTGGTTGCAATCATCATATATAACGTTATCTATTTCTCTACGACCATTTTCAGCGGAACTCACTATATGCGGCTTCCTTCTAAGCTTTACATTAAACAGTCATTAATACTTCACAATAATAATAACTCATTAGATACCATTCCGGTTGGTAGTTTTTTAAAGAAAATAAACGGACAGCCTGTCAGGACTCTCGACGATTATAAAAGCGTCTTAAATAAAATGGATAAAGATTCCGTAATTTCTTTATTTATTTTTAATGTTAACAGAGCAAAATTATTGCAGGATTTAACTACGCAGGAAAATATAGATAATCTGTCGCAAATGTATGTTGTCAAAAAATCCGATTTGCCTGACGATTTCCTCAGATATATTCCCGGCGGTTCATTTATCGGTTATATCATCCCCGATGGAGCAACAGACAGGGCTGGACTTAAAATTGGTGATGTAGTATTTACAATAAAAGGTAACGAAATAAAATTCGTCGAAAACGATGTTAACGAAGATATGACATTAGATTTCTTGAAATATTTCAGGGGATTGCCGCGGGGAGAAGCAATTCCTTATGAAGTTTTAAGAGGTAATGAAAATCTGACTATCGATGTGTGGCTTTCTACCTTTGGAATATCAACTACAATTTTCTTTGTAATTTTGTGCGGATTATGTTTTATAGCTTTGGGAATTTTTTACGGACTTAAAAGACCAAACCTTGTTACTGCAAGGATAATTTCGGTAACGTTTATAATATTAGGTTTTAATATATCTTCAAGCCTTGGAGCTAATCCTCCCGATTTCGATATTTTTGCTTTTATTCGATTATATTTAACTAACTCGTCTTTGTTTTTAATTTTCCCGTTAATATTCCATAGCTTACTTTATTTCCCGGGAATAAATACACATATTGTAAATAATAAAAGGTACATACGAACATCATATTTAATCGCGCTGGTTTCTGTTATTATTTTTTCGTATTTCTATTTTGTCGATTACATGGCGCTCAATAGCGGTTTCATGATTTATTTCATTTTACTCAACCTTGTTTATTATTTATTCATCAGAATATTTTTCAGGAAATTTGAACTTTCGGAAAATAGAAAAGTATCGAGAATAATTAATCTTACATGGCTTTTAATAATTTTCATTAATTTTGCTCCTTTTTTATTAGGACTTTTCAGAGTAAAAGTGCCATCATATTATGAGGAAAACGATTTCTTTCTTTTATTTTTAATACCAATTGCTTATTTGTATTTCACCTGGCGTTACAGGCTTCTCGATATTGACCTGCGTTTGAAAAGAAATATACAATACCTGGTTTTAACTGCGTTATTAAAATCTATATTCTTTATAATTTTCATTTTCCTGCTCTGGAAAGTTTCTAATCTGAATATCGGATTTCCAAAAATAAATATTTCGTTATCGAGCATTGAAATTTCTTCCGTGCCTCTCGATAAGACTGCGAATATATTTTATAATAAATTGTTTTTTATTTTAATTGCATTCATTTCGGGAACAATTTTATATAGAATCGGTATGAGAGGTCAGAATTTCCTCGATAAAAAATTCTACAGGGAAAAATTTAATTATAAATATGCGCAGGAAGAATTGTTAAGGCTTTTTCAATCTAAATTTACTATAGAAAGTCTTGCACAAATTATTGTCGAAAAAGTTGCTACGCTCGTACGCATTAAATATGCGGGAGTTGTCTTCACCGGCGACGGTAAAAGAATCTGGGAAGGAAAAATATTTTGTTTTGATAACCAGAAATCTGCCTCGTATGAAATGATGTTTGACAAAAATATTATCGATGCAATGAAGGGCTATAAAGGAACATTTTCGATTAATTATTTACCTGAAGATTTGAAAGTATATTTTGAAGTAAATAATTTTGCTCACATCATTCCAATTCGTACCAATGAAAGACTTCTCGGTGCATTATTTATCGGTGAAAAATTAGCCGAGACTCCGCTTAAAGGAGAAGACTTTGAATTTCTCTCTTCGCTCGTAACGAGCACATCTGTTGCAGTTGAAAATGCATTCTTGTATGAAGAGTTAACCAAGCGGGAAAGATTTAAAAAAGAACTTGAAATCGCTCATAATATTCAAATAGCTTCTCTGCCCCAGCACGTTCCTGTAGTTCCGGGACTCGATATTTTTGCAACATCCGTTCCGGCAACAGAAGTCGGCGGCGATTTTTATGACTTTCTTGACGGGAAGGCAAACGGAATTACTATTGTAATGGGAGATGTAAGCGGGAAAGGCACATCGGCGGCTTTATATATGTCAAAGGTTCAGGGAATTTTTCAGACTCTGCACGAATTCAACCTCTCCCCTATTAAACTTATGATTCGTGCGAACCAGTTATTATATAAACACATAGATTCTAAATCTTACATAACTGCAATCGGAGCAAATTTTAATACGGAATTGAAATCACTATGTTTTGCGAGAGCGGGACATTTGCCGCTTTATTATTTCAGCAACCGGATTAAAGAAATCAGAAAAATTCAGCCTTCGGGAATCGGACTTGGATTAAGCGAAAAAAATATTTTTGATTTTTCAATCGAAGAAATTAAAATTGAATATTTCACGGGAGATATTTTCTTGTTTATTTCCGATGGTGTGACTGAAGCTCTCAACCGGGCGGGCGAGCAGTTCGGAGAACAAAGACTTTTAGAACTCGTAAAAAATAATCACGAATCTGATTCAAAAAATCTCGTAGATAATATTCTCGAATCTGTGCAATCATTTTCATCCGACACAAACCAATTCGACGACATCACCGTCGTCGTAGTAAAATCGGTATAAAATTCTGAATTTTGAATGTTGAATTTTGAATGCTTGTCTGCTCTTGATTTTTAATTCTTAATTCTTAATTCTTAATTTTTAATTTTTAATTTTTAATTATTATCTGCTCTTAATTTATCATTTAATATTGCTCTTAACACCTTTCACGTTTCACTTTTCACTTTTCACCTTTCACCTTTCACATTTCACGTTTCACCTTTCACCTTTCACGTTTCACCTTTCACATTTCACCTTTCACCTTTCACGTTTCACCTTTCACCTTTCACCTTTCACGTTTCACCTTTCACGTTTCACCTTTCACGTTTCACGTTTTTAATTCAGCATTCATAATTCATAATTCATAATTTCTTTTTAAATCACTCCATCGTTGCAAACTTCGACTTGTTCTTCCACCCCGCCTGACTCTCATAATCCACAAAAAATATTTTTAAATCCGCCTGACTCTCATAATCAACGAAAAATATTTTCTTCTTCGCCTGACTTTCATAATCCTCGAAAAACCATTTCCCGTCGTTATTCCCTGCCTGTGATTCATACTGCTCTTTATAAACGCAAAGATCCGCCTGACTCTCATAGCTCACAACAAACACTTTCACCTGTGCCTGCGATTCATACTGAACCGAAAATACCTTCTGCGCAAAAATGTTATTGCTAAAAAATAAAACAATCGCCAAAACCGCCGCTAACACTAATACTTTTTTCATACCCCTCCGTAATTTGAATTTAATATAATTTATTAATAAAATAGAATTTATGAAATGAAAAATCAATATCATGCGAAGCTGTTATCATTCGGAGCATTTAGGTTTCGTTCCCAAAGAGGACTTAAAAATGAAACGAAAAATACTATTTCCCGCAACAATGCTTATATTTTAAACCACTACCGCAATAGCATGGTTCATTTCTTCCTTGTTTATTATAACGAATAAACTGACCACTCCATGTTGGATATTTATTTTTGAGCTTTTCTAATTCTTCGTCATACTCCCAATTAGAATAATCATAATAAACTAAATCTACTATTCTATTACTATCAATTAAATTTGCTAAACCAATCCATATATTTGCTTTGGTGGCATATTTTTTCCTAATACAAAAATTTGATAATTCTCTCTCTATTTCAGTCTTATTATTATTATTTTTTGAAATAAATGTCATTCCAACAAAATTATCATTAGAAAAAAACGAAAAATTATGACTTTTTTTATCATTTTTAGTTTTATTTTTGATTTTAAAAATATTTTGAATAAAACTATCCCTTGTTTCCCCACTTAAGTCTAATAAATTAAAAATTAAATCTGTAGATATAGGAAATCTCTTATCCTTTAATTCAAATAATAATTTTTCAAAATCTTCATTATAATATTTGCTTTTAATAGCATCACCTTTATCCGAAACTTTAATTCCCGTTTTATATGGATAATAATTTCTATCAATAAGTTGAGCATACTCTTCAGTTATATAGCAATGAGTTGAAATTGGGGTTTTATATAATTTATGTATCAAATGAAATCCTAATATTTCAATTTCAGTTACGGCGATATAATAATCTGATAAAGATATTCTTTGTCTAATATAGTATAAAAAATCATATGGATCTTTTAGATAATATGCAATCAATTCTAAATCAAATACACTAAATGCGATTGGATATGGATCGGATTCTTTTTTTTGAAGTAATTCTCTTAATTGAAAAGTAAGAGAAGTATAATTTTCTGTTGTTCCGCAGATAATATAACATTCATTAATTTGTTCATTAAGTATTAATTCATTATTATTTTCATCAATAAATACAACATTTTTAGATAAAATACTTTCTCTACATTTTAAACCTTGTTCATAAGATTCTTGAAATGCCTCTTTGAAATCATTTTCAAGCTTATGAATATCGCCCTGTTTAGATAACAATGTTAATTTTTTTGATTTAATTTGAACACATAGAGCTTTATTGCCGAGAATACATAAGACATCAATATCTGTAATGATCTTATCGTTTTTTGTTTTTATTTTAACTGTCTTGAAAGTATTTTCTTTTGAAAATATCTTTTCAAGAATATAATAAAACATTTCTTCACCAACTTTGCCTCTATTGTTAGATGCGATATCAAAATAATTTTTATCATTAATCATCCAATAATAAGGATTTTCATAAACAGCTTGGAATAAAAAAAAACCAATCGGTAAAAAGAATTTATTATCATTTAATTTAATAATAGGATGCGAATCAATTAGATTATAATTCCCAATATTATTATAAATCTTATTTAATTGATTGTTAGGACTAATTGAAAAATTATCTATAAAATTATCATTTAAATTATTAATATCAGATTTTGTAAAAACAAATAAATCAAAAAGTTCTGTTAAATATTGTTTTAATTCTATAGTATTAAAAAATTCTTTATAAGTCGATATTTCAATTTCTCTTTTTAGATTTGATGTCTCAGATTCGTTTTCTTTTATTTCCTTTTTAATGCTTATTAAATTATATCTTATATAATATTTAAGATTATATTTTAAATTAAAGTCATTAGATTTTTTTTGAATTAAATTTTTAAGATCCTTTGTTATTATTTTTGAATTATTAATGTCGAAGAATTTATTTTTTTTCAACCATTCAATATCATATTTATATTTATTTTCTAAATAATCTAAATACTGATAATCATAAATTCCATCTCCTCCATAGAATATAGATTCTACAAATATATCTTCTTTTTTCCAAATATTTTTTTGTTCAAAAATATCAATATTATCGTTACTTTTTTGTAATGCATCTATCATGTCTTCAGATATATTAAAAAATGAATGATGAAGTTCGTCAAGTAAATCATACGTCTTAAATTTCATAAATAAAAAATCATCTAAATCTTTTGGGAAAGAATTATCGAAATCATTTTGTACCCAAAATCCAAGTAACATAGCAGATTCTTTAGCACTTACTTGTTCGTAATGATTAATTTTATGCAATTCTTCTGGAATAAAAAAAGAATCATTAATAATTATATCACAAAAAGAATATATATATCCATGTTTTTTTGTTAATATCTTGAGTTCTTCTACTATTTCTTCTTGAGTTCTAGTTTTTTCGTTCATTACATTTTGTATTGATATTATTTTATATCCGTTCAAATAAAATTAACTAATGTCTTACTCTAGTTCTTAAGGAGGACTTTGGCGGGATATGGAATTAAAATGGTAAATTATCCTCTTTAATTTCTTTATCGGTATATTTTTTTGCACTTATTTCAGGTTTAATGTAACCCGTTATTATATTTTTATTATCTTCCTCTTTATTTTTAATTTCTGTATTTAAATAGTCTACATATTTTTCACCCCAATATCGTTTAACATCTTTCTCGGTATCATTAATAAGCCAAGATGTTTGTTCAAGAGTTATTTGATTTGAACTATAATTACTTATGAAATCTTTGATATTTCTATCAATCTTTGCATAAGTATATTTATTAAAAAAAGAAACAGAAGATTCTTTTTCATAAAATAATTTTCTACCAATATATTTAATTCCTAAAATATCTTTGTAATATATATCAAGTATGCAAACTATATCGTATATTTTTTTGTCATTTGAATAACCACGCTTATTTCTATTTACCATCATAATTAGTATTGGGATACTGCCTTTTTTACTTTCTAAAATAGAATCATTTATAGGACTTTTATTTAATTCATAAGTTAAATAATCTAACTCATTATTGTTAATAAATAAATAAAATTTAATTGAATAATCATGAATACAATGTCGTGTAGTAAAAGGATGACCATCATAAATGTGAGGAACATTTTTAATTTCTTCCAAAAACTCGTTTATTTTTTTTTCTGATATATTTATGCTCTTCATATTTCGTTTTATTCTTTTCCACTTTTTAAATTCTTTGAAAATATAATATAGATAAATATTAAATACTAAAGATACGATTAAATAAAGTGAATCAGAATCGTAAAGGGGAACGATTTTTTTTAAAATATTTGATAATAAAAGAATAGAAATAATTATTATTGTTATGTCTCTTATGAAGTGTTCCCAACCCTTAAATTGAGATTTATGTATTGAGTCTAAAAAAACGAATAAAAATATTATAGGATATATAATTATAATCCCGAATATTAATAAAAGAATATTATCATCATGAGGGTCATCAGTTCTTAATAATGCTCTGATGCTTGCATTATGTTCATAAAAATAACTCAAACATAAGCTTCCTATGCAAAAAGCGACAAAAATTAAAAAAGATTTAAATATCTTTGCAAATTTAAGATTGCTTAAATGTTCATCTAAATGGATATTAAATTTTTCCATAATGTAAATTTTTAAAAAGCTATTTTATCGCGCTCATTACCTAAATCCTCATATGGAGAGCATTTAATAAAAAATCAAATTCTTTTTATGATAACCAAAATTATTGAATCTTTAATATCATTCCCAAGCTTGGGCTTGAGAATAATGGAATAATTAAATTATATTATATCTTTAAGATCAGATATTTCAATTAGACAAGAATAAATTATAAAAAATTTTCTTTTAAAAAATCTAAAAAAGGCAAAGCTGAGTTATAAAGTTTAAATATTTCTTGAGGTGTTTTTTGTTCGTAAATAAATTCAGCGAAGTTACTATGAACCAAAATATTTCTTAAATGACCTATAGAAATAAAGGATTTGATTGATTCATCTATATCCGGATTGGTTTTAATTTTACTTTCTATTTCTTTTTTAAAAACTTCTCCAAATAGACTCCAAAATTGATTTGCATTATCACCAGGATTATCTGGTTTATCTTTTTTCCCCCAAGCAAATAAAGTATGATACCTTTGGTTAATAGCTTGTTTTTGAAGAAAATGGACTATTCTGTCATCACCTGATGATTTTTTTTCTACGAAATCAGAAAGAATTTTTGTAACTTGATCTTCAAAGTAACTTCCAGCAGATATAATTAATATTTTTCTAAAATAATCATTAAAATCATTTAATAAAGAAATATCATCTGATTTTAATAAAAAATTTGAAATTGCCTGATAATCAGTATTAATCTTATCGATAGAATTCATTCTAAAACTTCTTTTGCTTTTTCAATTCGTAAAAACACATTTAAAGTACTTGCTGTACTCGTTAAAGTTGCATTAACAAAATCATCATTTTCTTTTAATCTATTTATTTTCTCTTTTGTGGTATGTTTTATTGTAAAATTAGAATTTTTATAAGCATCACAACATATAGCTACGAATATAGATTCATAAACTGAAATATTAAATCTCCCTGTTTTAGAGAAAAATATTTTTTCATCAATTGTAATTATAAAATCAGTAAATTTTTTAAATAAATCTTCTAGATATTTAATTTGATCATTCGTAAAAGATTTTGCTTCCTTGGAATATATATTAAGAAATTTCGTTAAACTTGGCTTATATTTGAACCATTTTTCTAACATTGCAAAACCTCTTAATAATATTTCAATATCTTTCATATTTAAATCGGGTATTTCACTTGGAGTTAACTTTCGCCAGTTTTTATTTAAATTGATTTTATACAACATTTCATAAAATCTTGAATGATAAAGACTCGTCCGAATCTCTTGAGGTTTTAAATTTACTTGTCCAGTATTTAAACGATTAAATATCTCAAACATCACTGAATCTCCATCGTCTGGAGAATTTTGCTTTATGATAATATTTCTTATAGTTCTTAAATCAAGTGTATCTCTATCGAGTTCTAATAATGTTGAATAATTAAGTTTATTGAATTTATTAGGTAATTCAGGTAATTGTTCAGGTAATTTAAGATTAAAATCAGTAAAATAATCATTATCAGATAATATTTTATCCGGTATTCCAGAATCAGATTCATCAAATATTTTTCTCAATTCAATTCTTTTTTCCATTTTAGGAAACCGTTTTTTCTTAAAAAAATATATCGTGAAATATCTTTGTTGACCATCTATTACTAAAAATTTATTTTTTGCTTCTTCATACAAAAATATTTGTGGGATTGGAATTCCAATTAATATTGATTCGATTAATTTCGACGCTCTCTTAATATCCCATACATAATTTCGTTGAAACCCTGGAATTTTCACTATTCCCTTTCCAATAAAATCAAACAATGTATTAATATTAAAATCGTTTGGGGAAGCAGATATATTATAATCAATATAACTTATATCTTGTTCTTGATCTTGATCATCACCTTCATATTGTTCATTATTATTCTCTTGCAAATTGATATCGGATTTTTTCATAAATATTAATTTTAATTTGGCAAAATATATTATGTCTGAATATTTTAATAAAAACTTTAGATTTAAGAAATATTTAATATTTATTCATTCAATTTATTCCTATATTCACATTTGGATCAATTTGAGCTATCAATAATTAATGATAAAAGAAATATATCCGAACTATGTTTCGATATTTCGTCTTCTCTTTTATTAAATGTATAAAAACTTATTATTTTATTAAATGAATAAAAAAATAATAATTTTTTGTGTTTATAACTTATAATCAATTTATATTTAGAACTGCTTAGTATCACTTATATGACGAGAGTTTAAAATGAGTAAAGGAAATATTTTCAATTTAATTAATTTTTCACTTGACAAATAAGAATGTTTACCTTATATTGATATGGCTATATATATTATGGTTTTTTTTAATATTGCATGCTAAAGTTCTTTGACATAGACATCTCAAATAGTGAGATAGTGATTCCGGCTAAGAACATGCCGGAATGACAAAAATCAGATTAAATAGCGAAATGGTTTTCTCTGTGGGTTTCTGTGGCTTTTCTCAGAGATCTCTGTGGTATACTTTGCATTTTTTCAAAAAACCTAAATCACTGATTTTTCAATTCAAAATCCGTATAAAACCCGTACAAAATCCGTACGTTTTTTTATTCATTCGGGTTTTTTGGTCAAATGAATTATCTGTGTTTGTCTGTCTAAATCAGTGTCATCTGTGTGCAATTATCAAAATCGTTATATTTCCGAACATTTCCGAACAAAACCGGTACAAAATCGATACGAAAATAATATTTTTTTTGTAACAGAACTTTGAAGAGTTTTAAACGCAAAGAATGCAAAGGAATAGCGAAAGATCGCAAAGAAGAGCAAGAGATTAAATATACATTCGTTTTCTAAGTGAATATTGG